>ERZ791801.93-NODE-93-length-108651-cov-11.726067_pt1 | contig 108651 bp, 91 predicted proteins | sample MGYA00510309_ERZ791801 | MGnify/ENA primary metagenome ERZ791801 (study PRJEB30046, sample SAMN00791979) | human gut metagenome | study: EMG produced TPA metagenomics assembly of the A metagenome-wide association study of gut microbiota in type 2...
TTTTTAAATTAATTTTGTAGGCTCTTTCCTTACCCCAACATTTAGTATAGAGCCGATTTTTTATTGGTGATGTAAATAATGGTTTAGCACACAAAGTTTAGTTTTATAAATTCAAAATTTAGGTCAACCTTTTTAAAGGGTTGCGGGTTTGGGCAGAGCCCATAAAAAGGTTTTATTATTACTTATTTTCTGGCGCAAACAGCAAAGCTGTTTGCGTGTTAGAATTTGTTTGAAAAACAGGCGATATCCTTAAAAAAGTAAAAAAATGTGCCGTCATTGTGTAGCAATGACGGCATAAATTATAAAAATAACTTTTTCTTCTTGCTGTTGCAATTTACAGGCTCTCGCTGTTATGTTCAGTCGCCAAATGAACCATTTGGCTATCAAAAAAATTTGCGATAGCATAAAGTTTTGTGGGCGTTGCCCACACCCACAACCTTTGAAAAGGTTGACCAAACTTTTTTGCTTCGGGACGGAAACTCTTGCCTTTTCATCACATTGTTGCCCGATTGAAAAAGCGAAACATAATCATTTACAAAGTATAAATAAAGTCCCTGTTAACTTATTTCCTATTAAACTTTTTAACCTTTTCAGAGAGGTTTTGCAACTCTTCTTTTGAAAGTTCCGGCAGATGTTCGAGGTCATCAAGAAATTTTGCGATGCTTTCTTTCTCTCTCAGCCTTGTGCTTTCAATATAATAGCTCGTTATTATTCCGGGTACAACAGCAATTATGAGAATTGAGCAGATAGAAAGGAATATTGACATGGCTCTGCCTAAAATTGTAACGGCTGTTATATCTCCGAAACCGATTGTTGTTGCCACGCTAAAGCAATACCATATACTGTCAAAAATGCTTTTTATATTTGGCTCTATTATCCATACACCCACGCTCACACAAGCAAATATGATTATGTATGTAGTCAAAAATTTTAATGCGCCTGTTCGTTTTAGCACAATTTTTATAAGCCGAGTTTTTTCATAATTCCACCGCCTGCCTTATTTAACAAAATTATATCAATATTGCCCGATTTAGTCAATAAAATTAAAAATACGATTTTTATTTGTAAATTTGCTCATTTCCCGTATTTAATTTTAATTACGGTATTGATCGGGCAGCAAATTTAGCAAACAGCTTATTATTTGTCCCGAATATAAAAGTTTTGCTTTTGCTTTACTTCGTTACCCGACCGATGATTCGCTAAACCACCATAATAAAAAAGTCCGACCTTTAAAAGTCGGACCTTAATAACTATTTAGCCTTTTACAAATAACTGTTCCCAATAATAAACATTATTGTCAACATAGCAGGACACACCGATTTTGTTATAATTGCTGTTCATAATGTTTTGGCGATGTGACGGTGACTCCATCCATGCTTTTACAACCTGAGCAGGTGTAGTCTGTCCTTTAGCAATATTTTCGGCTGCCGCACTAAAGAAAACATTGTTTTCAATCAGCGCTGTTATCCAGCTTGTTTCATTTGGGCGCTGATGAGAGAATAGTGTAACTGTTTCCTTTGCTCTTGTGTCTGCCGCATTAGTGATTGTGGTATCCTTTTGCAGTGCCGGAATACCCTCTTTGGCTCTTTCGGCATTTATAAGCTCAATTACCTTATCGGCAAATTCTCTGTTGTAGCTTGCCTGCGAAACAGGTTTTGTTGTTGGCTGCGGTTGTGTTGTTGGCTGAGCGGTGGTCGGCTGAGTGGTAGGAGCAGTTGGAGTATCTCCGCCCGAAATCAGCATTTGTGCTGTGGTTACATCTTGAACATCAATTTTGCCGTCATTGTTGTAGTCGGCGATTATTTTCTGTTCATCGGTTAATTGACCGTCGCCCGATATGTTGATCTGCAAGTATGTAACATCAAGAACATCAAATTTTCCGTCACCGCTTAAGTCATAGCCTTGCAAGTCTTGCGCCGATGCCGACACCATCGCAGTTGAAATTACCGCAGCAGCCGAGAGAATTACGGCTATAATTTGTTTAAATTTTTTCATATCTGCACCTTTCGTCAGCTTTGATAAATATTGAGGAGAATATTTTTAATATCCCAGAGCTTTTTGGAGAGGTCAACATAGTAGTTATGCGGATTTTCAAATCTCTTAACCTCGTCCCAAAGAAGTCCGATCTGGTCTTTACAGTATTTAGCAATTTCTTCAATGCTTGGTGAGTTATACACACACTCGCCGTTTTTAAATATCGGCACAAGAAGTTCTTTCGCTGTAAAGTCAGTCAAAGTCTTTGTTTTCCAAGTAGCATTTTGGTCAAAAATTGTATGCGGCTTAGAGAAATCCATAACTTCGTCATACACACAAAGCTCATCGGCAAGTGCTTTGCCGCTTTCGTTATCATAGTAACGGTAGAGCTTTTTAAAGTGCGGATTTGTGATTTTTGTTGTATTTTCGCTGACCTTGATTTTAGGGATAATCTCGCCGCTTGTAGGCTCTTCAACAGCTACAAGTTTATATACGCCGCCAAATACAGGCGAGCTTGATGAGGTGATAAGTCTTTCACCAACGCCGAAAACATCAACCTGAGCGCCCTGCATCATAAGGTCACGGATAAGATACTCGTCAAGAGAGTTTGACGCAACAATTTTGCAGTTCGGCAACCCTGCCTCGTCAAGCATTTTTCTTGCTTTTTTTGAGAGGTACGAGATATCGCCCGAATCAAGACGGATTGCAAACTCGTTAATTTCCTTTGGAACGAGCACTTCTTTAAACACCTTTATTGCGTTTGGAACACCGCTTTTAAGTGTGTTGTAGGTATCAACAAGCAATGTAGGGTTTTCGGGATAAAGCTCGCAGTAGGTGCGGAAAGCAGTGTACTCGTTGTCAAACATCTGTACCCATGAATGAGCCATTGTACCGCCGGCAGGAACACCATAGAGTGCGTCTGTAAGCGTACAGGCTGTACCTGCACAACCGCCTATATATGCCGCTCTTGCACCGTCAACAGCTCCTGTTGCGCCCTGCGCTCTGCGTGAGCCAAACTCAAGCACTGTTCTGCCTTGAGCCGCACGAACGATTCTGTTTGCCTTTGTTGCAATAAGCGTTTGGTGGTTGATTGTCAGCAGGAGATAGGTTTCAATCAGCTGAGCCTCAATAGCAGGCGCTTTTACAGTGATAATCGGCTCGTTAGGGAAGATAGGAGTTCCCTCCGGTATAGCGTAAATATCGCCTGTAAATTTAAAGTTTGCAAGATATTTCAAAAATTCTTCGTCAAAAATTCCTTTTTCTCTGAGATATTCAATATCGCTTTCAGAAAAGTGAAGATTTTTGATATAGTCAATTACCTGCTCAAGACCTGCGGCAATGGCAAAACCTCCGTTGTCGGGAACTTTTCTGAAGAAAAGATCAAAGTAAACATTCTTTTTGTAAAAGCCGTTTTTAAAATAGCCGTTTGACATTGTAAGCTCATAAAAATCGCAGAGCATAGAATAGTTAGTTTCTGTCATTATAAATCACCTGAAATTTTAATTCCAATTTATTCGGACTTATCAGCTTTCAATCTGTTCAAGATTTGCTACGCCCTTTTTAAGGCAAACTTTTTGTGCCGCAACAGCAAGAACACACATTACTATAACAAGTCCAAGGTTAATTATAGCAGGTTCAACGCTAAAAATCCATAGTAATACAAGAGAAATTGTGCAGATAGCGGCGGTAATTGCAATAATTATAGCCGCATTTATTACTGTATTGTAGTTGCCACGCAGTGCGTTTATTTCATCGTCCCACACAAGCTTAGGATTTATGGTGTCTAAAAATATTCCGAGGTAGGTAACAAACACAACGCAAATCAAGCTCAGGGCAATGTGAATAAGCGGAGTTACTATGAAAACAAACGGATTAAATGTTGTTGCGAGTATTGCGCAGTACACATTAAATGCTATTACATACAGCACCATAACCGAGCCGCTGATTATTATGCTTGCGAGAGCTTTTGCGTTGATTTGCGTTCTCAGTCCAACAGGAATGTAGCGCATAAACTGAAAATGCTTGCCCTCTCTTGATATTGAGGACGAGGCAATACTGTTGATTGCCGTAACAAGTGCCGAAATTACAACGGCGGATACAGTGATGATTGTAATGCTTTTCCGGTCGCCTGCAAGGTACGGAGTCAGCACACCCGACAAAAAGTTTGTACTTCCCTGCAAAATCATAATAACAGCCATAAATACAGGCCACAAAAGATTTATGGCAATGCAGTCCATAAAGAACGGCGGTGTTCTGAAAAGCACCAAAAATTCCTTTTTAAGGTAGCTTGCAAAAATGTCCTTTTGAACAGATTTTTCAATAGCCTGTCCTGCAATGCTTTTACTGCGCTTTGATTTTGTTGTATTAATATCCGATACGCCCTTGATATACATTTTTGAGGCGAGAAAAAGGAAAATTGCCACAACTACAACATTAGCAAGCAGATACAAAATCAAAAGACAGGCTCCGTCACCGGCGATAGAATCCATCATAAGAGGAATGTGCGGAAAAATAATGTTCATTACATTTAAAAATCCGTTGTCGGCACTTGCAAGTGAGCTGACGATTGCCTCGGGATTAAATCCGCTCACGCTCACGAGGGCTACCAATGAGCCTACTATAAGTACGGCAGTGCCGATACCTGTGATTTTGTTGAGAAAATCACGATTTTTTACCGAATGGGTAAAATACATAAATATAACGGCAATAATTCCGCAGTAGGCAAGAGGAATTATAGGAACGGTTAAAATGCCGATTAATGAGGCAACTATACCCGTAGCCGAAAATCCATGCGCACACATAAAGCCTGCACAAGCGCCGAGAATCAGGATAAACTCCATAATGTTCTCAGAAAGCAGAGAATAGGCAAACTTAGCGCTTACAATCTCCCTCGGCTTTAACGGCAGAGGAATTAGATTTTCAATATCGTTTGAAAAGTAAAATATATTAATGATTACATTAATGCCGAAGATTACCGACAAAATGGATATAATATGTAAAATTACATTTGCGCCCTGCGTTGTGCCACCGTAAGACATTACGCCGAGAGTGAGCGCATAGGTTATTATGCCGACAAGCAGTCCTGCGGGAATCATAATCAGCAGAACAACGGCAGTGCCCATAATTTTATAAAAGTGCTTTGAGCGCTTTTTTTCAGCCGAGGTAAGCTCGGTTGTTTTTATAAAGGTTTTTAATAAAGTTAAGAAATTACTCATTTTCAGTCAGCTCCAAAAAGATTTGTTCAAGTGATTTGCCTGTGTTCTGACTGCAAAGGTTATCAAGAGTGCCGTCATACAGCGACCTGCCCTTTTTAATGATAATAACCTTGTCGCAGAGCTTTTCCGCTACCTCAAGTATGTGAGTAGAGAAAAATACACAGTTGCCCTTGTCGGCGTGTTCACGCATCATAGACTTTAGTTCAAAGGCACTTTTTGGGTCAAGACCGATTAAAGGCTCGTCAAGAATCCATACATCGGGATTGTGAACAAGTGCGGCGGCAACCATAATTTTTTGGCGCATACCATGCGAATAGCTCAGCATAGGAGCTTTAAGGCTGTCGGTAAGACCGAATCTGTCGCAAACCTCGGTAAATCTCTTTTTGCGCACATCGGTGGGAACTTTGTATATGTCGCCTATAAAATTGAGAAATTCAATTCCTTTAAGCCTTAAAAACATATCGGGACTGTCGGCAATGTAGCCGATGCTTTTTTTAGCCTCAAGCGGATTTTTTTTAATATCGTAGCCGTTAATGCTGATTTCTCCGCTGTCGCTTGATAAAATACCCGTCAGCATTTTTATTGTGGTGGTTTTTCCCGAGCCGTTTGGCCCGATAAAGCCTACAATTTCGCCCTTGTTTACATTAAAGGACAAATCGTCTACCGCTTTAAGGGTGTTGTTAAACACCTTTGTAACATTATTGAATTTTATCATAATTTCAACCCCTTATGTATTTGTATTTATATAAATATTATAAAATCATAGGCTTGCATTGTCAATTATTTTTATAATGTTTTTAAATATTGACGATATATAATTGTATATTTTATTTGCAAAAGAAAAAATAAAAATTTTGTCCGTATTTGTCCCGATGTTGTCATAGTTGTGTCTGTATAATAAAGGCATAGAAAATCAAACAGACAAACTTTCATTTCTTAAAGGAGAAATCATTATGACAACTTACAAATTCAATCAAAACCAAACACAAAGATCATCAACATTATTTAGCTCAAACCCTGTATTAAGAAGAATGTCTAAATCAAGCGCAAGAGCAACCGATTCAAGCTGCGCAACATACAAGGGCATATTGGTAAAGACACTTTATTTCCTCACTGCAACCGTTGCAGGCTTTGCTTTATTCTTGCTTATCTCTCCAATGCTTGCATTTGGTCATCATATTCATAGCGGAATTTTTGATTTTTACCTTCCGCAGTTGATGGTTACAGGCGTTGCAGCTATCGTAGGCATAATCGCACTGTTTGTTGCTATATTTGCTCAGCGTACAGCACCTGTAAGCGGTACACTTTACACACTCAGCCAAGGCATTATTATTGCAGCAATTTCAGTTTTCTATAAGGGCGCTTATTCAAACTTAATTGTATGGGCACTCTTGTGATTGTATTCGCTATGCTTTTACTCTTTACTTCAGGCAAAATAAGAGCTACCGACAAGTTCAAAGCTGTTGCTCTTACACTTTTACTTTCAACAATCGGCATTTCAATTCTTGGCTTTATTGCTTTCCTTATTCCTGCAACAAGAGTTTTTGTATTGGTTTTTGCAGATAATCCAATCTTCGGTGTTGTAATGTCAGTTGTATTTATTGTAATTGCAGCTTTATTCCTCATCAGCGACTTTCAGGTAATTCGTGAAACTGTTGAAAATCATCACCCAAAGAAAGACGAGTGGGCAGTATCATTCGGTCTTGCATTTACAGTAATTTGGCTCTACTTCAAGGTTCTTGACCTCTTAATGAGAATTTACAGCGCAAAGAGCTAAATCAATTTTTAAGGAGATACGCATATGAGCGTAATTTTAAAAACCTGTCAATTATCAAACATACAAAAAGGTCGTTTAAGACAACATTTTCTGTTGGTTAAGTAAATGGAAGTTTGATTTTATATATTGCAAGAATCCCATTCCGATTTTGGAGTGGGATTTTTGCTTTAATATAAAAATATACACAAATATAGTTGCGGATATTCTCCTTGTGCATATTGCGGTTTAGTTGTATAATAGTGTAGAAAATAATTTGTGGAGTGTTATTTTGAAAAAGAGTAGGCTGGGCATCAGCCTAAATGTAGTATTTGCCATATTGTTTGTAGTGCTACAAGCAGCGGCTATTCCGTTACGCCTGTAACTCTGACGGGCGAATACACAACCGACAAAGGCGATACCTTTAAACTTGACAGTGATCACCCGTTTTTAAATAATAATTATAAGTCGATAACTTTTAAAGGAAAAATCAATGCTTATGTCATTCCTCGGCATACTCACATTCTCGCTTGCAGGTGTGCTTATGAGAAAATCAAAGCTGCAAAATTTCAGCTTTGCGCTGGTAGCTTTCTTCGGCGGTCTTTATTTTCTCTTTGATACGCTCAATTACTATATGCCGCTTATCATTGACAATCCACAAAACCGAACCCCGACACATCTCGCACACATCTCGGCATTGAAAACATTAAAGAAAGAATTTCAACAATGTGCAACGGCGATGTTACCATTGAAAGCGAGGCAGGCAAAGGAACTGTATCTACAATTAAAATTTTTAAAGACACAAAGGGGGATTAATTATGAAAATACTTGCAGCAGATGACGAGGCGCTTGCGCTTGAAATGCTTGTTGATTCTATCAGAGAGGTAAAGCCTGACGCAGGCGCTGTAAATTCATATATGAACGAATATATGTCGCAGTATTATTGGGCAGAGTTTATTTAGTAAAATGAGAAAGGGTAAATATTTATGAGTAAAAATGGTAGTAAACGATTGACAAATGCGGTTGCTCAATCCGACAGCGGAGTAAACCTCAGCTTTAAACTGCTGTCGGCAATAGGAATTATAATTATAGTTTCGGGACATTGCTACAAGGGAGGAATTTCCCTTGCGTATGATTGGTTTCCGATTTATTCCTTTAACCTTGCCTTGTTTGTGTTCATTTCAGGTTATTTCTACAAGGACAAGCACGAGGATAATGTATTAAAGTACATATGGGGCAGAGCAAAAAGACTGCTTATCCCTGCATATCTTTGGAATATTGCATACGGTATATTCGTAATTATTATGAAAAACTGCGGATATGTTTCGGGTGCAGATGTAAACCCGTATAACCTCTTTATTATGCCGTTTGTAGACGGTGAGGCATTCCAATACAACCTCGGTTCGTGGTTTGTATATCCCCTGTTCTGCGTGTATATTATCAACATACTTTTCAGAAAGCTGTTGAGCCTTATAAAACTCAATAACGAGTATATCATTCTTATTGTATATTCGGTGGTGGGTATGGTTGCCGTTCAGACTTCAATAGAAACACCTAACGGCTTTCACGGACCAATGCTCTTACTGTTCAGGACTATGTTCTTTTTGCCATGCTTTGAATTTGGCAAGTTCTATAAGGCAAAGCTTGAAAAGCACGATAACCTCAACAGCTTTGCGTATTTTGGCATTCTCTTTGCGGTTCAGCTCATTTTGCTTACATTTTTAAGAACCTTGAGTACACACCGTCAAAGTGCAATCAGTTTGAAAACGGCTGTATAATTCCGTACATAACGGCAATTACAGGCATTGCCTTTTGGCTTAGAGTGTCAAAGCTCATTGCGCCGATTATCGAGCATTGGAAACCGATTTTGCTTGTAGCCGACAATACATACAGCATAATGATTCACCACCTTACAGGCTTTATGTTGGTAAAATGGCTGTTCTATTTAATAAGCCGCATAACTCCGCTTTTCTCTGACTTCAGTATTCAGACAATGAAAGAAACTATCTGGTATTTCTATATGCCAAACGGAGTTTACAGTTATGCTATAATCTACCTTGCGGTAGGAATTTTCTTTTCTGTTCTTATCGGAGTTATTCAGAAAAAGGTGTGGAAATCCATTAAATCCGCATTCACACCCAATATTTCAAAGTCAAAAGCATAATTTAGGAGCGCTCGGTATGGGCGCTCTTTTTGCATAAAAAATCATATACTGCAATAATTCCCAAATAAAAATACTAAAAATTCAAGTGCTTGTGCAAGTAACTGAATTGCACAATTTTGTATTGACAGTAAATTTCATATTTGCTATTATTTTTATTGTATATTGAGAAGTATATAAAATATTTTGTTATAATGACAAGGAGAGAAAATAAATGAAAAAATTTTTAGCATTAATTATTGCTGTGGTTTTAGCTGTAAGCGGGTTATCTGTGATTTCAATTACAGCAAATGCGGCAACTATTTTTATAAGCGGCAACTATGAATATACTGTAAATTCAGATGATACCGTAAATATTGCGGGATATAAGGGTATAGCAACCGATATTACAATTCCGTCACAAATTTTAAATAAAAATGTTGTAAAAATTTCTGATAATTCTTTTTACAACAATAGCACATTAACTTCTGTTAAAATACCAAATACAATAAAAGTTGTCGGTTCAATGGCATTTCACAATTGTACAAAACTTTCAAAAGTTACATTACCAAGCAATCTTACGGAAATTGGCTATAATGCATTTGAAGGAACAACAGCACTTACAACAATTACAATTCCAAAAACAGTTACAACAGCCGGTAATAATGTATTTAACGGTTCGGCACTTAAAACAGCCACTATAGAAAATGGTGCAACAGCAGTAGCAGACAATCTTTTCAGTAACGCTAAAAATTTAACTAAAGTAACAATTCCGAATACAGTAAAGAAAGTAGGCTCAATGTCATTCTACGGTTGTAAAAGTCTATCATCGGTAACATTGCCAAATACTCTTACCGAAATCGGCTATAGCGCATTTAACGGAACAACAGCGCTCACAACAATTACAATTCCAAAAACAGTTACAACAGCCGGTAATAATGTATTTAACGGTTCGGCACTTAAAACAGCCACTATAGAAAATGGTGCAACAGCAGTAGCAGACAATCTTTTCAGTAACGCTAAAAATTTAACTAAAGTAACAATTCCGAATACAGTAAAGAAAGTAGGCTCAATGTCATTCTACGGTTGTAAAAGTCTATCATCGGTAACATTGCCAAATACTCTTACCGAAATCGGCTATAGCGCATTTAACGGAACAACAGCGCTCACAACAATTACAATACCGAAGACTGTAACCAAAGCAGGCAATGATGTGTTTGAAGATTCGGGACTAAAAACAGCCACTATAGAAAACGGTGCAACAGCAGTAGCAGACAATCTTTTCGGTAACGCTAAAAATTTAACTAAAGTAACTATACCGAATACAGTTAAAAAAATCGGCTCAATGTCATTCTACGGTTGTAAAAGTCTATCATCGGTAACATTGCCAAATACTCTTACCGAAATCGGCTATAGCGCATTTAACGGAACAACAGCGCTCACAACAATTACAATTCCAAAAACAGTTACAACAGCCGGTAATAATGTATTTAACGGTTCGGCACTTAAAACAGCCACTATAGAAAATGGTGCAACAGCAGTAGCAGACAATCTTTTCAGTAACGCTAAAAATTTAACTAAAGTAACAATTCCGAATACAGTAAAGAAAGTAGGCTCAATGTCATTCTACGGTTGTAAAAGTCTATCATCGGTAACATTGCCAAATACTCTTACCGAAATCGGCTATAGCGCATTTAACGGAACAACAGCGCTCACAACAATTACAATACCGAAGACTGTAACCAAAGCAGGCAATGCTGTGTTTGAAGATTCGGGACTAAAAACAGCCACAATCGAAAGCGGCGCAACAACAGTAGCAGACAATCTTTTCAGTAACGCTAAAAATTTAACTAAAGTAACAATTCCAAATACAGTTAAAAAAATAGGTTCAATGTCCTTTTATGACTGTACAAAATTATCATCGGTAACTTTGCCGAATACTCTTACATCAATCGAAACATCTGCATTTAAAAATTGCCAAGCTATGAAATCTATTACTATTCCAAAGAGTGTTACATATTTTGGTACAACCGCAGTGGGCTATAGTGATGGCAGAGTTATTGACGGATTTATAATTTACGGCTATAAAAATACAAAGGCGCAGACATACGCAACCAAAAATAAAATTACATTCAAAGCATTGCAGGAGGAAACTGTACCTGTAGGTGATATAAATAATGACGGCAAAATAGATGTATCGGATGTTACATACTTACAGATGTATCTTTCGGGCAATTCATCATATGTAATTAAAAATACAAAGGCGGCAGACGCAAACGGCGACGGTAAAATTGATGTTGCCGATGTTACAAAGATTCAGACTATTATTGCTTCGTAATTAAAATTTAATATTAAAAGTACTTTAAAGCTGTTCGGGCAAGAGTTACCGAACAGCTTTTTGCTTTTATAAATGACAAAATACGGGAATAAAAAGACATTAATCGGGATAGAATACTTTTGAGTAATCTTGATTGATTTATGACTGAATTTGAACGATTTAAAAGTGTAAAAGGAAAATCACTTGTTAAAATACATAAAACTATATGCGATTTTTGATATAAACTAACTGAATTTCAATTTTAATGAATTTTTTTGAAATAATTTGCTTGACTTTGGCGAAACAGGTGTTATAATGTACTCAAGAGGTGAGGGAAATGCTTACTCAGGAAAGATACCAAACAATACTTCAAATATTAAACGAAAAAAATACGGTTACGGTTCAGGAGCTTACAAAGCTGTTAAATACATCTGAGTCAACAATAAGGCGTGACCTTACAACACTTGATGAGATGGGCAAGCTGAATAAGGTATTCGGAGGAGCAACCTCAATTCATCAGCTGTCGGGCGTATATGAGCCTGATGTGGAGTCAAGAGAAAGCGTAATGCTTGAGGAAAAGAAAGCAATCGCTATCTATTGTGCCAAACTTATTAATGATACGGATTTTGTGTATATAGACGCAGGCACAACCACAGATCTTCTCACGGATTACATTACAAATAAAAACGCAACCTATGTTACAAACGGCATTACACACGCAAAAAAGCTGATAAGAAAAGGCTTAACAACCTACACAATCGCAGGCAGAATAAAGCCGGCTACCGAGGCTATTGTAGGTACAGAGGGACTTAGGTCGCTTAAAACATATAATTTTACAAAATCCTTTATGGGTACTAACGGAATTGAAATTAATGCAGGCTTTACCACACCTGATATGGACGAGGGCTTGATCAAAGAGGAAGTAATAAAAAGGAGCTATATGTCTTTTGTTCTTGCCGACAACACCAAATTCAGAAAGGTATTTCCTATTACCTTTGCGGATATTAAAGACTGCTGTATTATAACCGACAAACTTCCGTACAAGGAGTTTTCGGAAAAAACAATAATCAAGGAGGTTATGAAGTGATTTACACAGTTACACTAAACCCATCAATTGATTACATCGTTCGTCTTGATGAGCTAAAGACAGGCATTACAAACAGAACTACAAGTGAAGAATATTATATCGGCGGCAAGGGCATAAATGTTTCGTGTGTGCTTTCGGAGCTCGGTATAAAGAGCACAGCACTTGGTTTTGTTGCAGGCTTTACAGGAGAGGCTATTGAAAAAGGTCTGAAAAATCCTAAAATCACAGCAGATTTTATCACACTTAAAAGCGGAATTTCAAGAATCAATATCAAGATAAAGGCAGGAGAGGAAACAGAAATCAACTGTCAAGGTCCGCATATTGACGAAGAAGAACTTTTGAATCTGTTTGATAAAATCGACAATATTCAAAGCGGCGACACACTCATAGTTGCAGGAAATGTTCCGAACACCCTGCCTGACGATGTTTACGAGAGAATCCTCGAAAGACTTGAGGGCAAAGATGTAAGAATTGTTGTTGACGCAACCAAAAAGCTGCTTGTAAATTCTTTAAAATACAAGCCGTTTTTAATCAAACCAAACAGACAAGAGCTTTCAGAAATTTTTGATACCACAGTCAAAACCGAAAGCGATGTTGTCAAATATGCTCAGGAATTACAGAAAATGGGCGCTAAAAATGTTCTCGTATCGCTCGGCGGTGACGGTGCATTGCTTGTAGATGAATTTGGTGAGGTTCACAAAGAGGGCGTTATCAAAGGCTACAAGGTGCTCAACACAGTAGGTTCGGGTGATTCTATGGTGGCAGGCTTTGTGGCAGGCTGCATAGACAAAAACGATTATTCATATGCGTTAAAGCTCGGCAGTGCCTGCGGAAATGCAACAGCATTTTTAAACGGACTTGCCACAAAAGAAAAAATCGAAGAATTGCTTGCTCAGTTCTGAGTGGGTAGAAATAAATAAATAAAAAAGGAGAAGAATTTATGCGTATTACTGATTTATTAAAGCAAAGTGCCATAGAGCTTAATGTATCAGTGGCAAACAAACAGGCAGCAATCGACAAGCTCGTTTCATTGCACGAAAAGAGCGGAAACCTTGTAAACGCAGCCGAGTATAAGAAAGGAATCCTCGCAAGAGAGGAAATGGGAACAACAGCGGTTGGTATGGAAGTTGCCATTCCGCACGCAAAGAGCACGGCAGTTAAAGCTCCTGCACTTGCTGCAATTACAGTTCCTAACGGTGTAGATTATGAGGCTCCGGACGGACAGCCTTGCAAACTTATTTTTATGATAGCGGCTACAACAGACGGCGATGTTCACCTTGAGGTTCTCGCAAGACTTATGCAGCTTTTAATGCATGAAGATTTTACAGCGAAACTTAAAGCCGCAAAAACTCCGAAAGAATTTATCTCTATTATTGACGCAAAAGAAACAGAGAAGTTCCCCGATGAACCAAAGGCAGAAGTTCCTGCAAAGAAGGGTTACAGAGTTCTTGCTATCACAGCTTGTCCAACAGGTATTGCTCATACTTATATGGCGGCTGAATCACTCCAGAAAGCCGGCGACAGCCTTAACATTCCGATTAAGGTTGAAACAAACGGTTCGGGCGGTGCAAAGAATGTGCTTACCGAAGAAGAAATTGCAAATTGTGACGGTATCATCATTGCCGCTGACATCACAATAAATCTTGCCCGTTTTGACGGCAAGCCCGTTTTACAGTGTGCCGTTTCAGACGGTATTCATAAGCCAGAAGAGCTTATCAACAAGATTGTAAACAAAGAAGTTCCCGTATATCATCACAAAGGCGGTTCTGCAGATGCTCCAAAGAAGAGAGGCGGCGCTTACGGTCACCTTATGAACGGTGTATCACATATGCTCCCGTTCGTTGTAGCAGGCGGTATCTTCATTGCAATTGCATTCCTTATTGATATTGCATGCGGTGTTAACGCACAGGAGGTTGGCAGTACATTCGGTACGGTAACTCCTGCAGCCGCATGGTTTAAGACACTCGGCGGTGTGGCATTTAACCTTATGGTTCCTATTCTTTCCGGCTTTATCGCAATGTCAATTGCAGACCGTCCCGGCCTTCTCGTTGGTCTTGTAGGCGGTTTCCTTGCAACATCAGGCGCAACCTTTGCAGATCCGGGTGCTGTTAACACAGTTCCGTCAGGCTTCCTCGGTGGCTTGCTTGCAGGTTTCGTAGGCGGTTACTTAATGCTTGCTATTGAAAAAATGTGCGATAAGATGCCTAAGGCTCTTGAGGGTATCAAGCCAGTTCTCATCTATCCGCTTCTCGGACTCGGCGGTATTCTCGTTGTAATGTGCGCAGTCAACCCGTTCATGGGTATGATTAACTCAGGTATGTCAGACGGCCTTAACGCTATTGCCTCTAACCCTGCAATGATGGTTCCGCTCTGTGCGCTCCTCGCAGGTATGATGTCTATCGACATGGGTGGTCCTTTCAACAAGGCAGCCTATGCATTCGCAACACTTAACCTTGCAAATGCAGACGATCAGGCATACATCATTATGGCAGCAGTTATGATCGGCGGTATGGTTCCTCCAATCGCAATCGCCCTTTCAAACACATTCTTCAAGAATCGTTGGACAGACGAAGAAAGAAAGAATGCTCCCGTAAACTATGTAATGGGACTTTCATTCATCACAGAAGGTGCAATTCCTTACGCAGCAGGTCATCCGCTTCAGGTTATCCCTTCATGTATCGTTGGTTCTGCAGTAGCAGGCGCATTTTCAGCTCTCTTTGGCTGTAAGCTTATGGCTCCTCACGGCGGTATCTTCGTATTCGCAACAATGCAGGGTACATGGTATTTCTACCTCCTTGCTCTTGCAATCGGTGCAGTAGTTTCAATGTTTATGCTTGCTTTACTTAAAAAGCCACTCAACAAAGAGGTTAAAAAGGTTAAATAATTTCAACAAAAAATCTTCCATTATTTCTTAAAATATGATAAAATAAACTTGAAAAAGGGCGGGGAGCAAACCTCCCTGCCCAACCAAAACTATTATTATAAAGGAGTTAATTATTATGGTATCAAAAAAACTTACATTAAATAATGCATCAGGTTTTCATATGCGTCCCGCATCAGTATTTGCAACAGCAATGGCAAAGTTCCAGAGTGATGTTACAATTGATTTCAACTCAAACAAAATCAATGCAAAAAGTCTTTTAAATATTATTGCAGCTTGCATTAAGTGCGGCAGTGAATTTGTAGTAGAATGTAACGGTCCTGACGAAAATGAGGCTCTTGCAAAGGCAGTAGAGCTTATTGAAAGCGGACTTGGCGAATAAAAATAATGGGAGCGTGTCTTGCGGCACGCTTTCTTACTAAAATTTGAAAGCAGGTGAGGTTATGTTACACGGAACACCCGCTTCCGAGGGTATCGGACTCGGAAGAGTAATGATTATTGAAGAAACAAAACTTGAATATAACAATGTTACTGTTACTGATACAGCGGCAGAGGTTGAGCGTTTCAGAAATGCAGTTCAGATTTTCTGCGACAATACCGCCGCTCAGGCAGATGCGCTGAAAGCGTCGGCAGGTGAAAAAGAGGCAGAAATTCTCGAGGGCCACATTCAGATGATGAAAGACCCGTATATGTGCGGTGAAATCGAAAAACTCATTGATAACGGTCAGTGTGCCGAGGCTGCACTTGAGTATATGTGCGATATGTTTATTACGATGTTTTCTGCCACAGATGACGAGCTGACACAGCAGAGGGCAGCTGATGTTAAGGATTTAAAAACAAGTATGCTAAGCATTTTGCTCGGTGTAAAAGAGGTTAAACTCTCGGCAGCGCCAAAGGGCACAATAGTTGTTGCAAAAGAGCTTACTCCGTCAATGACAGCAGGCATCAACAAAGAAAACATTGTCGGCATTATTACAGAAACAGGCGGCAAGACATCACATTCGGCAATTCTTGCAAGAGCGCTCGAAATTCCGGCTGTACTCAGCGTAAACGGTGCGGTTTCAAAACTTTCGGCCGGTGCTTATGTAATCGTTGACGGCAGTGAGGGCGTAGTAATTGATGAGCCGGATGACGCTGTTATTCAGGAGTACAATACAAAGAGAATTAATTTTCTTAAAGAGCGCAAAGAACTTGAAAATTTCAGAGGCAAGGCAACTAAAGCTTTAAGCGGTGAGGAATACGAGCTTTTCTGCAATATCGGCAAGCCGGAGGATGCAATAAAGGCAGTTGATGCAGACGGCGAGGGCGTTGGTTTGTTCAGAACTGAATTTTTATTTATGGACAGAACCGCTTTGCCAACCGAGGACGAGCAGTTTGACGCTTACAAAAAGGCAGCGCTTACATTAAAGGGAAAGCCTGTTATTATCAGAACTCTTGACATCGGCGGTGACAAGGAAATTCCTTATCTCGGACTTAAAAAGGAAGAAAATCCTTTCTTGGGTTTCAGAGCAATAAGATATTGCCTAAAGCACAAGGATTTATTTAAAACACAGCTCAGAGCTATTGTAAGAGCAAGTGCATTTGGTGATGTAAGAATTATGTTCCCACTCATTACAGCGGTTGATGAGCTTAGAGAGGGCAAGGCACTTGTAGAAGAGGTTAAGGCTGAGCTTAGAGAGCAGGGAGTAGAGTTCAACGAAAATATCCCTGTCGGCATTATGACAGAAACTTCGGCGGCAGTTATGATTGCTGATATTCTTGCAAAAGAATCCGACTTTTTCAGCATTGGTACAAATGACCTTACGGGTTATACAATGGCTTGCGACAGAGGAAATGACGATGTTGCATATCTGTATTCTCCGTTACAGCCAAGTGTATTAAGGGGCATTAAGTATATTATTGATTCCGCAAACAAGAATAATATTCCTGTCGGAATGTGCGGCGAGGCAGCAGCCAATCCAATGATGGTGCCGCTATTAATGTCATTCGGACTTACCGAGTTCAGTGTATCCGCACCGTCGGTATTAAAGGTGAGAAAGACTATTTCTACATGGTCAAAGGCAGAGGCAGACAAAGTAGCTGAAAAGGTACTTGCAATGGCCACAGAAAAAGAGATAAGCGATTACCTTAAAACTCTTTTATAATTAATCAGACAACAAGTTTCATAATCAACTCTAAATAATAGTTTGCAAAGGGCAGTGTTCATATGAGCACTGCCCTGAGCCTTTAAGAAGATTAACTAAAATTACACAGTTTTCCTCTTGAGAAAAAATGACAAATGAGGTGTTGCCATCATATAAGTGGCTTTCGTAGTTTTAAAAAGGTCAAAATCTTACACCTTAATTAAGCAGAAAAACTCCGAAGTTGAGATATGCTGCGAAGGTTACCCATATTAAATACGGTATTTGCAGCAATGCGGCTGTTTTGCTTATCGGATAAAACATTTTTATCATAAGGATAATCAGCAGCCACAAAATAATTATCCATATAAATGAAAATAAATAGGCGCTCATATTAAAGAAAAATATCGGCCAGAAAAAATTTACAAGCAGCTGTATTCCATATACTATAAGCGCATTGCTCTTTTCAAGTGCATCACTTCGATATATAATATATGCTGATATTCCCATAAGAATAAAAAGTATTGTCCACACAATAGGAAAGAGGTAGTCGGGTGGGGTGAGCGGCGGTTTGTTTGCACTTTTAAAATCGTCCATTCCCATCATTGTAATTATTCCCGACAATACACCTATTCCAAGACTGATTGCAAGGCTTATTGCAAGCTGCTTGTAATTTACTTTGTGTACGCTTGACATATTTATCACCTCAAAAAAATACTCCTGTTCTATTTTATGAACAGGAGCATTTTTTATTCGGGAATTAGAAAGTAAGGAGAATTAATTAAAGGAGTTTAAAACTTATGAATTTAAAAATTACTGGTAATCGCAAACATTTACCCATGAGAGTAAAAATTCACGCTCTTCTTCTTTGCCCTTAACAGACTGAGAAGCGGCTACAATTGGCAGCCATTCCTGAACATACTGACGAGCTGTATCTGTCTTATCGCAGAAGAGCTTTAAGTATTTTTCTGCAAGATCGTCTTGTTTGTTGAGCTTGAATAAAAGATATGTTCTTGCAGCATCAGCAGAGCCGTTGCCCTGAGTTGCGTGCGACCAGTCGAGAATATATGGTGTGCCGTCAGCAGTAATGATAATATTACTTGGGTTAAAGTCGCCGTGGCAAACCTTTGTATGCTTAGGCATACCGTTTAAGCGTGTAGAAAGCTCATATCTTGTTGTTGCGTCAAGACCTGTTTCCGAAATCTTGCGGAGCATTTTATCTTTTAGCTTGTTGAGCAAAGGAGCTTTCTTTGAGAGAACCTCGATCTGAAGATTTACGAATAACTCAAGATATTCGTCGAGCTTGTCGGGATTTTCTTCCATAAGCTGAGCAAGTGTTTTGCCCTCAATATAGTCGGTAATAATTGCCCACTTGCCGTCAATCTTTGTAACTTCCTGTAATGACGGAATGTTTAATCCTGTTTCCTCTACACGGGCCTGATTGAGTGCCTCGTTGAGTATATCTGATTTTGGGAAAGATTCGTCAAAAACCTTAATGGTCTTATCGCCATCTTTATATATAGCCTTATTCTTTCTTTCGGCAAGAATTGTTTCAAATTTCATAAAAGTCATTCCTTTCAATAAAAACACTAAGCAATCTCTTGTTTGCTTTGGCTATATTATACAACAAGTTTATGCCGAGGTATAGAGGTAAAATAACAGAAGTTTAAAAAAATTCTTTGTTTAAATACACAATGGCTTTTTGCTAATTTTGTATGAGTAAATAAAAAACATTATCAAGATTAAGCAAAAAGCACAAAGCACAAAAATTGTGTTAAAATATTAACTAAACTATTGACAAATACTTAACAATCGTTTGTGCAAATTGACAAAGTTTTAACGATAAATATTTAACAATGATACTTCCTTTTGTTGCCGCAAATAAACACAACTTATGCGTTAAGGCGCAATTCATTTATTCCTTTTTCCGGCAGATTATGTTATAATATCTGCGGATAGGTGATTTATGTGGATAACGATTATTTGGTTAAGAAAAAGCCGATGTATGCGCTTTTTGTGTTTGCGTTGCCGATTATTATAGGCAATATTTTTCAGCAAACATATACAATGGCGGATTCGGCTATTGTGGGGCGGTTTGTAAGCGAAAAAGCCTTGGCGGCGGTTGGTGCGTCATATTCGCTTACAAATATATTTATTTGCGTGGCAATAGGAGGCGGAATCGGTGCGTCTGTAATAGTCAGCCGATATTTTGGCGCAAAGGATTACAAAAAGACAAAAACAGCCGTTTATACCGCTCTCATCGCATTTACGGCGCTGAGTATTTTACTCGGAATTATAGGGCTTGTGTTAAGCCGACTTATTCTTATGGCGCTCAACACTCCGCCTGATGTGCTCGATATGGCGGTAGATTATCTGAATATCTATTTTGCAGGCTTGCCGTTTCTATTTATGTATAATGTGCTGTCGGCAATGTTTAATGCGCTCGGAAAATCAAAAATACCTCTGTATTTCTTGATTTTTTCATCTGTGTTCAATGTTGCGCTTGATCTCTTGCTCGTCATAAATTTTGATATGGGAGTGACGGGAGTTGCGTGGGCAACGCTTATTGCGCAGGGTGTTTCTGTTGTGCTTTCGTTTGCCGTACTTGTATGGGAATTTAAAAAGCTGAACATTGGTCATGCAAAATATTTTGAAAAAAGCGAGCTTTTGCCAATGGCAAAAATTGCGTTCCCGTCAATCATACAGCAGTCAACGGTATCTATCGGAATGATGCTTGTGCAGTCGGTTGTAAACGGCTTTGGTTCAGAGGCGTTGGCAGGATATTCCGCCGCAATTCGTGTGGAATCTCTTTGCATTGTGCCTTTTAACAGCATAAACAATGCGGTGTCTTCCTATACGGCGCAGAATTTGGGCGCAAAAAATGAAAAGCGAGTTATTGAGGGTTAGCACGCCGCTAATATTCTTGTAGTTGCTTTTTCTCTCTTGCTCATTATCCTTATAGAGCCGTTTAACAGTCAGATTGTGTCAATGTTCCTTGGTGATGACGGCACAATAACCGCAATGAATACAGGCTGCGGTTACCTCAGCTTTATGGGCTGTTTTTTCTGCTTTATCGGCTTTAAAATGGCAGTTGACGGACTTTTGCGAGGTGCTGGAGATATGAAAATGTTTACAGTCGCAAATTTTGTGAATCTGTTTATCCGAGTATTTGTTGCAATGGCATTTGCACCGATTTTCGGCTTGCAAATGGTATGGATTGCAGTGCCGATCGGTTGGTTTTCAAATTGGGTTATATCCTTTTTGGAGTACAGAACAGGCAAGTGGAAACGCATATATAAAGGATAGCTATATAAGTAATAAAAATATTATATAAAATATAGGTATATGATTTATACAATAAGTCATATGCCTTGCTTTTTTGTTCAAAAATTATTTATACTCTTTGGTCAAGTAAACAAAATTGTTTTTTATTGTTGTAAATAAAATGAGGCAATGATATAATTTTAAATAAAGTTTGAATTTAGGAGTTGATTTTTTTATGAAAACAAGCAAAAAAATTATAAGTTTGTTGCTTAGTGCAGCTATCATTATGTCTGCCATGGTGATAACAGCTGTTTCGGCGGCTGCCGCAGCAGACGGCTCAGAGGTATATTTTGATAATTCGGTTTTTAATTGGGAAAATGTTTATATTTATGCCTATGGTACAAAAGAGAATGCCAAATGGCCGGGTCAGCTGATGAGCGCAACTGATGACGGACTTTACAAGGCAAGCTTTACTTCAGCATATAAATCAGAAAGCATTATTTTTAATAACGGCAAAGAAAAGGACGAGGGCAAGGAGCAGTATCCAAAGGCAAGCGGACTTTCTTTAAAGGCAGGTCAGTGCAAGCTCCTCACAGCCGCAAAGCAGTGGGTAGATTACGGCAAGCCTGATTCTCATGGATACGGAATTGCTTACACAGCCTCAGGTACAAGCTTTTCGTCAGAATTTTTGCAGGTTCAGCTCGGACTAAAAAATGCCTCGGTAGGATACTATTCTGTTGACGGTTCGGCAAAAAAATCTTATACCGACGGCACAATTATTGAAATAGGCGAGGGTAAAATCGGTAACAGCGAAATTACTCTTGTGCTTACAGCAACAGGCGATGACGGTGTTGAAACAACACAGACTTTCACTTACAACAAAACATTTACAGCAGGCAAAACAACTTTTTCTGCTGACTCGGACGGACACACAACAGCTCCCGAAAGCGGCTATTACGGAACAAACCCGAATATGCAGCTGGGTAAATACAAGACAATTTCTGTTGACGGCGATGTAAGCGATTGGGACAGCTCAATGATTATTGCTCAGGGTACAGCAAACGATGACCCTCGAGTATATATGCCATCTTCAATGCATGAGCAGCCGTGGGACGCATACGCTCTCTATGGCGCATGGGACGATGAAAACCTCTACTTTATGTGGGAAATGGCAAATACAACATACATTACTTCTCCGAACGATAATTTTGCGGCATCAAACGAGGCTCGCCCTTGGAGAAACAGTATTCCAATGTATATTGCGCTTTCAATAGACCCAAGCAAGCAGGCAACAGGCAAGGCAGTAGGCACAAACAAAGACGGCTCTGTTTACACAAATCCGTTTGTATGGGGGTGTGACGGCGGCGTTGCCAAAAATGGCGGTGTAGGCTTTACAACTCACATTGACACACTTGTTGCATTCGATTCAAATAATTCAAACGGCGGCGCATCAATCTTCAAGGCTGATGTTCAGGATACGGACGGAACATACCTGTTTGATTATGATACAAGAGTTCCGATTGGCGTAACAAACTATCAGGCACAGGATAACCGGAACGGATTCAAAATTAAATTTGCAAACGGCACAAAGAGCGAAACTCTCTACGGTGTAAGAGAAGTAAAGGACGGCAGAACTTTAGGCGACAACACGGACCCTAACTCAAATTGGGTTGATTTCTTTAAACTCGGCTACAAGAAAAACTACGGTTATGTTTACGAGGTTGCTATTCCTTACTCTGCACTCGGTATCGACAGAAATTATGTAGAAACTCAGGGCATAGGCGCAATGCAGATTCTCACATACGGTACTTCGGGTATGGATACACTTCCACACGACCCCTCAATGCTTGATGTTGCAGATGTTGAATACAGCTACGATCCGTCTACTTCACACGAAAAAGAGGATATAGACAACATTACAGTTCCGCTTGCAAGACTTGGCAAGCTCCTCCCTGATACACAGGTTCAGGAGGCAGAGTTTGAAGTAAACTTTGGCGCAGACAAGAGCTCATCTCAGCCTGTCGGCACAGCACTTGAGCTTAAAGCAGAGCCGTACAACAACCATGGCAATGTTACTTACGAGTTTGCGGTAAACGGCGCAACTGTAAAGACTTCATCTGACAATACATACAATTTTACAGCAAATAATGCAGGCACATACACATTGTCAGTAAAGGCTGTCGATTCAGACGGCTGTATAGCTGAAAGCACAAAGTCATTCTATATTTCGGACGGCGGCGAGCAGGAAACTATCCTCAAGGGCGATGTAAACCGCAACGGTGTTGTAGATGTAAACGATGTTACACACTTACAGGTTCACATTTCAAACGGCGATAAAAATCCGCTTATTGATGTTACAAACAAGGCTTGGTTTGACGCTGCCGATATGGACGGCGACGGCAACCTTGATATTCTTGACGCAACCGCATTACAGATTTATATCGCATAATTCGTAAAAGTTATAATCATATTCAAAAGGATTGCAGAGCAAAATCTGCAATCCTTTTTGTGTATACAGGATGTAAGAATAGTGTAAAATTGCCTATATTGTATTGACATATAAGCTATTTGGTGTTAAATTAATATTGAAAATAAGCGGAGGTGAGATTTAATGGACAGTTGTGGTAGTTTTGATCGAAGTATTCATAAAGGTGTTATGGAAATACATAAATACAAAAAGCTGTCCGTTAAATTCTGACAGCTGTATATTGCCTTGCAATTAAATATTATTTCTGTTCCACCGAATACTATTCTATACTGCACAACAATTAATTGTTAGACTGCTATGGATAGCGGTGGTATTTTTATGCCATTTTTTAGGCTGATAGGAGGTAATAGTATGACAGATAAGGTATTAAACAAACCAATTTATGCAGACGAAATCGTAAAAATTTTTAGAAGTGGACTTTCTAAGGATGAGCTTATCAGGAAAATATCTGATTATCATACGTGCGACATTGCAGACGCTTTAGAGAAAATGACAGCGGAAGAAAGAAAAAAGCTGTATCCCGTTTTAGGCGTTGAGCTTGTGGCTGAAATTTTTTCTTATATTGAAAACTCCGAGGAGTATATTAAAGAGATTAACTCTGATAAAGTAGCAAATCTTATTTCGGAAATGGACTCCGACGATGCAGTTGATATTCTTGAAAAGTTGAATGAAAACGACAGAAAAAGAATTGTTGCACTGCTTGATAATGATGCAAAACAAGATGTCAGTATGATTTTGTCTTATGCCGATGATGAAATCGGCAGTGAAATGACAACAAACTATATTGTAATCAGCAAAAATCTTTCTATAAAAGATGCAACTCACGAATTGATTTCTCAAGCAGGCGAGAATGACAATATAAATACGATTTATGCCATTGATGAAAATAATTGTTTTTACGGCGCAATTGATTTAAAAGATTTAATTATTGCAAGAGATTACCAAAAACTTGATGACCTAATTACAAAATCATACCCGTTTGTAAAGGCGCACGAAAAAATAACGGATTGTATTGAACAGTTAAAGGATTATGCCGAGGACTCTATTCCTGTACTTGATGATAAAAAGCATATTCTCGGAGTTATTACGGCGCATGACATTGTGCAGGTAGTTGATGAAGAAATGGGCGAGGATTACGCAAAACTCGGTGGTTTGACGGCGGAAGAAGACTTGAATGAAACGGTTTTTAAAAGCACTAAGAAAAGACTGCCATGGCTTATTATTTTGCTTTTCCTCGGAATGGGCGTATCGTCTGTTGTTGGAGTTTTTGAAACTGTAGTGGCCGTTATTCCCATTGTAATATGTTTTCAGTCGCTTATATTAGATATGGCAGGCAATGTAGGTACTCAGTCGCTTGCCGTCACAATAAGAGTGCTTATGGATGAAAACCTGACAGCTAAAGACAAAATAAAGCTCACTGTCAAAGAAATGAAAGTCGGTTTTTTAAATGGAGTTTTGCTTGGCACAATGGCATTTGTTTTTGTGGGCCTATACATTTTCTTTATAAAAGCAAATGATATCGGCTACTCGTTCATTGTATCGGGCTGCGTTGGTTTTTCGCTTTTAGCATCTATGGTAATTTCAAGTTTAATCGGCACACTTGTTCCCATGTTTTTTAACAAAATAAAAATTGACCCGGCAGTAGCATCAGGCCCGTTAATTACAACAGTAAATGACCTCGTGGCAGTGGTTACATATTACGGTATGGTGTGGATATTGCTGATAAACATTCTTCACTTAACATAAATTTATGTTTCTGTTTATTTTTAGCTGGGCGACAGAGTGAAAAAGGGGAGTGTCTGTTCTAAAGTAAAATAAATTTTTGTTTTAACAATAATTTATAAAGTTTTAAAAATCTGTCTGTATTTGTCATTATATTGTCACGGTTGTTTATGTATAATAGAGGCATAGAAATCAAACAAACTTTTATCAAACTTTCATTAAAAAAGAGAAACCACTATGACAAACACAACTTTTAACCAAAGACAACCGCAAAAGCAAAGTACATTTTTAAAATCAAACCCTGTACTAAGAAAAGTGACAAATACTGCCGAGAGAGCAGACAGCACAAGCTGCGCTACTTATAATGGTATCCTTATAAAGACCATTTACTTCCCCGCAACAACAGTTGTCGGATTTGTATTATTCTTATTTTTATCCCCGATGCTTGCGTTCGGTCAGCATATCCAAAGCGGATTTTTCGGCTTTTATATTCCAAAGATTATGGTTGTAGGTGTTGCGGCTATTGTTGGCTTAATTACACCGTTCATTGCAATTTTTGCAAGCCGCACAACTCCGATTACAGGCACACTCTACACACTTAGCCATGTCGTTTTTATAGCAGCTATATCGGTTTTCTACAATGTCGCTTATTCAGGCTTAATTATGTGGGCAGCAGTCATTACTCTTGTAATCGTATTTACAATGCTTTTACTCTATACTTCAGGCAAGATTAAGGCAACAGAAAAATTTAAATCTGTTACACTTGAACTTTTACTTTTACATATTTATAATAACGCTGTTTATCTTGACTCAATGATTGACAGAACGGGTCAAATTAATAAATATCTTGTTGAAAATGGTGTTACGGTAAATCAGATTTCTATTCACGCAATTAATCTTGAAGAATACTTTTTACGCAAGGTAGGGGCATAAAATGAAAAGGTTATTATTATTTGAGCTTCGTAAGCTTTTCAAAAACAAAAGCTTTTATATTTGGACTTTTGCATCGGCTACACTTAGTTTGATTTACCTGCTTTGCTCATTCGGTATGTTTTCGTTACAATCTTCGCAAAATATGCAGGGAATAGTATCACCGGAGTCCGGTATTATCAGTGCAATAGGATTTTTTAAAACAAGTCCCGTTATAGTATTTATGCTAATGTTTATTTGCAGCTTTATTTGCAATGATTTTGACAACGGCATATTGAAAAATATTATTTCACGAGGTTACAGCAGGCAGTCGATTTTTACGGCGAAGTTTATTGCGGTTATTGTCAGCACCCTTTTTATGGTAATTCTCAATTTAGTTGCTGTTTTTGCGGTATCAAGCGCTTTATATCATAACATCGGCTCAATATACGCTCTGTTTATTCCGCAATTAATTATCCTTGTGTTTGGACTTATCGCATTTGCCGGCATATTCTTTATGCTGTGTTCAATCTTTAAAAAGAGCGCTCCTGCAATAGTTGTTTCGTTGCTTGCTCTTTTGGCTTTGCCAACAGGAATTTCGATAATCAGCTCATACTTACATATTAATTTAAGCTGTTTATGGCTTGGTAATGCGGTTTCTACCCTTGCAGTAAATAACATTTCGGTACAAACATTACTCGCAAGCGGAGTTTGCATTATAGTTTATTTAGTGGTTTGTTACATTGTTTCTATTTCAGTGGTTAAGAAATTGGAAGTTTGATTTTTATATTAGCAGAAATCTCATTTCATTGATTTTGAAATGAGATTTTTGCTTTTTCGGGCAATTTTTTTGGTTTTGATAAGGTGGGGAAGATTAGTTTTTGTAAAACGATATAATAAAGAAAACGGCAGTGTGAGGTTAATACTCACACTGCCAAAGTTTTCAACATTTCAAACACAAAATGTTAATTATTTTTCATCGCCAAAGGCAATGCCCATTTTCCTTGCGGCGGCTACGATTTCGTGGTCGGCAGGAACGGCTTTCAGCTTGCCTGCAATTTCCTCAAGCGGTACGGCAACAACCTTGTTGTTTACAAGTGCAACCATTTTGCCGTAGTCACCGTTTATGATAAGTTCGGCAGCTGCAATACCGAAACGGGTGGAGAGCACACGGTCATATGCGTCAGGACTTCCGCCTCTCTGGAAATGTCCGGGCACTGTAACTCTTGTTTCCTGTCCTGTTGCATCCTGAATTTCCTTTGCAATCTTATATGAGATTGACGGATAGGCAATTTCAGCTAAAGCAGCCTTTCTCTTTTTCTTAGGCATTGCGGCAAGCTCCTTTGAAATTGCGCCCTCGGCAACAGCAAGAATAGAGAATTTCTTTCCGCTTTCGGTTCTTTTCTTAATTGTATTAATTACGGAATTAATATCGTACGGAATTTCCGGAATTAAAATAACATCCGCACCGCCGGCTATACCTGCATACAAAGTCAGCCAGCCAACCTTGTGCCCCATAACCTCAACAATGAAAACTCTTCCGTGTGAGGTTGCTGTGGTGTGAATACAGTCGATAACATTTGTTGCAATGTCAACGGCACTCTGAAAACCAAAGGTCTTGTCTGTACCCCAAAGGTCATTGTCAATTGTTTTTGGCAGAGAAACAACATTCAAGCCCTCTTCACGCAAGAGGTTTGCGGTTTTCTGTGTGCCGTTTCCGCCGAGAACAACAAGGCAGTCAAGCTCAAGCTTCTTATAGTTCTTTTTCATTTCGGCAACCTTGTCAACGCTGTTTTCGTCAATAACTTTCATAAGTTTGAACGGCTGTCTTGATGTGCCGAGAATAGTACCGCCCCTTGTAAGAATACCCGAAAAATCATCAGGTTTCATCATCCTTGTTTCGTTGTAAATAAGTCCTCGGTAGCCGTCAATAATGCCGATAATCTGCACACCGTCATTGCCGTAATTCTGATAAAGTGTTTTTGCGACTGCACGGATAGTAGAGTTAAGTCCCTGACAGTCACCGCCGCTTGTTAAAATACCGATTCTTTTCATTCTGCTTTTTCTCCTTCCTTTGCAGGTACTATAGGAGTGCCTACTGTTCTTACATATGTCTGTTTTTTAACGGCATTTTGTGCCTGTTGTGCAAGTTTTGAAAAATGTTTTTGGCTGTTAAGTCGTTTTCTGCCACGCTTATCTACAAGGTGATATGTGGTGTCGGGTAACTGCTTTCTTGCATTTACCGTGTCTTTGAGCATAACTTTTATAATCTGCTCAACCCTGTTCTTGATGTCTTCGTCCTCAACAGGGAACACAAGCTCAACTCGCTTGTCAAGGTTTCTCTGCATCCAGTCGGCACTGCCGAGGTAGTAGAGAGGATTGCCGTTGTTTTCAAATTTAAAAATTCGGCTGTGCTCAAGGAGCTGTCCTACAATGCTGATTACCTTTATGTTTTCGCTCCAGCCTTTTAATCCGGGAATAAGACAGCAAATTCCACGCACGATAAGTTCAATTTTTACGCCTGCCTGCGATGCCTCGTAAAGCAAGCTGATGATTGCAGGGTCTACAAGTGAATTTACCTTTGCGGTAATTGACGCAGGAAGTCCCTGCTTTGCATTTTCAATTTCCTTTCTTATCATTTCCTCAAAGAAAGGTCGCATACCTTGAGGAGCTACAATAAATTTATTGTATTCGGGCGGCAAAGAGTAGCCTGTAAGTGTGTTGAACAGAGATGATGCGTCAAGACCGTATTCTTCACGGCAGGTAAACATACCGATATCTGTGTAGAATCTCGCTGTGCTGTCGTTGTAGTTACCTGTACCCATATGCAGATAACGGCGGATTCCGTCTTTGTCTTTTCGTACAACAAGGCAGATTTTGCAGTGAGTTTTAAGACCTGTAAGTCCGTAAATTACATGACAGCCTGCTTTTTCAAGTTTGGTTGCCCACTGTATGTTGTTTTCCTCGTCAAAACGAGCCTTAAGCTCAACGAGTACGGTAACCTGCTTGCCGTTTTCGGCAGCCTTAATAAGTGCCGCAACGATAGGAGAGTTGCCGCTTACACGATACAATGTCTGCTTGATTGCGAGTACATCGGGGTCTTTTGCGGCTTTTTTAACAAAGTCAACCACTACATCAAAGCTCTCGTATGGGTGGTGCACAAGTCTGTCTTTTTCACGAATAGCCTCGAAAATATCGTCGCAATCATAAAATTCGGCAGGCGGATTAACAGGTGTAATCGGCTCAAAACAGAATTTTTCGCAGCCCTTTATTCTTGCAAATTTAGAAAGGAAAGTAAGGTCAAGCGGACCGTGCTGTACATAAATTTCGTCCTCGGTTACATGCAATGCATCTACAAGGAATTGGCGGATTGACTTGTGGCATTTTTTAGAAAATTCAAGTCTTACAGGCACACCACGCTGACGCTTTTTAATAGATTTTTTAATTTCCTCCATAAGGTCTTCTGTGTCCTCGTCAATGTCGAGGTCAGAATCTCTTGTAATTCTGAAAGCTGAAGATTGCTTTATGTTGTAAAGCTCGAAAAGCTCGCCCAAATGAATGGTAATAATTCTTTCGAGTGTAATAAAGTCACGCTTGCCCTTTGCAGGGAGTTCCAAAAATCGTGGGAGAATCGACGGCACCTGCACAAGTGCGTAAAATTCTTCACCCTCGGCATTTGTCAGCAAAACCGCAATGTTAAGGCTCTTATTTGCAAGCAAAGGGAACGGACGGCTTGTGTCAACCGCCATCGGTGTGAGAACAGGGAATACTACCCTCTGAAAATAATCATCGGCAAATTCCTTTTGCTCATCGGTCATTTCATCTGCCTTAACAAAGTTAATACCGTTTGCTCTCAGTGACGGAATAATGGAACGATTGTAGCAGTTGTACTGCTTTTCGGCAAAGGCATGTACTTTTTCACTGATTTTTTTCATCTGCATTTTAGGTGTAAGTCCCGATGGGTCGGGTTTGTTTGTGCCACGATGAATATTATCAAGTACGCCTGCAACACGAACCATAAAAAATTCGTCAAGGTTTGAGGCTGTAATTGAAAGGAAGTTACATCTTTCCATTATAGGATTTTCCTTTTCAAAAGCCTCTTCAAGTACACGGGCGTTAAAATCGAGCCAGCTTAGCTCTCTGTTATTGTAAGGCATTTCAAGCCATTTTTTTAAATCTTGTTTCTTTTTTACATCAATTGTTGAAGTCATTATATCACTCCTTATTATTCTTATTATATTGTTAAATCTTAAATATTTCAAGTAAAATTTATGTAAAAGTTACAAAAAATTTTTGAAAAGTCATTTGTAATTATTCGTATTAAAAGTTTGAAAAAATAAATACCCATAAACAGCGTTTTTATGATATAATAAAATTTATCACAAAAATAATAAAAATCATAAATCAAAAAAATTTAAAAAAATATTAAAAATTTTAAAAAAATTAAATGGAAGTTGATTTTCAATCGTCTATATTATGTACTGCTTTTTATACTGATTTAAAGGAGATATTTATGGAAGAAATAAGTAGTTTAGTAATTAAAGCCAAAAACGGTGATAATACGGCATTTGACAGGTTGTATTATCTTACACAGCAAGAGGTGTGGTTTACCTGCATAAGTTTGTTGAAAAACGAAACTCACGCAGAGGAAATTATGCAAAATACATATGTTACCGCATTTTTAAAGCTGAATACTCTTGAAGAAAACGCCAAATTCCCTGTATGGGTTAAGAAAATTGCGGTAAATAAATGTAAGGACTTTTTTAAAGCCAAACAGGAACTGCAGCTTGATGATGAAATTCTTGAGAATTATTCTGAAACTTCGGAAATAACAATTCCCGAGGAATATATAACCGATAATGAAAATCGCAGAATAATTTTAGAAATTATGCAGAATACTTTGTCGCAAGTACAATACAGAGCCGTTTTTATGTATTATTTTGATGAAATGTCAATAACAGAAATTGCAGAGGTTGAAGATTGCCCCGAGGGTACTGTAATGTCAAGACTTAATCTTGCCAGAGGAAAAATGAAAAAGGCGATTTTAAAGTATGAAGAGGAAAACAACGATAAATTGCACATTATTGTACCCGTTCCGTTTTTTACTTCTCTTTTCATTACAGAGGCAAAAAACTTAGTTGTTCCGAGGATAAGTATAACATCTCAAAATTTAGAACCGAAAAGCAGTACATTAAAAGCAGAAAAAAATATAGGCGCATTTGGAGGAAAATTAATGTCAAAATCAATTCTTTTAAAACTTTTTGCAATAGTTGCAGCTTTTGCTGTTGTTATTGGCGGAATTACGGCTGCGGTGGTAGTGAATAACAAAAATAAGGATAAAAACATCGATGATGTTGTTTCTCAAATAAACAGCAATATTTCCGATGAGAACAGCGGAGCTGACAACGGAGAAGACGGATTAACTCAAATTGATTACAGTCTTGATGAACAGGTGCTTTTTGATAACGACAAGTGTACTGTCACTGTCACGGGTTGTGAGATGTATAGTAACAGATTTGAGGTAAAAGCAGAACTCAAAAATAAAACAACAGATGAAGAAATAAAAGTTGATACAGATTTTGGCGATTACTTTTATGTAAACAGGTATTATTGCCATGATATTGGTAGGGTTGGCTATGGTTGCACAGATCCGGGCGAAACAGATTCATTCAGCATAAAATTTGATCTTGAACAAATTAAAAAATGCGGTATAAATTCTATTGATGAAGTGGCATTTAATTTACAGGTATATAATACTGAAAATCATTCTGACGAAGAAACATTTTATTGTAATCAAATATTTTATTTGTATCCAACAGGCAAAACAGCTGACGAAATCACTCCGCCGGCAAGAGAAAATACAAATACCGAACAGGTTGTTTTTGACAATGAATACGGTACTTTATTGTATTTAGATACAGACCACACCTCATCAGAAAAATATGATAGATTAAGATTATATTCACATAATAAAACAGATAAAACTGTAAAGTTTGAGATGCTCAGTGCAACGATTAACGGAAACGATACTACAGCATATACAATACAGTACTGTGCCGCTGATATGAATTGCTATTATTATATTTTAGTAGATAAAGAGGATATTGAAAAGTACAAAAATGCATCGGGAAAAAATATTTTAGAATTCAGAATGATAGAAGAAGATTCTGAAACCCACGCATGGGCAAGCGGAGTTTCGGGAGATAGAGCTTTGTATGAGGATACATGTACAATTGAATTTTAAACCAAAAAACGGTCATTCGCACATTTTGCGAATGACCGTAATTTTATTATGTAGTTTTAGAGTGTTTTTTGTTTTGAAATAATGCGCTGTAAAGCTGTTACATCGCCTACATCAATTTTACCGTCGCCGTCAAGATCGGCAAGCTTTAGCTGTGCGTCTGTAAGGTCGCCGTTTTTAGATACATACAACTGGAGAGCGGTGATGTCGAGAACATTGATTTCACCGTTTAAGTCGATATCGCCAATCTCGTATACTATGTCATCACTTGTAGGCTTGTCCTGAATAAACTTACAGAAGTCAAGAGCCACCCAACCTTTTTTGCCTTTGTTGGTACCCTTGATTATTTCTGAATAACCCCATGTGTAGCCGCCGTTTGCTTTAATATCGGTAACATAAACCTGATCGTTGTTATAGAGCTGAGAAACTGTTTTTGAAGAAGTTGTTGCGGTCTCTCTCATATTGAGATAGTCGCTTACTTCAACCTCATAAACACCGTTTTTGTAGTCTGTAACAACATTATCGCTGTCACTGCCCTTGTTAAAGTCGCCAAGGTAAATAAATCCCTGGAATGTCCAGTCTGACTCACCCATTGTAGGGTCATTAACATCGGCATATGTAAGGTAGAAGTTTTTCCAACCCCAAGCTGAGTTTGAAAGTGTAACTGTACCGTTCTCTACCTTTTCTACAACGGCAACATGACCGCCTGTTTCGCCGTTTCTGTAATATTCCCAACAAGCAATAGCGCCAACCTTTGGAGTCTGACCTCTGCTGTAACCATCGTTGTAGTCATACCACTCGTAAGCGTCATAGTGGCAAAGTCCCGGATCTCTGCCAAGAATTTCGTATGCTCTGCCGTAAGCATAAGCTGTGCAGTTTGGCATACCATAGCCGTATTGGTAATAGATATTTTTATTGCTGTAATAATAATCATTGCTGTATGACGGTGCATCAAGTCTTGAGGTGAAAGACGATGACGCATTAGCAATCATTGAATACGAAAATACTGTGGTAAAAAGTAATGCACAAACTAAGAACATTGCCGGAATTCTTTTGAGTTTTTTATAAAACATTTTAAATCTTCCTTTCTGTCAAATATGTTTACATTTCTGTTTATCAAAGCCTATTTTACCACATCTGTGATAAAAAGGCAATGAATTTTTAATATTATTGTAATTATTTGTAATCTTTGTAAAAGCAGTTAAAGCAAACTCTTGATATTTTGGCAGTATTGATATATAATAAAAATCAATAATAGCATAAAACAAAATGCTGACAAGCGCTTTTTGCAAAATATTGTTTAAAAATGCCGAAAAGCGTCTGTTTTACTTGAGTTTTTAGCTTTTATATAATCGGAAGTGTTAGTATGAATGTTAATGTCGGTGACAGAGCAGAAATGAAAAAACCGCACCCTTGCGGTTGTAAAGAATTTGAAATATTAAGGATTGGAATGGATTTTAAAATCCGTTGCCTCGGTTGTGGCAGAGAGGTTATGGTGCCACGCAACAAGATTGAAAAAAATATTAAAAGAATTTTAACCGATAAGGAAAAATAATATGTTTGAAAGAATAGAAATTTTTGATAAAAGGTACTCCGAGCTTTCGCAAAGGCTTTATGAGCCGTCGGTTGCGGCAGATCCCGAGCAGTATCAAAAAATAATGAAAGAGCTTAAGTCGATTGAAGAAATTGTGCTTACATATCGTGATTACAAAAAGGCGGTAAAGGCGCAGGAAGAAAGTCTTGAAATTCTTGACGAAAGCAGTGACAACGACTTAAAGGAGCTTGCTCAGCTCGAACTTGACGAGGCTAAGCAAAATATTGAGGAGCTTTCGGAAAATCTGAAAATCTTACTTTTGCCAAAAGACCCGAATGATGAGCGAAATGTTATCGTGGAAATTCGTGGCGGCGCAGGCGGTGAGGAGTCGGCGCTTTTCAGTGCGGTGCTTTTCAGAATGTATAGTATGTATGCCGAGAAAAGGGGATACAAAATCGAAATAGTAAACGCAAACGAAACCGAGCTTGGCGGCTACAAGGAAATTTCTTTTATGATTGAGGGCGAGGGCGCATACTCTCGTTTTAAATATGAAAGCGGCGTGCATCGTGTTCAGCGTGTGCCCGAAACCGAAAGCCAGGGCAGAGTGCATACTTCAACCACAACGGTTGCCGTTTTGCCGGAGGCAGAAGATGTCGAGCTTGAAATTGACCCTAACGATTTGAAAATAGACACATTCCGCTCAAGCGGTGCAGGCGGTCAGCATATCAACAAAACCAGCTCCGCAATCAGAATTACCCACTTGCCCACAGGCACTGTTGTTGAGTGTCAGGACGAAAGAAGTCAGTACAAAAACAAGGATAAGGCGCTCAAGGTGCTTAAAAGCCGACTTTTAAAGGAAAAGCAGGACAAGCAGGCGAGTGAAATTGCCGCTAACCGTAAGTCACAGGTAGGCACAGGCGACAGAAGTGAAAGAATAAGAACCTACAATTATCCGCAGGGCAGACTTACCGACCACAGAATCGGACTTACGCTATACAAGCTTGAAGATATATTGAATGGCAATCTTGACGAGGTTATAGATGCTCTTGTTACAGCAGACAGAGCCGAAAAGCTCAAGGAAAGTATGGAAAATTCATAATCAAGGTGACAATATGCAAACATTATTGCTCGAAAGTACACAGGAAAACATAAACAAAGCAGGAGGAATCCTGAGAAACGGCGGACTTGTAGGTATGCCGACCGAAACCGTTTACGGACTTGCGGCAGACGCTCTCAACGGCAAGGCAGTCGCAAAAATTTTCAAAGCAAAGGGCAGACCGATGGATAATCCGCTTATTGTTCATGTGGCAGAGTTTGAGGATATAGAAAAATTCGGCTTAACCGCAGAAATTCCCGAAAAGGCAAAAATTCTTGCCAAAAAATTTATGCCGGGTCCTCTTACAATTATAATGAAAAAATCGGATATTATTCCCGATGAAGTGTCGGCAGGACTTGAAACCGTTGCAATCCGCTGTCCGTCACACCCTGTTGCAAGAGCGCTCATAAGAGCGGCTAAAACTCCGCTTGCCGCACCATCGGCAAATTTGTCGGGTTCGCCAAGCCCTACTACCGCAACTCATGTAATGAATGATATGAACGGCAAAATAGAGGCTGTTATTGACGGCGGCGCAAGCGAAGTTGGTGTGGAGAGTACGGTTATCACTCTTGCGGGCGAAGTTCCTTGCCTTTTAAGACCGGGCGGAATTACTCTTGAACAGCTCAGAGAAACCATTGGCGAGGTTGAGCTTAACAAGGCGGTGCTCGACAAGCTCGACCCTAACCAAAAGGCGGCAAGTCCGGGTATGAAGTACAAGCATTATTCGCCAAAAGCGAGGGTTATACTTCTTAAAGGCACAGATGAAGAATATATTAATTATGTAAACAGCAAGGCTGACGGCAAAACAGCCGCCTTGTGTTGTGACGAGGATATTTCACAGCTGAAAGTAAAAACATTTTCGCTTGGCAAAAGAAAAGACTATGCACAGCAGGCGCACAGACTTTTTGATATGCTCCGAGAGGTTGACGAGGTTGGCGGAATAGATACGGCGTATTCCCGACTGCCGTCATGTGAGGGCGTTGGAATGGCACTGTATAACAGGCTTATCAGAGCCGCCGGCTATGAGGTGATTGACCTTGAAAAAATATAAAATATTAGGACTTACAGGGCAGACGGGCGCAGGCAAAAGCACTGTATCAGAGGTTTTTGCCAAAAACGGTGCGGCGGTAATCAATGCAGACCGTCTTGTGGCAGAGCTTTATGAACCAAACTCGGTGTGTCTTAAAATTCTTTCGGCGGAGTTTGGCAGTGACATAATATTGCCAAACAAAACTCTTGACCGCAAAAAACTTGCGCAAAGGGCATTTGCAACAAAGGAAAAAACAGAAATTTTAGGCGAGCTTATCCACCCGTTTGTGCTTTCACTTTTTCTGAAAAAAGCCGAGGAGTGTATAAGTGCCGACAAAAAGCTGATTGTGTTTGATGCGCCTCAGCTTTTTGAGAGCAGGGCAAATGTGATTTGCGATTTCATAATCAGCATTACCGCAGATGAAAATATAAGAAAACAGCGCATAATGCAGAGGGATAATATTTCAGAAGAAATGGCGGACAGCCGTATAAACGCTCAGCTTACCGAAAGCTATTTCAAAGAAAATTCGGATTTTATTCTTGAAAATAACGGCTCTCGGCAAGAACTTATCAGCAAAGCCGAGGGACTGCTCGGATACTTACGGCAGGTGATTTAATGGCGGCAAATCCACGATACAGGAAGAAACCACAAAAGAAGAAAAAAGGCTTTATAGTCGGCGGCTGTATTGTGCTTGCGGCAATTTTGCTTGCACTGTTTGTGTTTAATTATTATGACAGCGCAAGGGAACAGCTGCTTGAGCTTAGCTATCCGAGAGATTACAGTAAATATGTGCAAAAAGCCGCAAAGGATTATGAGCTTGATGAGTCGCTTATTTATGCCGTTATCCGAACGGAAAGCGGATTTAATGCAGACGCTCAGTCGGACGCAGGCGCTTGCGGAATAATGCAGGTTATGCCGAGTTCGTTTGAATGGCTGCAGCAGGTGAGAGACTGCGAGGGAAAATACACAGAAGACGACTTGTTTAATCCCGAAATCTGTATAGACTACGGCTCGTATCTTTTAAAATATTTTCTTGATTTTTACGGAACAGAAACATCGGCTATTGCAGCGTACAACGCAGGTTTTGTGGTGTCTGACTGGCTTGATAATCCCAATTACAGCACAGACGGCGTAACGCTTACAGATATACCGTATCCCGAAACAAAGGAATATGTGGAAAGGGTAACGGACGCAAAAGCAAAGTATATTGAGTTATATTATTCATAAAATAATATGGTACATCTAAATGAAAGGAAGATAATTATGGCAGACGAAAAAAGTAAGGCAACTCTTCTTAAAGAAGAAATTTTTATGAAAGGCAAAAAGGGCGTGGCTACCCTCAGTACCGAAGAAGTTGAAAAGGCAGACGATTTCTGCGTAGGTTATAAAGAATTTTTAGACCATTCTCCTGTTGAGCGTGAGGCTGTAAGCTACACTCTTGAGCTTGCAAAGAAAGCAGGCTTTACAGAGTATAACGAAAATGCGTCATATAATGCAGGTGACAAGGTTTATTATGTAAATCGTGACAAGGCGATTGCTCTTGCAGTTATCGGTAAAAACGGCGTAAAGAAAGGCGCAAGACTTGCGATTGCTCACATTGATTCACCGAGAATTGATTTAAAGCCAAACCCACTTTACGAGGACACAAACCTTGCACTTTTCAAAACTCACTACTACGGCGGTCTTAAAAAGTACCAGTGGACAGCGCTTCCGCTTTCTCTCCATGGCACAGTCGTAAAGCTTGACGGCACAAAGGTAAACATCACTTGGGGCGATGACGAGGGCGAATCTTGTTTCTGCGTTACTGACTTGCTCCCACACCTTGCAAAGGATCAGGTTTCAAAGCCGCTTGCAAAGGTGTTTACAGGTGAAGACCTCAATGTTCTTGTCGGCTCTCGTCCATATGCTGACGGCGAAGACGAAAAAGACCTTGTAAAGCTCAATGTAATGGCAATTCTTAATAAGAAATACGGTATTGTAGAGGGCGATTTTCTTTCTGCCGAGCTTTGTCTTATTCCGTCATTTAAGACAAGAGATATTGGGTTTGACGCAAGTATGATCGGCGGCTACGGTCACGATGATAAGGTTTGTGCTTATCCTGCGGTTATGGCGGCTCTTGATGTAAACACTCCTGAGCAGACCTGTATTACTTACCTTACCGATAAGGAAGAAACAGGCAGTGACGGCAATACAGGTATGCAGAGCGACTTTTTGCGTTACTTTGTGTATGACCTTGCAAAGCAGGACGGCATTGACGGATACAAGGCACTTTCAAAGAGCACTTGTCTTTCAGCAGATGTAAGCGCAGCATATGACCCAACCTATGCAGCGGCTTACGAGGCAAAGAATTCTTGCTATATTAACGAGGGTGTTGTTATTTCAAAATATACAGGTCATGGCGGAAAGTACGATACTTCGGACGCATCTGCCGAGTATATGGGCAAGGTAAGAACTTTGCTTGAGAAAAACAATGTAATGTGGCAGGTAGGCGAGCTCGGCAAGGTTGATATGGGCGGCGGCGGAACAATCGCCAAGTATGTTGCCAATATGAATGTTGATGTAGTAGACCTCGGTGTGCCTGTACTTTGTATGCACGCACCTTTTGAAATCGTATCAAAGGTTGATGTTTATATGGCTTACAGAGCATTCTTTGCTTTCTTTGACGATAAAAATTAAAAAAATAAATAAATAAAAATTCAAAAAACACTTGCTTTTTTTAAAAGAATGTGGTAATATACTACTTGCGGTTAATAATTAACCGCATATGCGCTGGTAGCTCAGCTGGATAGAGTGTCTGACTACGAATCAGAAGGTCGGGAGTTCGAGTCTCTTCCAGCGCGCCAAGTAAAGTGATTTAAATAGCCACAAAGCTACTTAAATCACTTTGCTATATGTTTTGTAAATTTTTAAAACTGTAAAACATCTTTCCTTTGGTCTTAGATTATGCTAATCACTTAGTAATCGTGTGTGGCTCACGCAATGCTGCGATTTATGAGTTTTGCATACTTTTATACCGTATCGGACAAATTGTCCACACGAGCATACGAGTATTTGCACAGCCAAGTATTTAAACAGGAGTTATTAAGCTCCTTTCACCCTTTGCATTATCATTGCACTCGGTAGCAGAAATGACTGGCGTGCTACTCACAATGAATATCGTACCGACATTCATTTATCAAATGAGATGTTGTGATTTGCTTTCATCGCACACTGTTGAGATACAATAGGTGTATAGGATGTTCTTAGTTTTATTTATTTAGTTTTGTGTATAAAAAAGACCTGCGTCCGACCGTTGTCAGAGCAGGCAAGTAAAAGTTTGACATTGTGCTTATTATGTGTTATAATACACTATAAATAAGCCATAACGCCACTGAGTACTGCAATACTCTTTCGACGGGACAGCAAGATGTTTGCGCACAGCTTGCTGTCTATGGACTTTTATGTCCTTTTTATATGACTAATTATACCATATTTTCTCTGTTGTGTCAACAATAATAACACACAACATTTAAAAAATTATTGATTTTTTGTCTAAGTAAACAACTTTGTTTACTTTTTTTGTTTTTTAGAAAGAAAAAGGCTTCACTTTTATCGGTGAAGCCTTTATGTTTTTAGTCATTTGGAAATTTATCTGTTGAAATAGTCGTTCCATCATTTTCTTTAACTATATGTGTGCAAGTTATATTTTGACTACCGTCATTTTTATTGTAAATAGCTTGATAATAAACACTTTCGTAAAAAATTTGTGGATTAAATGTGTTCGGTGATACAGTTGATCCCGGTGCACAAGTTGGACCAACATTTTCATTAGGAGTATCGTCAGGTTCTTCGACTTCTTCAGGGACTCTATACTCCACTATCTCTGAAAAATCATCGTTGTATTCAATTCTATCTACTATGCTATATACTTTACTGGATTCAATCAAATCAATTAATTTGTTTTTTTGCATCTCAAGCAGCTGGTCATATTTGTCTTTTTCTACTGTAATCAACATACCGCCTGTTGCAACTTTTTCTTTAGCGGTAATGCCGTATTCCTTGTCTGAATTAGTAAGTACCAAATCATCGTCATCAGGAACTCCGCCGAAATATGAATATGGAATATGAATTTTATATTCTGTTGCTTCTGTTGGCGCTTGCGTTGGTGCAGCTGTTGTAACAACAGCTTGAGTCGCTGCATCGGTTGAAGATGATGCGGTATTTGTTCCACTGCAAGCTGTCAGTGAAACAGCAAAAATTGCTAAGATACATAATGCTAAACATTTTTTCATTTGACAATATTCTCCTCTATAAACTGATATTAAATAAAGATTAGCACAATTATAATCCATTGTCAAGCAAGATATAACAATTTGTGAAAAAATCGCAACAAGCAATTTTGTTTGTTGCGATTTTTCTGTAAACTTAGGTTAATATTATTTTTGTTTAATTATTTTAGCTCCAGCAGGGGGCTCATAGTTAGCTTCGTAATTAGTATCGCCTTGTACATATATGGAAAAGTGTCCGATAGTAGGAGCATTCATATAATCTGATTCATTTAATACTTGGTTAGCTTGCGTTTGGTCCAATATCGGGGTAACTTGATGCTTTAATACAGTGTTAAAGTTTGACCATTTCATAGTGCAGAGATTGTTTATATAATGTATGTATTCGGTATCATATTCATTTGAGTACTTTTTGTTACTAAAAAAAACGAAATGGGGGATCGTAACATTGAAATGTTTTTTCCCAAAAACTTCAGAATTGCGACACTCAACAACCCCGGCATATTCCATATTTTTAGCTTCTTCTGGATTTAGCACTATCCAATCTTTAGGACAAATCAATACACCGTTTTTAATGTCATATTTTTTGTACTCTTTTTTTTCATCTTCTTTAACTATAATGTCTTTGCCTTCATTTAAAAAGTTTGCTATGTTACAATAGGCTTTATAACTTTCAATCAAACTTTTTTTATAGAATTCTTCGTGTGGAGATAATAATCGTATTTCCTGTTCAATACTCGAGATTCTCGACTTTATAAAATCAAGAAGTTCTGCTTTTACTCTATCAGGAATATTGAGAAAAGTATCCATTGTATGATTGATTATCTTACCCAAAGAAGTCGGTTTATCCAACTTTATTCTATCAAGTAATGCTTTGTTTTCTTCGCTAAGGTTAATAGTTGATTTATAAGTTATTTTAGAATTCATATATATACCTCCTTGTTGCTTTAATAATAGCATACATTAATATTCTTGTCAATACCATATTTTTATTTTTTAGCATATATAAATATTCTTGCAAAAATATTAAGAGCATATTTTAATATTACCTAATATGAAATGCTTACGGTATGTATGCAATTCATTCGCTTTTTAGAGAAGAATAAAAAAGTATATAATTAATAATAAATACAAAAAACTTATTTCTTTAATGTATTACAGCGAATGTTTTGTTGTATCATTGCCGATAATTCTTCCGTTATACTCTCCCCAACAGACTCAAATCTTGTACAGGCATAGCCTTTTTCACTATACTTCTGCAAAAAATGTCTGCCTGTTTCAATGTCTATCTCCTTTCCACCAAATGAAAAGCATACCTGTTTTACCTCAGGGTTTTCGGACAGGAAATTCTGAAGTGCTTTATCATCAGTTCCGCAAAGGCTCAAGCGTGTGGAGTTGAGCCATTCACGCTTGCTGTTATAAGCGATATTGCTCATAGTTGCGTCAGCCAATAAGTCAATCGGAGATTTATATACAATAACTTTGCTTTTATCATATCCTTTAATATAAAAGCTGTTTTTTGCTACCCCCGATATGCTGACAGAATTATCATTTGTATTTATGCTGTATGAATAAGCAGGCGCTCCTGCTTTATTATGACCAACAAAAGAAATATTCTCTGCATCTGAGCAAATATAATTCTTGTTAATAAGCGTAGTAACAATTTCGGGTGCTATTCCGAGCTTCTCAGTTAAGTAAGTATAAGCTGCCTGATTTTCTTTTTCTGCGGGTAATCGTAACGGCAAGTCCGGAGCATTATGTAGCTTACCATAGTTGCACAAGTCCTCGTTGTAGTCTTTTGTACGTGGCAGGATTGTATCAACACGATAACCTTGATTTTTGTATTTTTCGGAAATGACCTCACAAGCTTTTCGGCCTGCGAGGTCATTATCTAATCGTAAGTTTATATGTCTGACTGTCGGATGATTTTGCAAAAAAGTTTCTAATGCTCTGTCAGATACACCGGCAAGACTTAAGCGTGTAGCGTTAAGCCATTCTTGTGGATTACCTGTTTCGATATTGCACATTGTTGCGTGCGAAAGCAAATCAATAGGTGATTCAAATACATCTACCATTGTATTGTCCTTTCCCATAACAAAAAACGATATACTCTTATCCGAACCGGGAGAGTCTTTTCTGTATTGAACATCTGTCAAAGTGCCACGCACAGTAGCATATGCAGGCAGCTTGTTTACACCATAACCTACAAAAACACAGTTATGCATTACATCTTCATACAGATATTTTCGGTGCATTAATTCATTGACAATTTCGGGTGCTATGCAACGTGTTTTCGTTAGATAAGCAAATACTCGTTTGTACTTACCTTGTACAGCTACCGGCATTTGCAAATCCTTTTTTAATTCTTCCGGAGGAAGCTGCTCGGCTTTTTTATACTGCGGAACGGCGGTATAGTTTGATTTGCTGACATTAAACAGTGTCATCAGAGCTTCTTCGTATGACTTGTTTTCCACTTTCATCATAAACTCTATAACATCAGAACCGCCAAATCCTCTGCTGTTCCAATACCAACCTCGTCCGTCAGCACGCACAATAAAGCTATCGTGTTCCCTGCAACGCATCATAGTGCCTGCTTTCGTAAAATGATAGCCATATGTTCTTTCCAAGTATTCGAGCGTGGACATCTGTTTTGCCTGCTCCTTTTCCTCCCTTGTGAAATTGTAATATTCCTGCCCGTCACGGCTTTTTATAACCTTCATAATTAGTCCTCCTTGTTATTATTTCTGTCAGCTTCGGCAATTCTTTTACGCATTAAATGTAAATGAAAAGTCAGTGCTATGACAGGTAATGTGTTTATTAAAATAAGTGTGTTGTTTCCAACACATAAGCCGACAACCGTAATAATGGCAACAATAATTGCAGAAAAAAGCACCAACTTCTTAATTGAAATCGGTGCTTTGTCCTTACCCGCCATTTTGCTGTATGCTATAAATCTGAAGTGCAGTTCCCAGCGGTAATAATTCACCGCAATTAGATAGTAAATGTAGAATATTGAGATTATTATTATGCTCATAATTACCTCCCAAGCGGACAATTTGTCCACTAACAAAAAACAGCCACAGAAAAGCTCTGTGACTGTTGACATAAATTTTTGATTGTGGTAATATAATAGTGTAAAGAAACGGCTTTAGCTGTTTCGCTATCACATTAAAATTATTTTTTGTAATAACCGTTCTGTGTCGCTATCACAGGGCGGTTATTTCTTTATGCTTAAAACAATAATTGTCACTAATAAAGTAAAACAGATTATGTATTCCACACAAACACCCCCTTTCACAAGGGAGCTGAAACAGCCGCCACCGTTTCTTTACCAAAACATTATATCAGACAATCAGCCTATTTGCAAGATAACCAACAGAATAAGAAAAACGCAGCAAAGGGTTTGTCATTCACTGCTGCTGTGCGAATCGTTGCGCTTGAACGGATATTGTTCGACAGTTGGCAATTTGTCCGCTATAAAGCATTTAGAGCTTTGCAATGACAGCAACCTACCTATTTCAAATAAGCTGCCGTATTCAAGCTCCGTTTTTTCTATAATTTCCTTGCTCCTTATATCTCTGTAAAACATACCGTCAAAATAGATTTGACTATATAACGGAGATATATCGATAATTGAGTAATTCTTTGCATTTATATCGTAATCAAGCGTTCCCTCGCACTTGATTATTCCAATCTCAACAGAATGATTTCCCTCTTCAATAAAGGTAATTCCCAAAGGAAGAATAAGTCGGTAAGCCTGATTAATTTTATCCTCTCTCCAAGGCGTTCCGTTACCGCCGATAGTCTTAAAGGCAAATTTCATTTTTCCATAATCCTTTGGCGAGCTAATCACAGGGTCTTTGCCTAAACAGACTTTAAAAGAGCCTGAGCTTTTTATCTTTTGAATTGTATCACCAAACAGAATATCATCCTCAAGTATCAAAGTTTTATTATCACTTTTGTTTCGTATAACGCTGAGTGCGTTTTTTGAGTTTATTACATCGCAAATCAGCTTTACAAGTCCGAAAATGGCATTAGTATCGTTTTTCTGTAATTTTCGTCCCTGATACTGATTTATGGCAATAAGACTTTCTGCAAAGTCAAGTATGTTTTTTAACTCCTTTTTCTGTCTGCGATATTTCGGTGACAGTCGGCAGTAAATAATATCTTTCAATTTCATCGGTATTCTCCCTTATGCAGCAGCTGAGTATTTCGTATAAAGCCTTATAGACATCAAGATTTTTGTAAATATTAAAAAAAGATGCTCTTTGAATATGATAACACATAAGCGTAAAAAGCTCCAATAAATTAACAGCCCTGCCAACCTGAATGTTCAGCTTTCCTTTCTCTTGCTCTGACAAAAGCTGTATTGTTTCGCAATTTTCAAGCATAGAAAGCCTGTTGACATCATCATAATCATAACTCTCAAAAAGATACTCGGCTGTATGTGCACAAAGAAAAATAAAGCTGTCACGCTCAGTAGGAAAGCGTTTCAGAAAGCTTTTTATGTTCTTCTGTGTGTTTTTGTTCCGAAAATAAAAGGCTTCCCACATCTGCGCTGTCAGATCCGTTATATTGAGTTCGGCTTCAGGTAAATGAGCCTTTGACAAAACCGATAGCAGCACTTGTGATGACTGCTCTTTGGATGTAATTTTTCCGAAAGCACAGCCTTTTAAAAGCGTATTACAAAAGCTCAGCCGTTCTTCAAGAAAATCACACCTGTTTTTTAATTCAAAAAAAGCCTTGGAAACATCTATAATATTCAGACATTCCTTGCATTTCATATAATCAGCTCCTTATCGGACAATTTGTCCGGTTAATAAAAAACAGCCACAGAATTAAACTGTGACTGTTGACATAAATTTTTGATTGTGGTAATATAATAGTGTAAAGAAACGGCTTTAGCTGTTTCGCTATCACATTAAAATTATTTTTTGTAATAACCGTTCTGTGTCGCTATCACAGGGCGGTTATTTCTTTATGCTTAAAACAATAATTGTCACTAATAAAGTAAAACAGATTATGTATTCCACACAAACACCCCCTTTCGCAAAGGGAGCTGAAACAGCCGCCACCGTTTCTTTACCAAAACATTATATCAAACCGTCAGCAAATTTGCAAGATAACCAACAGAATAAGAAAAACGCAACGCAAGGTCAGCTTTGGCACTTGATGTGCGAGTCATTGCATTTCAACAGATTTATTTACAAGTGATATAAGGTTAAATTGCATCTATACTTTAAGTATAATCTAATTCTATTCTTTTTTCTGTTGGTATAAAAGTGGGTACTATCATATGTACTGCAAAAAAATGGACTACCCCTTGTTACAAAAAATAAATTTTTCCTACTTTTCCTCTTGACAAATGCAACCGTTTGTTTTACACTTGTAAGTGAAGATGCATATGCTAATTTATAGCATATATTTAGACCTTGTCGAAGTAGTGAGCGGCAAGGTCTTTTCCTTTTTCTCCTAAACTTATAGGTATATTTCAAAGGAATAACCTTGTAATGATTATCAGTAAAGCTGCCGTCACTTTTTTTAATTCTATACTTCCTTATGAGCTTCATTGAAATAAGCTCCTTAACAGTCTGAACTACAGCTGTACGCTTAATTCCTAAAGCGTTGGCAATATCATTAAAGCTGTTCCAACAACGCTTGTTTGCCGAGCTTGCAGACTTACAAATGAACAAGTACATTCTGAACTGTGCAGATGTCAGCTTGTACTTGAATATTTTTCTATCAACAAAGAAATAATTTCGATTTGGCGTAGGTAAGGTATAAACATATGCATCGAGCTTACGATAATCGGCATAATAGCGTCTGACAGCCTTAATATAGCCGTGCTGGGAAAGTTTAGCGACTGCAGATGAAACTGTTCGTGCAGAAGAAAAGCCGCAAATATGGGCAATTGTGGCTTGATTTACCTTGATATACTTCTGACCTTTGTATATTGATTTAGAGCGTAGGGAATAGAGGGCTGCCAATACCTTGATTTCTCCTGCAGAGAGCTTACCGCCAAAAATATCGTTAGGCATTTTAAAAAGATTTCTGTTCATAAATTCACCTCGTTTCATTAATGCAATAGGCTTTTTTAGTTGTTCTATATCAGAGCAATTAAAAAAGCCTGTTGTTTTTTCAACAGACTTAATTTTCTATTTTGCATTAGGAAACTCAAAATGCAGTTTTGCTTCTTTAACATCATAACGCAATACAGCACTAAAAGACTTTCCAGTTTTGCTTTTAAAGCCGCTGATCGTTTTTGTCCTGTGCTGTCTGAGTAGCATAATAAGCTGAGTTGATGTCAATTTCTTACCGCATACTAAAAACGGTAAAGAAAACCTACAACCGCTTTTATACTGTGAACAATAGTAATTGTTCTGTCCTTTCAGAATGGCATTGCCGCAGATAGGGCACTTTTCTCTTTCAATATTCGCTGATGACACATCGTCCTTTTCATTAAAGGCGTACCACACCGTTGCATAAGGGTGTTCCTCTGTAAATCTGTCAATGTTATCATAGTCGACTGTATAATGATTAATATTTTCTTTTGTTGTATAACAAATAACCATATTTTCAACTTCCTATTCAATGATTAGCTTTCCGGAATATTCTTTACCGGTGCTTGTATTTTTTGCAGTAACAGTTATTGTTGCTTTAGCTTTAGCTCTCAGCTGAATTCTGTTGCTTCCTGCGCCTATAATCTGTACTGCGCTCGGATTGCTGATGCTGAAAGAACAGCTCTTAGCATTGACAAGCGTAAAGGTTACAACCTCATTGACTTCACAATATTTTGTCGAGGGAGCAATATATACGCTGTCTTGAGTTTCTTTTTCTTTAACAATAACTGTACAGGTAGCCGAATGACCGTTTGCTGAAGCAGTTATGTATGCAGTACCGGAAGAATGAGAAACAACATAGCCGTTACTGACTGTAGCGACAGAGGAGTTTGATGTACTCCAACTGATTGACTTATCTGTAGCATTTGAAGGAGTTACAGTAGCAGATAGATTTATACTTTCGCCTGCGGTCAATGTTTTTGAGAGGTAATTCAAAGTTATACCGCTTACTTCTATATCTGTCTTTTCGTTATGTGAGTAATTGTATTCAGGCTTGCTTACAGTTACATAGCTGTGAGAACCGCCTGAGTTGTTGCTATTGTTATTATTATTGCTTTTACTGCCACTGTTGTTGCTCTGATTGTTGCTCGATGATTTGTCATTACCGTTTGAAGACTTGCCATCATTATGGTTGCTTTCAATTTTTGAAATTTCTGTGTCAACACTTTTAGGTGAATATGGTACAGTATCAGGCTCAGAATTATTGTAATTACTATATTCGGAATACTCTGCAACAGTTGCAATTGTCGCAGAGTATTGAGTTGTTGCAGGCACATCTGTTGTAATTTCAGCAGATGTGCCCGTAATAGAATTATCACTTACATCTTTTTGAGAGTGATTACCGTTATAGGCTTTAATGCATACGCATATTGTAATTATAACAACAAGCACAACAACAGGGAGCAAATACAGCGGATTAAACTTAAAGTTCTTCCTTCTTGTTTTTTGCTTTTTCTGCTTTACTTTCTTTACCTTTACATCAAGATTTGGCGGAGCTTGTCGCTGAAACACCTTACTTTGCAAATTCTCGGTAGGTGCACTGCCGTCAATATCATCGTGTGGTGTATTGCACTTGCGATTAATATCACTGAGCATATCTATAATATTTTTGCTTGAAATAGAACCACGAACAACATATGCAGCTGACGGAAAATCCCTGTTATCGTTTGCCTCTGCCAAAACTATGATTTTTACAAAAGAGTATGTTCTGCCGATTGTCTGCGTAACAGCAGGAAAATTATTATTATTTTCAACAGCAGTATCGAGTATAACAACATTGGGCGTGTATTTATTACCGAGGTCAGATATAAATGAGTCTGATATTGAATTAATAATGCCTATTACTTTTGTATTAGGCGCTTTATTTATAATTTCAGTGTATATTTTGCCGTTTGACTTGTCGGCAATAATCAGTACATTCATTGTAATATCACTCTTTCTTGTGGTCTGTCATTTTAGTTGAGAACAATTTGTACACTAATGAATTAGTATCAATCTGATTTTCAAACGGTATAATCTGTTTACCTACTTTTATCAATCCTTTGCCGGGCTCGTCAATATCCAGGTACGCAGCTTGCTGCTCCGAAAGTTTAAACATATTTTTAATTTTAGCTAAGTCTGTTTCGTTTTGAGCGAGCATAATACAAAAGTTACTGTTCTGCAGCATTTTTGTAGCTTGCGGACTCTCCATAATTTCTGTCATATTTTGAGTATAGCCCGAAGCAATACCGCCATATTTTCTGATTCTTTTATATACATTTTCAAAAAAATCGCCTGAACTAAAGACACCCTTTGCATCCCTGAAGAAGATAGAAAACTCATCGGTTGTAAACCAAGTGCGAATACCACGCTTACGATTTTCAATAACTCTTTGCCAAATGCTTTCGAGAATAACAAGAGAGCCAATGTCTGCAAGCTGCTTACCCATCTCCTGAACATCGTAAATAATAATTCTCTTTTTGAGATCAACATTTGTGTGATGAGCAAAGGTATTAAAATTACCTTTAACATAAAGTTCAAGTTTAAGAGCCATATCTGTAGCCTCTTTTTCCTGCTGGGCTAAAAGCACATTATAAAAATCCTCAAGATTAGGCAAATACTCTTTGTTGCCGTTGCTCTTTATAAAATCCTGATAAACATAGTTTACGCATCTGTCTATAACTGTCTTTTCGTTAGCTGATAACTCAGCACCCTTGACGCATTCGCAAAAAGTCATTATGAAGTCGGTTTTAAGCGCAATAGCAGATTGACCCTCATCGGAATATGTAATATCGGTATCAAACAGATTGATGTGGGTTTCAGTTTGCGGAGATATTCTTATAACCTGTGCATCAAACTCGTTGTTCTTGGTAATTGCCATATATTCACGCTCAGGGTCAAGAAAAATAAATTCATCATCAGGGTATTTTAAAGCTGCATTCAAAAATTCAAGTTTGCCACTCATTGATTTACCTGAGCCACTCGTTCCAACAACAAATCCATTCGCATTAAGTCCGTCACTTCTGTTGATGATAATCGGCATATGAGTGATCTGATTAGTTCCGTAGCATATGCCGTTTTGAACGATGTTGTTTTTATATGTGTATGGGATAAAATTTGCAACTTCATCAGTAGTAAAAAAGAAAGGTTGTCCAAGTATTGTTGAATCATCTGACATAGCAGGTTTAGCAAATGGCAAAATACACTGTAATCCTTTCTCCTGTAAGGTAGTTCCCGTCAGCACATCAAGAGTCACTTGATGTCTACGTGCTGTCTGCTTAATATAATCACGTAAATCATTAAGCTCTTTAAGACTGTCAGCAGCAACATAAATATACATAGCAAACTCAAATAAGTCGCAATCGGTAGACGATAACTTTTCTTCAAGATTTTCAAGTTCTTTTTTTCTGCGCTGAAGCGACCAGGGGATAAAACTACTACCATTGCTTGCTCCCGAACGTTTGTAATTGATTTCAAGTCTTCTGTCAATTCTTCCTTGCAAGTCATTCATTTGACCTTTTAAAATATCAAGGCTTGTATCTTTTTCAAGTCTTGAAAAATGTTTGCTTACAATGATTTTGTTTGAATTGTCCAGCAAATCAATAATAAACTCATCGTCACAAGTTCTTGAAAAATTTTTTGCAAACATAATGCATGAGTAGTCAAGACCAATTTCGTTATATTTGGCGCAAAATTTGAATGATGACGGTGCGAGATAATCCTTGAGATTTATATCTGTATTATAATATGAAGTCGGCAGCAAAAACTGTTCAGAATTAGCAAAGTGGTAAACACGATGTATGATTTCAAAGCTTTGCTCAGGTGAAAGGAGCTCGGTTTTTATGTTGATTTCAGCAAACTGAGCCGCAATTTCGTTGTAGTGTTTGAAAAGGAGATTTATATTATCCATTCTTACAACAGGTGTAAAAGATATAGCGCCTATTATCTGTTGTTCGCAAGAGCTTGTATTTGCCTTCTCAATAATTGCCTGCTGCTTTTCTACAAAGCTGTCATATATAGACTTTATGCATACACCGTTATATGGCGGAATCAGAGCATTTATATAGTCATTTGTGTCTATATCTGTGTTGATTATAAATTCTTGATAACGCATATCCGCAGGCAAGCAATTAAGAAACTTTTGGTAGCGTTCATAAATATCATTGCGCTCTTTATCACGATATACCATATAGTCAAGATTTGGAATATGAAATAGAAGTGCGTATGTATTGCCTATGCGAAAAATGCCGTTTTCGTATACTTCATCAAAAGGAATTGTATCCTGAGCGGTTTTCTTAACTTTTTTTGACTGAGCTTTTTTCTTTCTCTGAGGGTGATTGATTTCATTCTGTTCTATATAGATTTTACTTGTCGTTTTCGTCTTCTTCATAGTATTTAGCTCCTTTGCTTTGATAGGGTCTGAAAATAGGTCCTTGCATTGATATAAAAAGCCATTTGACAAGGCTCATACCATTTACTCTCATAATACTGCAACATACTGTAACAACAATTTCGACAAAAACTAAAAGCATTGTTATTTCCGTAGGAATTTTAAGAGTAAATATAAATAATATCAGCGTTGAAATTGCAATGACAGCTCCGACAGCCATTGTGATTATTTGTCTAAGCGAAAAGCCAAACCATTTAGCGTTTGGCTTTACAGTTTGTTGTTTAGTCATATTTACTTTTCTCATAATTTCTCCCTTATACATTAACTAAGTCGAGCAACACCTTTGGCGGCTTCCTGATGATTCTGCAGGCAGCAAGAACAATAAGACAGCGATAGAACGATGTACCAAACGCCGTAACAACTGATGATAGACTTGTATCTGTTATTACAGAGCTATCTCTTATCCAAATCGTTGCAACTGCATACACTATGGCAATAAAGAACAGCGAGCAACAAGTAGATAGTAAAGCAACGATAAATTTTCGGAAATATTGTTTTGTAGCATCACCGACAAGCATTGCAAAAAAAAGCGGAGATACAGTCACAAGAGCCGTCATCTCAAAACCTCGTGCTATCAATTTTAAAATTACAGAGATTATAGAAATTATTAAAACGACACACAAAATAGTATACGGTAAATCTAAAATTCCGTGATAAATAAAATTAATTATAGAACCTAAACCGCTAAATGCGTCATTTGAAGTAAGGTCACTGCTTGACGATGAGAAAGTAGTGAATGCGACGGCATTATAAGTGAACGCATTAATTATTTGTTTTGTCAAGTCATTTATTATATTAATGATATATATACAAATACTCACTGCCAAGTCAATCCATACCTTGACCAAAATAACCCCGGCGAAAATTTTGATTTGACCTTTAGTTTCCATAAGTTCAAACTGCAGTGCAGAGCGAGATACATTAATGCCAAACAATGCGCAAGCCAAAAAATAAGCAAAGCTCTTTACAAAAGGGCTAACGCTGTTTGCTATGCTTGTTATATTATCTGCCCCCCAAGATACACCAAATATAGTATTTGACATATCAGAATCAGCGCCTATGCCTGTAATAAATAAGCCTAACTGATTCCACAAGGTTGTGAATATATCATAATTCGATGAGTAAAATGTTGTTGTAATATCAACAGCGTGATATTGAGCTGAAACATATGATGAATTAATCTCACTGACTAATTCAGAAAGTTCACTTGTTTTAGTAGCGATTTGAGAAATCATATTTTGGTATGATTCAGTCGTAACTTCTTTTCCGTTGACTACAGGTACATTCTCACCTGAACCACACAATTGGTCAACATCAGCAATTATATTACCAATTTCGGTATTTAGAGAATTCCATCTTGTTCCGTAGTTAGCAGCTAATGTCTGATCAGTTTTATCATAAATATACTCCAATTGATGTATTACATTTTTATCCAAATTTGTTTCAACGATACATTCGTTGAACCTTGAGCTTAATGCTTCAGCATTTATATAACAACGATCTCGTACGGCGGACCAGTTATTTTTGTCAATATGTTGAAAGAAATAACTCCTGTCAAGCTGGCTTGTAGTAAGTCCCCAGCTATTGCTGGCCGCAAAAGCAGAACCTGTTGATGCAGTAATTAATAACATCACAATGAACAAAACACACAATATTTTTTGATTGCGTTTTTTATTTTTCATAGTAGATAAATTTTTCAAAATATCACCTCCATAGTGGCTGTGAATACACACAGCCACAAGAATTTAATCATTAGAACAAAAATGTTCTGATAGCTACACAAGCCGCACCGCACACAACACCTGCAATAACGGCTGTAAGTCCTGCATTAAAGCCTCTTTTGTCCTCGTTTGCCTGACCCTCAGCCATCGCTTTGAAGCCTGGAATACAAGCACAAGCAGCAATTAAAATACCAACTGCCCAAAAGATGATGTCAAGCAGACTGTCATAGTTTGCTGTATCAACTCCACTTGGTGCACCTGTACCTGTATCTGCAGCAGAAACTGAAATGTTAAGTGCAAGTGTATTTGCGATAACAGCTACTGTTGCGTATGCCTTAATGATTTTTTTGCTTATTTTCTTACTGATTTTCATATCTTGAAAACCCCTTTCTAAAATTTTTAGCGGACAAATTGTCCACTTTTAATATAAAAAAGGTGAGCTTATGGCTCACCTTTTCATACGATTATTTATAAACACTGTTACTTGTGAAACTTAGAGCTTTCTAATTGTTTGCCTACGCTATTAAGAAGTTCCAAGCCTTTTTTACTTAGCTCAACTGCGGCAGTTACAACAAGAGAGGTTCCGCCTGTTGCGGCGGCAGCTCCGCCGTTAGCTGCAACTTTTGCTGTCGTTTTTGCAGCTTTGGCAGCAGTTTCAGCCGCTTTTTTGGCAACCTCTGCAGTTTTCCTTGCGGCATTTGCCGCTTGTTGAGATTTCTTGATTTTTTCAGATACATTTATCATATTATCCGCTGTAACCTTACTTATTTTGAAATTTGGTTTAATACCTTTTTTGTCTTGCTGTTCAAAGTATGTAAAAAGTTTATTCGTTGCTTTTGCATTACCTTTTTCATCAACAGAAATAAAATTGTACTTTTTAAGCAAGTCAAAAAGTTTTTTTAACGCAGGATGATTATCAAATGCTCTTATATTTATGCTGTCAACATATCTAAATACATTGACATCGTCCTTAGTACCGGTAAACTCAACCGCCGCTGTATTTTTGAATTTTTCATTATACAGTGAATTTTTTATGTTCTTTTCAAGCTGTTTGATAAAAGCTTCCGAATTGACTAATTCTTTGCCTTTATTTGTAAGTGTATAAATAACATCATTAGTAGTTTTTGACCACTCACGCTTAAGAAAACCGTCATTTACAGCTTTATTGTAAGTATCTGTTACATTATTAAAAAGTTTCTCGTCACCGTTGCACAATTCCGATATAGCTTTTTCTGTAATCATACCTGTGTCAGCATAAGCAATATCAGTGAATTGCCCTGTTAGCTTAATATTGCTTGACAATTCATTTACATTATTGCTTTTCTGTTGCACGGATTGTTGTGCTGTTTCGGTTACAACATTATGATTTTTTCCGTTGTTGCCGTAAATTGATTTATAAATAATGATTGATGTTGCTTGTTGCACTATGCCTTTAACAGTTTGTGTAGCAAACATTGTCTGAGCAGTATCTTCAACACTATTCATTTACTTGTTGCATCTCCTTTATTTTTTCAACTACAGGACTTATGTCAAACATAAAATCGTCCTCATAAGGCTCATCTGAAAAATCCTGCACAGGAGGTAACTCTCCGTTGTCAACACTTTCGCAGTATTCCTCATATTCTTCTTCTGACGGTTCTTCATTCGCAGGAAGTTCAATCTGAACATTATTACGTTCAAATTCAGCTTCAAGCTCTGCTTGCTCTTGATCATTTTGTATTTCAACTTCTTTTTTATATTTCTGAAGTTCCTCTTTAGATTTGCTGATGTGATTATCATACATTTTGTGATATTCAACTAATCTTTGCGTCCATATCGGCATATATACAATAGAAATATCGGTGCAGTTATGCACATATTCCTTGAATTTTGAGCCGCATTCGGCAAAGCGTGGGTGAGAGGGAGTATCAAACTTCGGCAAATATACCGGGTCTTCATATCCGACAAATACTATACAGCTGCCTCCGTACTTACGGCTTTTGCCCTTTGGCTTGATTGCCTTTTTGATTTCGTTAGGATAGAGCAGAGGTCTTTCAATATATGCTTCGGTATCTTGACCACCTCCGCCGTTTGACATACCACGATTAAAACTTCTGCTGTCACCTCTGACTGTAATTTTATCAAGCTTTGCAGATACATACTCAAGCGTATCCTTATCCTTTGAACCCAACAGAGTAAAAATATCGCAGTTACCGATTATAGCTTCGTATGTTTTTTCGTAGATAGCCTTAAGCTGTGCAAGACCTTGCAACACAATACATATTCTTATGTTGTAGCTTCTTACAACAGAAAGAATTTCATTGAAGGAAGGTACTTCACCTATGTTCGCAAACTCGTCCATTTCACAGCTTACAAGCAATGGTAAACAGCCGTTGTACTTCGTATCAGCTATATACATAAGTCGCTCAAACAGCTGAGTATAGAAGATATTTGAGATTGCCTTGTATGTGTTTCTTGCTGCGGGTAAAATAAGGAATATTACAGTTTTTTCGACACCGACCATATCAAAGTCCATCTCATCAGTTGATGTGATTGCGTCCAAGTCGGTTGTAGCAAACAGTGTGAGTCTGTTAGATAATACTTCAAGAACCGAAGCCATAGTTTCCTGTGGCAAGCCTTGAAATCCTGTCCAGCTGATTGTGCCAAAATCATTGGGATATTTTGCAGCGTGCTTGTTCATACATCTTGCAAGTTCACAAGACATATCAATCTGATTGTCAGCATACGCAACGCTGTTGACTAAACGAACCACTCTGCCGAACGATTTAATTTCCGTATCGTCCTTGAACAGATACAGCATAATCATTGATAGAATTTTCTGTGCGTCACCGCTCCAAAAGTCCTCCTTTTCGCCCTCGCCTTTTGTATTTTTCATAAACAAGTCAGATAACGAAAAAACATCCTGCTCTGATTTAAGATATACAAAAGGATTGTAGGAATTGCTGTAATGTAAATCTTTAAGATTGAGGACTCTCACCTTATATCCGTTTGCTGTAAGCATTCTTGATAAATCTCTATACAGCTCACCTTTTGGGTCTGTTACTACATAGCTTCCAAGCATTTGCATAATGTGTGGCTTAATACCTCTGAATGTCTTACCTGCACCGGAACCGCCTATCATTATTTCATTAAGATTTGCGGTTTTCGAGCCGTCAATCGGTACATAAAAATCTTTTGCAACAGGTATTGCATTTTCAGGATTTGAAAACTCCTCAATTAATTCATCGTCCGCCCATTTGGCTGAACCATGTTCCATTCCTTTGAAATCGTTTCTGTTTCTTGAAGTCATAAAAACCCACAGCAAAAGAGCTGATACAAGATACAGCCACCACAATGACAAATGAATTTTTAAAATTTCCTTTACTCTCTCAAGGGTAAAAGGAATAGTAAAACTAAAAGAAAACATATGGCTGACTGCTGCAAGATATTGAGCAAATTTCATATCCTCAAGCTTTATATTATTTTCATACAAATAGTTGAGAACAGAAAAAATGCCTAACGATACCAACAGAAAAAAGATAACGAAAATTACACTCAGCATAATAATCATAGGCTTTTTACTGTGGCTTCGTCCTCGCAGAATATTCTGACTCGGTTGAGCCATATTAACCATCTCCTCTAAAAAACAAGGGTGAGCATAAAACCCACCCTTTTAAAATTAACCTATGATTTTTGGTGCTGAAACTGTTGCCTGATTTATAACTGACATTACCTTATTGGCATCAGTAGCTTTAAATTTAATGAGATTGTCAGTTGCTGACTTTGCAAGCTGAAACTCTACACCGGCTTTTTTTAACCGCTTAATATTATCATCAGTTGCTCTTTTATACATATACTCTGTGTTGTACTCATTGATGTATGCTTTATTAAGCAACTGATAAGAATTTTTGCTCTTTGGCACTACAATTGAGCGGTATTCACCGGTAGAAGATAAGTAAGCCGGCATACTGATTGTTAAATTACCATTGTCTGTATGCCTAAGTTTTACATTATGCACCACAAAAGAAGATACTACTAAATCCGCACGAGCAAGAAAGGTATTTCCCTCACTATATTTAGAGCAATTTACAATTCTTACTTGCGGTGAATATTTCTTGTTGCTTGTAGCATTGTCAATATAAGTAAATTGACCTGTTTCATACATATCAATCAGCTTATCATTAAGCGTCTGCCTGACCTTGCTGTTAAACGGATGTGCAACGTCAATGTATGTACCGTCTGTGGTTAGCTTTGCAGGCATTTTTACATACAGACCGCCATATTTGCTTTCTTTGAGAGCAATGCTGTTAATAGTGATAGTATCATCAACAGTCACATTAGCAAGAGCAATCGTTCCTCTTCGTGGTTGCTGAAGAGGAGTTATTATAACTTGCGACAGCGTATTCGGCGGACGAACAATAAAACTATCTGTATTCATTTACATTCACTCCTTAAGTCATAGGCATTGAATGCTTAATTACGGGTCTTACTATTTTTACAACCTCACTTTTTGTTGCTTCATTACATTTGACAATGTAGTGGTCACCAGACTTTCTTGTGTTGTCTATAAAGTCATTTCGTTTAGATTGTAGCAATCGCTGATATTCTTCTTCGTTTAATTTTAAATAAATGTCAGCAGGTTTGTTGTAATTTGTGTCGATATAATCGCAAACCCCGTCACCGTCTGTATCTCTGTTGCGCAGCTTTTCAATTGCGCCAACCGATTTGCGTGCGTTTTCAATCGGAATATCTTCATATATTACTTTTTTATTGCTTTTCATAATTTGTTACCTCACATTTTCATATTATTACTCTGAGCGTTAATAAGCTGCATAATATTATTTTTTTCTTCTGCCGGATATTTACATATGAATTTGCCCGTTTCATCAGCCTTAGCAAAATCATTGTACCCCTCAGAGGAAAGAATATCTTTTTGCTTTTCTGTAACCTTTACATATCTGTATCCGATTTTATCGGACAAATTGTCTGCAAGAGCACCGAGCTTATCGAACCTCTGCGATAAGCCTGCAAAGCCGTTTTCAATAGAATGAAGTAAACCTTTGTCATTCTCAAGATGTCGGGGAGCACTTAATACTTCTTCGTCTGCAAGTACTCTAACAGCATTTGTGACTGAATGACGTACATTGCTCATCTGTTTAGCAAATAATGCTGTTCTTTCTGCGCTTTCCTTAAAGGTTTGGGCTGCAGAGTGGTTAAGTTTTGCACCCTCTTTTGCAAGTGTGTCAAGCTTACAAGCTTGAAGAGCTACTTTAAAAGCGTTACTTCCCTTGATTTTAAATGTCAAAAGAAGTGATTTTAAAGTCCCGCCACATTTGCCTACAAAGCCTTTAAGACTTGAGATTTTAGCTTTACTTTCATTAAGCATAGTGTTATGAACCTCTTTAGCGTCTTTGCTTTGCAAACTTTCAACTGTTTTGCTCATTACTTCAATCTGCTTTTCTAATGCAGCAATTTGTTTTTGCAAATCTGTAACATATTCGCCGAATTTTGCAATATCGTCACTTTCTTTGTTCATATTTTCAGCTTTAGCAAATTTAATAAGCTGTCCCACAACTTCAGGTAACATTACCTCGTTTTTAACTGCTGTATTCATAATTTATCTCCCTTTCATAGCTTTATAGTGTTATTACAAAGTAGATGTTGTACCTTGTCCTTATCAACAGTAGGATATTTTACAATAAAATTTTTTCCATCATCAGCTTTAGCAAAATCCTTGTACCCATTAGAAGAAAGAATCTCTTTTTGCTTTTCTGTAACCTTAGTGTAATGATATTCGCTATCGTTACTCGTATCCTCTTTCTTGGTGGACGATTTGTCCATTTCAAGAATAGCGTTAAGTTCTTTAAGTCGAGCAAGTTTCGTATTAAGCTCTTCTTCTTTGTCAAAAGTGGTATTGACAGCTTCTTTTGCTGAATCACAGTCGCTCTCAACCTTTGAAAGTTCATTTTTTGCTTTTTCAAGCTCATCGGGTAAGGACTTAAGTACATTATCAATTCTCGTCAAATTGCCGAAAATATCCTGACCTAATTCAACATCATAATGAGCAGAGCCATTAAGCGTTAAAATATATTTATTACTATGGTAAGCGTCAAATCTTAAGTCGAGAATAAAGCCTTTATATTCACCAATTCTGACTTTATCAGAGCCAATGCTTTTATCACAAGCAAGAAGCAGTTGTTGTCCTGCTTCTTTTTTGTCATTATAAGTAATGCCTTTAATTTTAAGTGCAAAATCGTCATTGATATGACTTTTTGCAAGCTCAATATCTCGTTTGATTTTTTCAACATTATATTTTGCACTGCTGATTTTCTGCGGAAAAGTGCTTGCAATTTGGTCTTCAAGCTCATACTTTACAGATAAGAAATTAGCCTTTAATATTTTTAGCTTTGACACCTGAACATCTAAATCCATCTTCTCTTTAATCAGCGGATTACCACTTGCAAGAGCCTTGATTTCAGAGTAGGAGAGAGCCTGCTCATCAACATCTTCTGCAGAACGAACAGGTGATTTACTCGTCATTATCTGACTTATAAACTTTTGCTTGTTTTCAACAAGCTGATACAAATACGCATCAAAAGTATTTTCAGTTACATAGCTATAGATATGTACCAAAGAATTTTTATTGCCCTGTCTTATAATTCTGCCTTCACGCTGCTGTAAATCCGCAGGACGCCAAGGGCAATCAAGGTGATGTAAGGCTATAAGTTTATCCTGACAGTTAGTACCCGCTCCCATTTTACTGGTAGAGCCGATAATAACTCTTATCTTGCCACTTCTTACTTGAGTGAAAATATCTTGCTTCTGCTGATTAGTCTTAGCATCGTGAATAAATGCAATTTCGTTTTCGGGAATACCTTTTGCTATGAGTTTTTCTTTTAAATCATCATATACATTAAATTTTCCCGCACCGTTGGGAGTAGAAATATCGCAGAACACCATCTGTGCAAGTCTTTCCTCTTTTGTTTTATCCCACAGAGAAAAGATATTGTTTGCACAAGCATTGAGCTTGCTGTTCTCAAAGTCTGGAAGCATAGGATTTATAAGCCTTTGGTCAAGTGCGAGCTTTCGTCCGTCATTTGTAATCTTAAGCATATTATCCTTTGACGGGTCAACATTACCGCTTCGAACGCTTTCGGCACGCTGAGCAAGTCCCTCAAGAATTTGTGCCTGTTGCTCTGACGGTTTAGTCAGAACATTGTGTCGCTCGACCTCAGGAACATCTAAGTTTAGAACATCTGCAGTTTTTATGTCGGCAATCTCTCTGAATGTACTCATAAGCTCAGGTAAATTAAAGAATTTTGCAAACCTTGTTTTTGCCCTGTACCCATTACCTTCCGGGGAGAGTTCGAGAGCTGTTACTGTTTCGCCAAATGTGGAAGCCCAAGCGTCAAAGTTGCTCAATCCTAATTCAGCAAGCTTGTTGTACTGCAAATACCTCTGCATTGTGTATAACTCTGTCATTGAATTGCTTATAGGTGTTCCTGTTGCAAACACAACACCTTTACCGTCTGTAATCTCATCAAGATAACGGCACTTCATAAAGAGGTCGCTTGACTTCTGCGCTTCGGTCTGACCTACACCTGCTACATTTCGCATTTTAGTGTAAAGAAACAAGTTTTTGTAGTAGTGTGCTTCGTCAACGAACAATCTGTCTACACCAAGCTCCTCAAAGGTAACAACATCATCTTTCCTTGATTGGTCGTTGAGCTTTTGTAGTTTGTTTTCCAAATTCTTTTTTGTTTTTTCGAGCTGTTTAATTGTAAAGTTTTCAGCGTTGTTGTCTTGTGCAAACGCAATGCTTTCAATAACATCATCAATCTGCGTTTCGATAATCTGACGCTGCCTTTCAATGCTCATCGGTATCTTTTCAAATTGCGAATGACCAATGATAACTGCATCGTAATCTCCCGTTGCTATACGGCTGCAAAATTTTTTTCTGTTCGCTGTTTCAAAGTCTTTCTTTGTCGCAACCAAGATATTAGCGGCAGGATAGAGCTGCATAAATTCAATACCCATTTGCTCCGTAATATGATTTGGTACAACAAACAGCGACTTATTGCATAAACCTAAACGCTTACTCTCCATTGCGATAGCGACCATTTCAAAGGTCTTTCCGGCTCCGACGGTATGTGCGAGCAAGGTATTTCCGCCGTATATTGCGTGAGCTACTGCGTTTCTCTGATGTTCTCTTAACTGTATTTCACTGTTCATTCCATCAAAAATGAGGTGACTGCCGTCATACTCACGAGGACGAACAGAGTTAAATTTTTCGTTGTAAAGACGGCAAAGTCTTTCTCGTCTATCTCTGTCTGAAAAAATCCAACTTGCAAAGCGACTCTTTATAAGCTCCTGCTTACTCTGAGCAATGGCTGTTTCCTCCTTGTTCAGTATTCTTCTTTCCTTGCCGTCCTCAAAAACATTATCAAATATTTTTACATCTCTTAAATTGAGTGTATCTTCAAGTATTTTGTAAGCATTGATTCTCTTAGTACCATATGTGCTGACTGCATTTACAGATTTATCGAAGCTCTTATGTGATATTCTCCACTCGGCATTATATTCAGAATACGAAACATCTATCGAATCCCTTATGTATCGGGGAGTTCCTATAGTTTCATACATAAAGTCCCTTACCACATCAACAGGCAACCAAGTAGCACCTAAACGAACATCAATCTCAGTTGCAGTTAAGTCAACAGGCTGAACAGCTTTAAGTGCGGTTATATTACAGTCATATTGCTCCGGCTTATCATAACTATATGATAAAGCTGTTCTGAGTTTTTCTCTTACATTGCCTGACAGATACTCATCAGGAGTTTGATAAGCGTCCGTTCCGGGTACATTAAATATTACCCCCTTAAGCTCATCAATAATATCATCAACAGATTTGCCGTAGAGTTGACTCATATATTCCAAGTCAATCTTTGCTTTTTCTGAAATGGATACCGCAAGTGCGTCAGATGCTGTATCGACTTTATCAACAGCTTTATGCGGTTGAATTGTTCGCTTGCTAAAAATATCCGATTTGCCTTTATAATTCTTTTCACTGTCAAATTTTTCGAGTGATGCAAGCAAATTGATTGAGTTATCTTTTTCGAAAGCCTTCATATTTGCTTTTGAATTAATATAACCGTACTCATTGACGAACTTATCATAGATAATATTGAGCTTTCGCTGAGAGTTTGCAATAATCTCATCAGGCATATCCTCAAGTTGATTATTAAGAACTTCTCGAAGAGCCTCTCTTACTTTAACAAGAGCCTTTATTCTTTTTTCAGCGGTTTTATTAGGCTTCTGTTTCTCCATAACGCTGTTTTGACGATAATATATATCACCGTCAACAACTGTATAAGAGAAATTTTTAACATCAGGAGTAGCAGGAATTAAGTCTGCGTCCTCATCATCCTCCGTATCTTCAAAGAGCTTTTCGATTGTCTGTGCTTTATACTCTCCGTCAATATTAGATACAGCTTCATTCAGCAAGTCCTCAAGATTTGCATTTTCATAAGCAATGCACTCTGCTTTTGCTCCGAACTGTCCTGAAACTTCTTGCATTTCGCCGAGTATCATTTCCGGGTGTTCGACAAAGTAGCTGTTAATTGTAATACCGTTATCATCTGTGCCAAGATGTACCCAATCAGGCTCAATGTCAATCATTCTCTCACGCTTTTTCAGTATCAGAATATCGGAAGTAACCTCCGTTCCGGCGGTCTTTGAAAAAGTATCATTTGGAAGTCTGATTGCTCCGAGAAGTTCCGCTCTCTGTGCTATGTATTTTCTTACTTTAGAGGACTTTTTGTCCATTGTACCCTTAGAAGTAATAAAAGCAATTATGCCGCCCGGTCTTACCTTATCCAATGTCTTTGCAAAAAAGTAATCGTGAATAAGAAAATTATATTTATCGTACTTTTTATCAAGCACTTTAAGCTGAGCAAACGGAACATTACCGACTGCAGCGTCAAAAAAATTATCGGGAAGATTGGTTGTTTCAAAGCCTTGCACCGCAATATTAGCCTGCGGATACAGCTTACTTGCAATTCTGCCGGATATATCATCAAGCTCTACTCCGTAGAATTTGCTGTCTGACATATTGGTCGGGCATAACCCCATAAAGTTGCCGACACCGCAGCTTGGCTCAAGGATATTGCCTGTTTTAAATCCTAAGTTATTAAGTGCATTATACACTGCTCGGATAACTGCAGGAGGTGTATAGAATGATGTAAGTGTGCTTGCTAATGCAGCTTTATACTCATCATCGTTTAGTAGAGCTTTTAGTTGTGCGTTGTTTTCAGCTTTGAAGTAGCTGTCAAGACCTCCCCAACCTACATACTTTGCAAGTATTTCTTGTTCTGCTGGTGTAGCCTGTCTGTTGCTGCTTTCAATTTCCTTAAGCGTTTTTATTGCGTTAATATTATTGGCATAACGCTCACTTTTTGTGCCATCGGCAAAATTATCATCTGTGATTACATAGTTTTTACCATCAGAAGAAAAAATAATATCTTCTCGCTTTTGCTGAGCGGACAAATTGTCCGATTGCTCTTCCACTTCTTTTACAAATTCTTCCCCATAAACAGGAGTTAAGAGTGATGGTTCGTTATCTCTTTCCTGTTCAAGTATTGGCACAAGATTTTTATAGTTATCATACTGCCTTAAAAAGTCAATAACACCGCCGTCACCGTCGCCAATGTCTTGTCTTTCTGTGTATCGAGTTCCGTCGGGCATATTGATAATAAACTTTGTCTTTGCATAGCCTTGATGAACACTGTCAATTTCTCCGTCTTCATAGGCTTGATATATTGCGTCCATATCATTGCCATATGTGTCTTGCTCATACTGTCTGAGTCTGACCCATTCATCATCGGCAGACTTCATAATTCTGTCAAAATCTGCTACCGAATAAGTCTTGCCATCTTCAAACGCAGGATGTTCGCTCCAGTCGCAAGTGATTGTCGGACGGTCGGCTTTTGGTTCGATGTCAGCTTGCTGTAATTTTTCATAATCATCAGCTGACATACTTCCGTCATAAACTGCCGTATCGAAATCATCTTCGAAACCCATACTGAATTTATCGGAAAAAGGCAAATTATTTCGCTTTGCAACTTCCTGTGCTTTGTTACGCAAGCTTGCTCTTTCCGCTATATCCTCCGGCTCAACGGTCAATATTTTATAACCGATTTCAACAAGCAAGTTTTCGTTATCTTCAAGATAAGAGGACGGAAATCCGACCATTGGTATCTTTTCTCCGTTAATTGTTCGTGACATAAGCGTTAAATTAAGTGCCTCGGCTGCTTCTTGAGCATTATCACCTAACACCTCATAAAAGTCACCCACACGGAACAGTATTATCGCATCGGGATTTTCTGATTGTATCTCTGAATAAGAGTCATAATAATCCTTTTGCTTGAAATTGGTATCACCTGACAAAGCAATATTTGTAAGCTGATTTTTTACATCATCAGTCAGACCTTCGGCGAAGTGGCTGTTACTGTTGTATTTGTCGAGTGAATCACGGAAGAATTCACTGTCAACATCGACTGCAGTTTGTCTTCCTACTGAAACAATATAGTCAAAAAATTCAGATGTGTTATCAGGGTATTTTTTTGATGCTTCAATAACTTGTTCGTAAGGTATTTCTGTAATAACAAACTGACCGCCTGAATCTGCATCAGGATTGTAATAAATGTATGTAAACGATTCTTTGTCTAAATTATTGAAAAATAAATCTTTATCAAGCGATTTTTTAACAAATAAATGTTCATTAAACTGCCTATTTTCTGTAATCTTTTTTTCAAACTCTTCTTTGCTCATATCTGTACTGAGCAAAGGATAACGGCTGTCAAACAATGATACAGCATTATCGGTTATACCGATAATCTTATACTCATCAGCTCCGATGTAACACTTTTTCCCTACAGAATATGCAAGTTCTAACTCCTCAGCAGGGATTTCGGCTTCTTTTTGTTTCTCTGCGGGTAGTTCTTTTGCTTTCTTATAGTCAATGTAACCTTGTTTTTCAGCTGAATTTAGGTATCCGTCGGTTTTGATGAGATAGGATATAATCTTAGCGACTTTTTCCCATTTGAGTAATATTTTATTTTCGGTGTTTTTGTTAGCTAATAACAGCCCTTTTCCATCCCAATCGACACCAATATGGTTATAAGTTGCGGCACTTGACTTACCGCCAATCCCATACTCATTTTTCAAAAATTGAGCATTATCTTTTAAAGTTTCGTCTTTCGCAAATTGCTCGTATATTCTATATTTTCCGTTTACAACGCCACTTCCCTCAGTAATAATCTTATTGATTTGCTCCTGAGAAATAGAAAAAGCAGAGGAATTATCAATTACCTCTGCTTCTGTATTGCTTTTTAAATTTTCTTCATTTAGATGTAAATCATTTCTTCGAGAACTTCCTGACGAGCTTCTTCCTGAATGCCGTTCGCCAACTGAACCCACTTGAGCCAGTCTTTCTCCTTGAGTTCCTCGGTTACTCCCAATGCTTCTCTCTTCTGCTCTATCAATGTTTCGTACCTCTCCTGTGCCTGAGTCTGAATTGTTTCGAGGTGGGTAAAGATTTCCCCTGACATCAGCATCATATCGAATTCTACTGGATTGTTCGTTTTCAGATATTCTTTCCTTGCCATTCCCCACATATTCAACTCCAATTTCGGGAGTTGGAGAGTTGGCGTCCAATATCCCTCTTTGTCCCTGGCGTACTCCAGACCATAGGCTATTATTGTTTCGTTTGCCATTATTAAGCACCCTTTCTTTCTGTATTGTATATGAAATAATTTGCAATATAGATTTTGCTGTACCAAAAGTAGCATTACCTAAAGCTACAGCCGCTTGTGAGCTATCATAATATGTTACTTCTCTGAAATCTCCAAAATTAAATATTTTAGTAATATCAAAACCACAGCGAGAGCATATTACAGCCATTGCACTTTTTGCAACTATGTCAGAATGTATTTTCCTTGCATTATCATACCTCGAAATTGTTGCTTTTCTATATACATTCTTAAGTATTTGATAATTATTCTCGGAATTTGATTTAGCAAGAATGTTAATTGCACCTGCAATAACTGTTTCAAAGCTTTTTGCTTTTAAACCAAATTTTTTATTGAGAGCAGTTACAATACTTTGCTCGTCTTTTATATCGTACTTCCATAAAGGAACAGGTTTTGATTTTTCTGTTTCGATAGTTTGAGAAATATCATAATACAATTTTACTCTACTATTAGATCCATTGAAAACAATCGAGGGAATAGCGACTGCGTTTTTATCAATCATTCGACCGAATTTTTCAACCCACGCTTTTTTAGGTAACACTGCTGTAGAATTTGGAAAAGTTGTATTGACTAAAACAAGTTCTTTAAAATCCAGTTTGTAATTGTGGCAAGCTGAATATAAAAATTTAAGCCAATCATTTGGTGTTGCAGTGAGATTCCTCAGTTCATTTTCGAACATACGAATATAATTATTAAGTTGATTTTCATATTCTATTGACATCATTATCCTCCTAACATTTTATTACTTTAAAGCGTAAAAATCAAGCCTAACTTGAACTTTTTTTGATTAAGTAATAAAGTCCATCGCACTTATATAAGTTTGGTAGCATATAGAGTCCTCCTTTTCTTAAATGTCAAATTGAATTAGTTTGCAAAACTATTATTGCAAAGTTACCTTCTTTCTGGGATATAATATATTATTTATATTGTTGCTGTTGCTCTCAAGAAAAACAAGATTGTAAGTTCCGTTTTCTTTTTTAAACACAGCGTAATCAATATCTGAGTTTTTAATAAGGTCATATTGCTTTGAGCTTATAACCTTGTAACAAAGTTTTTCTCCTGTTTCTTCTGATTGTTTTTTCAATCTTCTGTTAATTTGAGCGTTTACCTGCACAAATGTTGGTGCAGTTGGCTCTGTTGATTTATTCGGATATAGTAAATTCAATATTCTGTCTTTATCATTTTCGAGAAAAACGATATTGAACTTATCTTCTGATTTTTGAAATTTTGCAAATTGAACACATTTTAAATTTAACATTTCAATTTGCTTTTTGTTTACCATCAGAAATTCAAGCTCTTTGCCTGACTTTTTAAGTCTTGCATATGTTTTTCTGTTTCTGATGGTGTCAGCTTGTGAAATAATAGAGTCAGCATTTTCAAGACCGAGAACATTTGCTATTCTTTTAAGATTGTGTTCTTTAACCGTAACCATAGCAATACCTGTTGTCATATCAACATTTGCATAACACAGTATCCCGTCATTGAATAGTTTTGCAAGCTGGAAGCTGTATAATTTAATTTGAGCCGTATTACCAAGTGTACCTGTTAATTCCTTATACGGTACATTTGATATTCTCTTTTTCATCTTTTTATAATCTGTTGTTTGTCTTACTGTATATTTTAAATTTTGCTTGATTACATTTTTATGAACTGTTTTTTTAGAATTTGAAAAAATGTGCTTTAATAATTTAATTGTAAATGCAAACGGATTTTTAAAAAATGTTAGGTTTTCAAAATATTTGTTGTTTGTCACCTTGACCTTATCTGAGTAACGCTTTTCATAGCGTTCCCATTGATTTTTAGCTTCTTGCTCCATTTCTTCAAAAACTCTTTTTTGATTTTCTTCTTTATATTTTTTCTTTTTAGGTTTTTCGACTTGCAGTCCCAATGCTTTGTCAATACTTGATTTGCAATATTTATTGCCGAATTGTTTTGCAAGTGTGTCGGCTCTTATCGATTTTGCTTCGCCGTTTTTGTGAAACACAATATGTGCGTTGCCGTATTTAATTTCATAATCGTTGCTTTCAAAAAAGTTTATAAATTCTTCTTTTGTTTTGCAATCTTCAAGTGCTTTATCAATATCATTGACAAGATTAAATTTCCAACTTTTGCCCTCAATAGCTTTGCGAAACGTAGCATCATCAAGTCTGCACGTTTTTTGCGGATTTTCAATTACATTTAAACCGTACTTGTAGCACAGCTCATCCGAAACTCGTCTAATCATTCTGACGGTTTTCATATTGTCAAGAAATTTGTGTCCGTCGATTGGTGATACTGAATTAATAATAAAGTGATTATGTAAACACTTACCGTCAAGGTGAGTAGTCATTACAACCTGCATATCAGGGAAACATTTATGAATTAACTCTCTGCCTATTTTGTTTGCAAGCTCAGGTGTTAATTTATCATCAACCGCAAAAGATTGTACAAGATGATGTGCAAGAATTTTATTATCCTTATCATACATTTTTCTTGTTTGTTGAAAAAATTTTGTTGTTTCCCAATTTGTAAAATTTGAATTTGTTAAATTGCAGTATGTAAGTTCAGGAGTTGTTTTATCTTTGCGAGTTATGTAATTCAACGCATTAAAGATATGTGCATTTGATGTCATTCGATTAGACATTTGCTTTTTAGGGTCTTTGTTTATTGTTTTAACTACTGCCATTAATTACATTTCCTTCTTTGCTGAATTCACTCGACTGTTTATAATTGCCAAAGCATTGTTGATTTCTTCAACGACTTCTTCACTCAGCTGATTGTGAGAATTTTCTGAATCAGATTTTGGCTCGCAGATATACGAAACGAATTCAGACATTTTATCGTAACAGTCGGATAAAATATTTTTTGCTGATTCTATTTGATTTGAAGAAATGTATTTGTTTGTGTTTGCGATTGCTGCAATCTGATTGAGGTTATTGCCAAGTGCGGATAATTGATATAGCAGTTCAGGAAAATTCTCGCATACTACTATTCGCTTTCGTCTTACACATTTTAGAATGTACTCCGAAATTGACATATTGTTGAGTGCAGCCTGATATGCTATTTCCGCTTTTTCGGCTTCTGACACTCTTATATATATCCTATAGCTTTTAGCTTCCTTTTTCATTTTGTCCTCCCAAAACTGCAAATTTGCCTGATTTTTGCCTTTCTTTTTCTGAGGGCTTTTGTATCATCATTTCGGCACGAAATGATGATACGCCAGCACAGATTTTGTACGCACAAAATGAATTTTGTACGCACAAATCGCTGGTCAGGTGTATGCCCCTGAAACCCCATAGTTTTTATTTACGTAAAAACTAAATCGCATACGCTCACCAACAGAAAAAGAAACTTTTTCTGTACAATCCGAAAATTGATTTAGAATCAATTTTCTCCATTTGCATTTTCGTCAGCACTTGCTTCCGATGTATACTTTTCCAAAAAGTCCTGAAAGTCTGTTACGGATTTAATTCCGTAATCTGACAAAACAGAGCACAGCTCGTTATGCTTTTCTTTTTCAATTTGCAACTCAAGTTTCTTCTTTAGTGCGTTGAGCTTTTTGATTTTTCCTTTTGATTTTTCAATTTCAGACTTTGTATTTTCAATATCCGAAATTACCTTTTTTAATTTTTCCGATGTTGATATTTTCATTTTTAATTCCTCCGTTTTCACTAACAACGAATTCAGTTCCCGTACCGCTATTACCAAGAGTAAGGTCATTCGGTTTTGTAATTTTATTTTTATCAAAATATTCTTTTGTCAATAAAGAAAATTTTGAAACAGAATCGTTCTTTGAGTCTGCAACGATAAAAATAATATCTTTGCTATCATATCCTTTAAGCATTTATAATCCACCTTACAATTAACAGTTTAAATTATATATGTAATTCATATCAACCTTTTCGGAAATCCCGTCAACATTGCCTGTCCACGAATACTGATGAATGTCAACAAAATTTGGCAGCTTACTGTACGACTCATTCGGAGCGGCAAGCCACACAAGATAGTTAGATGATATTTCATCGGGATATGCACTATCCATCAGCATAGACTTGGCACTGTATAAGCCGCCGTCAAAGCCTTTATCTCTCATACCGTTACAAAAGGTTTTAATAATATCTGTAAGAGTCCTTTTCGGCAGAACAGCCTGTCTGTATTCTTCTACATCAAGAAAAACTGGCAAGTCAAACTCTTTACCTTGAATGGTTTTCATACAATTTCTTACTTCCGCTTTTGCAGCGTCAATAGTAGTAGCATAACTGTACCAATATGCTCCAATATTTAAACCTGCGGTCTTTGCCTTTGCATAATATTCATTAAATTTTTCGTCCTCTTGATTTTCGTCTTTACCGTAACCGGCTCTGAGAATTACACAAGTAACACCTGACTTTTTTACTTTATTGAAATCAATATCACCGTTCCACTCCGATAAATCAACACACCTTGCTTTGTCAACTTTGATTTTTGCCGTTACAGTTTCCCTGCACTGCTTAACAGTAACAGTTGCGTTGCCAACTTTATTAGCCTTAATTTTTACTGAGTGCTTGTCCGTTGCAACTATTTTTGCAACTGAGCTGTCAGAAGATGAGTAGGTGATCTCATTTACATTATTATTTGTATCAACACTTACAGTAAAAGTATCGCCTACATTTTTGTTATACTCTGTTATTGCTACTCTTATTTGAGTGTTGTTCTCAAGACTGTTTCTGCTTATTTCAATTTGCAGGAATGATACATCATTCACATTTACAATGCCGTCACAGTTTAGGTCAAGTTCTGTATCATCGCTTAAATTTGATATTTCATTTTGCAAATATGTAACATCGTTTATATCAATCTGATTGTCAGCATTTACATCTAAGCTTGTTGCAAGCACTGATATACAGTAACAGGTAACCGTCAACACCGCTATTGCTGCAATAATACTATTTTTGAATAGTTTATTCATTTTTTGTTTCTCTTTTCTTCGTTAAATTTAAGTTTTATTATTATGGTTGTAACAAAGCAAAGTTTTGTTATCATATATATTTCCTACTACTTCGTATCTGTAGCTGCTTTGCTCAAAGCCTGTAAAATCGTCAGGCAGTTGTTTGTTTCCGTTTTGATAAATATTATATGACAGAGTTTTTTCGTTCCAGCTCACTAACTCTAAAACCTTTGCTCCATCATTATCAGTAAATTCAAGAATATCGCCATCGAAAATCTTAATATTGTTTTTATCATTCACACCCGTATATTGACAAATTGTATCTTTGATAATAGGGTATGCGGTATTTTCACCAGTGAAAGATACAATATTAAATTTTCCACACATTTTTGTAATTAATCCATATACCCATTTACTATTGCTTTCAATAGTTTTCGCTCTAAACAATATATTTCTCATAATTATCTCATACTCTCCATTATTAAGTAATTCCTGCAATCTCATATATAATTCCTGTTTTACTCTGCTCCTAATGTTCTTTTTAAACTCACACAAATAAAAATAGCAACTGCTATTAATGGAATCATTCCTAATGTGATATACAAACCCATTTGAGCATATTTTGAATAGCTTTTAGGTTCGTCTGTAGTTGCAAGTTGCGTGACATTGCTTGTAACCCTCTCACCACGCACGCATAGCCGGTGCGTATTAATTGAGTACGGATAGCAAGTAACTAATGTTACATAGTCTTTGCCGTTCTCAATTTCAAGTTTACTTGAATCGTCAGGGTCAACTATATTAATCTCACACACCTTGTATGTGAGTGTTTTATTCAGTACATTTATTTTAAAGGTATCTCCGATTCCGAGCTTGTCTAACTCGTCAAAAAATACCTGCTCAGGATAGCCTGAATGAGCTGATATTACTGCGTGCGTGCTTGCACCGCCAATGGGCAAGGAAGTGTTTGCCAAATGTACACAACCATTTTTGAGTTTTTCTTCTCTGTTGGTGCTGTCGTGATACACCGGTAAGTCAACAGTTATCCTCGGAATTTCGATAGTACACATTATATCGTTGTAGTTGAGAATGTTCTCATACTCTGACATTGCTGCATTGTATTCGTCTTTTTCTTCATCGTTTAACGCACTCTTTGCAAGCAATTCGTTAAAATTTTGAGCTTTTGCAAGCTCGCTGTTAATCTCCTCGTCAGACATTGTCTGAGTGCTTGTATTGTAATTTGATATTACAGTTTCGTTGTTCTTGCTGTTGATGTAATCGGCAATATCAGGATATACTATAAAGCCAATCCCAACTACAGCCAAAACACCGAGAACAATAAAAAATATTTTACTTTTCATATTTTTTTGTAAGCAAGGGCCACCGATAAATCGGCAGCCCTTTTTGTTATAGTTTGTTTGCAACTTTATTATTTTGCTGCCTTAGCTGATTTCTTTTTGATAAAGTATGCAAGTACCAATGCAAGAGAAATACCTACACAAGCCATACCAGCCACTCTGATAAATCCTACAAATCCACCTGTCTTAGGGAAGAATACAACAGTATCTGTTACAGTAATATCCACTGTGCCATTCTCAGGAGCGTTCTGTACCCAAGTTCCTTTAGTAAATACTGAATTGTACTGAACAGGAATTTCAACATCAATTACCTTGCCGTAAACATTGTAGCCAGCAGGAGCAACAGTTTCTACAATGTAATATGTTCCGCTCTGTAATTTCATTTCCTCATTTGCTGAATTTTTAAAAATTACATTGCCGTTACTGTCTGATGTACCGCTTGCAATAGCGTTTGTCTGAGCTTCTGCGTTTGTTTTTGTCTTGTAAAGCTCAAAGGTTGCACCGGCAAGCTTGTTGCCTACTTCATCGAGCTTGTTAATGCCAATGCCGTATGTATAAACATATACCTTGTTGCCGGGAACAGAATCAACACCTGATGTATTACCATATTCAAGTTTAACATCCTCATTAGGGTTGCCTGCTGTACCTTTCACAGCATACTTGTTGAGTGTTGCTGAATATGTAACAATTACATACTTTGCGTTGCTTGTGTAAAAAGCTGACTTTGCAAGATATTCAGAAGTAAGAGCTACATTAAATGTTGTATTCTTACCGTCAGCTTCACTTGTTACATTTACCTTATAATCTGTGCCGTTTACAAGGTTTGCACCAATCTTTGCAGACTTGCTGTCAGCAAGATATACATTAAATGAATTTTTGTTGAGTGTAAGTCCTGCGCTCATATCATCATATACAGCGTATGTTGTGAGCTTAATCTCGTTTGAGCCTGCTACTGTATTCTTAAGTTTAAAGTTTACAGTGTCACAAAGTGATACATCTGTATAATTTGTATTGTTTTTAGTGCTGTTTGTAATTGTCTTTTCGGTTGTTGGAGTGTCATCAGCAACCTTGCTTGCGAGATTGATTTCAGCATAGCTATACACCCACTCACCGTTGTTGTAATAGGGGAGAGCGAGTACAGAGTTTGTAACGCTTGTTACGCCTGCCGGATACTTAACGCATTTAATGTAGTAAATACCCTGTTCAAGGCTTGAAAAGCTCTGTGTTGTGTTTGTTGCTGATGAAGCAAATGTACCTACTGATACTGCTGTACTTAAATCAGCCTTGTCAAGTGCGTCAAGAGCTGCTTTTGAGTCACCTGCAAGAACGCTTGCACTTACTGAATTTACAAGTGATGTGTATTCTGTCTTGTACGGAGTCGCTGTTGTGCTCTTGAGGTCCGCAACTCTGAAAAGTTCAAAAGTATAGCCCGGTTTAGTGCATTTCACACTGATATTGACCTTTTGGTCTGTCTTAAGTGCAGTAGCCGCACTTGCTGTTGGTATTGCCGCAAAGAGTAATGTCAACATCATTACTGCTGCGAGCAGTTTGCCTGTGAATGATTTTCTGATTGATTTTCTCATAAGAAAACCCCTCCTTAAAAATTTTTTATGTGGACAACTTGTCCGCTTGTATAATAAAAAAGCCCAACAGATTTACTGCTGAGCTTTTTTGCCGATGTGTTTCTTCTTTTTCCTTATACCCAAACCAATAGCACCCACAAGAAAAGAAAATGCTATAATCGCAATACCTATGTCAATGTATATTGGTCGGCTGTTTCCTGTTCCGCCTGTCAGCGGAATCACTGCCTTGTTATTCTTGACTGTTATCATAACATCAAGCGTATCTTCACTGTCTGGTGATATAGTAAAGCTAATCTTACCGCCATAAGGCATATTTCCTTTGCTGTCAGTTTCAAGAAAATAATAATCGCCGGGCAAAAGATTAACTACTAAAAAGCCGCCTTCGTCATCAGTGGTGAGCTTTGTTACCGTATCAGCCGTCTTGCTGTCGGCAGCTTCGTACATAATACTGCTGTTTTTATTTATAACATTAACAATGCCTGTTTTTGTGTTGTAGAGTTCAAACTCAATACCCTCAAGCGGATTGCCGTTGCCGTTTGTTTTTAAAAGCTCTACACTGCCACGCTTGAGCAGGTTTTTCATCGTAACTACAAAGCTTTTGCCGTCCTCAAGTGTAACTGTCTGAGCCGCAGGCTTTACATACTTAGCAGGGAAGTAATATGTACCGTCTGCATTCTTAAAGCCTAACTCGTCAATTGTGTATTTAACCTTTTCGTTGCTTGTATTATATACCGCAAGATTGGTAAGCTGAGCAGTGCCGTCCTCGCCTGTTACAAGCACCTTATTTGTTTTGCCGTCATCAGACTTTACCGAGAAGTAAAAGCCGCTTACAATGCCGTCCTCAGACTCTTTTTGAACGATTAAGCCTGTCTTTTGCAGTCTGTTAGCAAAATAAAATGAAAGAGTAACATTTTCCTTTAGCGTAACGGTTTTTTTAGCAGGAGGAATATATCTGTCAGGTATCGAGTATGTACCGTCTGCATTTTTGTAGCCAAGCTCTGTGATTATGTATTTTACATATTCTCCGCTTGCTTTGTAAACAGGCAAGTCGCTGAGCGTTGCTGCACCGTCTATGCCCTTGCTTTTTGTTACTATGTTTTCGTCTGTCACTCCGTCATCAGACTTGACATTAAACCATACATCCTTAGCAGTATTAGCTCCTCGCTTACTGTCATCAGCGGTTTTGTAGATTGTAAGATTGCCGTAAACGGTATCTCGTGGTTCAGGCACTTCAATCTCATTAAAGGTTGTGATTGAGCCTGTGACTTCATCGACCTTTATTTGACGGATAAACAATTCAGGATTGATTTTGTAGCCTGTCGGGGCTTTGGTTTCCTGTATTGTTATAGTGCCGAGTGGCAGTGTAGGGTCATTTGAATTTGGAACATAATAAAATGGCTCTCCAAAATCACTTTCTGCTCTGTTACTATCGCTTAAGTAAGTGTTTCCTCTTTCTGTTGTTTTAAGTACCCATTTTCTCTCAGGTGATTTTCCTGCAAGTTCACTCTCAGAATAGTAATAACCGTTATAGTATTTTACAGTAAATTCTGCACCTGACATATTGGTTGTCTGACCTGTTATAGCGTCTTTTTTCTGTACCAATATACGAATAGGGTCATTCATTGGCTCATCAGCAATAGTAGCTGATAATACAACAAAACCACCGTTTGTGCCATTTATAGTCATTTGCACCGGACGGTTATAGCTTTTAAAACCTTTCGGTGCTGCCATTTCGACAGCATAGTAACTGTCACTGTATGCAATTTTATACAGTTCTGAATTTGCGTTATAGTCCCAAGAGTTACCGTCTTTAGATATAGCTTTGCAATCACCGTTGCTGTCGGTGATGAAGTATCTAACGATGTTATTCTTTACACTGTTATCTGCAAGATAATCATAAGCACTCTTTTTGTTTGCAAATACAGCAAACATACCACCGTCTAATGAATAGCAGTCATTGTCTGTTGTCAAATCAGGATTACTGCTTTCTTTTTTGAATTTCAGCTTAACGATTTCTGTATCAGATAGTTGAAGAATATCAAGTATTCTTTCATTATTGCAATCATCTGTTGTGACTGTAACATTGTATTTCTTGTCGCTAAGAGCGAAGTAACCGTTTGCCGGTGCTTTTGTTTCTTTGAGGTAATACTGACCTGAACCAAGCTCAAAGTAATTCTTTGTAATCCAGTCCTGATTGGAGTACGAATACTTAATTTTAGCAATGTTACCGTTTTTATCAAGCTCCGCAACTGCAACTGCTTTGTTATCATCGCTATACAAGGTGTACTGTGCACCTGCGAAATTCAAGTAATCTTTATCAGTTGTCTGTTCTGTCAGGTTCTTGATTTCTTCGCTTGTACCGCTTTTTTTAAGATACAGTTTAGCTTTTTTCGGTATTCTTACAATTAAGTGTTGGCAATATGTACCGTCAGACGGCTTCGGCTGACAAATGTAAAAGTTACTGCTTTCACTTCTTTTTTTAATTACCGACCAGTTACTTGACGATTTAGCAATACTATGGGCAAAATCAGCAAGCTCGTTAATGATTGTATCGGTATCGCCATACCAAGCTTTCCATTCAGATGTTGGATCACCTAACATCTGATGTTCTAACTGGCTTAAAGTATAGTGAGATAAAATATAATACTTTTTCTCGTTTGCTTTGCTGCCAAATTCCTTATCAATTTTGGCAAACAACGGCTCATACAAAGAGTTGTTAATATATTTATCCAAAATGCTTTTAGCTGATTTTCCATTAACCTCAAAGCTGCGGAAATAATCACCATAAGCTACACCGTAAAAGGTATTAAGAGCAGCTATTAGTGCTTTTTCATTCTCGTTATTGGAATTTGGGTCAAGTTTAATTACTTCTTTGCCTGTTTCTCCAAAAAAGTCCGTAAATTCAACAGTCTTGCCCTCTGTTTTCTGTGCAGGTGTATTTGGGTCTATGCAATACCCAATCTCACCGTTAATTTTAAACTCATAAGCTACAAGGCTGTCTGTCCAAGGGATAGGCTTTGCTGACGATTCAAGCAAAATTTTGTTACCAATTTCAGACAGCCCTGTATATGAATAAGCACTTGCCGTAATATTAGCAATAGGAAACATCGCAAAGACAGTAACAAGCGAAATGATTACGGCTGTAAGCTTTTTAAGAATTTTCATTATTAAGTTTTTCTCTCCTTTCAATGAGATAGTATATATCTTCTTAGTTTGGTGGACTTCTGCTCATATCAATGCTCCTTTCAGACTTTTTTGTAATAAAAAAAGCAGTCAAGTTTAAATTACTTAACTGCTTAATTTTAGATTATTTAATTGTCAGTGAATTAGTACCAACCTTCTTCACGAACAAGTGTGGTTTTAGTTTCGTAGTGTCCTTTTTCGGGAACTGTTTCAGTTTCATAGCCAACAATTGTTGATACAGTTTCGACACGATAACTAAAATCATCGCCGTTTGGTAAATGAACCGCTTCATCGTGACCTTGAACATTGCCAGTGATTTCTGCACCGCATATATTACATATTGTAACTGTATGGTCTTCATATATCGGACATTGCCAAGTGTAACCTTCTTCATCAACTACCCAAACTTTTTCGGTTTTGTACTCTGCATCGTGCCAAGTTTTGCCCTCGTGTGGGTCTTTTGTTGCAGGCTGTGTAGCCGGTGCAGGCTTACTTGAAGATGATGAGCCGGAGCCGCTTGACGGCTTGCTCTGACTTGAGTTACTTGAACTCGAACCGCCTGACGGTTTACTCTGACTTGATGAACCACTTGAGCCTGAATTGCTTGCAGGCTTGTTTGTGCTGCCTGATGAACCGTTGCCGGCATTGTTATTATTGTTAGTCTGATTGCTGTTGCCGTTGCTGTTATTGTTGCTCTGACCGCCGTTGCCGTTCTGCTTGTTGTCGGTCTTTGCCATATTCTCTGCGTTCGCTTCCGTAGCTTTTTCCGACTTCTCAGCAGGCTGTGTATGCTTAACTTCAACGACCTTTGTTTCTTCTTCTATATGTGTGTTACCCTGTGCGTCTGTAACCACCTGAGTAACTGTTTGTACCGATGTACCGATAACTTCGTCTGCTGTTGCAGTAGGCTTTTTATCATTACAAGCTGAGAGGCAAAGCATTGAAATAAGGACTGCTGCAACTGTTACGGTTGCTCCGACTATAAGTCCGACTGTCTTTTTATTTGTACGCTTTACTGTGTTCTTTTCGTTCTCGGTTGTTTCATTCGTGTTTGTTGTTTTCTTTTCGTTTGTAGTCATTAGCTTTGACTCCTTTCGTATATGTCTTTATATCTTAATTTTACAATTCACATTTTTGTTTGTCAAATATTAATTATTAAATTCAAAAAATCTCAGCAAAGAATTTTCTAAGCTGAGATTTTGCAATACTTATTTTTTTATGTATTCTTTTAATTTCTTAATATCGTGTGTAATTTCTTTGCCTCCGTTGTACTTATCAATCCAATAAGAGTGAATTTCGCATATTAATAAAGCAATACCGTTAATAACCAATAATGGGAATAATATAATATCCATATTTATAACTATAACATTTTCAACATATGAGAACAGATCATAATTGTTTATATGATAATCTAATATAGAAGGAAACTGTTTGTTGCAAATAAAATAGGCAAGAGGTGTTTTTATTAAAGAAATTACACCTAATGAAATTTCAATTATAGCATTGCAAGTTTTTGCTACCTTTGTATTAGCAATAAGGTTAATTATTATGAAGAGTATCGGAAAAACATATAAAGATTTAGTGTAGTTCATAACTATTATTGAAATAAAAAAATTAATAAGTATAGAAGCAATTATGAACATTCTTAGTGATGTAAACGGCGTAATAATATACTTTGATAGATTTTCAAAAATATCTAATAGGTAAATATAGCAGAAAAAAATAATACCACTTATTAAGAATCCTTTATAGCTTTTGAAACAGCCAAATATTGCTACTGTTAAACCTAAAAGGACAAGCAATATTTTTTTAACTGCTCTAACTTTATTATTTGATATAATCTTTTCTATTTTAGGTTTTAAGTGATAACTTAACTGCATTATTTTAATTTGAAATTTCCATATAAATGTAAAAGGAATATCAAAACACATAAAAATAAAATTCATCATATAATTCATCACCTTTGGACAAATTATATCATTTTTTATCTTTGTTTTCAATCCATAGCGTTCTTATTTGAATGGGGAGAGATACAAGTATTGCAACAAAAAATATTGGAATTGATTCACTTATAGATAAATACATAGCAAATGTCATCAATAACAGTGTTGGAAAAGTGTATGTTCCATCTTGTAATCTTTTAACACTATTATAAACTATTAAATACGCTGATAAAAATATAATAGATAACCATAAGTGTAAGTCTAAGTCCATCAGTATATAATAGAAGAATTGACATACGCAAGAGAAAGCAATAGTTTCCGAACTGATTTTTTTGTTTTTGTTTTTTACTGTAATCCATAAAATTTTGATAATACATACCACTATAATTAAATTTGCTGTAATTAAAAGGTATGGAGCAACAGAACTAAAAAGTATTTTATATATTATTTCTCTTTCTTGCATATAGCTAATCTCCTTATTTCATATAATAAAAAAACAGTCAAGTTTTTATACTTAACTGCTTAATTTTAGATTATTTAATTGTCAGTTTTTTCAAATTTTTCAGAATTTACTTTTAACATTTTTATTTCCTTCCTTTGATAATTGGATAATCTCAATTTAGTAAAATTGGGAACAAACATACTAAACCTATGACTTCAACTGCAAACCAATAAGCTGCCATTAATATTCCATATTTATCTACATATTTTATTTTTCTGTATATTTCAATGATGTTGTAAAGTGAAATTGTTATAAAAATCGGTGAAACAGTTATCATAATAAGATAGATTATATTCATAAATTACCTCACTTATTAATGCATAATGCAAAGGTACAACAGCTCCGCACAAGCTGTTGTGCTTTTGCCATTTGTTAAAAAGGAGAATAGGGTTAAATCATCAAGTGCGGTTTGTTAGAAAATCGTTACATAGTGTTATAAGCTCTTTCACTTCATTCTCGTTCAAATCAGCCAAGCTGAACCAAAATTCTGCTTTTGACAACAACGGCTTATATACATATGCAAACCGTGTACTGCCTTTGCGTGTTCCTACAATTTTGATGAATCCTCGTTTTTCTAATCTTTTAACAGTATTGCGTACATAATCTTTTTGGTATGGATATTTCAATCTTTCACAATGCTGCAGTACATCACCTTTTGTAAGTCCGTCATTATTATTTTGCCAAAAGATGTTCATTACTCGTAATTCGGCTTCCTTTATATATTCAATCATTGAATTTCACGCTCCGTATTTTTAATCATTATACTTCTTCCGCAACCGGACAATTTGTCCGATTATCCAAATTTAAAGCTACTGATAGGACAATTCTCAAATGACGAACTATCAATATGACAATTAGGATTTATAATAGTTACAGTTGCTAAATTTTTGCAATTGGCAAAAGCATTATCTTCTATTTTTATAACGCTTTCCGGTATTATCACTTCAGTTATAAAATATTTTTTATAAAAAGCATTTTCTCCTATGGTTGTAACTCTGAAAGCTACATTTTTATCAGAATATAAATAAGACGGTATATTCAGCTTCTTTGTTGAGCCGTTGTATCCGGTTATGGTAGCTTTACCGTTTGCCAAGGTATAAAAATAATTATTATATAATGAAATATGACCACACATATACAACTGAATTGTTGATATATCATTAATTGTAATGCTGCCATCTCCGTTGAAGTCAGCATTATACAATGTAAAATTTTTTATGCTTTCGCCTGCCATATACATCTGAATTAATGTAACATCAGTTATATTTATAGCACCGTCTTTATTTACATCACCTTTTTGGTATGTTGCTGCTTGTCCTACGGTAGAATAAGACATAAACGCTATTACCACAAGAACAAAAGAAACAAATCTCTTAACCAAATTACTTCTCCTCTCTTATCATTTGATTGTAGCAATACAAAGTCGCCCTGCAATCAGCTAAACTGTCGTGAGCTGTTTCAGAACCCCAATCATAACCATAATATTCGGCACACTTTGTTAGCTTCTGCCATTTATTGCAGCCATACTTATCACTCCATTCACCGTATATGTCTGCGAAATCTTGCATAACATCTATGACAGTCGCATTGCTGTTTTCAATGCCGACAGCAGCAAGAAATTCTAAATCGAAAAGTATGTTGTATCCAACAATCACATTCGCTGAATTAATTATCTTGTTAATTTCTTGCTTAACTTCAATGATGTTGGGTGCGTTTGCTACCATTTCGGGGGTTATATGATTTACCGCCATAGCTCCATCCCAATTTTCGGTGAAAAGCGGCTTAATATAGCTGTTGAAGAGCGTATTGCCCTGACTGTCTATAATTGACACCTGTAACAGCTCATCGGTATCGGCATTAAGTCCTGTTGTTTCGGTATCTATGACTATTTCGTCATATTCTATGCCTGAGTCAAAATTTTGAGCTGTAAAAGTGTTTTTAATAATGCTTTTAACAATGTCCTGTGTGATTTCTCGACGCAGTTGCAGTAACTCTTCTTCCTCCTTTACCTTTTGCTGCTGTAAGAAGGCTTTTTGACGAGCAACACGCTTTCCTTTCTCTTTTGTTCGATAGTCTGTAAGTTCTTCATCAGTCATTTTGCGTACTTCCTCGTCCCACAGATATAGCTCTTGATTAGGACAATAAGCATTAACCCATAGATACTTACCGCATTTTTCGTTAAGCTTAACATAGTGCTTGAGCTTCCACTGCCTTTCGGTCAGCAAAAGTCTATCTTGCTTAACATTTATCCTTGTCCTTACGCTTGTTTTATAATCGTCCCAAATGCTCATATATACGCTCCTTTCTATCAATCACCTTTATAAGCTAACTGCGAGTCAATATCAATATCTATCATCACAGGAGCATTATATAGACAGCTTATTGTATATTTGCGAATGTTTTTTATCTGTTGGTTTTTAAAAGATTGTATTAGCTTTTCGGTCACATAACAGATATGTGTATCATCAAGCAGGCTGTATCTTTTAATTACTCTTTCAGCTGATATGCTTACATTATTGATACTGTATGTATTTTCGATGTTTTTGTTGATATACACATCTGCAATCAGACTTACGATGAAATCAAGATAATTCTTATCAATGCCTTGATGCAGCAAACTGTCATAGGATATTTGTTCTTTTACATCATCAATACATTGCTGATACTCTACCACTCCATCTCTCAATCCTTCTGCTGGGAAAGATGATAGATAGATATGACTATTCTCAGTATGACTATTCTCAGTATTATTACATTCCGATTTTTGGAAGTCTTGACTTTCGATTTTCGGAGGTCTTGAGCTGTCTTTTTCGGAGTTCAAGACTTCTGACTTTTGAAGGTCTTGACTTTCATTTTTTGGAAGTCTTGACTTCCTTTTTATCTGTTTCAGACTTTCACTTTTTGTAAGTCTTAAGTTGTCTTTTTCGGAGTTCAAGACTTCCATTTTGCTTTTTTCAGACTTCTGATTTTCGGAGGTCTGAGCCTGAGATAATGGTTTTGCAAAATTCATAACATAAATCTTACAAGGATTGCCTTGCCCTTGTCGGATACGAATTATCAGTCCTATTTCATCAAGCTCGCTGAATATCTTAGTAGCCTTGCCTGTTCCAATGTTGAGCTTTTCTTTGGCTTCGTCTTGCGTGAAATACACATAGACTTTGCCGTCCTCGTCAGTCCACTTATTTTTAGCTGATAGAGCCGTTCTGTCAAGTAAGAAACCATACAGCAGTTTAGCTTCAGACGAAATATATCTAAATTCATCATCAGTAAAAAGAACTTGTGGTACTCTGTAGAACAAGTATTGTTCACATTCGTTCCCTCTGAAAAAATCGAATTTCATATTACACACTCACTTTCGATTTTTCTCATTTCTTTTTGATACGCTTTTATCTTTGTTGCACCAACATTTTCAATTAAATTTGCTACTTGTATTATGCTTGAGGTAGTGGCAGAATTGGTAAGCAAAAACGAAAAAAGAAGTTTTGTTTCAGCTGAATATTTCTTGTATTCAGCAGTCATTAATGATTTCGGAATATAGATATTATTCATAAGTGATCCCTCGTTCTTCGGTACTGTTCAATTACAGCTTTTGTAATTGTATTGCGAATTTCGCTGTTGATAGGTACTACACTTTCTTGCCCGATTTTCTCGGCAACTTTAGTTGCAGGAAATTTTAAATGATACTTATCGGCAATCTTGATAAGCTGTATGTCATTGATGATAAAAGAATCATCAATGACAACAGAAACAATAGCTTTGATGTTAGAACCTTTGCGGTATCGTTTAAGGCGGAGCTGTATATTACTAATCTTCATTTTCTACTCCAACCTTTATGATTCTGACAATATCATCTGTGGTATAATGCACACGAATATACTGCCTTACTATGCGTTCAAGTACTTTATGCTGCATAATATATGTTGTTTTATTAACCTTGATTGAAAACATATTGTGAGCTGCCCGAAAATTATACGATACCCTGCAGTCGTCAATTTTTACCCCGACAGCAGTGTAATAGCTTTCAATATAATTCTTTTTAAGGTAGTTATAACAATCATTTGCATCAAAAAATTCTCTGATAATGTAATAGTCAATTCTTGTAACATTAATTACTGCCTTTGCAATTATGCTTCTGTCAGATAAAGAAATATTTTCGGGAGCAATTACCTGAATGGTATCAGCATTAGTTTGTCTTGTTTTTTCTCCTGCTGGTGATACTGATAACTGTTCTGATGTCAGAGAACTTTCTGTATTCTCTTTCTTAACTCGTTCATCAGCCTTTTCTTCTTTTGTATCTGAAACGGCAGATAAATTATCTGTTTCAGTATCAGAAAAATCATTTGTCGGATTATTTACAATATAATTGTCATAATCAAAGTGCCAAAAGTAATATTCATAATTTGCAAAATCTTTTTTGAGAGCTTTTGCTATTTTTAAACTCACCTTACAGCTTGTATTGTTCAGCAGAAATTCAAAAAGCCTTGTTTGTTCATTCTCGCTTAAATACGAAAGCTCTACTGCAGCAAGCACCGGGATTTTCTCGTTATCCGTCATATCAAGCAAAGGCTTGATTAAGTTATTAAGTCTTATATACCTGTAAATTTTCTTTTCGTCAGTATCGGTTTCCGCTGACATCTGCTGACGAGTGTAACCAAGTTCCTGCAACTCCTTGTAACCATAAGCAAGCTCCGAGGGGAGATAGTCATTATTTCTTGCAAGGTTAGTAGTGAGCTGAACCTTTTTATATGCAACCTTATCGGTTGCTAAATCGTTGCGAATGATACATTTTACAAACGGCAAGCCTGCTTCTTTGACAGCTAAAAACCTGTGTCTGCCGTCAACTATTTGATATTTATCGTTAGCAAGAGGAATAACAATGCAAGGTGAAATTTGACCATCAGTCTTAATGCACTTTGCAAGAAAACTTATAGTATCATTATGTATTTTAAACTGTTGTTCATTGTCTATAGAGAGCTTGTCAGTTTCAATTTCTACAACAGTATTATCGTTGAGAATAGCTGTCGGATTACCTGAACCTGTAACATTAAAATTAAGACTACCTGTCTGAATTGACATCTTTTTCATTGTTTATCCCTCCATTCGTTCGATAATTTCATTTACAACTGACATATACTCCTGACCTAAGATATTCGTCTTAGCTGTTGACTTGACACTGCTCTGATGATAACCGACAGCGTTTTTTGCGGCTGTTTTATAAGAAATGGCTGTGTCGAAAATCAAATCACCGTAGGACTCTCTCAGCGCATCGTAAATTTCTTTGCTGTGGGTTGTTCCTCGCTGATACATTGTACCTAAGATGCCAAGAATATATTTTGATACATCTGTGTCATTCTTAACATTGACAAGCTGCTGAAGAATGTCATTAACCTTGTTATATGACATAATATCGCATTGCACAGGAATAAGCAGTTTATCAGCTGCCGCAATAGCGTTTGTAACAAGTAAGTCTGTTGCAGGAGAACAATCAATGAGTATGTAATCATATTCACTAAAGCTATCTGCAGATAACAGCTTTTTTAGAATGTTTGTGCAATCGTTTTTTCCGGCGAGGTAGGATGGAATACCGTCAAGGCTTGCACTCAACGCAGGTATATAATCAAAACCCTCAGAAGAAAAATGTCTGATACAAGCATTGTAATCAATATACATTCCGCTGACTGAAAACATTATCATTTCTGCGATAGTAGGCTTTCCGTCAAATTCATAATCGAGCCAAAACGATAAATTGGCTTGCTGGTCGAGGTCGATGAGCAATACCCTTTTACCCTCTTTTGAAAGTCCTGCTGCTAAGTTAAGTGCGGTTGTTGTCTTGCCGACTCCGCCCTTTTTGTTTACGATTGCAATTGTTTTTTTCATAAGTCTGCTCCTATTCCGGACAATTTGTCCGCTTTTTTAATTTTATATAATAAAAAAGTCGACTACATTGTAATCGACTTTTTTAAATAACTTATAAAAATTCTTGATTTATACAACTTTGTTTAGTATAATAATATTGCTGAAGTCATTGTTAATGTAATCATTAAATTTTGATATGTTCAGCGTTTTATATTTCTCATCTAAATGAGTATATATTTCAAGAGTAATCTGTATACTTGAATGTCCCATCAGTTTACTTGTCGTCAGCATATCAACTCCTGCCATATACAGCATAGTGCAATATGTATGCCTCAGTTGATGAGCTGTAAACCGTTCCAGCACTTGCGGAATACCGGTCGGCGAATTAAAAGCCTTTGGTGTTTTCCCAAAGACTTTGCAGGTGTCAGAATAATGTTTATAATTTAATTGAGTAATGTAACTGTTCCACGATTTTTGCCAGCTTGTTACAGTCTGAATTTTTTTACCGTCTTTTTGTGGATATACATACTCACCTTTTGATGTGAATTTTTCAATCTTAAGATATGCTAACAAATTGTCAGGAATGGGAATGTATCTGTCTTTACCGTTTTTTGTGTGTGATGTGATTTTATAGTTATTACTATCCATACGCACTGCACTTTTTGTTACCGAAATGATTTTCCTACTAAAATCAACATCAGACCATTTTAGTGCAATTATTTCGCCTTTGCGTAATCCACAGTAAAGCATAATAAGTGCAGCTATTTGTGTTCTGCTTGAAACGCTTAACACCAAAGATTTTTGAAGCTCATCAATAGCGGTTCTTTCAGTAACCGGCGCTGATTTTGGAATTTTCTTTTTCTTTCCGGAGAAAGGATTTCTTATATTGCCGATTAATTCGTTATCAAGCGCAAACTCGAATATTCTGTAACCGACAGACACTAAATCACCTAATAATCGTTTAGAAAAAGCTTTACCGGTGTTTGGATTGTTATGCTCGTAGTTGTAACGAATGAATTGCTCAACATTTAGTCCCTTGATATCTTCACATATAATACCATCAAAGTATCTGTTTAAATGTTTAACTGCACTTTTTAACTCGTTTTTGTAAGTGTAGTCCTTTCCATAACTCTCGTTGTCTAACCATAAACTTGCAATTTCGTTAAATGTTTTCATAAAACCTTCCTTTGACATAAAAGTTAAACTATTATTATAACTTATATGTCGATAAATGGCAATTTATTGGTTTTCTGACGAATGGACTCTACGAATCAGAAGGTCGGGAGTTCGAGTCTCTTCCAGCGCGCCAATAACACACCTTGATTTACAGGGTGTGTTATTTTTTTCGGTTCTTTGTCAATAGTTGGGGCTAAGAACAGAGTTATCAAGGGGAAGCCGTTTTCGCAGAAAAAAGCTGTCACGCAAGTGACTGATGAGGTGTAGAACTCGTTAAGAGTTCTCTTATATAAAAGATTAGATTAAGAAAAACGCCGTAAACGGCGACACCTCATCCGTCATTTTCCATAGAAAATGCCAACTTCCCCTCAAAGTGGAAGGCTTTTTAGCTTGTTGAAATTTTTAGGATAACATCATTACCCAAACATTTATCATAGAACCAAAAAGAAATAATCAGCAGATAAGCCGTCATCGCTATGCGTTGACGGCTTTAATTTTAAGAATATCTTTCCTTTTTTGCTATCGCAATTTAATGGCATTCGCCGTTATTTCAAACCGCCAAACGGCAGGCCGTTTGGCTATTAAAATTTGCGATAGCATAAAGCATATGTGGGCGTTGCCCACACCCACAACCTTTGAAAAGGTTGACCAAACTTTTAACTTTGGAACGGAGAGCTTTATTTTTGCTTTACTTTGTTGTCCGATAGAAAATCGGCTAAATCATTATTTACAGTGTTACCCCAACATTTAAAACAGAACCTGAAAAGATAACCACAATAAGTGAAACAGAGCAGCTCATTCTCCTCTCAAAAACGCAACTATTCTTTCAAACTGCATTGAATGCGAGGCTTTTACTAAAATTGTATCGCCCTTTTTAAGCAGATCTTTAATTTCGGGGAAGAGAGAGTCAATATCTGCATACCATTTTCCGCCACTGCCCTCGGCAAGTGATTTTGCGAGCGGCCCTACTGCAATTACAAGGTCAACGCCTTTTTCTTTTGCGTACTCTCCTGTTGTGCGGTGCATTTCAAGCTCGTTTGTGCCGAGTTCTTTCATATCGCCGAGAATCGCAACCGTTCTGCCCTTAAAGTTCACAAGTGTATCTATGCTTGCCATAACCGAGGTCGGGTTTGCGTTGTAGCAGTCATCTATGATTTTGTAATCTTTAGTATTAATAACATTTGCTCTGCTGCCTACTGTTTTGTAGGATTCCACACCCTTTATCAGCTCGTCATTGCTAAGTCCGCAAAGTTTGCCTACTGCAACGGCGGCAAGCGCATTTGATACCATATAACTGCCGATAGCAGGAATTTTTACAGAAAGCTTTGTGTTGCCAAAGCAAAGGTCGGCAAGCACACCGCCGTCTGCATTGTTTTGAATATTCTCGGCATAGTATTCGTTTTTGCTGTCAAGTCCAAAGAAAATCGGCTTTTTGCCGTTTACTTCTGTTACGGTTGAGAGCTTGTCATCGTCACCGTTGAGCACAAACTCCGCACCCTCGCTTGCAAATTTAAACATTTCTGTTTTTGCTTTTAATACACCGTTGCGGTCGCCAAGATTTTCAAGATGGCAACAGCCGATTATTGTAATCACGCAGATGGTTGGCTGAACCATTTGCGCAAGTCGGCTCATTTCGCCAAAATCTGAAATTCCCATTTCAATTACAGCCGCCTCGGTATCTTCCGGCATTGCAAGAAGTGTAAGAGGCACACCAAGCTCATTGTTTAGGTTGCCCTGCGTTTTGTGGGTTTTAAATTTCTGAGAAAGCACAGCATAAAGCATTTCCTTTGTAGAGGTTTTGCCCACGCTGCCCGACACGCCGACTATCGGAATGTCAAACTTTTTGCGGTATGCCATACCTATTTTTTTAACCGCCTCAAGGGTAGAGTCAACGAGTATGTACGGCTTTGTAGGATTTTTCGGTGCGTTTTCGCAGATAGCGCATACAGCGCCGTCAGCATAGCATTTTTCAATAAAATCGTGTCCGTCTGCTCGCTCGCCTTTAATGGCAAGGAAAAGTGAATTTTCTTTAATGCATCTGCTGTCACGCTCAACTGATGAAATTGCGGTTTGCTTTAAATTTTCGTCACCCACATATTTACCGCCGCAGGCAGCAGCTATTTCCTCAAGAGTAAATTTTTTCATATTATCACGCCCTGTTAAATTTTTATTTATACTTTTATATACTCTAAATATACCAAAAATACTGTATTTTTGCAATAGCGGTAATATTTACGAAGTGATGATTATTTTACATTATTATGCAGTTTTTGCATAACTGTTTGATTTATTAATAAAATAAGAATAATGCTATTTATTGACTAATCAGTCTATTTTTGATATTATTTTATCTGTAATAATTTTAGGTTTATTCTGAAAGGCGAGATAATATGCAGTTGTATAAGCAATTTTGCACCGAAGAATTTGACAACGATAATACATTAAAGAGCTTTAAGTTAAAATTTGAAGATAACTATAATTTCGGATACGATGTGCTCGACCAAATGGCAGAAAAAGCACCAAACGATATTGCTCTTGTGTGGACAAATCCCGAGGGTGAGGAAAGAATTTTTACATTTGCGGATTTAAGCAGACTAAGCAACAAGGCGGCAAATGTTTTCTTGAAATACGGCATAAAAAAAGGTGACAGAGTATTGCTTATGCTCAAGCGCAACTATGAGTATTGGTACATAGTTACAGCGCTCCATAAGCTGGGCGTGGTTGCGATTCCTGCCACAAATATGCTTACCGCCGAGGACATAAGTTACAGAGTAAATGTTGCAAATATTAAAATGGCGGTATGCACACCCGACAGCGACACCGTAGAGAATATTTTGCAGGCAAAGAATAAAGAAAATTCATTAAAAACAGTGTTTGTGGCAAGAAAAGATTTTGACGGCACTGTAAATATTACAAAAGAAATCGAAAGCGCAAGCGCCGAGCTTGAACGAGTAGAAACCAAGGCAACCGAGCCTATGCTCATTTACTTTACTTCGGGCACAACAGGCTATCCAAAGGCAGTGGTGCATAACCACATTTATTCCTTGTGCCATATAATTTCAGCAAAGTATTGGCAAAATGTTAAAGAGGGCGGACTTCATTTTTCAATCGCCGAAACAGGCTGGGCAAAGGCATCATACGGTAAAATTTACGGTCAGTGGCTTTGCGGTTGTGCGGTTATGGCTTTTGATTTTGAAAAGTTCTCACCGTCAAAAATCCTCAAGGTTATTGAAAAATTCAAGGTTACTTCATTCTGCGCACCGCCTACCGCATACAGATATTTTGTCAAAAAAGGTATGCAAATGTACGATTTAAGCTCGCTTGAATATCTCACAACAGCAGGCGAGGCACTCAACCCGATTGTGGCAAAGGCAGTGTATCAGCAGACAGGACTTCACCCAATGGAAGGTTACGGTCAGAGCGAAACTACATTGCTCATTGCAAATCTTAACGGCACTCATGGCAAAACGGGTTCAATCGGAAAGCCAAGCCCGATGTATGACATAAGACTTGTTGACTCAGACGGCAACGAGGTAAAGCAGGGCGAAACAGGCGAGATTGTAGTTATACCTCCAAAGGACAGAAAGCAGTACGGAATATTTACAAATTACATTGGTGACGAGCAAATGTATCAATATGCGTGGAGAAGGGGAATGTACCACACAAACGATACCGCCTATATGGACGAGGACGGATATTATTGGTATGTAGGCAGAGCTGATGACCTTATAAAAACAAGGGGATACAGAGTTGGCCCTTTTGAAATTGAAAATGTGCTTATGAAACACCCTGCCGTACTTGAGTGCGCCGTAATCGGTGTGCCAGACGAAAGTCGTGGACAGGCAATCAAGGCAATTATAAAAACCGTTGACGGATGCGATGCCGACAAAAATCTTGTAAATGACATTAAAGCTTTTTCAAACAAGCGCCTTGCATCATACAAATGGATACAGTACATTGAATTTACCGATGAAATGCCAAAGACAATCAGCGGTAAAATAAAAAGAGTTGCGCTCAAAGCAAATGCGTAATAGTTTTGAAATTAATTTTAATATATACACTTTTGTGCAAAACAAAAAATCACCGTCAGGTTATACTTGGCGGTGATTTTTGTATGAATTAAATGTTTGATGAGTAAATACCTGTAAGGCTTTGTACCAAGAGAGATACGGCAGTAATGGAAATCCAGCAGCATAGGCCGAGTAAAATAGGCTTTCCGCCGTTTTTTATCAGGTCAACAATATTAGTGTTAAGCCCGATGCCTGCCATTGCCATTGCTATAAAAAATTTTGCAAGCCATTTTGTAAATGTAATAAAATGACTGTAAAAAAGCGTAAAACTACATTCCGGAATAATTCCCACAACTGTTGTTATTACTGACGCACCGATAAAGAATAGGATGAACCAAGGGAAAATTCTTTTAAACGAAAACGAGCCTTCGCCTTTGTCTGACTGTTTTGCTTTTCTTGCTCTGTAAATGGCAAGACAAAGAGTAATCGGAATAATTGCAAGTGTTCGTGTCAATTTTACGGTTACAGCAGCAGAAAGAATACCTGTTGTATTGTAAATGCTTTCGGCGGTAGACGCAGCGGCTGTTACAGATGAGGTATCATTAACGGCAGTGCCTGCAAATACAGCAAAACCCTCTGTGCCAAGCCCTATTGAATATCCGAAAACAGGAAATATAAGTGCGGCAAGAATATTGAAAAAGAAGATTACAGAAATTGACCTTGCCACATCTGAATCGTCTGCATCAATAACGGGTGCGGTTGCGGCAATGGCAGAGCCACCGCAAATTGATGAGCCAACACCGATAAGACAGGCGGTTTTTGAGTTGATTTTAAGAATTTTCATCATTAAAAAAGCAACGATCAGCGATGTTGAAACAGTGCAGATAATTACAGGCAAACTTTTTGCACCTACAACAGCAATGGTATTGAGGTCAAGCGAAAAACCGAGAATTATAACTGCCCATTGCAATATCTTTTTAGATGTAAATTTAATTCCGCCGGCAAATGTGGATTTTTTTGCAAGAGTAGGCGAGATTAGTGAAATAATCATACCTGTTATAATAGCAAATACCGGTACACCTATAAGTTCAAATGAAAATCCGCCGATGCCGAACATACACATAATTTCGGCAAAAGCCGCAATTATAGCGCAAAGCAATATTCCACCGCAATTTTTCTTAATAAATGTCATAAATTTCCCTCCAAATTTATATTACCTATTGATTGTAACACAACTTAGTAATAAAATATAATTATGATTTAATATGGAATGATAAGTAAAATTTATGAGGTTATTATGATAGATTACAGAATAAAAACATTTCTTGTGCTTTGCGATACGATGAATTATCGAAAAACAGCAGAGCTTTTGAATATGACACAGCCTGCCGTTACTCAGCATATTCATTTTTTGGAGAACGAATATAGGTGTAAACTTTTTATATATGACAGACATACGCTAAAAGTTACCGGTGACGGAGAGCTGCTTAAAAATTATGCTGAAAATGTGATTTTTCAGGAGCAAAAGCTGCTTGAAAAAATGCAGACAGAGCGAAAGCCTGTGCTAAGAATAGGCGCAACAAAAACAATTGGTGAATTTGTGATTGATGAAAAACTTGCAGATTATTTAAAAAATCCAAACAACAACCTGCTGATTGATATAGACAACACCGTAAGGCTTTTGCAAAGACTCAAGAAAGGCGAGCTTGATTTGGCGCTGATTGAAGGCTTTTTCGACAGCAAGGAATTTGCAAGCAAAATTTATAAGGAGGAAGATTTTATCGGTGTGTGCAGTAAAAATCATCCGTTTGCAAACCAAGCAATTTCTCTTGAAAAAGCTTTCTCTCAAACACTGTTTATTCGTGAAAAGGGTTCGGGAACAAGGACAATCCTCGAACAGCTTTTGTCTGAACATAATTACACCGTTGAGAATTTTAGGCGAAATGTGTGCGTAAGCAATTTTGGATTGATGTCAAAATTAATTGCAAAAAATATCGGAATAACCTTTGCGTATAAAGCATTTTTGAAAAGCAGTGACGCACTCGCTCCTTTTTATATTGACGGTTACAAGACCGTACGCAATTTTAGGTTTGTGTATCTTGATACTCCGGATTCTATGCAAATAGTTGAGTATTTTGAAAAAATACTTGCTTAATCAATTTTATGTGATATAATTGTGCTGTAAATATACCGAATAATATAAAAAGAAGTGATTGTATGCAAAACTCAATACCAACCGAACTTTCTGTAAACAGCAGGAATTTTAATATAATAAAACTGCTCGGCAGGGGAAAGGGTGGATATTCCTACCTTGCAACAGACGGCACAAGCAATTATGTGCTAAAGCAGATTCACCATGAGCCATGCAGTTATTATAAGTTTGGCAACAAAATTCAGTCCGAGCTAAACGATTATAACCGTCTTTTGAAAATCGGTATTACAATGCCGGAAATGCTCGACATAGATATAGAAAACGAGCGTATTTTAAAGGAATATATTGAGGGCGACACTGTTTTTGAAATGGTGAAAACGGACAGTGTGAAACCCGAGTATATAGAGCAGGTAAAGAATATGTGCGCACTGTTGTACGCAAACAATACAAATATAGATTATTTTCCGACCAACTTCGTAGTTAGAAATGAAAAACTTTTTTACATTGATTACGAGTGTAACGACTATATGGAGGAGTGGAATTTTGAAAATTGGGGCATAAAATATTGGTCAAAAACGGCGGAATTTCTTGAATACTTAAATACACATTAATTTTAAATCGGTGCGTTTTCGTGCCGATTTTTTGTATGCAGAATTTATAAAAATTTGGCTATACTATTAATGTAAATCTTTTTAGAGGTGCTTTAATGGTAAGAATAATAACAGATTCCGCATCGGATTTTGAGGCTTCGGAGCTGAAAGAATTAATGGTTGACTGCGTGCCGCTTTCAGTAAATTTTGGTGATGATGAGCATAAGGATAACGGAGAACTCTCGAAAAATGACTTTTTTGAAAAGCTGAAAAATACAACAGAGCCCGTAAAAACCTCTCAGCCGTCACTTCACGATATAGTGCAGGAGCTTGAGATTGCCAACAGCGGCAAAGACGGCGGTGTGGCAATTTTTTTATCATCAAAAATCAGCGGAACGGCAAATACGGCAAGGATTGCCTGTGATATGACAGGCTGTAAAAATGTGTATATAGTAGATTCTTTAACCGCCTCAGCAGGACAAAAACTGCTTGTGGAATATGCTGTCAAACTGCGCGGACAGGGCAAAACCGCAAAAGAAATTTTTGACGGACTTGAGAGTGTAAAGTCGAAAATATCATTGCTTGCCTGCCTTGACACACTTGAGTATCTGCATCGCGGCGGCAGGGTAAATTATACCAAGGCAATGCTTTCGGCGGTCGCTCATATAAAACCTGTAATAAGGCTCAGTGGCGGTGAGGTGGAATTGCTTGCCAAGAGTTTTAGCATTAAAAGAGGACTAAAGAGTCTTGCTCAAAGGCTCGAAAGGGAAGAACTCAATCCGCATTTTCCATTGTATGTAATGTATTCTGACAACAAAAGTCTTGCAAAAGAGCTTGCGGCAGACATAAAAAAACACCTGCCAACGGCGGCAAGTGTTAAGATAATGCAAATAGGCGCAGTCATTGGCAGTCATATCGGCTCAAGTGCCTGCGGTGTTGCATATGTAAAATTGTAATCAATTATCCGAATACCCGAAAAACACCTCTTGTTTAGGGGTGTTTTCTTTTGCGTGAAATAATTTGAAAATTTTTTCAAACTTATGAGCAAAGTCCTGATTATTGGACAGGTAATATGCTATGATAATTGAAAATGAGATCCACTTTGGATAGATTAAAAATGGGTTAAAACAAATATTGTTTAAAATCCATTTTGGAAAGATTAAATATCTATATAATTATATCATAACTTTATAAATATATCAAATAAGCAAAGTGAAACAAAAAGGAATTAATGAGAAAATAAATTTTAATAAAAATTTTTAATTAAACATATATTAGGGGTTGACAAACAAAATTGTGAAGTGTATACTGTAATTAAAGTTGTGAAACAAAGTAACTTTTTATAAAAGATAAAAAACGGAGGTTAAATATGAAAATCTTATTGCGATTTAGTTTGAAAAATAATAAGTTTCCGCTTGACTATCGGCGAGTATGTCTTTCTTTTTTTAAGCGGTCACTGTCAGAGATTGCCGAGGGAAAGTATTTTGAAAAGTATTATTTTACACCCGAACGCAGAAATTTTACCTTTGCGGTAAATTTGCCGATGCCTAAATTTTCAAAAACGGAAATAGAGCTTGGCAAGAATGAAATCAGTATCACTTTTTCTACTGCAGACAGCACAACGGGATATATTTTTGCATCTGCTTTTATAAAGCAAAAGGGCAAGCATATTCCTGCACCGCTTGGCAATGAAATGATTCTTACAAGCGTTAGTCAGGTGCAGGAAAAGACGGTTAGTTCAAATTCCGCACTTGTAAAAATGCTCAGTCCGCTTTGCTTGAGAATACATAACGCAGAGAGTAATTCGGATAAGTATGTTTCTGTTGCAGATGAAAATTTCAACGAGCTTGCCGAGCAGATAATAAAAAGACAGCTTAACGAAAACGGTTTTGATGAAAAGATACTTTCAAATATCAGCATAAAACCGTTAGATGCCAAAAAGACTGTTGTGTATCACTACAAAAATTATATAGAGTGCAGTTTGGGCACTTTTATTATCAGCGGTGACAGGGCGGTAATAAATTACTTGCTCAAAAGCGGTATCGGCTCAAGAAAATCCGCAGGATTTGGTTTTGCCCAACTTATAGCCGAAGGAGATGAAACGAACTGATGAAAACAACTATTAAATACTATGGTTATGATACATTGTTGCAGCCTACCGATTGGAGGGCTGCGGCGGCAGTTGTAGGCTTGTGTAAGTATTTTGACCATTTTAGAATCGACTATAAAATTCTTTATAATGTTGACGAAAAGCCTGAAAATTATATTCATGGTTTTGACGGAATTATTTATAAAAGCGATAGTATTACCGAAGAAAAGTATCTCGATTTTGTTGAGAGTTATTTTGAAAAATATATGACGCACTCAACTATATTGAGTATTCTTGGCAATGATGAGTTTAGCGATGAGCAGATTAAAATGGTTAATGACCTTGTAAAAAGCAAAACTGTTCTTAAAGGTTTGCTGGGCAAGACAAAATTTGACGGAACTAACAAGGCTGTTTTTATCTCAACTATTGAGGAAAACAGGGAAGAAATTATAAAGACTATTTTTAAGAACGGCAATAATCTTTATAAAAATTACTGTAATGAACGCCTTATTTTTACTGATGATAACAGCACTTGCAGGTTAAGAGGCTACAATGTTGACAAGGATCGAAAAACAAGTATTCTCGGCTTTTGCTTTTCAAAAGAAAGTTTTGACGCTAATGATATTTTGGAATTTGACTTTATTCCGTTTGCTTTTTCAAATCCCGATATGCGAGAAACATATTTTGTAAATAATAATTTTTCGGTTGAAACTTTAGTAAATACTAATCGTGCTTTTTCAGAGCAACTCAGCAATACAGAGAGCAAAGGCGACAAAAATAAACTTTTGCTTGTCTTGCAAAATTCAAAAGATTATATCAGCTATGATGTTGAGATAATCTCTAAATCTCAAGATGACGCTTTTTATTCTACACTTTTTGTACGACTTGAAAGATTAAAAAAGTTAAGAGAATTATTGGGGAAATCATTAAACTTTGTCAAAAAAATCAATGATGATTATTGGTTTAATCTCGAAAAAGAAGTGTATATGCGTTGTCTTAACAATGTATTGCTTGATGATGTTATTCTCAGAATGTTAAAATTTTATTTTGATGATAACAGCAACAAAGGCTACATAAAAAGCAGAACAGATTTACTCATAGACATAAATATATCATGGAAAGGAAATAAAATTATGGACGAAATTAATTCAGCAAGGATTTGCGGCTTTAAAGCCTCACAAGAACTCATAAGATTGAAAAGCAGTAATAAGATTAACTCTTATAAGCAGAAAATCATCAGCGCACTCTGCGCACACGACTATGACAGAGCAAAAGAGGTAATTCTCAGTTTGTCGGCATATGTAGGTATGGAATTTTCATTCTTTTACAAATTCCTTGAAAATGCAGAGGAAAACAAAGATATTGCATTTGCTTTTGCAAGCGCTTTAACTGAAACCAATTCAAAAAATTCAGAGAATAATGACTAATATAAAGGAGATTTTATTATGAAAAACAAAGCTTTAACTCTTACAGTAATCGCAAATATGACAAGTAACTATGGCGAAAGCCTTGGCAATATTTCAAGTGTTCAAAAAGTGTTCAGAGGCGGCAAAGAATACGCAACAAGGAGCAGAGAAAGCCTGAAAAATGCCATCTGCGTTCAGTCGGGATTTTATGATGATTTACAAACCTCTGTTGACGGAGCAATGCAAAAGCTTGTTAATGCTGATATAAATGCCGCAACTTGCAGGGCTCTTGAGGGTGGATATATGTCTACAAAAGATGTTACATATATTCGCAACAGTTCTTTCTATCTTACCGATGCGGTAGCAACAGAACCTTTTATTAATGACGCCCGTTTCCACAACAATCTTTATCTCGCAACAAATTATGCAAAGGCACATGGTTTGAATGTTCAGAATAACGCCAAGGATTGCGGACTTATGCCATATCAGTATGAATATGACAAGTCAACAAAGATTTACAGCCTTACCATTGACCTTGAAAAAATCGGCAAAGACGAAAACTTTGGCGCAGAGGCAGACAACAACGAAAAATGCGAGAGAGTTATTGCTCTTATTGATGCAGTGGAAAATCTTTCGCTTGTTGTTAAGGGCAACCTCGACAACGCAGAGCCAATCTTTGTTGCAGGCGGACTTTCACCACGCAAAACCCACATCTTTGAAAATGCGGTTTCTGTTTCAGGCAAAAAGCTTATTATTGAGCCTGTCAAGGAAAAACTTGCTCAGGGTTACAGCTGTGCACTTATGCGTAACGGCGAGCTTTCAAACGAAGATGAAATTGTAAGAGAGCTTAACCCAACAAGTGTAACGGAATTTTTTGAAAATCTCAGAGGTCAGGTAAAAGAGTATTTTTCAGAGTAAGGCGGAATTAATATGAAAGCAATTAGACTTCATATAAAACAAAACAGCGCAAATTATAAAAAAGAAGAAACGGTGCAGTGCCGTATGACATATCCTTTGCCGCCATATTCTACTGTTATCGGAGCAATTCACAAGGCTTGCGGTTATACAACCTATCACCCTATGCAGGTAAGCGTACAGGGAAAGTACGGCTCGTTAAAAACTAAAATGTATAAGGACGATTGTTTTCTTAACAGTCTTAACGATGACCGTAATACCCTTGTAAAAATGAAAAATCCTGATATGCTTTCAAGTGCATATCAGGTGGTGGCTACGGCACAAAAAACTCAGGGCAACAGCTTTGAAAATGGAATTACAATTAATGTGATTAATGACGAACTGCTCGAGGAATACCGCTTTTTAAAGCGCACCAAGCGCAGAATAGACAAACATAAAAAAATCATTAATAAAATGAAAGTTCAGCTTAAAGAAATGAAAGCCGATGCAAACATTTCAGTTGATGAAGTAAAAGCCTTTGACAAGCGCATTAAACATATAAAGGCTGTATATGATGAGTACGAAAGAGTAAAACATACCATTCCGTATTCGCATTTCAGAACCCTTGCAAAAGGCCCTAAGTATTATGAAATCCTTTGCGACATTGAACTTGTAATTCATATTGTGACTGATGACAATACTATGAATGATATTATGGAGAATATCGGAAACCTTACTGCAATCGGCAGAGGAGAGGACTTTGTAGAAGTGCTCGAGTGTGCTCAAACAGAGCTTACTGAGGTTGATGAAGATGTTGATTACGAAAAAGATGATTTCGATGTTTATATGCCTGTTGAGTATTATGAGGAAAATCAATCCGATATGGATATAATTTCAAAAACAGACGGTGGATACGCAGGAGGCACAAAATATTTTATGCCAAAGGATTATGTGGTTGAGCAAATAAAGGGCGGTATGAGAAAACGAGTGTTTAATCGTGTGCCTGTTATTTTCTGTCAGATTAATTACCTTGACAGCGGATGTAAAGGTATAATGCTTGATAAATCAGAGAACGGAATATATACAGTGCTTTTAGCTTGAGGTATTTATATGAATATAGAAGATAAACTTGCAAAACCCGACAAAACTATCGGACAACATTCAAATGAGCTTATAGAGCAGGCAAAACTGCTCTATAAGCTCGGCTATATTAAATCTGAAGAGTTATATTCAGATTTACTTGTTGCGTGCAAAAAACACGATTACGGAAAGGCAAACTCTCAATTTCAAAAGCGAGTGCAAAGGGGCGGCAAATTTCAGTCGGAGCTTGAAATTCCGCACAATGTGCTTTCAATATTTTACATTGATAAATCCGAGTGCAATAAGCCTGATAGTGTATATTTTGCAGTGATGTATCATCACGATAATAAGGAATCTCCTATTACGGTTTTCGGTGAAAATAAAGAGCTTATCGAAACCTTTATTTCTGAACTTGGTTTGGAAACCGCTTCGTACAATAAGATGAAACGCAATGTTAAGAAAATTAAAGACCTGTTCGACAAAAAACTCAGCGAACCCGAAAAACAATACGCTGTTTTGTTAAAAGGCTTTTTGCACAAATGCGATTACAGTGCAAGCGCAGGCATTGAATGTGAAAAGGTCAATGATTTTCTTAATACTTCACTTAATGAATGGGAAACAGCTGAAAATGTCAGCTACAATGAATTGCAAGAATTTTGTATTAAAAATACGGACAGCAACTTAATTGTAACAGCACCTACAGGTATGGGCAAAACCGAGGCGGGATTGCTTTGGTGCGGGGACAATAAATGTTTTTTCGTTTTGCCGTTAAAAACAGCTATCAATGCGATGTACGAAAGAATTAAAAAGCTTTGCGGAGATAATTCGCAAGAAGATTATAAGGAAAGAGTGGCACTTGTTCACTCCGATATGAAATCCTATTATTTGGAAGATTCAATAATTAACGGAAAAAATTATGATTTTGTATATGCTCAGTACAGCAAACAACTTTCTTTGCCGATTACAGTATGCACTCCCGACCAAATATTTGACTTTGCCTTGAAGTATGCAGGTTATGAATATAAACTTGCAGTAGCATCATATTCAAAGTTTATTATTGATGAAATACAGATGTATTCACCCGATGTTTTGGCAGCTGTTATTTACGCAATTAAAATGATTCATACGCTTGGCGGCAAGGTGGCAGTGCTGACCGCTACATTACCGCCGTTTGTGAAAAATGAACTTGAAAAAATCTTTGGAGAAGATGTAAAAACGGCTGATTTTTCGGACAAAGGAAAATTAAAGCACAATGTTAAGGTGCAAGAAAAAGCGTTGCAATCAGATGATATTATTAAAATTTTCAATGATACTAAGTGCGACAAAGTAAAAAAATATCTTGTTGTATGCAACTCGATAGATATTGCAAACAAAATGTATCTTGAATTGAAAAATTCAGAGATAAATGCAGATATAAATCTTTTTCACTCGAATTTTACTAAGAATGACAGAAAAGACAAGGAAAATGAAATTTTAAAAGCCTCTGAAAAACCTAACGAAAGTATGAATATTCCTGAAATATGGATTTCAACCTCTGTTGTAGAGGCAAGCCTTGATATAGATTTTGATATTCTTATAACAGAACTTTCGGATTTGTTTTCACTTTTCCAACGCTTTGGCAGAGTAAACAGAAAGGGTAATAAAGACTTTTCAACATATAATTGCTTTGTGTTTACAGAAATACAGGGCAACGCTCATTACTTTGTTGATGATACCATCCATGCACTTTCAAAACGAGCTGTACTGAATGTTGACGGTGTGATTTCTGAGGAGGAAAAGAAAAAACTGATTGACAATTACCTTTCAACCGAAAAAATAGTGCAGTCAAAATATTATGATGAGTATTGCAAAAATTTAAAAAGGTATGAAGATAATTTTGACTACTTGGAGTTGAAAAAAGACGGAATAAGAAGAATTGACAGAAGTGACGCAATTCCTGCTGAGGTGTTTGATCAAAACGAAAGCGTTATTAATGATGCTCTAAAAGTGCTCAATTCAGAATCTGTAAGCCCTGTTGAAAAACTAAAAGCAAGCGAAATAATACTCGGTTTCACTGTTTCTGTAAATCAGTTTAGAATTGACAATAACAATACAGGTAAGTTTATTGATATGAAGTACAACAAACTTCCGATTATTGATTGTATCTATGACTCCGAATGTGGCATTAGATTTGACAAGAAAAAGAAAACACAAAAGCAAGAAAAAGAAGAGTTAGGCGAAAAAGAAGAACCTGATAACTTTCTATGAGGTAACACTATGGACGAAAACAGAGTTACGGGTATGCATATATACTATTATTATGTTTGTAAAAGAAAGCTGTGGTACTTTTCAAACGGGTTGGCTATGGAGAGTGAAAACGAAAATGTAAAACTCGGCAAGCTGATTGACGAAACCACTTATAAGCAAAATAAAAAGCATATTATGATTGACAATACAATTAATATAGATTTCATATCTGAGCATAATCTTTTGCATGAAGTTAAGAAAAGCCGAAAAGTCGAAGAGGCAGGCATTGCTCAGTTAAAATACTATATTTATTATCTTAAAAAACGAGGGGTAGAGGGTATAAGAGGCAGGATTGATTATCCGTTGCTAAAGCAAAGTATTAATGTTGAGCTTAGCGAAGAAGACGAAAAAGAACTTGAAAGTGCGACAGCCGATATTATAAAAATCATATCGGCTGATTTGCCACCACAATATGAAAATAAAAAGATATGCAAATCATGTGCTTATTATGATTTGTGTTGTATTTGAGGTGATTAAATGCAGGAGAGCTATTACATATATTCAGCAGGCAACCTAACGCAAAAGGATAACACGCTCAGATTTACGACGGTTGACGGAAATGTAAAGGATTTGCCGATTGAAAATATAAAAGAAATTTATATTATGAATGAGATAACGGTTACCTCAAAACTTCTGAATTTATTTTCAAAATACGGTATACTTGTGCATTTCTTTAATTACTATCAGTTCTACATTGGCAGCTTTTGCCCTAAAGAAACCAAACTTGCAGGTCAGCTTTTGGTAAAGCAGGTGCTCGCTTACGGAGATTCTGTAAACAGACTTTCAATAGCACGAGAATTTATAGTCGCCGCATCATACAATATTTACAGAAATCTGAGATATTACAACGGCAGAGGCAAAGATGTGTCAGCATATATGAGTTCTATTGAAAATCTGAGAAAGAAACTTCCAAATGTGCAGAGCATAGAAGAGCTTATGGGAATTGAGGGCAATATCCGTCAAGAATACTACAAGGCATGGAACATCATAATTGACCAAGATATAGAATTTGACAAAAGAGTTTATCACCCTGCGGATAATATGATAAACAGTTTAATTTCTTATGTAAACTCACTTGTGTATACCAAAACTCTTGCCGAAATTTATAAAACCCAACTTAATCCTACAATCAGTTATCTGCATCAGCCCGGTACAAGGAGATATTCTCTTGCGCTCGATGTGTCTGAGATTTTTAAGCCGCTAATAGCCGACAGATTAATTTTCTCACTGCTCAACCGCAAGCAGATAACAGAGAACAGCTTTGTGCAGGGATTGAACGGTTTACAGCTAACAGAAAAAGCCTCAAAAATAATTACTTCTGAATTTGATGAGAAACTCAAAACAACTATTTTTCACAAAGAGCTTAATAAAAATGTTTCGTATCAGTTTTTAATACGGCTTGAGCTTTACAAACTGATTAAGCATATAATAGGCGAAAAAGAGTATAAAGGCTTTGAAATGTGGTGGTAAATATTGTATGTAATACTTGTGTATGATATAATATGCGATGAAAAAGGCAAAAAGATTTTGCCAAAGGTATTTAAGATTTGCAAAAAATACCTTGTGCATATTCAAAATTCCGTTTTTGAGGGCAATATCAGCAAAGTGAATGCCCTTGCATTAAAAAAGGAACTTGATGTTTATATCAGAAAGGATAAGGACTCCGTTATAATGTTTCACACTCGTGAAGAGCGATGGATGAGCAAAGATTTTCTCGGAATTGTTGATGATAAAACATCAAATTTTTTATAAGGCATTTTATTGTCGACCTCACATAGCTAAAAAATACGGGGAGGTTGACAGAGCTGTTTTATCAAGCGATCATCGGTGTTTTAGGCTTTTGTATGTGTTGATATAATAAATTCTTAAGTATATTTTAATATGTCGACAAAACAGACCACAATAACGCCGATGATTACTTAAGCTTTTGTCCCACGGCTATAAATCTATCCATACTGGATTTTAAATAATAAGCCAGCAGGCAAATACGGACTTTGCATTAGCTATAAATCTATCCATACTGGATTTTAAATTCAACATCTGTAACAATTCGACCGAGTTTGATTTTTCTATAAATCTATCCATACTGGATTTTAAATCTATTGCTCTTTCTTGCTCAAGCATTTGTTGTGTTGTCTATAAATCTATCCATACTGGATTTTAAATAAAGAAAATCAGAAAATCGTTATGCTTTCGGAGTTCTATAAATCTATCCATACTGGATTTTAAATAATTTGACGAGGTCATCAGAGGGTACTGCAAACGAACTATAAATCTATCCATACTGGATTTTAAATGTATTTAGCCGGACGCCCTTTTGGGCGTTTCGTCTTCTATAAATCTATCCATACTGGATTTTAAATTTTCGTTTTCTTTTGGAATTATCGAGCAACCGTTCTCTATAAATCTATCCATACTGGATTTTAAATCTGAAAAACGAAAAAACAATAAAGGTTATTGAGTCTATAAATCTATCCATACTGGATTTTAAATACAAAATTTCTTGTAGGGCGATAATTGAAAAGGTGATACTATAAATCTATCCATACTGGATTTTAAATAAAAAAATTTCAATCAAAAAAACTTTTGAACTTGCCTATAAATCTATCCATACTGGATTTTAAATACAAGGTGAAGAGGCTATCGACTATTTGAATAAACACTATAAATCTATCCATACTGGATTTTAAATGAACCGTTCGAGATTTTAGCGAACAGTGATAAAAACTATAAATCTATCCATACTGGATTTTAAATAAAGAAAACCAGAAAATCGTTATGCTTTCGGAGTTTCTATAAATCTATCCATACTGGATTTTAAATCAGAATGCGTATTTGATTATCAGAACATCAGAGAGCCTATAAATCTATCCATACTGGATTTTAAATAAACACAACTCTTCCGATACGGTCAATTAATGACCCTATAAATCTATCCATACTGGATTTTAAATTTGTAAATTTTCTTAAAAACCTCTGAAACACTTTTCTATAAATCTATCCATACTGGATTTTAAATCTCGCAACAGGCGGCGGCTCGGTTAGCCCCACATTGCTATAAATCTATCCATACTGGATTTTAAATACCTATGTAGTATATTTTAGTATAGTAAAGTATTAAAACTATAAATCTATCCATACTGGATTTTAAATGACATCTCATTTGCGTACGGAATGAGCAAAGGAAAATCTATAAATCTATCCATACTGGATTTTAAATGCTCTTGGCAGTCATACTTTCACAATTAACAAAGACTATAAATCTATCCATACTGGATTTTAAATACAAGGTGAAGAGGCTATCGACTATTTGAATAAACACTATAAATCTATCCATACTGGATTTTAAATATCGCAAAGCGTTGAGGTAGGGACTGCGTTATTAACTATAAATCTATCCATACTGGATTTTAAATACAATATTCGCTCTCATTTTTCAATTTCCTTTCATTCTATAAATCTATCCATACTGGATTTTAAATTTTTTTACTACTATCTTGCTAACAAACTTTTGAAAGCTATAAATCTATCCATACTGGATTTTAAATTTAAAATGTATTTGTCATATGATGACTGGTATAAGTCTATAAATCTATCCATACTGGATTTTAAATGAGGATGATGGATTTAAATGGTGGTGGGAAAAGGACTATAAATCTATCCATACTGGATTTTAAATTAACGAAAATAAACCATATTATCTGAAGTATATTGACTATAAATCTATCCATACTGGATTTTAAATGAAACAGAAACAACATCAACATTGTTATTTTTATCCTATAAATCTATCCATACTGGATTTTAAATTCTGTACCGTCTGTAATCGCTCTGATTTCTTTACCCTATAAATCTATCCATACTGGATTTTAAATTTTTTGAATGCAGTTCAACGATTGACCTAGCAATTCCTATAAATCTATCCATACTGGATTTTAAATCAATATGGTATAATTAACTCGCAATCGGTATAAGGTCTATAAATCTATCCATACTGGATTTTAAATAAAGAAAATCAAAAAATTGTTATGCTCTCTGAATTTCTATAAATCTATCCATACTGGATTTTAAATTTAAAAAATGAAAAAACAATAAAGGTTATTGAGTCTATAAATCTATCCATACTGGATTTTAAATACTGTAAAAGCAAAATTTTTCAACAGCAAGACAACACTATAAATCTATCCATACTGGATTTTAAATAGCTTAATACAACCGACCAGTGGCAAAAAAATAACGCTATAAATCTATCCATACTGGATTTTAAATAAACTGTACAAAAGCGGCAATATCGGTGCGGAGGTTCTATAAATCTATCCATACTGGATTTTAAATATAATTCGTTTTTAGAATTATTAACAAAAGCTGTACCTATAAATCTATCCATACTGGATTTTAAATATTCATTTTGCATTAGACAAAGTTTTTGAATTTAAGCTATAAATCTATCCATACTGGATTTTAAATGTTTCTTCTTTTCTGTCTAACTCTGTCTCAAATTCGCTATAAATCTATCCATACTGGATTTTAAATCCGAATATATAATTTTCGTACATTTGCTCGTAAAGTCTATAAATCTATCCATACTGGATTTTAAATTTAGGATGCAAGCGTCCCGCCCAGACGGGCGGGGGTCTATAAATCTATCCATACTGGATTTTAAATCTTGCAACAGGCGGCGGCTCGGTTAGCCCTACTTTCTATAAATCTATCCATACTGGATTTTAAATAAAAAATTAAAAAAAATTCTCGCACAAATTAATAACTATAAATCTATCCATACTGGATTTTAAATAACTTGATAAGGATTTCAGAGGGAACAGCAAGCGACTATAAATCTATCCATACTGGATTTTAAATAAAAAATTAAAAAAAATTCTCGCACAAATTAATACTATAAATCTATCCATACTGGATTTTAAATACATAGTTACAATTAGCGTGTGTATAACCGCCTTGACTATAAATCTATCCATACTGGATTTTAAATACACAATATATAATTTCTAATCCTGCCTTGGGAAGTCTATAAATCTATCCATACTGGATTTTAAATTTATCCGTTTGACATTGATAAAAAACTCGGCTCACTATAAATCTATCCATACTGGATTTTAAATGTACAATGCTAAAGGCGAGTTTATCAACTATTTTCCTATAAATCTATCCATACTGGATTTTAAATAACAGTGACAGATTTACAACAGCTTATAAAGAAAGAACTATAAATCTATCCATACTGGATTTTAAATTTTTTTTGAATTGCTTTGTCAATCGTGCTACTACACTATAAATCTATCCATACTGGATTTTAAATTTTACATTATGTAAAAGTGCTGAAAATTCTTGATTACTATAAATCTATCCATACTGGATTTTAAATTTTTTGTATTGTAGTCAGCGAGCAAATTAATAACACTATAAATCTATCCATACTGGATTTTAAATTTTTCAACCATTGAGTAATTCTCGATTGGGTTATACCTATAAATCTATCCATACTGGATTTTAAATTACATCAGACAAAGCAACAGCACAATTAATATTGAACTATAAATCTATCCATACTGGATTTTAAATATATTGCCTTTACGTGTTAGTTCATTCGTTGTTTGCCTATAAATCTATCCATACTGGATTTTAAATTTCATATGTAATTCAATAATTTGACGTTGTCGCTCCTATAAATCTATCCATACTGGATTTTAAATTTCATACAATATTCTTCAAATTCGCAGTACCGACAGCTATAAATCTATCCATACTGGATTTTAAATTCAAAAGCTCTGTAATTCTGTGTTTATGCTATTTCCTATAAATCTATCCATACTGGATTTTAAATAATGGTCAGACAGTACCTTGACAACTGAATAAAGGCTATAAATCTATCCATACTGGATTTTAAATACAAGAAAACAGGTGAGTTAGTCAGCTTTGGTAAACTATAAATCTATCCATACTGGATTTTAAATTTTAACAGGTCATACAGAGTGTCACATATCCAATTCCTATAAATCTATCCATACTGGATTTTAAATAAAGCAAATGATAGCTTTAAGTCGCCGAGCAACTCACTATAAATCTATCCATACTGGATTTTAAATTTTCCTCTTGTGTAGCTTTTGCAAATGCACCAGCACCTATAAATCTATCCAAACCGGAGCATAAATCAGTTAATCATAACACATTAAACCCACACATCAAAAAAGCAAAATAAATAATCCCCAAAGAGCAGTATCAAATTTGACTTTAATATCAACTCTAAGGGGATTATTTAAAATTTAAAGAAAGATTTTTAATCGGAATATTTAATTAGTCATCAAAGTTTGGCGTTTGGATTGCATCATAGCCAGTTTCGCCGGTGCGGATTTTTACTGCTTGCTTAAGGTAGTAGGTAAAGATTTTTCCGTCGCCGGGGTTGCCTGTGAAAGCGGTTTTCTTAATCGCCTCAATGGTTTTTGCCTCCCATTCCTCAGACGAAACCACGATTTCAAACTTGATTTTCGGGAGAACCTGCACATCAACTTTCTGACCTCTTACATATTCAGCCATACCTCGCTGAATACCGCAGCCAACAACCTGATAGGCAGTAATGCCGTTTACGCCAATGTCCATAAGGGCTTTTTTTACATCGAGGAACATTTCCTCTCTGACAACAGCCTCAATTTTTATAAGCTGAACTTCGTTATTGTTATCCATATGTTTAATCCTCCGTTAGTTATCAAGACCGTTAAATGACGGATATGCTGATTCACCATGCTGAGTAATGTCAAGTCCAAGCATTTCGTCACGCTTGCTTACTCTGATTTTGCCTGTAAGAATTTTTGTTAAGCCATAGCAGATAAGTGTGCCGGCAACCGCAATTACAAGTGTTATGCCAATGCCGAGAGCCTGTGCACCAAACTGAGCAAACTCTCCGAATACAAGACCGTTGCCTGCGTCAGCGTTGATTGCTGTGCTTGAGAAAACACCTGTAAGAAGTCCGCCCCAGATACCGCCTGTACCGTGACAGCTGAATGCGTCGAGTGCGTCATCAAATCCGAATTTCTTTTTACCGAATGAAATCATAAGGTAGCAAACAGGGCTTGTTGTAAGACCGATTATTACTGCCGCCCAAATCGGTACATATCCTGCGCCCGGAGTAATACCTACAAGGCCGGCAATCATACCTGTGCTTGCGCCGATGAGCGTAGGCTTTTTGTTTTTGATTACATCGCAGAGCATCCAAGAAAGGATAGCGGCAGCGGCAGAAACGGCTGTTGTCATAAATGCGTGAGCCGAAAGACCGTTTGCCTCAAGTGCAGAGCCTGCGTTAAATCCGAACCAACCGAACATAAGCAGTGACGCACCGAGAACAACTGTCGGAATATTGTGGATTCTGTAAATTGCGTGTTCGTAATCGTTGCGCTTGCCGAGAATAATGCAAAGCACGAGAGCGGATACACCGGAGCTGATATGAACAACATCGCCGCCGGCAAAGTCGAGAGCGCCGATACCGTCAAGTCCGAGAAGTCCGCCGTCTGCCCATACCATGTGGGCGAGAGGATAATAAACGATTAATGACCATAAAATTATAAACACAAAAAGTGATTTAAACTTCATTCTGCCTGCAACAGCACCTGTAATGAGCGCCGGTGTAATGATTGCGAACATCATCTGAAATCCGCAGAAAACCATATTCGGAATTGCTGCGCCGTCTGTGTAACCCTCTGTGAGAGATACACCCTCAAGTCCTATCCAACTAAGGTCGCCGATAATTCCGTTTGAGCTTGGAGCAAATGAAAGTGAATAGCCGAAAAGCACCCACATTACAATGCCTGTTCCGATGATGAAAATTGAAGTCATCATTGTGTTTACTACATTCTTTTTGCGAACAAGTCCGCCGTAAAACATTGCAAGACCGGGTGTCATAAGGAACACCAAAGCCGAGCATATCAGCATAAAAGCTATGTTGCCTGCATCCATTTTTAAAACCTCCACATAAACCGAATGAATAAAAACAAGGCTCACCACGCCTTTGCAAATTGCAAGAAAACAAAAATAAATTGCAAATTTACCAAAAGCAGGGTGAACCTCTTTGTTCTGAAATATTCATTTTAAAAATAAGCGAAAATAAGAAGTTTTCCGGAAACTTTACTTTACAAGTTGAATTATAGCCTTGTTTTTGCCCTTTGTCAATAGATTTTTGCAAAAAAATCAGCTGAAATTCAAAATTTTTTAATTACAAATAAATTCGAGCACAAATAGCGTGAATATTTAATTTTGCAAGAAAATTTATTAAACTTTCATTTTGCTAATAAAAGCCGGGATAACGCTTATACAGAAATCATTACACACCTTTGCGGCGGCAGGGCAATTTTCCTCAATGCTTTCTAAACCATAATTTACCCCAATTTCCTATAAAGAATCTCTGAATATTGCCCAACACTAAGTAAATTCTATTTTCATTATATCACAGTAAAAAGCATAAGAAAACCGCCCTGCAAAAATTGTGGTGACCCCCAAAAGTTAGATTTGAAAGCGTAGTGGCTTTTAGCTGCTACG
>ERZ791801.98-NODE-98-length-107111-cov-11.742359_pt1 | contig 107111 bp, 104 predicted proteins | sample MGYA00510309_ERZ791801 | MGnify/ENA primary metagenome ERZ791801 (study PRJEB30046, sample SAMN00791979) | human gut metagenome | study: EMG produced TPA metagenomics assembly of the A metagenome-wide association study of gut microbiota in type 2...
AGGCGGGGTAGAAAGTAGAAAAAACGCAAAAAGTACTTCGGGTGGGCCAAAAAAACCAAGTTTAGTTTTATAAATTCAAAATTTAGGTCAACCCTTTTTAAAGGGTTGCGGGTTTGGGCAGAGCTCATAAAATAATAAAAGGTGCACTGATTTTTAATAAAAAGCAAACCGTTGAAATTATACCATAGAATAACCAAACTTTAGATTAGTCAAGACTTTAGCAGAAAACAAAAGTCTTGACTAATGAGTGGCAGAAAGTAAGAAAGTTACACTTGAGTATCAGTAGAGAAAAGATATTCTAAAGGATGCAAAAGTTTGTGTGTGTGGCTAATTTGCCCTTGAAAAGTGGCAAATTAGTAGTTTAGTAGCGTGTCTTTTACTTCGTTGCTATTGTATTGTGTTCCAGCCGCCAAACGGCAAGCCGTTTGGATATTAAAAATTTGTAATAGCATAAAGTATTTGTGGGCATTGCCATATCTACAACCTTTTGCAATGTTACCCCAACATTGTAAATTTACATTTAAAATCATAAAATTCTAAAAAATGATTGAATTATTTTTTATCGGTAGTATAATAATAAACATACTGAATGGCAAAAGCTCAGCATTTATGCGGATTTTCGGTTTGCTTAAACTTTTTTTGAAAAAATTTAAAAAAATTCAAAAAAAGTGTTGACATTTGGAACTTCGTATGGTATTATATATGAGCAGTCAACGAGAGAAACAAAAATAAAACAAAATCTCTTGTAAAACAGCGAAAACGCTGGTGTAGCTCAGTTGGTAGAGCAGCTGATTTGTAATCAGCAGGTCGGGGGTTCAAGTCCGTCCACCAGCTCCAAAATAAGCCTACTGTTTAGGCAGTAGGCTTTACATATGGGAGAATTCCCGAGTGGCCAAAGGGGGCAGACTGTAAATCTGTTGTCACTGACTTCGGTGGTTCGAATCCACCTTCTCCCACCATAATGGTTGTGCAAAAAAGATGTAACCGCAAAAAAGTCCGATTTTATCGGGCTTTTTTTGTTGTATAGCCCGTGATTTTTAGTTACAGGCTCTATGTCAATAGTTGGGGTAATCCGAAAAATGAAATAGAGATATTTAACAAGTGGCAGAAAATTAAACTGTCGCTTGTTTTTGTTATGAAAAATAACTGTATTGCTCATGATTATTACACATTTATATATTTGGCTTTCTTAAAAGTAACTGATTGATAAAAATATAATATTTTTTGATTATTGGTATATCATTTGTTGTTTTTGTGCTATAATATAAATTATTAGCTATGATAAAAATAATGAGGAAATAAGAATTATGAAAAAGGCAGTAAAAAAGTAATTGTATTCCCCTCTTATTAGGTGTTATCTTATTAATGGGTGCTTGCTCAATGCTCGGCACTTTCAACAAAACTACGGCAAATACAGTATGTGGAAGGCTGAATGCAAAATACAACAAGGAGTTTGAGGCTGAATACATAGGAAACAGAATAGATACTAATTCCGCAACACTTTATGTGCATCCGAAAGATACTCCTAAATTGATGTTTAAAGCTGTAATAGATAATGATGGCAATGTGACAGATGATTATGTGAGCAATATTATTATTTATCAAATAGAAAATGATATAGTTGATGAATTTAGCAAAATCGGTATAGATTGTGCTGTCGATGGTTCAATAATATCAGATGTTAGTGAAGAAACTGATAAATCGTTGTCGGTAAATGAATTTGCTTATAAACACAATATAGAAGATATATATTTTAAGATTGTTTTTTATGATGAATCGATCAGTAAAGAGAAAATGCTATTAACTTTTAAAAATATTAGCCAAAAATATAGTTTTGGATTATTGATAAACGGTTATTTTTTAAGTACGGATAAATATTTGGAATGTGCAAAAAAATTTGATGGTGATAACAAGATTTTTGTAGATACAAGTTCAATGTATTTTGGATCAAATAATGCATTTAGCAATTACAAAGAATATAGTTCTCAATGTAGATTAATTAGTGCAATAGTTTACACAAAAAACATTGATAATGATGATGAAATGGCAAATGAAATGTTAGCGGCGTCAGAAAATATGAATATGAGCGTTTCGATTTTTCATGTTTTGCCGGATTGCTATGCTCTAATAGACAAGTATAATTACGATCTTGATAAGCCGGAAATCGTGTCTATACAGAATTTTAGAATTAAAAACAATACTATATTTTCAAAAAGTTGGGAGAAATAAAATGATAAAATTTATAGGAAAGGCAGTTGTTTTAACTTTGACATTAGGATTTTCTTTATCAATGGGTGCTTGCTCAATGCTCGGCACTTTCAATAAGACTACGGCAAATACAGTATGCGAAAGGCTGAATGAAAAATACAACGAGGATTTTGAGGCTGAATACATAGGAAACAGAATAGATACTAATTCCGCAACACTTTATGTGCATCCGAAAGATACCCCTAAACTGGTGTTTACAGCTGTAATAGATAATGACGGCAATGTAACAGATGATTATGTGAGCAATATTATGACATATAAAGTTCAAAATGATATTGTAGAGAGTTTTAATAAATATAACATAGACTGTGCGGTTGATGTTGAAATAGTTACGGATATTAAGCCTGAAATCAATACAAATTTATCAATTGAAGAGTTTGTTAAAAAGCACAATGTTAGCGGTATGTATGTAAAGGCAATCTACTGTGATGATAATATAAGTAAAGAACAATTGGTTACGATATTTGAAAATATTAGTAAGAGTTATAGTTTTAAACTTGTAATAAACGGTTATTTCTTTGATATTGAAAATTATAGACAATGCTCACAAAAATTTGATACTTATCCTTCTTACGGAGATACATTAATAAAGCGTTATAATCCTTATAAAACTTTTACTTTGTGTGTAAGCAAAGGAGAAAGTACACCGAGTTTACATGAATTTGAGTATATAACAGAGGTGAAATGAAATGTATGATGACTTGCAACTGCGTGCCTTTACACAAATCGCATATATTGATTTAGAATCAAAATATAATTATTATATTGCAAATAACAGTTTAGTTGATCATAAAGTTTCACTTTATGATTTGCTTGCTGAGGAGGAAATAGAAAAATTTGAAAAATTAAATATTTCAAAGACTGAGTTAAAAAACTGGAAGATATCAGGCGTTTATGATGCAAATGAAGAAAATGGTTTTTATGCATGTGTAATAGAAACATCTCCGGGTAATGCAGTAATTGCTTTTAGAGGAAGTGAGGATCCGAGCAAAATTGGCAACGCAAAAAATGATTGGATAGATGCAGACTTAAAACTGCTTAATTCAATATCTACAACACAACAAAAAGAGGTTGAAAGATTTTTTGCAAATAATCAGGGTTTGTTACAAAAATATGATAATTTGACACTTACAGGTCATTCTTTAGGAGGTAATCTTGCAGAATATGGGACTATTATTTCTGAAAAGTATGCTTTAGATGAAAAAATTAAGCAATGTTATAGTTTGGACGGAGCGGGTTTTTCTGATGAATTTATTAATAAATATAGATCACAGATTAATAAAATGAGTAGTAAAATGTGTCATTATAGGTGGAGCTTGGTTGGAAAAATTTTAAACGATCTTCCTAATGCTACATATAAACAAGTAGGTGTATCAGATGACAGTAATAATTTAGATGATCAAAAATACAATCTCTTTACTCGACATGATACAAAATATCTTGATATTGATATGACAACTAAAAGCTTCAAAACAGTAAATGGGTTGAATAATCAAGAAAATGAATTTGACTTACAAAATTTAGCGGCATTGGCCACAAGCTATTTTTCAAAAGGTGTAGATCATATGCCATCTATAATAGGTGACGCTATTGTTAACATAATAGAATCTGTATGGCTATCGAGCTATGAAATAAAAAGAAATATGTATGATAAAAACGGAGATCTAACCATTACAGGAAAATTAGTAATATGCGCTTTTGTAATGGCTTGTGCAGAGATAATTATATTTCCAATATCGGCAATTAGTATAATTGTTGGAGTGTTGGCTTTTTGTATTGTTGCAGTTAGCTTTGGATTTGTGTATGATATGATTGTCAGACTAATTGATTATATTTGCTCTGAGATAAAAAGTGTATATAATTGGGGAACTGAGCAGCTATCTCAGTTAAGACAGGGAGCAATAGATTTTATCAATAGAATTACCAATTTTTACAACAATAAATTCAATATCGGATACCAATATGCAAGCGCTAATCCTCAAATTAAATTAGATACATATAAGTTAAGAGATTATGCGCAGAGATTAGATAATGTAAATAAAAGAGCAAAAGACCTTGACAGGCGTTTAAAATCGTTGTATGGTAAGATAGGTCTTTTGGATTTATTTAATTTGATAAAAGCGGATATATTGATAGGAGAAAGTTGGAAGATTTCTCAATGTTCTGCATATTTAAGGGAAACGGCAGACGATTTTGATAACGCTGAAACAGAAATAATCAGAAATATTTAAGGATGAGAAAATATATGGGTTCAAATACTAACTATGAGCTGGATTCAATCAAAAACGAATTGAATAGTATAATAAGGGAACTTAATGATATTTCAACAAATGTAAGATATGGGTTTAAAGGGATAGGCAGTGAAAAATGTGCTGACTGTATCAGCTCAGTTGTAAATCAGTATAACTATGCACAAAGGAAACTGAGCAATGTTAATACTACTGCTGTAACTGCCGAATTTGCAAAGGCGCATAATAAAAATAAATAAGTGGTAAGGGGTGGTTTAGTGTCTGAAATATTTGTAAACACCGGAGATGTTATCTCCGTAGCAAATAATTTGAAAAATCTTAATAATGATATTAAAAATAACTTTTCACAGCCATATAATTCTGTAAAGCAGCTTGCAAACTATTGGGAAAGTCCTTCATCAAGAAAGGCTATTGAAAAGATGGGAAAAATAAAGTCTGATTTTGAAGAAAATCGGTATAAAGTAATGAATAATTATGCTAACTTCCTTTTACGACAGGTCGGTGAAAGTTACGATAATACAGAAGCAGAGGCTGAGTCTTTGGCAGATGTTTTTAAATAATAAAAGGGTGATAAAATGTCATATATAAAGGTAGATCATAGTAGGCTTGGCAGTACTGCGGATGCAGTCGAGTCATATGTTGAATTAATGAAGAATAAAATGCGAAGTGCAGATAAGGAAATTTCTGCTCTTTCATCTAATTGGAAAGGGCAGGATAGCAATGAGTATAAAATGAAATGGAATACTGTATGTGATGATGATTCTACATACACTAAAATGATGAGTTCATTAAAGTCATATGCCGGATTCTTGAGATATTCAGCCGAAAAATATAAAGACGCTCAAACTAAGGCGGTAAACAGAGCGAATCGTTTACCCAGATATTAAGGAGGTTATTACTTTGAGTGAGGTATTTGTTCAAAATAATCAGTATGGAACCTATGTTTCAAATCAGCTAATGTATGCCGAAAAAATTAACGGAATAATGTATAATGCCGTTTCATCGGGAACATTTAATTTCTTTTTGCCGGTATCTTTTGCACAGACTCCTCAAGGAGCAAGGCTTGAATGTAATGTACCAAATCAATTTGTACGTTTTGAAGACTATTTCAGAGTTCCTATTACAAAGAAGTTTTTTATAGATGCAGCTTTAGATATTGCAGAGATTATAAAATTCTGTAAAGTCAATCGAATTAATGAAACCAATATTGAGTTGCAAAAAAATTGTATTTTTATTGATCCGTATTTAAATAAATTCAAACTTATTTATTGGCCTGTTGATAATAATCAGAGAAGCAGTTCTCCTGAGGCTTTTTTAAGTCAGCTGCCATCAATAATCCAAACTGTAACTAACGAAGATACAAGTTATTTGCAGGAGTATGCTGATTTTTTTAACAGTGGAGTACCTTTTGATGTTGATAATTTTGAATTGGTTTTAAATAACCTAAAAAATCGAAATAATAAGGTTCAGACTGTTGTTCAACAAGAGCAGAATGGTGTTGGAATTAATGATTTTGATAATCAGGTTATTTCCACTGAAAATAACCACCTTGAGGAAATTCCTGAGCAAAATGAAGTTCCAGCACAAAGTGAAATTCCTGTTCAGGAAGAAGTCTTTGAACAGGAGAAAAATCAACCTGTTATTCAAAGTGAACAAGTTGTTTACGAACAACCGAATTTATATGTTTTTTGCACTTCTTGCGGTACTAAAAATTCAAATGGCTCAATGTTTTGTGTTAATTGCGGCACAAAATTAGAGCATATTGACGCTGAAGGAAATGTATCGAATGATAATGCGATAGAAGATATTATTCCCGATAATAATATCTCTGAGAATAATGTATCTGATAATTTTGTGAGTGAAGTAAATATTGCAGAGGATATTCCTGTTGAAAAAGAGAGTTATTCTGAACCAATATATGAAGAAACAATTGTAGAAAATCCAATTACAGATTCTCCTGTTTCAGAAAACTTTATTGATCAGACTGATGAAACTGAACAGGTAGATACTTCTGACAGCGTGGAAAAAGAGCCCGAAGTGTATCCTATGCTGACAAGAGTGAGCAGTAATGATAAATATATAATTGTAAAGCCTGTTTACAGCATTGGAAAGAAGAAAGAAATGTGCGATTTGTTTATTGATAATACATATGTCAGCAGACATCATGCCGATATAATCAGACAGGATGATAATTTCTATATTATGGACAAAGGTTCATTGAACAAAACTTATGTTGATGATACTATGATTGATCCGGAAACTCCCGTTGAGATTTTCAACGGAACTAAAATTACAATTGCAAACGAAGATTTTATTTTTTCTCTTGAATCTCTTGATTAATAGCCTAAAAAAAACCGCCCGACATTTAATTATGCCGAGCGGTGTTTTTAGGTTAAATTATTAACGGAATTGATTATTCAAGGTCAAAGAAGTCAAAGTAAATATTTTCATTTACGGTATGTTCAACAGGAGTTGGGGTAGAGGTTGTGATGATGTCCTCGTTGTCTATTTCCTGAATTTCTATTTCAATCTTCTCGTAAGCTAATTTCATTATAAAAGGCTCTCCTTATAAAATAATTTATTACACACATTATAATAGCACACATACACCAACAAAACCACAACAGAGAAATGTTTTGAGTATAGAAAATACTGTGGAAATGAGACCGCCGAAAAGTTTGTGTAAAAGTGAATAATAGACTTCCTTTCGAGCAATAATGGAAATAGAAAATTCAAAGCTTGAAAGGAAGTCTTTTTAATGGCAAAAGCACCGGCAGAAATGATGAGAGAATTTGTAAGAAGTCAGAATTTCACATCAACAGACGAAGTTATGACAGCGATGAAAGATATGTTCAAGGACATTCTTCAGGAGGTTATGGAATGTGAGCTTTCCGATGAACTCGGCTATGAGAAAAGCGAAAGAATGTCGAATGATGAATGTGGCAATAAGTCGAAAAATTACAGAAACGGCTACTCGAAAAAGACGGTAAAAACGCAGATGGGAGAGCTTGAAATCAAAGTTCCGAGGGATAGAAACGGCGAATACGAGCCCAAAATAATCAGCAAATACAACCGCAATGCAGACGGTATGGAAGAGAAAATTCTCTCACTCTATGCCTGCGGAATGAGCCAGCGTGATATTGCCGAACAAATCAAAAATCTGTATGATGTAGAAATCTCTCCCGAGCTTGTCAGCAAGATAAGTGAGAAGATTATGCCCGATGTGACTGCTTGGCAAAATCGACCTCTTGAAGCAGTATATCCGTTTGTTTTTATGGATGCAATTCATTACAAGGTCAAGGAAAATCATCAGTATATCACGAAGGCTGCATATGTAGTTCTGGGCATCAATCTTGACGGTCAGAAAGATATTCTCGGCATATGGATTGGCGAAAATGAGAGCAGTAAATTTTGGTTGAATGTGTTGAACGAGCTCAAAACTCGTGGAATTAAAGATGTATTTCTGTTCTGCGTGGACGGTTGTTTTATAAAATTTTATCATAAAAATGTTGATATAGCAATAGCCGCCAAGCAGGAGATCATCCCGCTTGGCGGCTTTGACTATATTTCTAATTCTGTACGTTTATCGGAACCACCTTACTCAGAAAAGAATTCTACAGAATGATCTCTGTAAGATAAAACGATTTTATATTTGTCAACTGTACCGGTGACTGTAAACTTCATTTTGTTGTGATCATCATCGTCAACGGTGATCTCGGCGTGACCGTCGGAAAAATCTTCGGTAATATCCTCGTGTATATCTGCCGACATCCAGCTTAGAAATACTCTGTTTGATTCCTGAACGACCCTCGGATCTATCTCGGCAATCTGAATTTCAATATCCGAATTGCTGTCTATCGCATATTGACCATCATATTCAATTCCTTCTTTTATACCGTTTCCGTAATCATTAATGAGTTCCTGAGAACCAAGCTCGCCGTTTTCATCATACTTGTCAATCAGCTTTGCATTATAATCGCTGCCATTGACGGTTGCGGTCACGAGAAGTTCTATCCAAGTCGCTCCCGTAGCGGCATAAGCGACGGCGTTGCTTATAACTAACACCATTATTATTGTGGCGGCAACAAAGGCTACTTTTCTGATTGCATAAATCTTCTTTTTTGTTTTGTTATTAGTCATATTCTGCACCTTCATTATCAGTTTATCAGATGCGTGGACTTCGTCAAAAACACTTTGATAGAACTCATGATTGCTTTTATACTGATTCATAACCACGCCTCCTTTAATTTTTCTTTCAGTATGTTTCGTGCTCTCATCAGTTGAGATTGTACGCCGCTTTCCGAAATATTAAGAATATCCGCAATTTCCTTGCATGTATAGCTTTCGTAGTAATACAAATGCAGTACCGTGCTGTACTTTTTTGGTAACTTCATTACTTCACTGAATAGTTCTTGCTTTTCTGACTCTATGTATGCAGGCTCTTCGTTCAGCTCGTCGATGGATGTAACATTTCTGTGCCAAAAGGATTTCCATATGTTCTTACATTCATTGATCGCCGACCTGATAAGCCATTTTCTTATGTGTTCGTCGTCAGCAAACTGAGTATCGGTTTTCAGAAGCTTCAAAAAAGTATTTTGAACAGCGTCCTCAGCGTCATTTTTGTTTTTGCAATAACTGAGCGTTGCTCTGTATACGACATCAGTATATTTCCTTGCAATTCTGTTAAACTCGGCAGCTTCCATGCATTTCCCTCCTGTCTGAGATAATTGCAACGAAAAGGATCGTTCACCTTTCGCTGCTTTTGAAAGACCTTTCACTATACTAACAACTCAAAACAGCAAAATATCCCAAAATCTTAAAAAATTTTTACACTGTAATAACAATACCATTGAAAAGCTGATTTCGCAACAGAAAACGCCGCCAAGCAGGAGATTATCCCACGTGGCGGCTGTGCTGGTTAGTTGTAAATCAACTCTACATTTACAATCTCCGTTGCACGGTTGTATTTTTGAAATCATTCTGTGCGTTACTATATATGAACCGCCCAAAATTACAAATACAGTGTTTATCGTGTCCGTAATAAAAATATCAGGCTGAACAAAGAACATTTCAAACAATACTATTGCAACAAAGCAAAACGAATAAAACAAAATGTAATCGTGAGGGTAGCTGTCAAACATAGCGCTTATTATCAGCAGAGTAACATACATCATTACGCTGACATTTGTCGGCTTTACAACTATGTCGTAAAACATTGAAAGCAAAAAGGTTGAAAAAGAAAAAATGATTGTAAAAATTCTTGCATGAATTACGATTTGCTTTGAGTTGCCGTCTACGGTTTTTAAAATGTATTTTGCCCCGATCATTAGGGCAAGTATTATTGCACTTTCAATCAGGCAAGGCAGTGTGTTAATAAGCGAAAATCCGTATCTAATATATCTTCCTATCATCAGCGCAAAAATTATAACCAATACATATTTGCTGTATAAAACGAGAGAGGAAAGATTGTCCCACGCAAGTATTTTTTCAAATCTTTTTATATTTTGCTCTTTAAAAATTTTAAACATAATATGGTTGAATTTATCTTTCAGATATTTTTTATTATAAATTATATTATCAAATTCTGCAATTATTACAGAAAAATAAAACAAAATATGCCATAATTTTAGCGTATTCCATATTTACAACAGGCATTTGCAATGCTATACTTTTGGTGCAATACCAAGGTGTTACAATCTGAAACGGAGATGGTAATAATGAAAACATTTAATTGGGCAACCCTCGGTTGTGGAGTAATTGCGAATGAGCTTGCACAAGCAATGCAGAGCCGTGGTCAAAAGTTGTATTCTGTTGCAAACAGAACCCACGATAAAGCGGTTGCCTTTGCCGAAAAATACGGTATAGAAAAAGTGTACGACAACATTGATGATGTGTTTGACGATGAAAATGTTGATATTATTTACATTTCTACACCGCACAATACACATATCTCTTATTTGAGAAAAGCACTTAAAGCCAAAAAGCATGTGCTTTGTGAGAAGTCTATCACGCTCAACTTTGATGAGCTGAAAGAGGCAATAGATCTTGCAAAGGAAAACAATGTGGTGCTTGCCGAGGCAATGACAATTTACCATATGCCTATATACAAGGCGCTTAACGATAAAATAAAATCGGGCGACTTGGGCGAGCTGAAACTTTTGCAAATGAACTTTGGCAGTTACAAAGAATATAATATGAATAACAGATTTTTTAATAGAAATCTTGCAGGCGGAGCAATGCTCGATATCGGAGTGTATGCGCTTTCTTTTGTAAGATGGTTTATGACCTCTTGCCCAAACGAAGTGCTCTCACAAGTCAAATATGCGCCAACGGGAGTAGATGAACAGGCGGGCATCCTGCTGAAAAACAAAGAGGAAGAGATGGCTTCTGTCATACTTTCGCTCCATGCAAAACAGCCTAAGAGGGGAACTATTGCCTTTGACAAGGGATATGTTGAAATTTTTGAGTATCCGAGAGGAGAAAAGGCGGTAATTACTTACACTGAGGACGGACACACCGAAACTATCTGCGAGGGAGAAACAAAGAATGCCCTGCGTTACGAGGTAGAGGATATGGAGCAGACGGTTGCAGGAAAGGCAGACCTTATGCACCTTGATTTTACAGAAGATGTAATGAAAATAATGACAGATATTCGCAAGGAGTGGGGAATGACCTACCCCGAGGAAGAATAATAAATGGTTCTATGATAAATGTTGGGGTAATAATACTATCCTAATATCCTAAAAATTTCAACAAACTAAAAAGGCTTCCCCTCAAGGGGGAAGCCTTAATAACTATGTTCTTAACCCCAACTATTGACAAAGAACCTTTTATAACTTTGTCTAACTTTTTGGGGTCAGTTCATTTTTGACAGCCGTTTTTATTATATATTCCAAAAACCGAGTAAAATTGAAAAATAGTGAAAAACACTTCCGGCAATGGTGAACAAGTGCCATATTGAGTGAAAGTATTTTACCTTTTTTATTGCGTAAAATATAATTCCGAGTGTGTAAAATGCTCCGCCGATTATTAAAAATACAAGAGAAATGCTCGGCATAGACGCAATGAGAGGTTTAATTGCAAAGATTATTACCCAACCCATTGCCACATAGCAGAAAATTGACGGGATTCTTGCTTTCTCAAGGTTAATTGAATTCATTACAATTCCGAATATCGCCGCACCCCACACTATGCCGAATAAAATCCAGCCTACTGCGCCTTGCAGATAGTAAAGAGTAATGGGTGTGTATGTTCCCGCAATCAGCAGAAAAATTGTATTGTGGTCCATTATTCTGAAAAAAGCCTTGGCTTTTTTGTTTGTAAACGAGTGGTAAAGAGTAGACATTGTGTAAAGAATAATAAGAGATGCGCCGTATATGCACGAGCTTACAATTCCCCACACATTGGTGTGGATAACAGACGCAACTATCATTACAACCGTACCTGCGATTGAAAGTCCTGCGCCCACGCCATGCGAAACAGAGTTAAATATTTCTTCGCCGAGCGTGTATTTTCGTTTCTCAGACATTTTATGCCTCCAAGTATTGTTAAATTCTATTTTATTATACATTTTAATTTGATTTTGTTCAATAACCTGTATAATGCAAATTATAAAATTTAAGGCGTTTGGTATTGATTTTCGGCATAACGGTTTTTATTGATTTTTGCAAAAAATATTGAATTATGCAAAAGTTAAATATATAATAAAGATATAATGAAATTGGCGGTGAATTTATGGAAAAGATAAGATTTCTTGAATGTCTTTCAAAGCAATATCCAACCATAGACAGTGCTGCAACCGAGATTATTAATTTGCAGTCAATTTTAAATTTGCCAAAGGGAACAGAGCATTTTTTGTCTGATATTCATGGTGAATACAAGGCTTTTGCCCATGTACTGCGCAACGGCTCGGGTGCTGTGATGAAAAAAATTGACGATGTTTTCGGCGACACCCTTTTTGAAGATCAAAAAGAGGATTTGGCGTCACTCATCTATTATCCGTCAGAAAAGTTGCAGTATGTAAAAAATCAGGGCAAAGCCGACAGCAGCTGGTATCGCACCACCTTATACAGACTCGTGTCTGTGTGCCAGATTGTATCTTCAAAATACACTCGCTCAAAGGTCAGAAAGGCTATGCCTGAAAATTTCAGATATGTTATTGAGGAGCTTATAACCGAGAAAAAAGAGGTTCTAAACAAAAAGGCATATTACGATGAAATTATCAATACTATTATTGAAATCGGCTGTGCGGATGAATTTATTGTAGAAATGTCAAATCTTATTCAGCGGCTTGTTATCGACCATCTGCACATTATCGGGGATATTTACGACAGAGGCTACGGCTCACACTTTGTAATGGACAGCCTGATGAATTATCACTCTCTTGACATTCAGTGGGGAAATCACGATGTATTGTGGATGGGCGCTTTTGCAGGGCAGACCGCCTGCATTGCAAATATTGTGCGCACAAGCCTTTTGTACGATAATCTCTCTGTGCTTGAAAACGGATACGGAATAAGTATGATGCCGCTCGTGCTTTTTGCAATGGAAACCTATGCAGATGACCCATGCGCTCAGTTTACAATTCGCAGTCGCCATGGCAGTGAAATGGATACCCAAACTGTGCTTGCCATGAAAATGCACAAGGCAATTACAATTATACAGTTCAAACTTGAGGGACAGTTAATAGCAAAACATCCCGAGTATAATATGGATAACAGACGCTTGCTTGACAAAATTGACGCAGACAAAGGAACGGTTACAATTGACGGTAAGGAATATCCTATGCTTGACCGATATTTTCCGACCATTGATTTTGACAATCCGTATGAGCTTACAAGCGAGGAACAGTCGGTGATTGCAAAGCTGAGCAATTCTTTTGTGAACTGTGCAAAGCTGAAATCGCACATTAATTTACTTTTGCAAAAAGGCAGTCTCTACAAGGTTTGCAACAACAATCTGCTTTTTCATGGCTGTATTCCTATGAACGAGGACGGCAGTTTTAGAAATATTAATCTTTTTGGCGAAGAGCTGTGCGGCAAAGAACTTTACGATGAGCTTGAGCGCTGGGCAAGAAAAGCATTTTTCTCCGTAAATGAGGACGATAAGCGTGTGGGCAGAGATATTCTGTGGTTCTTGTGGAACGGTGCGGATTCTCCGCTTTACGGCAGAGATAAAATGACCACTTTTGAAAGGTATTTTGTTGCAGATGAGAGCACCCATAAAGAGATTAAAGATGTTTATTACAAGCTCTTTAACGACGAAGAAGTGGTGAACCGAATTTTTAAAATGTTCGGTATAAAGGGCGAGAACGCACATATAATAAACGGTCATGTGCCGATTCACCATACAGAGGGTGAAAGTCCTGTTAAGTGCAACGGCAAGGTGATTATAATTGACGGAGGATTTTCTCAGCCATACCATAAGGTGACGGGAATTGCAGGCTATACGCTGATTTATAATTCCTATGGCTTAATGCTGACGGCGCACGAGCCGTTTAAATCGGTTGATTACACAATCCGCAGCGGCAGAGATATGCAGACCAATCAGGTGGCAACTGAAGTAAGCCAAAAGCGAATACTTGTGGGGGACACCGACAACGGCAAAAAAATCAGAGAGAATATTAAAGATTTAAAAGACCTAATAAAAGCCTACCGTAACGGTACATTAAGACAAAATCAGAAGAATTAAATAAAGCCGAGCTCTTGATGGAGTTCGGCTTTGCTTATACAAAAAATCAGGACATTTTCACATTGAAAATGTCCTGAAAAATTATTAACCCTTTACAGCACCGGCTACAACGCCTTCAATAATGTATTTCTGACAAGCAAAGTAGAAAATAATTATCGGAATAATGCTGAGTACGATGAGCGCCATAATGGCGCTTGTATCTGTGTGACCATAACTACCGTTAAGATACTGAATATGAATAGGAATGGTTTTGTAAAGCGACTTATCAAGAATAAGATAAGGGAGAAGATAGTCGTTCCAGATCCACATTGTTTCGAGAATACCAACCGAAATAAATGTAGGTTTCATAATCGGAAGAACTATGCCGAAGAAAGTTTTTAGCGGACCTGCGCCGTCAACATCGGCCGCCTCCTCAATTTCAATCGGAATAGATTTTACAAATCCCGAGAACATAAACACCGCAAGACCTGCGCCAAAACCAAGATATATAACCAAAATACCAACGGGGTTTGTGAGGTGGAGAATGTCAGCCGTTTTTGAAAGTGTAAACATTACCATCTGGAATGGTACTACCATTGAGAAAATGCAGAAATAATAAATAATTTTGCAAATAATGGAGTTGGATCTCTGTAAATACCAAGCGCACATTGATGTGCAGAACAAAATAAGAAATACACCGCCAACAGTAATGAAAAGCGAGCATAAAATTGTTTTCCAAAATGGGAAATTACCAAAGAACATACCTGTAATATAGCTCTTGAGTCCGTAAAAGGTTTCTGCATTTGGCAATGCAAACGGATACTTACTGATACCTGCATTTGTTTTAAACGAGTTCATAAGAACAATAAAAACAGGTGCAACATAAAATACAGAAATTATTGAAAAAATAACTGTGAGTATTTTCATACCCTTTGTTTGCTTTTTCTTAGGCGGCTTTTCTTTTTTAGCCTTAACTTTTGTTGCAGGAGCAACTTTAGTTGTTTCGTTAGCCATTACTGCTGCACCTCCCTCTTTCTTGTAAAGTAAAGCTGTGCAAGTGCTATAACTACAACAATTACAAAGAAGATTACAGCCTCAGCCTGTCCAACACCTCTTGAGTTCTGGTTAGCGTAGAATGTGTTGTAAATATTGAGAGCCATCATCTGTGTCTGATAAATCATTGTACCGCTTGTTTCTGATACCACACCCGGAGCACCGCCTGTGAGGGCAAGGTTCTGGTCGAAGAGTTTAAATGAGTTTGTAAGTGTAAGGAATGTACAAATTGTAATTGATGGAGCCATCATTGGAAGAGTTACATTTGTAAGTAACTGCTTTTTGTTTGCACCGTCTATTTTTGCTGCTTCATAAAGGTCTGACGGAACGCTTTGGAAACCGGCTATGTAAATAATCATCATATATCCGGCTTGCTGCCAGCACATAAGAATTATAAGTCCCCAAAATCCAAATCTTGCGTCAAGCACAAGGTTTGTGCCGAAATTCTGTAAAATACCGTCAAAAATAAGTTTCCAAATGTAACCGAGAATAATACCGCCAATAAGGTTTGGCATAAAGAAAACGGTTCTGAAAACATTTGAGCCTCTTATGCCAAGCGTAAGAGCATAGGCGACAAAGAAAGCGATTGCGTTAATGAGAATTACCGATACTACCACAAAAAGTGCGGTAAACCAGAAAGAGCGTATAAAGGATTCATTTTGAAAAGCCTTTATGTAGTTGTCAAAGCCTACCCATGTTGCATTGCTTGTTGTGCGGAACTTGCAGAACGAGAGATATATGCCCTGAAAGAATGGGTATATAAAGCCGATCATAAAAGCAATAAGAGTAGGCACAACAAAAACAAGAAAATATATTTTTCTGCTGCGTTTTTTAAACATATTTTTACCTTTCTGTCAAACTTTCTGTCAAAAAAACAGGGAAGACGATGCCGCCTCCCCTGCCATACATTTTAACCTTTAATGATTAATGGATTTACGGATTAGCCGTTAGCCTTAGCGTATTCTGTAGCCCAGCCCTGTACGAATGCTGTCTTAACATCGTCCCATGAGCCTGTGCCTGCTGCATACTGTGTAAGAGCTGTACCTACGCCGTTTTTCCAGTCTTCACTTGGCATTGTTGTAAAGTTCCAGCTTACCGGAGTTTTGCCTGCTGCTGTGTATTCAGCATCAGCCTTTACAAATACATTGGTAGCTTCCTTAGCAGCCTTGAAAGGAATTACAAAGCCCATATTGTCAGCCATTGCAGCTGTACCTGTTTCGCTTGTTACACACCAGTTTACGAAATCAAGTGTAGCGTTGATGTCATCTTCACTTGCGTTTTTGTTTACACACCAGTAGTTCTCAGAACCTGTGCAAAGTCCCTGATTCTCTTCGCCGTCAACACCGATGTAAATCGGGAGCATACCGAGATCGTCGTCTGTAAGACCTGCGTCCTTAATACCTGTGTATTCCCAAGTACCGTTCTGATAGAATACAGCCTCGCCTGATGTAAACTCTGTTACAGCGTCTGTAGCTGTCTTGTTTGCAAGATCAGTCGGAGCACAAGTTGAATCTGTGATGTAAAGATCAAAGATGTTCTTGTAGTTGTCAAGGTATGTACCCTTGATAGCATTTGTTGATGTAATGCCGTCTGCCTTGTACTCATAGTAAATAGGAAGGTTAGCAAGGTGAGTTTTAAATCTCCAGTCTGAAGAAGAATCCATACCTGCTGATGTAAATGCACCCTTAACGCCAAGGTCAGATGCGTGAGCCTGAATTTCGTCTGCAACAGTCTTTAAAGCTGCAAAGTTGTTGAGCTTGTCAATTGATTTAATTGTAGCAAAATCAGAATCAAAATATTTCTTAAGAAGTGTCTTGTTGTAAATAATACCGTATGTTTCTACAACATAAGCAATGCCGTAAACGCTGTCGCCTTCTTTAAGAGCAAAATCATCCTGATTTGTTAGCTGTGAATAAAGCTGTGAATCTTTAAGGTCATAGCAATAATCTTTCCAGTTTGCAAGACCTACAGGGCCGTTTACCTGGAAGAGTGTAGGAGCGTTGTCCTTATCCATTGCAGCTGTAAGGGTTGATTCGTATGTACCCTCGGCAGCAGTTTCAACAGTAACCTTAACGCCTGTTTCTTCAGTATACTTAGCTGCTAAAGCCTGCCAATCCTTGTCCTGCTCAGGTTTAAAGTTTAAATAATAAACCGAACCTTTTTTAGCGCCGTCTGATTTGCTGCCGCCGTCTGAGCTTGCGCTGCCACCGCAGCCTACAAGTGATGTTGCAGCCATAAGAGCAGCAACTGAGAGAGCCGAAGCTCTGATGATTGTTGATTTTTTCATAATTTTCACCTTAATTTCTTTTATTTGCTCGGTTGAGCATTTTTGAAAAGCATCTCTTGCTTTTCTTTTATCACCACAAGGATAACATATTTTTGTCACACTTGCAAGAGTTTTTTGAAAAAAGTTAAAAAAATTTATATTTCTTATAAAAACACAGTGTTGCGTAAATCAAACAATTACAAAAGATTACGGCAAATTTTGCAGTCAAAATCTGAGCTGTTTTGGCATTATAACAGAAATAAAGCATAAATAATTTATTCTATTTACAGTTTTGTAATTAATAAATCCAAATTTACTATTGCTATAAAAGCTGATAGTATGGTAAAATTTAATAAATATTTTTTTGAAGAGAAGGTTATTATGAATAGATTTTCAAAGAGTGCATTTGCTCGATTTTTTACTGAATTTCCAAAGCTGTTGATTGCGCAGCTTATTAATGCAGGTGTTTTTGCGTTGTTTACGGCAATATTTGTACTGATAGGTTATATTACCGGATTTAACAATATAATAGTATGGTGTTTGGGTATTATACCGTCAATGCCTTTTTTTGCGGGACTTGTTATGATTATCCGAAAGATAGGAATTGAAAAGAAAGAAGTTCCTGTTGTAAAAACATATTTTAATGCCGTAAAAGAGAATTTCAAAGCTTTTTTATTGCATGGTGTTGTAACTTATGCAATCGTTGCGTGTTCCGTTTTTGCAATGATGTATTATTTTTCACTGATGAGCGAAAGTTTGGTTTACGGTTCAATGCTGACGGTATATGTCTTGTTTTCGCTTATTCTTACATCTATGATGTTTTATGTGCCGATTATGTCGGTTACCTACGAGCTGAAAATTTGGGATATTTACAAAAATTCATTTATACTTGTTTTTGGAAATATTTTAAAAAATATTTTGGCTATGCTTTTTTTTATTGCCGTTTTGCTTTGCTTTATATTATGGATAGCTGCAGCGGAAGGGGTAATGTTGGTGATTGCAATAATTTCCGCAGTTATATTTTATCCGCTGATTTCGGCTTATGGCGTTAATGCAATAATAGCTAAGGGCTTGCAGGAAAATGTGGGTTCGTTTACAGGTTCTTCGGCTTATGTGGATAAGGAATTTGAAGAAAAGGTTGAAAAAATAGCGGAGCAGCAAGCCGTTGAAAGAGCAGACAGCAACAGCGACTATGTATTTGTAAACGGTAAGATGATAAAAAATGAAGCTAACACAAAATCTAATGAAAAAACAGGTAAATAAAATAAAGCAAAAAGCGCCGCTCAACTGTCGGTGCTTTTTTGTTGAAAGAATACAGGCAGTCCCGATAAGCGGAACTGCCTTTTTTAGGAGAAACAGTAAAAAATGAAAAAGAATTATCTGTTTTGAGATGTTAAGTAAATCTGCAATGCCGTTGCATCGTTTACATCAATTTTGCTATCGTTATTATAATCGGCGGCAAGCTGTTGATTTGAAGTCGGTTCAACAGAGTGAGTGCAAATCATTTGTAAAAGTGTAACATCAAGAACAGAAAGACTGCCGTCCTCGTTGATGTCGCCAAGTAAAAATTTAGGAATTACAAGGGCATCACCTTTGCCAAGACCAATATCAAGCTTTTCCTGTTTGCTTTCGGGCAAAAGTGCGATTTTAACAATGTTTGCGTTATCCATCGGAGATTTTTTTACATCGGCAAGGAAATTACCGTTATCATCAACTTTTATTCCGAAAATATAGGTATAATCGGAAGTGTTGATTTTATCGGTAACTCTGGTTACAGTGCCGTCTTCGTTGTTGTATCTGCAAATTGTATTGTTGAGGTTAAAGTACAGCTTGCCGTTATATTCGGCTGTACTGATAAAACTGTCCTGCCAATAGCTTAAGCCTGCGTTTGTGTACCATTTATCGGAGATAGTGGCAACAGGTTCACAATAGCCGCTCTCGGGGTCAAATGTGATTATACATTTTGAAAAATCACTGTTGTAATTGTTGTCGGCGGCATAAAATCTGCCGTTTACATAATTGAATTTGGTGTTCAGCGTTCTGTAATAGGAATTGTCAAACAAAGTGCTGCTGCAAGGATTTGAAGTTTTAAATCCGTAATGCACAGAAATATCAGGGGAAGTTTTGATTGCGCTGTCGCTCAAAAGAAAATATTTGTGCGAAACAAATCCGAGTCTGTCGGGAGTAGGATCGTCAAATGTAGCGTCAACATGGTAATAGCTGCCGTCAATTTCTACAAGATTCCATATATGGTTCATTTGTGTAGATTCAACTATCTCTGAGTTTATGCCGACCTTTTCAAGCAGATAAGACAGCGAGCTTGCATATCCCTGACAGTTTGCGTATCCGTTTACAAGGCAATCGTAAACGGAAGTACGAAGATTACCCGAATCGGGAACATTGGAATACTCGCAGTTAAGTATAATTTCATCGTGAATAGTAACGGCTTTCTTAAAATCCGTCATATCCGGGTCTATTTTTGTAAGAATTTCAGTTGTCCTTTTATCAAGCTTTTCACGCATTGTTTTAACCTGAGCGTTTGTGTAGGTGTATTTTGGCATAACCCTTGCCACGCAAGTGCCAATAGCGAGGCTGTAAGTGGTTTTGCTTACATAAAACAGCTCTGGATTTGTTTCCGATACAGTGCGCATAGCGCTTTTTACATCGTTAATTGATAATTGATACTTTTCAATGTCGATTTCATTCTGCAAATTTTCCATTCCCTGCGCAAGAGTGTTGCAAAGTTCGGTGTTTGCATTATAAAAATCTTTGTTATACGAAATATAATTTGGACTTCCAACAGATATTTTTTCGGCAGAGGCAGAAACAGAGAATAAACAGAGGGAAGAGAGAATTGCGGCAACTGTAAAAACAGACAATGCTTTAGCAAAAATACTATGTTTTTTCATAATTCCAACCTCTTTTAATTTTGAATATAGTAAACAAAAACATATTTGTGTGCTATATATATTTTAGCGTATTTTGTGCTATATAACAAGGCGGATAAACTCACAAAGTTTTCGTCTGCTATTCATCATTATAGCTAAAACACTACCTTTTTCTTTGATTTTTACCTAAATAATCTTAGAGAAAAATGTCTGATTTCCACAAACTATATTATCTTGCATACGCAAGTTGCGACTTTCATATAATTTAGCATAAACCATACGGAGGGGAATTTATGAAAGGCATAGTTGAAGAACGGGCGGCAATGCTCGGAGAATATATAATAGAAAGCAAGGCAACTGTAAGAAAAGCGGCAAAGAAATTCGGAATTTCAAAGTCTACGGTACATAAAGATGTGAGCCAGCGGTTGCGCAAGGTGAATCCTGCGTTGTATCGTGAGGTGCGGCAAATTCTTGAAACCAACAAAAGCGAGCGACACATAAGGGGCGGAATGGCTACAAGAAATAAATATCTGTTAAAAAAGCAGGAAAAGGAAAGGGAAAAATTGAGAAATTGTGAACAAAAGTAGTGAAAAGTTAATTTGTTTGCTTTACTTTTATAAACATATGTTGTATAATGAAGTTTAGCATTTAAAATATAAAATAAGATTTTATGGTATTTTAATATATTTGTTGTTTTCACTGAATATCCCGTTACAAGGAGAAGTTGAAATGAGAAAAATTCCGTTTTCACCGCCTGATATTACTCAGGCTGAAATTGATGAAGTTGTAAAGGTACTGAAATCAGGCTGGATTACTACCGGCCCTGAAACTAAGCTTTTTGAAAATCGTATTGCCGAGTATTGCAATGTTGAAAGGGCAGTTTGCCTTTCATCACAAACCTCTTGTGCAGAGCTTACACTTCGTATTCTCGGCATAGGCCCTGGCGACGAGGTAATTGTACCTGCCTATACTTACACTGCTACGGCATCAATCGTTTATCATGTAGGTGCAAAACCTGTTATGATTGACTGCAAGAGCGGCAGTTTTGAAATGGATTACGATAAAATGGAGGCTGCCATTAATCACAATACCAAGGCAATTATTCCTGTTGACCTTGCAGGTGTTATTTGTGATTATGACAGAATTTTTGAGGCTGTTGAGCGCCAAAAGAGCGTTTTCAGTCCTAAAAATGAAATTCAGGAAAAGTTTGGCAGAGTTATTGTTATAGCAGACGGAGCACACGCCTTTGGTGCAAGACGAAAGGGCAAAATGTGCGGCGAAATTGCTGACTTTACAAACTTCAGTTTTCACGCAGTAAAGAATATGACAACTGCCGAGGGCGGTGCAGCGGTGCATCGTCCGCACGAATGGCTTGATGAGGACGATATATACAAGCAGTATATGCTGTTGTCGCTTCATGGTCAAACAAAGGACGCTTATCAGAAAAACAAGGTTGCGTCTTGGGAATACGATGTTGTGGATACCCAGTATAAGTGCAATATGCCTGATATTTTGGCGGCATTGGGTGTGGTGCAGCTGCAAAGATACGAGAAAATTCTTGAACGCCGTCATGAGCTTATCAGAGTTTATAACGAGGAATTTAAGGATTTGCCTATTCAGGTGCTCAATCATTGTGACGAAAACCACAGGAGCAGCGGTCATCTGTACTTTGTCAGATTTATCGGCAGAGATGATGAGTACCGCAACAAGTTCTATAATATGATGGCTGAAAACGGCGTTATGTGCAATGTTCACTTTAAGCCGCTTCCAATGCTTTCTGCATACAAAAAGAGAGGCTTTAAGATAGCTGATTTCCCGAACACCTATAATATGCACAAAAATCAGCTTACACTTCCGCTTAACACCACAATGTCTGACGATGACGCTTGGTATGTAATCGAAACCTTTAAGCAGTGCATTAATACTTTAAAGTAAAATTTAATGTAATATAATAAAAACTTCCTTACAGACCGGTTAGGTTAAATTTATATCGGTTTGTAAGGGAATTTTTGTTTTAACATTTATTTACAGTAAAAATAATATATAATGATAAACTTATTGACAATGCCATTGCGGCTGCATCAATAACTTCAAACAGCACAATCACATATTCACTTGCAAAGCCGCAGGATATTCCAAAGGTGACTGTTACAAGCGAGCAGAGAAAGGCTTTAAAGGAAGCTATTTTTAATCAGGTTGCAGAATAAATCCCATAAAATCAGCCTCCGCTTGATTGCGGAGGCTTTTTGCTGTTAATCAGAGAAGAGTTTAAGAGGAATAATTAAAAAATTTAGGCCAAACTTTTATAATTTTGACATATAGTTTAGTGATTGCCTGATTGTTGCTTCGCTAAAACATTATGTTGTGGCATTTTGAGCAGGGAGCATTTTACCTTGCACATCGGTTGTGTAATCACCTTTAAGTAAAATCTGACTGATTGGCACTATTTCGTATCCCTGCGCTTTTATCGCCTCAATTACCATAGGCAGAGCCTCGGGTGTATTTGTTGCGCCGTTGTGCATAAGTATAATACTGCCGTCTTTGAGCTTATTTGTAATATTGAGCGTAATTTGATTTGGCGTTGGGTCTTTCCAATCAAGGCTGTCAACATCCCACTGCACGCAGTACATATTATTAGCTTTGACCGCTTTTACAACATCGTTATTGTAGTCGCCGTAAGGAGCACGAAACAGGGTAGGGCAGTTGCCCGTTAAAGCCTTAATCTTTTCGTTGCAGGTCTGTATCTGAGTGTTCATATCATCAACCGACATTTGCGTCATATGCGGATGTGTGCTGCTGTGATTGCCCACATCGTGCCCACGCTTTGCAATTTCCTTGACTGATTCGGGGTATTTTTCCACCCAGTCGCCAACAAGGAAAAATGTTGTTTTTACATTGTATTTATCGAGAATATCAAGCAAATGCTCGGTTTGCTCGTTGCCCCATGCGGCGTCAAAAGACAGCGCCACCTGCTTTTTGTCGGTATCAACGCAGTAAATGGGGATTTCTCGCTGTGTGCTCGCAGTTTGAATCGCCTGAACGGTAGAAGTAAGAGCAATTCCGCCTGCAATTACGCCAATCAGCAGGCAAAATCCGATTGAAAACAAGGTTCGTTTTGTAATTATATACAAACGCATAAAATCCCCTCCATATTGACTTTGCTTATGTCAAAGTATATGAAGGGGATTTTTATTTTATTCTATTCGTTTTTATCAGTTTTCAAAATGCCACTTAATGCCGTCTTTTGTATCCTCAACAACAACTTTCATCTCTTTAAGTTTGTCACGAATAGCGTCAGCAGTTGCCCAATCTTTATTTTTACGAGCCTCTGTACGCTGTGCAATAAGTGCCTCAACCTCTTCGTTTGCAGAACTATCTGTTTTGCTTTCCTGTGCCTTTGTAAGGTCGAGTGAAAGCACCTTGTCAAATTCGCCTATAAGGTAAAGCTTGGTTGCATCGCTTATGTCAGCCTTTAATACGCTGTAAACAGCGGTAAGACCGAGCGAAGTGTTGAGGTCGTTGCCGAGTGCGTCGTTAAATTCCTTAAGGTAAGGCTTAGCCGCCTCTGTATCAGGCTCTCCCTCAGGATTGAGCGCAGAAATTCTCTTGATGAGCTTATCGTAAGCAATAGCCGCATTGTCAAGGCTGTCATAAGAGAAAGTAAGCGGCTTGCGGTAGTGGCTCTGCAAGCAGAACAAACGGTAAACAAGCGGATTGTAGCCCTTGCTCTCAAGCAAAGATACAGTAAGGAAATCGCCCTTAGACTTGCTCATCTTGCCTCTTGCATCATTAAGATGGAGAACATGGAACCAATATTTGCACCACTTATGACCGAGGTAAGCCTCGCTCTGTGCAATTTCATTGGTGTGGTGTGGGAAAGCGTTGTCAATACCGCCACAGTGAATGTCGAGGTATTCGCCGTTGTGCTTACAGCTGATAGCCGAGCACTCAATGTGCCAACCCGGATAACCAACACCCCAAGGACTTTCCCACTTGAGCTCCTGAGAGTCAAATTTTGACTTTGTAAACCAAAGAACAAAGTCAGCCTTGTTGCGCTTGTTGCTGTCCTCTTCAACGCTGTCACGAACGCCGACTGCGAGGTCATCTTCGTTCATATTGCCAAAAACATAGTAGTTGTCGAGTTTTGAGGTATCAAAGTAAACATTGCCGCCTGCAATGTAGGCATAACCCTTTTCAAGCAAAACAGAAACCATATGAATAAACTCGTCAATGCAGTTTGTTGCAGGCTCTACAACATCGGGCATTTTAATATTGAGCTTTTTGCAGTCGCTGAAAAATGCGTCGGTATAGAATTTTGCAATTTCCATTACTGTTTTGTGCTCACGCTTTGCGCCCTTAAGCATTTTGTCCTCGCCTGTATCGGCATCACTTGAAAGATGACCTACATCTGTGATATTCATAACACGCTTAACATCGTAACCTGCAAAACGAAGGTACTTTTCGAGTACATCTTCCATAATATAAGTTCTCAGATTGCCAATATGGGCGTAGTGGTAAACAGTAGGACCGCAGGTATACATATTAACCTTGCCTTCTGTGTGCGGTATAAATTCCTGTTTTGTCTGTCCCAATGAATTGTATAAAATCATTTTACTGCTCCTTTACTTTTTGCTTTCCTTTTCTGCCTTTAGAGCGTCAATTTCTTTTTTGAGTTCTGTGATTTTCTGTTCCAGACTGCAAAGTGCAAGTGCAACAGGGTCTGAAACATGAATTTGGTCGAGTGTATCACTGCGTATGCCGTTTATCTTTACCACACGAGCAGGTACACCCACCGCAGTGGCATTTGGCGGAATTTCGCTTAATACTACCGCACCGGCGGCAATTCTTGCGTTGTCGCCTACCTTAAACGGGCCGAGCACCTTTGCGCCCGAGCCTACAAGTACATTGTTGCCAAGTGTAGGGTGGCGCTTGCCTGTATCTTTACCTGTACCGCCAAGGGTTACATTTTGGTAAATTGTGCAGTTATCGCCGATAATTGTGGTTTCGCCGATAACCACGCCCATACCGTGGTCTATAAACAATCCCTTACCTATGGTAGCGCCGGGGTGTATTTCTATTCCTGTTTTATGCCTGCTGCGCTGAGAAATCCAGCGTGCAATAAACTTCATATTATGCCTTAAAAACCAGTTAGCCTTGCGGTGCGAGCGTACCGCCTTAAAGCCAGAATACAGGAAGAAAACTTCCGCCCTGTTTCTTGCGGCAGGGTCACGCTCCATAACGGCATCAAGGTCTGCCTTTAATGTTTTAAACAAAGTATCACATCCGATGTGGTGTTGATTTTTTACATTTCTGATATATACTGCCAATTCTGCACAATATAAATTACGCCTGAAATAATTGCCATTAATGTGGAAATCCAAATAAGGGCAAGGGAAACTACTGTGAAAACGCATTGCAAGAGCGACAGAGTTTCCACACCTAAAGCTGATGTCATAGTGAATATTTCAAGCAAAAACTGCATTAACAATACGGCAATAATAGCTACAAGCTGAGTTACGGTCTTGATTTTTCCGAATATATTTGCGGCAACCACCTTGCCCTTTGATGCGGCAACAAGGCGGATTGAGGTTACAGAAAATTCTCTGAACAGCACAATAATAACTGCCACGCAGTCGCACCAGCCTGTTTGCACAAAGCACAAAAGTGCGCTTAACACAAGAATTTTATCGGCAAGAGGGTCTGCAAATTTGCCAAAGTCGGTAACAAGTCCTCTGCTCCTTGCAATTTTGCCGTCAAACATATCTGTAAGAGTTGCCACAACAAATATCGCAAGGGCAACAGCTGTGTGAAAAGGAAAATCTATTAGTAAGGCTGCCACAAAGAACGGCACAAGTATTATTCTACTTAAAGTAAGTTTGTTTGGTAAATTCATAATTACCCTCGGATCTCCTTTTGGACACCATTATATTATATGCCGGTGTCTGTGTTCTGTAAATATTATTCTGCCAATTCTCCAATAGGATCGCAGTCTGTGTAATCTGTAATTTTAACATTTACAAAGCTGCCTGCCTGCGGTTTTGTACCGCTGGTTGTAAAGAATACACATCCGTCAATTTCGGGTGCGTCAGCGTATGTTCTGCCGTAAAAGCACTCGGCAATTCTGTCATAGCCCTCAACAAGAACTTCAACTTCCTTGCCAATCAGACTTTCGCAGTATTCAGCCATAACACTCTGCTGATGTTCCATAATAATATCTGCTCTGTGCTGTTTAACTTCCTCGTCAATTTGGTCCGGAAAACTTGCCGCAGGTGTGCCTTCCTCAGCGGAATAAGCAAAACAGCCGAGTCGCTGGAACTTAATTTCAGCGGCAAATTCAGCAAGTTCTTCAAACTGTTCTTCGGTTTCACCCGGAAAACCTGTAATAAATGTTGAGCGGAGAATCATATCAGGCACTTTGGCTCTCAACTTGTTGAGCAAAGCAGTAAGGCTCTCTCTGTCGCCGTGTCTGTTCATTCTCTTTAAAATACCGCCGTTGCAGTGCTGTAACGGCAAATCTATGTAATTAACTAACTTTTCTTCCTCTGCAAATGTGTCTATAAGCTCATCGGTAAGTCTGTCGGGATAGCAGTAAAGCACTCTTATCCACTTTAAGCCGTCAATTTTGCAAAGCCTTTTCAAAAGTTTTGCAAGGTAAGGCTCGCCAAAAAGATCCTCGCCGTAACGGGTGGTATCCTGAGCAATAACAATAATTTCCTTTACTCCGTCCTTTGCAAGCTGTTCAGCCTCAGCAATAACAGCGTCAGGCTGACGACTTCTGAACTTACCTCTTATCATAGGAATTGCGCAGTAGGTACAGCGGTTGTCACAGCCCTCGGCAATTTTAAGATAAGCTGTGTATGGGGGAGTAGACTGTATTCTTCTGCCCTCAAGGCACAAAAGCTGGTTGTCGGGAAATTCCTCGATTTTTTCTTTGTGCTCGGCATTATTGTCTGAAAGCAATTCGGATACAACATCGGCTATCTGCGAGTTTGCGCCAATGCCGAGTGCGGCGTCAACTTCATACAGCTGACGGGTGATTTCGTTTTTATAACGCTCGGCAAGACAGCCTGTTACAATAATGGCTTTTATTTTGCCCTCTTGCTTTAGCTTGCCAAGCTCTATAATTTCGTTAATACTCTCCTGCTTGGCTGACTCAATAAAGCCACAGGTGTTTACAATAACCGCATCTGCGTCTGCGGGGTCGTTTACTAATTCAAAGCCCTTGCTTTTTAATGTAAAAAGCAGCATTTCAGCGTCAACCTGATTTTTAGGGCAACCGAGTGATACTATACCAACTTTAGAACTCATCTGTTTCATCCTCATTATATTCCGAAATAACGCTTTTTATGTCGTCCCATCGGTAACCGAGCCTTTGCAGTGCGGCAACAGCTCTTCGCTTTACCTTTTCATCGGATAAATTTCTGTATTTTTTCTCAATAACCGCTCTTATTTGCTCGTGAACATCAATATCAAGCTCGTCACACAGCTGTTCAGCGGTTTCTTTGTCAATGCCTTTTCGTGTAAGCTCAAAGGCAATGCCACGCTTTGACATATGCTTTGAGTTAAGCAGTTTTTCGGCATAATGCCTTGCAAAGCGCTCATCATCAACAAGACCAAGCTCCTCCATTCGGTCAACGGCTTTTTGTGCGGAGTCTTCGTCGGCGGTGCGGCGGATTTTTTCTTCAAGCTCCTTCTTTGAGTGTTCTCTGTAAGAGAGCAGCCAAAGCGCCTTATCTTTTGCACGCCTTTCGTTGCTGAGTTTTATAATTTCCTGCAAATCCTCATCGTCAATTTCTCTGCCGACATCAAACCGATTTTCAATCAGAGTTTGTGTGTCGAGAGAAACGGCAAATTCACCGTCAATATACAATGCACTCAGTCGTTTTCTGCGTGGTCTGATTTCTGTAATTTTCATTATTCGTCAACCAACACATCAATGTTTGCACTGTCCGCCTTTTCTTTCGGTGCGTCGGCAGGCTTTTTAGCGTTGGCAACTTCTGTTATTTTTGCCTTTGCGCCCTTTTTGGCAGGTGCGCTTGCGGCAATAACCTTGTCAAGGTTTGCCATGAGCTTATCCTCGATTTCCTTGGCAAGCTCTTTATCATTTTCAAGCAGCTCTTTTACATTATCTCTGCCCTGTCCGAGGCGCTTTCCGTCATAGCTGAACCATGCGCCTGCTTTCTGAACAATATCTGCCTTTACTGCAAGGTCAAGCAATTCGCCGATTCTTGAAATACCCTTGCCGTACATAATATCAAACTCGGCCTCTCTGAAAGGCGGTGCGAGTTTATTTTTAACAACCTTAGCCTTTGTGTGTGCGCCAATCATCTCGCCGTTTTGCTTGAGAACTTCCTGCTTACGAATATCAATTCTTACCGAACTGTAAAACTTAAGAGCTCTGCCGCCTGTGGTAACCTCCGGGTTGCCGTAAACAACGCCGACTTTTTCACGCAGTTGGTTGATAAAGATAGCAACGCAGTTGCTCTTGTTGATTGCGCCCGCAAGTTTTCTTAATGCCTGTGACATAAGTCTTGCGTGTAAGCCTACATGGCTGTCGCCCATTTCACCCTCGATTTCTGCCTTTGGTACAAGAGCGGCAACTGAGTCGATAACGATAACATCAATAGCGCCGCTGCGAATGAGTGCCTCGGCGATTTCGAGTGCGTCCTCACCTGTATCAGGCTGAGAAACAAGGAGAGAGTCAACATCTACACCAAGTGCAGCCGCATAGGTAGGGTCGAGTGCGTGCTCAACATCAATAAACGCAACATTGCCGTTGTTTTTCTGTCCCTCCGCAATACAGTGGAGAGAAAGTGTTGTTTTACCCGATGATTCAGGGCCGTAAATCTCAACAATTCTGCCTCGTGGTAAACCACCGATACCGAGGGCAATGTCGAGTGTGAGTGATCCTGTTGAAATGTGATCAACATTCATATGCTTGTTTTCGCCAAGGCGCATAACAGCACCTTTACCAAACTGTTTTTCTATTTGAGTAAGCGCAGTTTGCAGCGCTTTTTCTTTATCTAAAGCCATTATAAATACCTCCCGTATTGCAGGTTAAAATTTATTTAATCCGTTCTGTTACCTGTATATTATAAAATATAGCAGTAAAAAAAGCAATAAGAATAGAGTCAAAAAATCGAACTAAGTTTCTATTTTTGGAGCAAAGTCCCGATTATTGCCCTTTGAATACCGCCAAAGTCTATGCTTTCGGTAATTCCGCCAAAGCCGTTATCGGCAAGAATACAGCAAACCTCATCATACTGCCCTTCGCCAAGCTCAAAAGCAAGCGCACCGCCTGCCTTTAGCTTTGACTTCCATAAAGGAACAATCCTTCGGTAAAAGTCCAAACCGCTCTCGCCGCCGTCAAGCGCCATTACAGGTTCGTGCTGTACTTCTTCCTGCAAGGCTGCAATATCGGCACTTTTTATGTACGGTGGATTAGAAACAATCAAATCAAGACTGTTGTCCGCAATGTCTTTGTGGCACTCAAAAATATCACCGTTCAGGGCGTTTACCGCAGAATTGTTTAGTTTAATATTTTGTGTAAGATAAGAAAATGCCTTGTCGCTCAGCTCAACCGCCGTAACTTTGCAGTTTGCGTATTTTTCGAGCGCAAGCGAAATTGCGCCGCTGCCTGCGCAAAGGTCGATTACAGAGGGATTTTCTTTGCCTGACAAAAAGTCTATGCAAAGCGAGGTAACTACCTCTGTATCATCTCTCGGAACAAGTACGCCCTCACCCACAAGCAAATCAATTCCCATAAAGCTCCATTTTCCGATAATGTATTGGAGCGGCTCGTGGCTAAGGCGTTTTTCTGTCAGCTCGGCAAGCAGTGCGAGTTTTTCATCGGTAGCGGCGGTTTCCTCGCCCCTTGTGATAAGCGCAAGGCGGTTAAATCCGAAAACCTTTTCAACAAGGCACAATGCCTCAAAGGCAGGAGCTTCAAATCCTGCCTCTGTTAAAATGTCTTTAGTTTTTCTGTAAGCCTCGCCGACAGTCATAATAAAGCCTCTTTTGTGCAATTATTTGTTGTTTAAAATATCTGTGCCGTCATCAGGAATAACAGCTTTCATAGCCTCAATGGCAACCTCAATCATCTTGTCATCAGGCTCTTTTGTGGTAATTCTCTGCGCCCAAAGTCCCGGAGCGGCAATAATTCTTGTAAAAGCGTTATCGTGCTTTCCGCATATTTTAATAAGCTCGTAGCCTACGCCGCAAGAAACAGGGAGGAGGAGAATTTTAAATACAGGTCTTAAAAATCCGATTCCAAACGGAGCAACAGGAATAAAAAGACCGATTACAATGCCTACAATAAGCATAAGTACCATAAAACTTGTTCCGCATCTCGGATGAAAGCGAATTTGCTTTCTTACATTTTCAACTGTAAGCTCTTCTTCATTTTCGTAGCAGAAAATAGTTTTGTGCTCAGCACCATGATACATAAATACTCGTTTCATCTCGGTCATTTGTGAGCATAGCACAATGTAGCCGAGAAATAGAACGATTTTTAATACGCCCTCAAAAACCGATTTCCAAAATACTGCGACCTCGCCGCTGCCCTGAAATACGGGAACAACCTTTGCCGAAAGGTCAAACAGGAAAGACGGCAAAAAGAAGAATAAAGCAACGGCAATGGCAACACCTATGACAGACGCAAAAACCATAACGATTTTTACGAGCTTGTCGCCAAATTTTTCGTCAAGCCATTTTTCAAATTTGCTCGGCTCTTCCTCCTCAACCTCGCCTGCCTCTACGGCTTTGTCTGCCGAAAGCATAAGCGATTTGTAAGAAAGTCGCATTGAGTCGATAAGACCTGCAATTCCTCTTAAAAGCGGCAGCTTAAACAGCTTGCATTTTTCGGGAATAGTGGTCATTTTTATGTCTTCACTGTAAATTTCGTTTTCGCCTGTTCTTACGCATACGGTAGTACGCTTAGGTCCACGCATCATAATGCCCTCAATGAGAGCACTGCCACCTATGGAGGTGATTTTTTTTGTACTGACTTTGCTCATCGTACATCCTTTCGTTTATAGCTTTATATTTTCTGTTTGTGGCTGATCCTCGTCACCGTCTTTGTAAATAGGGAAGGTGAGAGTAACTGTTGTGCCTACACCCTCGCCGCTCTCAATATCGAGCGAACCATGGTGCAGATTCATAATTTCGTCGGCAACCGCAAGCCCGATTCCCGAGCCTCGTACTGTCTGATTTGCCTTGTAGAACTTTTCTTTTACCTTTGGCAAATCCTCGGCAGGTATTCCACAGCCTGTATCGGTAACGATAATTTTTATAATATCGGGTTCGTCCTTGTTGTAAATAACCTGAGCCGCAACAACACCGCCCTTAGGGGTGTACTTCAGCGCATTGTCAATTACATTGAGGAAAACCTGCTTCAGACGGTTGCTGTCACCGTAAACAGGTGGATACATTGCGTCCATAGGCTCGTCATACAGCAGATGCTTGCCCTCGTTTACGGCTCTGTCTTTGAGCATATATACGGTTTCGTCAAATTCGGCAAGAATGTCGAGCTTTTCTTTATTAAGCACCATTCTGCCGCTTTGAATACGGCTGAAATCAAGCAGTTCTTCAACAATACTTGTAAGTCTGCCGCTTTCTTTTATGATAACTCCCATACCCTTGTCGAAGGTACGCCTGTCGAGCTTGCCTTTTTCACTGAGCTGCATGGTTTCTGCCCAGCCTTTGATAGCGGTAAGCGGAGTTCTCAACTCGTGAGATACCCTTGAAATAAAGTCATTTTTAGTCTGTTCGGTAGTCTGCAAATCCTTTGCCATATCTGATATTGCGTCACAAAGGTCGCCGATTTCGTCGTCATACTTATGCTCGATTTTTTCGGATGCGGAAAAATCGCCCTGCGCAATCTGACCTGCTCTTAGCGAAAGCTCTCTTATAGGCTTTACGATTGAGCGGATAAACATAAGTCCCGACAGGAACACAAGCGCCATAATTGCAAGACCGCCTGCAATGCAGAGAACAGAAATGAACAAAATTCTTGAATGAACAGGCTCCATAGATACAATGTACCTTACAGCACCGAGAATTGCACCGTTTGAATTGCTGATAATTCGGGTTTCACTCATGGCTCTTTCGCCCGACAGCAGCTTGCCGTTCCATACGGCATAGCCGTTAGCGTTTGTTTGAGCGTCGGTAAAATCGGGCATATCTGTTTTGTCAGATGGGGTAAAACCCGTTGAGGTCATTATAACTCTGCCTGTTGAGTTAATTACCATTACCTCCATCTGCTCTTTGCGGTCAAAGTTTTCGACATATTCTCGGGCAGTTGAGTTAAAACTTGCTGTGCTGTCGCTCTGATATTCCGAGAACACAAGCGACAATTCATTGCCTGTCGAAGAAAGCGTTTGTTCAACACTGCTTTGGTAAACATATGTAATGACAAATATAAGGCTGACAACGATCAGAACTATTATTGTAAATATTACGCTGAGTGTGTTTAACATCCAGCGCTTTGTAATACCCTTGAACATTAAGCTGTCGCCCTCCTTAAAGGTGTTTCTTTAAGCTCAGGCATTCCACTTGTAGCCAAGTCCCCATACAGTGATAATGTACTTAGGGTTAGACGGTTCGTCCTCAACCTTCATTCTCAGTCTTCTGATATTTACATCAACAATTTTATCTTCGCCCACATAAGCGTCGCCCCATACATGGTTTAAAATATCCATTCTGTCAAGCGCAGTGCCGGGGTTTGAGAAAAAGTATTCCATAATCTGAAATTCAACCTGTGTAAGCTCAATCATCTTGCCGTTTTTCATAAGCGCACGATTTCTGAGATTAAGGGTAAACTCACCGCTTTTAAGCTCTTCTTTAAAATTGTTTTCTGCGTGTGACTGTGCAAGCGCAACTCGTCTGTAAAGAGAGTCAACTCTTGCGAGCAATTCACTTGGAGAGAATGGCTTTGCAACATAGTCATCAGCGCCGAGCATAAGACCTGTTACCTTGTCCATTTCCTGTGTTTTGGCAGAAAGCATAATAATTCCGATACCGCCGTTGCGACTTCTCAGCTCCTTGCAAACCTGAAAGCCGTCAATACCCGGCATCATAACATCAAGAATGGCAACATCAAAGTCGCCGTTGTGTTCTTCGTATTTTTGCAGAGCAGCCTCGCCGCAGTCAGCCTCAACTACATCGTAGCCTGCTCTTGTAAGGTTGATAACAACAAAGTCACGAATTGCGGCTTCGTCCTCACAAACAAGAATTTTTTTCATAAATAAACCTCCGTAAAGTGTTTTATCAAAAGTATTATATATTATTAACTGTAAGCAGTGAAAAAGCTGTTTTAATGTCATCTTCACTGACAGAAAGATTATTGTCTTCGTTTACATCAGCAAAAGCATAGGCTGTGCTGTCTGATTTATATATTAATGTATAGGCGTCACTGTCTTCACCAATATCCCACTGCTCAAGTTTAAAGGCTCTGATTTCAAAGAGCTTTTCGCCCAATGTGCCGTCATACCATTCAAAAAAGCACATAGCCTGCTTTTCTTTGTCAAATCTGACGGTGTAAGTGCCGTCAATCCAGCCTTCGGGTACAGTGAAAGAATATCCGTTGTCATAATCAATAATCTGATCTGAAATATGATTTAAAATTTCACTCTGCTGATAAAATGTATTCCAGCTTGTTTTATATGCAACATTAGACTTGTCTTCATCACTTGCAGACGGGAGTTGATTTACAACAGGTATTTCTATAACCGAGTCGTTGTTTATGTCGGCGCAAAGTACATCTGCCGAGCGCTGAGTAATATTTTTATCCTTTTCCTTAAAAAGCGGATTTCTCAGGACAGAAAGCTCGTTGTTAAAATAAATAATCTGTGTAACGGTATCGTCATTTGCAAAACAGCCGTCAACAATAAGCGCATTCTGACTGTTTTCTGTGGCTGTTACCGAAAGATTTTTAAATCTTGTAATATTCGGATCCATTTTTACTGTGGACTTTGAGTAAAGACAGTTGCGCTCCTCACTGTAAACAAGCATATTTGCCGTTGCGTCATTCTCTGTGTTGTAAAGCGACAACAGCATAACCTCGTTTATTCCGTTGCCGTCAAAATCAGCACAATAAAAACTCGAATAACTGCTTTCAACTGTGAGTCTGGTTGTTTTACCGCCCGAATATGAGTGGCAGGCAAGGTTGTTTACACTTGAATTGTATGTTGTGTAGCCCGATAAAATTTCAAGCGTGCCGTTGCCCGTAACGTCGGCAAAATCAACGCAGTCAACATCGGTAGCGTCAATAGTGCAGTTTTCCGAGAGTTTCCATCCGCCGTTTGCGCAGTACATAACAAGCATATGCACCTCGGCTTTGTTTTCGCTTGCTGTGCGGTAAAAGGCAATTGCCTCGTCCGTACCGTCAAAGTCAAGGTCTTTCATTACAATGGCACTTCTGTAATTGCCCGACTTGGGGTATTTCAAAGTGTAGCCACTGCCTGCCGTATCGGCAATAAGCTGTTCGATTTCAGCCTCATCGCCAACGGTTTTCGGGGGACGAATAAGATTGTCTGTGCCAAGGTCTGCACCGTCACAACCGCTTGCAGACAGGGCAAGTGCGCACAACATTAAAGTTGAAATAACCGATTTGGCTTTCATATCCGTTCCTCCTTTATAAGTAATAGTTTAATTAACCGTGCTTTACAACAGCTCTGAGATACTTTATCTTTATGCCCTCAGCCGAAAACATTTTTTCGTGCTCGGTTTCTATATTGTCGGCAACATCACTGTTGTGAAGATCGTAGGTTTTATAAATGATTTCGTACCCGCTCTGTTCAAAGTATTCAAGGCTGTCTGCAAAAAGTGCGTCATCGTCAGTCTTAAAGCGGATTTCTGCATTTTCATCAAGAAAATTCTTATACATTTCAAGCTTTTTAGGAAATGTAAGTCGTCTTTTGTTGTGCTTTGGGCGAGGCCATGGGTTGCAGAAATTAATAAACATACCCTGGATTTTATCGTCCTTGGTAATGATTTTATCAATCTGCTCTACATTGTAATTTACAAGCAAAAGATTTTTAATATCGGCGTCTGTTTTGCCTTCATTCTTAAAAATTTCAACAATGTTTCTTCTGCCAACACCGAGCATATCAATCTTAATATCAACGGCAATAATATTTTTGTCGGGATTTTTTACGGCAAACTGTCCTGCAAATCCGCCCTTGCCGCAGCCTATTTCAAGGTAAAGCGGAAGTCCGTTGCCAAATGTTTCACTCCATTTTCCTGCGTGTTCCTCAGGATTTTTTACAAAAAAGTCGCATACCGCAAGTTCCGGTTCTGCCCATTTTTTCTTTCTTATTCTCATAACGCAAAATTATGCACCGACAGTGCATCTCCTCATAAATATTCATCATTCTATTATATCAAATTATTACAGATATTGCAACGAATATTTCACAAATCAGCACAATACTTAAATGTATTTAATTTTATCGTTACAAACTGCCGATTTTGTGAATACAATGTTACCAAATCTTTCAGAGAGTTTACGGCAAAGCGGATTTATTACAATATCTTCTGTTTTAAAATGACCTGCGTCTACAACAGAAATTCCAAGCTCGTTTGCAAGCAGAATTTCGTGGTGTTTAATTTCGCCTGTCAGCAGAACATCCGCACCCTCATAAAAAGCCTCTGCAATGTTTGAGCCGCCTGCTCCCGATGATACTGCGACTTTGTGAATTTCGTTTTTTACATTAGTGTATCTCAGTCCGCTGCAGTCAAGGGCAGTTTTTACGGCTTTTGCAAAACTTTCAATATCTGTATCAAGCTCGCCTATAAACAGACATTCGCCGCTTTTGCAAAGCCTTGTGTTTTTTAACCCCACCGCATTTGCAAGGCAGAGATTAACGCCGAAAGTATTGGATACATCAAGGTTTGTGTGCATACATACGGCAGAAATGTTTTTCTGTGCAAGTCGGTAGGGCACAGAGTTTGAGTTTAACTTTTTTATGGCATTAAAAATAACGGGGTGATGACTTATGATAAGCTCTGCACCGAGCCTGTCTGCCTCGTCAACGACCTCGTTTGTTATGTCAAGAGCAACAAGCACTCGGCTTACAGGCTTATTTTTGTCGCCTATAAGCAAACCGCAGTTGTCAAAATCCATAGCGGTATCAACGGGTGCAAATTTCTCAAAATATTCAAGTATATCTTTAATTGTAGTCATCAGAGCATCTCCCTCAGCTTTTTTGCAATTACGGCATAACGGGCATCGCCCTTAGCTTGTTTTTTAAGTTTAGCAATGTGCTTTTCAATAAAAAGCCTATGTACGGAATTTGTAGACGGCTGTAATTTTGCGCAGTACAGCTCGGTTTGTGTGTATTCGTGCTTTTTGCCCGAATAGCTTGCGAGAAGTACGGTGTAGCATTTTCCTGCGGCGGTACAGCAGTCTTGCTTTAAAATTTCAAATCCGTTGTCAAAAAGGTATTTAATAAGGACTTCACTCTTGGTCATCGGCTGTAAAATAAAGTGTTTTTCGCTGTTCTTTGCATATGCACAGCTGTCAAGAATAGTGGCAATAAGTTCTCCGCCCATACCTGCAATTACAAAATCGTCAGCTTCGTTTTCGCCGATATTTTCAAGACCGTTTGAAAGCCTTGTGGAAATGAGGTGTTCGGCATTGAAATTCATTATTGCCGCCTGACCTCTTGAAAGCGGGTCGGGGTTAATGTCGGCGGCAATGGCAGACGGGCAGGTGCCGTTAAGGCACAGCCACAGCGGAAGATAGGCGTGGTCTGTGCCAATATCGGCAAGCCTTGCGTTTTGCCTTACAAAATCCGCACACATTCTAAGCCTGTTGTCGAGAGATATTTTATTTTGCAAATTAATCAATCCTTTCAGCCCGAATGTGAAAAACGGACAAATTATTTGTTTGCAATCTGATTGAGAACATCAATAAGCTCATCGGCATTTGCGCCATGAACCATACAAGCCTCTTCGATTGTTTCGCCTCTTGAAGCGGGGCAGCCAAGGCAGTGCATACCAATGCTGAAGAAAGCCTCAGCAGTTTCGGGATATTTGTCGAGAACATCACCGATGATAGAATTCTTTGTGATTTCCATAATTAAAAACCTCCTTGTCGGCAAAGCCGAAATTTAAATCCGCAAAAGCAGATTTATCCGCCAAAATACAGTTTCAGCGGATAAATCATTATAACATATTCTTTAACCTAAAGTCAAAAAATATATATTAAATTTTTGGATTTTTTACTTTACCTCTGTAAAGGTAAATTCTCCGTCTGCAAAGTCGCATTTAACCTTGCTGTTTGCCTTGACAGAGCCGTCAAGCATTTTTTCCGAAAGCGGATCTTCAATGCCTGATGTTATAGCTCGGCGAAGAGGTCTTGCACCGTAGATTTCATCAAAGCCCTTGTCGGCAATAGCTGAAATAGCCTCGTCTGTAAACTCAATCTCAATTTCCATATCGGACAAACGCTTTTTAAGACCTGCAAGCATTTTGACTGCAATTTCCTTGATCTCGTCCTTGCTGAGTCTGTCAAACACGATGATGTCGTCAATACGGTTAAGAAATTCGGGACGGAAAGCCTTTTTAAGTTCGCCGAGCACAAGCTCCTTGGTGTTTTTGGTTTCCTTGTTTTCACTGTTGTCATCGGTAAATCCGAGTGAACTATGATTTTCCGTAAGAAGTTTTGCACCTATGTTAGATGTCATAATGATAACAGTGTTTTTGAAGTCAACCGTTCTGCCCTGTGAGTCGGTAAGTCTGCCGTCATCAAGGATTTGGAGAAGAATGTTAAATACATCCGGGTGTGCCTTTTCGATTTCATCAAAGAGGATTACCGAGTATGGTTTTCTTCTTACCTTTTCCGTAAGCTGACCGCCTTCGTCAAAACCGACATATCCTGGAGGTGAACCAACAAGACGGGATACCGTATGCTTTTCCATATATTCACTCATATCTATACGGAGCATTGCGTTTTCATCGCCGAACATAGCGGCGGCAAGCGCCTTTGAAAGTTCGGTTTTACCTACACCTGTCGGGCCGAGGAAGATAAACGAACCGATAGGACGCTTAGGGTCTTTAAGACCTACTCTGCCACGACGGATTGCCTTGGCGATAGAGCTTACTGCCTCATCCTGACCAACAACTCTTTCGTGGAGTTCTTTTTCAAGATTAAGGAGTCGCTCGCTTTCCTCTTTTGTAAGCTGAACAACAGGGATTCCTGTCCATTCGGATACAATCTCGGCGATAACTTCCGGAGTAACTTCACCGTTGCGGTTCTCTCTGCTTTCGTACCATTCCTTTTTGGCTGTGTCAAGCTGTGACTGAACATTTTTCTGTTCATCTCTCAGCTTTGCGGCACGCTCGAAGTCTTGCTCGTTGATAGCGCTTGCTTTTTCCTGCTCAAGTTTGTCAATTAACTCTTCAAGCGACTTGATGTCCGGAGGAGAGGTAAGACCCTTAAGTTTTACCTTAGACGCACCCTCATCAATAAGGTCGATAGCCTTATCCGGGAGGTATCTGTCGGCAATGTAACGGGAAGAAAGATTTACTGCCGCCTCAATTGCCTCGTTTGTAATTCTTACCTTATGGTGCGCCTCGTAGCTGTCACGCAAGCCTTTAAGAATTTCGATAGCCTGCTCCTTTGTAGGCTCGCCAACCTTTACAGGCTGAAATCTACGCTCAAGAGCCGCATCTTTTTCAATGTATTTTCTGTATTCGTTAATGGTTGTTGCGCCGATAACCTGGAAGTCACCTCTTGCAAGTGACGGCTTTAAAATGTTAGCGGCGTCTGCACTGCCTTCTGCCGAGCCTGCGCCTACAATGGTGTGGAGCTCATCAATAAAGAGGATAGTGTCCTTTGATTTTTTAACCTCATCAATGGCGGATTTAATTCTTTCCTCAAAGTCGCCACGATATTTTGCACCTGCAATCATACCTGTAAGGTCAAGGCTTACAACCTTTTTGTCACGCAGAATCTCAGGTACATTACCGTTTACTATTTCAAGGGCAAGTCCCTCGGCTACGGCTGTTTTACCAACACCAGGCTCACCAATAAGAACAGGGTTGTTCTTTGTACGCCTTGAGAGAATCTGAATAACCCTCTGAATTTCTTTTTCTCTGCCAATAACAGGGTCAATTTCGCCGTTCTTGGCAGCCTTTGTCAAATCTCTGCCGAATTTCTCAAGTGCCGAGCCGCCCTCTTCTTTGCCTTGCGGGTAGCCGTTTTCCATACCTGAGAATTGCGCCTCAGACGCACCCTTCTGCAAACCGCCTGCAACTGCATTTGCGATTGCATTGGAGCTTACACCGAGCTTTCTGAGAATACTTGTTGCGTAGCTGTCACTTTCGGAAATGATTGCAAGCAAAATGTGTTCAGTGCCTACATAGCTGCTGCCTGCTTTTGCCGAAATCATCATTGCTGTTCTGAGCACACGCTTTGTGCGTGGGGTAAAGCTGTCGGGGGAGAGGGAAGTCTGAATACCTCTGCCGTCAACATTTGCAATTTCTTTTTCGAGAGCCTCTGCCGTAACTCCGCATTCCTCAAGAGCGGCGGCTGCAACACCGCTGCCCTCTTTTATAAGACCAAGCAGAATATGCTCGGTGCCAATATAGTCGTGACCGAAATTTTGAGCTGACTCAATAGAAAGGTTCAATGCCTTGTTTGCCTTTTGAGTAAATCCTCTGAATTCATACATAATCGTCAGTCCTTTCGATAATTTTAATGATTAAATTTACACTTAGTTAAGTGTTTTTCTGAGCAAATCTGCTCGTGCTACATCTCGCTGAGCAGCGGATAAATTCTTGCCGCTGTTTACCATAAGTGTAGCAGGTTCAACATCTGTCATCAGCTTGTCTATGGTGAGCAAAGGAACATCCTTTAACTGTCCGCAAACAATGCCAAGACGAACATTTGAAAGCAGCTGCAAAGCCTCGTCATGTGTGATTGTACGGGCATATTTAAGAATACCCAAGCTGCGGCTTATGCTGTCCTGAACATCAATGTTTGAACAAATACGCTCTCTTGCAAGTTCCTCTTGCGAGATAAGCTGTGATGTTATATTTTTAAGGTTTTCGATGGCTGCCTTTTCGGATATGCCAAGTGTAACCTGATTAGAAAGCTGGTACAAACTGCCCTTTGGCTCTGTACCCTCGCCATGAGTACCTCTGATTGTAAGACCGAGCTTTGAAAGGTTGCCTGCAATTCTGCCGATTGCGCTGCTCTTTTCAAGGGCAGGCAGGTGGAGCATTACAGAGGCTCTCATACCTGTACCGAGGTTTGTAGGGCACTGGGTAAGATAACCGAGCTTTTCGCTGAAAGCAAAGTCAAGGCTTTCATCAAGCAAGGTGTCGAGCTTATCGACAAGGTCATATGTCTGCTCAAGTGCAAGTCCCTTTGTGATTGCCTGTATTCTGATGTGATCCTCTTCATTAATCATAATAGAAAGGCTTTCATCGGAATTTACAAGCAATGCTCTGCCCTCTGTATTGCTTATGAACTCAGGACTTACAATTCTGCGTTCAACAAGCGATACGCACTGTGCCTCGGTGAGGTCACTCATTTTAATGAATTTAAAGTCGGAGGCAATAGAGCTGTTGCTGTTTTTAACGGCAGATCTTACCTTTTCAATAACCTTTTCCATTCCCTCGGCAGAAAGCTTACAGGGGAAAGGAAAATCCTTTAGGTTTCTCGCAAGTCTTACTCTTGTGGAAATTACTGCATTGTCACTCATTATTATGCCTCCATTCCTTTGATTATATCTCTTAATTCAGCGGCTCTCTCAAAATTTTGTTCCTTAACCGCTGCGTCAAGCTCGCTCTTCAACTGAGCAATTTTTTCTTCCTTGGTAGGTTCGTGCTTTTCGGTTTTCTCAACCTTTTTGCCACTGTTCTTGCCGCAATGTGTTGTGTTGCCGTGAATTCTTCTTATCAGTGGGAAAAGCTCGTCACCAAAGACATCATAGCAATCGGCACAGCCTACATGACCTGTTTTTGCAATTTCCGAATAAGTGCTGCCGCAGGTTTCACATCTTCTCGCCTGAGTTCTTGCAGGAAGAGCGTTTCCAAAGAAACTTCCGAGGAAGTTTGAAAACTCGTCTTCAATATCTGAGAACACATTTGTGTATCCCATTTTCTTTGCACATTCACTGCAAAGGTCATATTCCTTAATTTCTCCGTTGATTATAGATTTAACATGAGTGTTAGCGTTATTAACACCGCATTTTTGACATTTCATAATAAATACCTCCTGCTCTTATGATATTGCTAAAAGCATATTTTTAAAAAGATCGGCTCTGAGCGAATCTCTTTTTTCCTGCTCAACGGTATGCAACGCTCGGTCAGACAACGCAGATGCCATAACCTTTGCAATGCTCAGCTCAATAATTGACCTGTTGACCATATTGTTAAGCATTGCCTCGGCTGACGCTTTGTCAAGCGAATTGCCTACCGAGTTAATTATATGCATTATCGCAGTACCTCTATCCATACTTACACGGCTTATTCTTATGTAACCGCCGCCGCCTCGTCTGCTCTCGACAATGTAACCTTGTTCGGGGGTAAAGCGTGAGGTGATAACATAATTTATCTGACTTGGCACACAGCCAAGATTTCCTGCCAGCTCGTTTCGCTGAATTTCCGCACTGCCGTTTTGCTCGTCAAGCATTTCCGTAATATATTTAGCGACCAAATCGCTCATTCTCATCTTTTCTCGCCTCTCTTTCAGATTGTGACCTTATTATAAGACTAAAGTCAGAGAAAGTCAAAGTCAAATAAAGTCAAAAATCAAATGCTAATTTAAAAAATACTCGCAAATACTCCCGAATACTCGCAAATACTAAATTTTAAAATATTTTTGACTTTTTCTGACCTTTTAGATTTTTGCCGATATTTACTTGACTTTTCACAACATACATATCAAAAATACTCATATAATAAGCATAGAAAAAGCAAAACGGAAGTGATAAAATGGCGGCAAATGAAAATATAAACATAGACAGCGAGCTTAAAAAATCGGCGCAGGAATTGTACTCGGACTTGGGGCTTGATTTGTCAACGGCGGTAAATCTGTTTTTAAAGCAGTCACTGCGTGAGCAGAAAATCCCGTTTGAAATAAAGCGTGAAAGTGATGAAGAAGGCTTTTTTGATACTTTAAAAAGTTTTTCAAAAAAGTCGGAATATTCATCTTTTGCAGAGATTGTTAATCATACTGCCGATTAAAATTATAAAGGCTGTCCCACAAATTACCCAATACAACAGCATTACCTATGCAACAGTGCTTTTTGCGCTTTGCATAGGCAGTGCGACATAATGCAGTAAGAAAAAATTATTTTGTGCCTTGAATGCCTTTTTAGCCTTGCTTTACTTAAAAACGGCTTGAATACTGATAAAAATAAGCATAAGGATTATTTTTACCGAATATAAATTAATTAATTTAGCAAGCAATAATATTTCTACAAAAGAATATATAAACTGCCATCCACATAGTGACAAAACGATTGTCGGCGAAAATTTATAATATATGTAAAGGTTGCAGACAATGCTATCTATTATAATAAAGAAAAGGATGTTAAAAAATGGAGGCAAAAAAAGCTCTGGTTCGCAAAAATATTGATGGCTCGGCTGAATTTGCAAGAACTGTAATTACAAACATTGTGTATTTTGTGAGCGGTGTTCTGGTGTCAAAGGGGGCAATGCTCGGAAATTTATCGCCTTTTGGTGCGTCTTTTGCGGCGGCAGTACCAAAAAAGTATTTACTGTCGGCTCTTGCAGGTACGGGACTCGGGTATATTTTGCTCACACCCTCAGACAGCTTTAGATACATAGCCGTTGTGGTTGCAATAGGCGGTATAAGGTGGCTTACAAGCGACATAAAGCGAGTGAAAAACAGCGCTCTGTTTGCTCCGCTGACTGCGTTTTTGCCGATACTCGCAACAGGAGTTGTACTTACCTTTGTCAGCACAAGCACCTTGTCATCTATAACAGACTGCATCATTGAGGCTGTGCTCGCAGGTACGGCGGCTTACTTTTTCAGCAGTACGGTAAGACTTGCAAGCGAAAGACGAAGTATTGCAGCTTTTTCTCAGCAAGAAACCGCCAGCCTTGTGCTTACAGGCTGTGTGCTTATGCTTTCGTTCGGCAGTGTTGCCATTGAGGGTATATCCGTAGGCAGGATTCTTGCAGTCCTCGTCACCTTGCTTTGCGCAAGATACGGCGGTGTTGCAGGCGGTGCGGTTTGCGGAATTGCAACGGGCGCAATATTCAGTATTGCAAGCCGCAATCAAGGCTTTATCTGTGGCGGATATGCTTTTGGTGGTCTAATGGCAGGACTTTTCTCAACAGTAGGAAAGCTCGGCTGTGTGATAGCCTTTATTATTTCCGATGCGGTAATGTGCCTTGCTTTCAGCGACAGAATAGCACTTGCCGAGGTGCTTATAGAAAGCTTTACTGCATCTGTAATTTTTATGATTTTGCCAAAGGAAATAGGAAACTTTATAGCTCCTGTTTTTTCGCACGAAAAAAATGCCTCGCTTGGCGAAACACTGAGAAAAAATGTGGTTATGAGGCTTGATTTTGCGTCTAAAGCTATTAATAATGTTAAAAATGATGTCAACGGAGTATCCGACAGGCTGAAAAGGCTGTATTCACCCACGCTTGATATGGTATGCGACAATGTCAGAAAAAATGTCTGTTCGGGTTGTGGATTAAAGGTATATTGCCATGATAAGCAGGAGGGGGTGACCTATGATGATTTTCGCCGCCTTGAAGAAAGGCTTGAGCAACAGGGCAGAGTTAGCGAAAATGATATAGAAGAAGTCTTTGTTAAGAAATGCTGTAAAAAACGAGAAATTGCCGACAGTATGAACATCAATTACAGGGAATATATTTCCTGCCTTGAGGCTCAGCGCAGGGTTGACGATGTGCGCAGTGTGGTAGCAGGTCAGTTTTCGGGAATCGGCGATATATTAGCCGATTTGTCAGACGAATTTAAAAGTGCCATGCAGTGCAACACCGAGGCATCGGAAAGGATAATTTCAGTACTTTCCGCAATGGGAATTATCCCCATGGAGTGCGTTTGCCTTGTGACCTCGGGCGGCAGAATGAATGTGGAGCTTTCAATTTCTCCAAAGTCAAAGCGCTTTTCAAAAGGTGTGCTTATGCGTGAAATTTCCAAATGCTGTGGCAGAAGATTTGACTTGCCTCTGATTACAAAAGAGGGCGGAACTATCAGAGCAAAGCTATGCGAAATGCCTGTTTATGATGTTGAGATAGGTACGGAACAGCACATTGCAAATCGTGGCAAGCTGTGCGGCGACTGCCTGAATTACTTTAATGACGGTACAGGCAACACCTATGCCATTGTGTGTGACGGTATGGGTACAGGCGGCAGAGCGGCGGTGGACGGCAATATGGCAACCTCTATTATGACAAGGCTTTTAAAATCGGGACTTACTCCCGAAAGCTCACTGCAAATTGTTAATTCCGCACTTATGGTAAAGAGCGAGGACGAATCTCTCTCTACTGTTGATGTTGCAAAGGTAGATTTATACAGCGGCAGGGTAACGCTTAACAAAGCCGGAGCGCCGCTCACTTTTATAAAGAAAAACGGCAGGGTAATGACGAAAGAAATGCCGTCACTGCCTGCCGGAATACTAAACAATATTAAATTTTCGACCGATACGGTTAGCTTAACAACAGGAGATATGGTGGTTATGGTGTCTGACGGAGTATTTACCGGTAATGAAAAATGGCTTGAAAATCTGATTAGAACATGGAACAAGGGCAGTACGCAGGAGCTTGCGCAGGCGGTTGTGGCAGAAGCAATAAAGCACCGAGATGACGGTCACGATGACGACATTACGGTGCTTGCGCTAAAACTGACTGATAATGAATAATCAGAAATCAACTGTTCCTATGTAAAGAGGAATGTCGCTTTCATTGTCTATCAGCATAAATATGAACGGACGGTCAAATTTTAAAGTGCCGTCGGCTTTTTTAGAATCTTTATTAAGTGTATTGGCTGTAACTGTTGCCTTAACGCTTTCACTGCCGCCTACACCCACAGAATTTACGGTGATTGACGGCTGAATTTCCGAGATGTCATTTACAAAGAGATCATCGGAGAGGGTGATGTTTGAAAGGTTAATGTTATCGGTAAATAAATCCGCAAGACCGCACTCCTCAAGCTCGGATTTAAGACTTGCAGGCTTGCCGTCGGATTTAATGCTGAATTCGGGAACAGCCGCATTTGTGAGTGAAGTGATTTTAAAGCTTTCGAGCATATCGGAATACTCAAGATTTGTCAATGAGGATATGTAGCTTTCGAGTGAGATATCCTCATTTGGCATAATAGCGGCAAATTTTACGGGAGTGTTGCGCATATATTTTATAATGCCCTGAGCCTTGCTTGTGTGGATGTAGTTTTCGGCAGAGGTCATATATTTTACGGTTTTTTCTCCGCTTTCCGAGTAGAAAGTGCCGTCGGCAACCGCATCGGTTTCGTAAGCTGTAAGCCACTCATCATACACATCAGAGGTGCTTGTGCAGAAAAGGTTGTTTGAGTTGTCAAGCGAAGAAACGGCATTTTCACCGAGAACGGAATTAACCTTTTTCACTGCGTTTTCATCAGAGAAAACAAATCTGAAAATGTCTGAACCGTAAAAGTTTGCGTTTGCGGTGAGAAAGTTCTTTCTTATGTCAACGGTGTCGTTAAAGAAGATTGACTGGTTAAGTTTCAGGTAAGCCTTTTCTTTGTTTTTGTCCTTTTCATCGGTGCTTGTGCCGTCATTTGAAAAGGCTTTAAGTCTGCTCTGAAAATACGATGAACATTGATTTAACGCATCAAGAGTAAGCTCGTCACTCAGTGCGTTTACAATATTTGTCTGGCTTTGTTTTGCCGCACCGTTTGCCATAAGACTGAGTGTGAGGGTTGTGTTGGCAGGCGAAAAAACAAAGCTTTTTTTGTCGGAATTATTTTTATAATAATTGCGGAAGAGCTTTAGTTCAAAATCGCTGACCTCGCTTGAATATGAGTTGTATTCGGTAGGAGCGGTAACAGCGCCGTCACCGTAGTTGAATGTGGTTTCAATGTCGCTGTTTCTTTCCGCATCATTTGAGAGAGTTTCTTTATCAGAAAAGCTGTCTGCGCTTGAGCAGGCAGTAAAAGTAATGGCGATCAAGCCTGCGCAAAGCAGTGCTGAAATTGATTTTTTCATCAGTTATAAATCTGTCCTTTCTTATTCTTCATTGACAAGCCTTTTGGCGAGGTTATATATTTTTTCTGCCGAGTTTTCCTGCGCAAGGTTTTTACATAGCTTTTTCATCTCGGCAAGTTTGTCGGGATTACCGAGCAAACGGCAAACCTGTTCAGCGCCGTTTACCTTGTCAAGCATAATCGCAGCGCCTGTTTTCACGAGAAATTCCGCATTATCTCTTTCTTGCCCCGGAAAAGCATTGTAAATAGCAAGCGGAAGTTGGCAGGCAAGACTTTCCGTAACCGTAAGTCCGCCCGGCTTTGTTACAATAAGGTCTGAAATATGCATATAGTCCTCAACATTGTTGACAAAGTACAAAAGTTTGGTGCAGTCCTGAGCATTGGTTTCTTCCATAACCTCTTCAAGATGAGAATAAAGATGCTTATTTCTGCCTGCGATTACAATAAACTGTATCTGCTTTTTTTGCATAACAAGGCTTTTGTAAAACTTCAGCACGCTTGTTACACCAAAAGAACCAGCCATAAGCAGAACGGTAGGAATATTAGGGTTTAACCCCTCTCTTTTGCAAATTTCGGCTTTATCATACGGCTGGGAAAATCTGTCAAAAATCGGAATACCGAGCGGATAAATTATATTTTTATCTACATCATATTCGTCTGTGAGCTTTTCTGCCATCTGCGGTTCGGCAAGCACATATGCGTCAATATTCGGCACAATGTAGGTGCGGTGAGCGTCATAATCGGTAATAAGGCTGATTGCCTTAGCGGTAATCTTGCCCTTTTTTCTGAGCTTTGAAACCATAGTTGTTATAAACGGATGGCACATAATAATGACATCGGGCGCAAAGTCATCAATAATGCTCAAAAGTTTGTTTGACATTGCGGTGTTTGACTTCATAACAGCGTCATAAATAATAGTTTTGCGGTCGGTAACCTTGTAGCATACACCGTAAACCTTTGGAATTTTGGTCGCCATAAAGTGATAACCGCCGCATACCGTCTTATCGTAAACCTTGCCGATTGCCTTTAAAGCGTCAACAACCTTTACTTCGCTTTTGGGGTCAAGCGACTTTATTTTATCCTCAAGTGCGGCGGCGGCTCTTTTATGACCTCCGCCCGTTGAGGCGGTAAAAATCAATATTCTCATAATAAATTAGCTCCATTAATAATAATGTCTTTTAGATATATTATATCGTTAATATAAACAATTTTCAACCTAAAAGTAAAAAAGATTAATAAATAATTTTAAGCAATAAAAATCAGTCATAAAAATATGGCATAGCATAAAAATTAATGCCGAAAGTATAAATAAAATTTGGGAATTATTTTAGCTTGAATTTTGAATTTTTCCCTTTATTTTTATAAAAAAGTGTAGTAAAATTATAGTATTAACATACATAATAAAGAAATTGCAAATATAATTTCCCGGATGGAGGAATTTTTTAATGGTCGATTATGACAAGGATTTTATTTTCTACGATGATACGGATGATGATCTCGTAGATGTTTCAAAAAGTGTAAACAACACTGAAAATAAAAATAATTCAAAAGGCAAAAACGATACTAAGCACTCGGACGGCGCTCGCCATTATGCCGATATTGTGTCTTACGAAGAAGAAAAGCCGAGAAAAAAGAATAACGGTAAAAAGACTGATAAAAAGGACGGCAAAAGCAATAAAAAGAAGATTATTATTGCAAGCTGTGCGGCAGGTGCGGTTGTTGTAGGTATAGCGGTTGCAGGTGTTGTTATGCTTATGCCAAGCAAAAACGGACAGACAAATGCCGACAATCTCGGCTTGGGTTTCCATTTTTCCGATGATGCGCAGGTGTCGGGCATTTCGCTTGCAGGCAAGACCTATGACGAGGCACTTAAACTTTTGACAGCAAAGCAGGAATCCTTTATAAAGCCTGTTTCAATTTCCGTTAAGGCAAAGGACAAGACCTACACAATTACGGAAAAAGATTTAAAATATACATACAACACAGAAAGCGTACTTACTCAGCTGAAAAATGACGAGATAAGCAATGATAAGTCGGACAAAAGCACAAAGACATACACTATAATCGCAACCTGCACAGATGACTCCATAAAGAGCAATGCAGAGAAGATTAAAAAGGATGTTGATGTAGCGGCAACAAATGCTCGTGTATCGGAATTTAATCCGTATGACGGAGATAACAGATTTAAGTATGAGGACGCTAAAAAAGGCGCTGTGCTTGACAATAAGGATCTCATCACTCAGCTTTCATCTGCTGTAAAAAGCGGTACAGGCACAATGGCAATTAATGCTGTTGTAAAAGATGTAGACGCAAAAATTTCTGCCGATATGGTTAAGAAGAATATAATAAAGCTTTCTACTTACGAAACCGTATCTTACAATAACGCAAACGGCAACTCAAATATGAAAACCGCACTTGAGGCTTGCAACGGTTCTGTACTTGAGCCGGGCGATGTGTGGTCTTTCAACGAATGCACAGGCGACTCTAACCTTTCTGAAAACGGCTACAAGCCGGCAGGTGTAATTGCAGACGGCAAGCTGGTACAGGGCAACGGCGGCGGAATTTGTCAGGCAAGCTCAACTATTTATAATGCGGCTATCAGAGCCAATGTTGAGATTGAGGAAAGATATTGCCACCTTTGGGCATCTGACTATGTGCCGACAGGTCTTGACGCAACTATTGACTATCCTAACCTTGATTTGAAATTCTCTAATCCTACCGATTATCAGATGTTCATTGAATGTAAAATGGACGGCACAACACTTTCGGTTACATTTTGGGGTTGGAAGAGCTCGGATTATGATGAAATAAAGACAGAAAACGAAATCGGCTCTACAAGCGGAAAGGAATTTTCTGCAAGAGCATGGAGAGTATATTATAAAGACGGCAAAGAGGTTGATCGTGAGGAACTCCCGTCATCAACATATGAGAGCAGCGGCGGCATTGGCGGCGGTTCGGCAGACGGCGATAACGGAGTCGTTTCAACACCAAGCGACAATAACAGCTCAAGCTCGTCAAGCAATAACTCATCGTCAGGCAGCAGCTCATCATCGCAGGTTACTCCCGATATTCCAGCCCCTGCTCCTGAGCCGACTCCTGAGCCGACTCCTGAGCCAACTCCGGAACCAACCGTAACTCCCGAACCCGATCCCGAACCGACTCCAACAGAGCCTGAACCCGCTCCTGAACCAACTCCGACAGAACCGACGGTTGAAGAATAATCAGCAAAAACCTCCGTACTTTTGTGCGGAGGTAAAATTTTAGAAAAGAGGTGTGGTTATGCCGTATTCCGTAACGATAGATTTGCATGGGCAGACTGTTGAAAGTGCAGGCCAACTGTTGACGCAAAGGCTGAAACAGCTTTCTGACGAGGTGCGAGAGGTTACCGTTTTGCATGGATTTCATGGCGGCACTGCACTTAGAGATATGGTTCGCAGATATAAAAATCCGAGAATTGAGCGGAAAATACTCGGACTTAATCAAGGCGAAACGATATTTGTTATTATTCCAAAAAGCAAAAAGAAAGGTGAAATGTAATGTATATAGATTTTGACGGTATGCAGACAAAGAATTTGCCAAATTTCAAAGGCGGAGAAAAAGTGTTTAAGGCGGATATGTTCGATGACGGAGATACTAAAATTATGCGTGGCAGACTTGAAAGCGGTGCATCTATCGGACTTCACACTCATGAGGGCAACTGTGAGATAATTTATATTCTCAGCGGAAACGGCAAGGTAAAGTATGATGACACCGAGGAGCGACTTTCGGCAGGTTCGTGTCATTATTGCCCGAAAGGTCACAGTCACAGCCTTATTAATGACAGTGAAGAGGATCTTGTGTTTTTTGCAGTAGTTCCTGAGTTAAGATAAATCGAATACAATATAAAAAAGGACAGCTTTTTACGGCTGTCCCTTTTAATCAGGGCCTTTATAATGAGTTGTGGTAAATAATGGTTTAGCACACAAAGTTTAGTGTAATAAATTCAAAATTCAGGTCAACCCTTTTTAAAGGGTTGCGGGTTTGGGCAGAGCCCATAAAAAGTTTTATTTAGGACAAATTTGCAGGCGCAAACAGCTTGGCTGTTTGCGTGCTAAGACTATGTTTGAAAAAACAGGCGACAGCCTTTAAAAAAGAATAATTAAAATAATGTGCCGTCATTGCGTAGCAAAGGCGGCACAAATTATAAGAATATTTTTTTGTTGCTACCGCAATTAAAAGTTCTTCGTTATGTTTAAGCTGCCAAACGGCAAGTTGTTTGGCTATCAAAAATTTGCAATAGCATAAAGTTTGTGGGCGTTGCCCACACCTACAACCTTTGAAAAGGATGACCAAACTTTTAACTTCGGGACGGAAAGTTTAGTTTTTGCTTTACTTTGTTGCCCGACCGAAAGTGCTATAAATCATTATATATAGTATAGATAATTTACTTGCTTTTTTCGCTCATTTCTTTAATTATATCAGCTACAAGCTCTCTTTCATCCATATGATATTTTACGCCCTTGATTTCCTGATAATCCTCGTGACCTTTGCCGGCAAGAACTATAATATCGCCGTCTTGAGCGTTTTCCATACAATATCTTATTGCGTCCTTACGATTTGGCACAACAACATATTTTCCGTCGGTTTTTGCAAGTCCTGTTTTAATGTCTTCGATAATATCCATAACATCTTCAAAGCGAGAGTTATCCTCTGTAATTACCGAAAGGTCGGAAAGTCTGCCCGAAGCTTCGCCCATTTCGTATCTTCTTACCTTTGGGCGGTTGCCGCCTGCGCCAAACATTGTGATAAGTCGGTTAGGTTTATAAAGTCGGAGTGTTGAAAGCACATTTTCCATAGAAAGTGCGTTGTGTGCATAATCTATTATAAGTGAGTAGTTGCCCGGCACAGGCACAGGCTCAACTCTGCCCTTTACTTTTGCCTTGTGCAAGCCCTCTACAATGGCTTTGTCGGGAATATCAAAGAAAGATACTGCACTGATTGCGGCAAGCGCATTATAAACATTAAATTTACCCGGAATATTTACATCAAGAGAAAGCTGTTTTTTGCCGCTTAATTCAAAATGAACGCCGATAAATCCGTTTTCAAACAGCAAATGTTCGCCAGATGCAACAAAATCGGCTTTGTCTGAAAAACCAAAGGTAACAGGCTTTTCGGCTGCGAGCCTTGTAACCTCGGCAAACTTTTCGTCATCAATATTGCCTGCGGAGTGTTTGCACTGACCAAACAGCAAACTCTTGCAATAGAGATATTCTGCCATATCCTTGTGCTCAACACCGCCAATGTGATCGTGTGAAAAGTTTGTAAATACACCCACATCAAAGGTGATGCCGGCAAGTCTGTAATGCTTTAAGCCGATTGAGCTTGCCTCAATAACCATAGCCTCACAGCCGCATTCGAGCATATCGTGCATTGCCTTTTGAATTTCGTAAGATTCAGGTGTGGTGTTGTCGGTTTTTACAACCTTGCCGTCATACAATATGCCGAGTGTGCCTATTGTGCCGGTTTTTACTCCCGCACTTTCAAGAATAGACGCAATCATAGCGGTTGTGGTTGTTTTGCCCTTTGTGCCTGTAATAGCAATCGTTTTAAGCTTCTCGGCAGGTCTGCCAAAAAGCTCGGCACTCATATATGCAAGCGCCTTTCTTGTATTGTCAACTTTAATGACTGCAACATTTTCGGGTACATCAAAAGGAAGATCATCGCTTATAATAAGCGCGGCCGCACCTTTTTCTATTGCGGACTGAGCGTATTTATGACCATCGGAAGTATATCCTTTAAGACATACGAAAGCTGTACCGTCGGTAACTTTTCGGGAATCATATATAATATCGGTTATTTCGGGATTGCCGTCATTTATTACGGTATATTCAATGTTTGCAAGTAAATTGCTTAGTTTCATAATAAATTCACTCCGTTTTTAGTTGTGATTACTATTACATTATAACAATTCAGGGAAAATAATACAATAATAATAATGAATTTTTTTGAGTGTGTTTGTTATGCGAAAAGACTTATTTTATCTATTGGTAAAAATCACCTAAAAAGTGCTTATGAAAACGAAAATGTGTGCATTTAGTCGATGTAAAACGAATTTAAGTTATTTACGAAAATAAAACGATAATCTTCAAATGGACAAGTTGCACAAAGATAAAACTGTTATTATTAACAAAAAATTAAATATAATTTTGTAAATAAAATCAAAATTTCAAAATTTAACTTGCAAATTGCACAAAAATAATTCAAAGTTTTAACACTCTGTATAAAAAGTACAAAGGTAGTTGCAATTTGTATGATTTTTTGGTATCATAAATGTAGTGAAAGGGCAGAGGGACTGTCCTCACATCATTCAGAAGGAATGAAAAAATAATTTATTTTTATGAAAGAAGGAAATATCCGATGAAAAAGATTTTTGCCGTTCTTTTGGCAAGCATGATGGCTGCAACAGCTCTCGTTGGCTGTGGCGGTTCAGGTGAAAGCAGCACAGCTGCAAACTCGAACGCTTCAGGTTCAGGCGCTTCAGCATCATCAGATTTGTTTGGCGACGAGGATAACATTACACTTAAAGTATGGGCTCCTGATAAGGCAGTTTCTACTTTTGAAAAAGAGTGCGAGGCTTTCAAGGCTCTTTATCCGGACAAGAAGATTGATATTACAGTAGTTGCTCAGACTGAGAAAGATGCTGCTACAAACCTTCTTAACGATGCCTCAGCTGCTGCTGATGTATTCGGTTTCGCAAGTGACCAGCTCAACAAGCTCGTAAACGCAAAGGTTATTTCTAAGGTTGCTTTTGCTGACGAAGTTAAGGCAAGAGATACAGCTGAGGCAGTTTCAGCTGCTACAATGAAAGATACACTTTACGCTTATCCGGAAACAGGCGATAACGGTTACTACCTCGTATATGACAAGTCAGTAGTTTCTGACGAGCAGGCAGGCAGATTTGAGGATGTCCTCGAAGCTTGTAAGGCAGGAGGTAAGAAGTTCATCATGAACGCAGGTGATGGTTTCTACGCATGCGTATTCACATTCACAGGCGGTCTTAAGACCGATGGTCTTGAGGATGACGGCATGACTCAGAAGTTCACAGATTATGATGAGGCCGAGGTAGTTTCAACACTCCAGGCTTTCTCAAAGCTTATACACGACTATAAGGGTACATTCCAGTCACTTTCAATAGACGCTATTTCTTCCGGTTTCACACAGAAGTCTTGCGGTGCCGGTATCGACGGTTCTTGGAACACAGTTGCTGACAAGGAAGCTCTTGGCGACAACTTCGGTGCAGCTAAGCTCCCAACAATCGATGTAAACGGCGAAGCTAAGCAGATGATTTCAATGCTCGGTTACAAGTTCATCGGCGTAAACGCTGCTTCTAAGTTCCCGCGTTCAGCTCAGATCCTTGCTAACTATCTCACAGGCGAAGAGTGTCAGAGAGAAAGAGCTACAGAGCTCGGTTGGGGTCCTTCAAACCAGACTGTAAACGGTGAAGAAGTTGTTACAGGCAGTGCAGTACTTACAGCTATCGCTGAGCAGGGCAAGTTCGCTGTACCACAGGTAAATATGTCTCAAACATTCTGGGATCCATATGCAAACCTCGGTAACAAGCTCATTGCTGACGACACAGATCCTTCAAACGCTGACTTCTTCAAGCAGTTACTCACAGACACAATCGCAAACGTAAGAGACGAATAATTTAAGATTTCACAATAAATCTTCTCAATACTCGTGGGGCTCTCAAGTCGCTGAGAGCCCCATTGAGTGACTCGTTATCAATGTCGCAGACATTGTATTAATTTACACCAAACTACTAATGTATTTATGATGCTGATTGATAACGCAAAATATATTATTAGTTTGGTGTAAGTTTTGCAAACTATTTTAAGGAGAGCTTATTAATGAAATATATTGATTATGTTCAGCTTAATCCTTTCCAGAGGTTTGCCTATAATGCTAAAAACTTTTTTAAAGCTTTGCCCGGTAGAGTGGCAGGCTTTTTTAAAGCAATAGGAAATGCTATTGTAAAGTTTATCACAGGCATTGGCAAGGGATTTGCTAACTACGGCAAAACCTTTGTAAACGGAGATATTATGACAAAGCTTTCTTACCTTATCTTTGGTATCGGCGATATTTCAAAGGGTAAGTACTACAAGGGCGTATTATTCTTTGCAGCGGAAGTTTTGTATGTTCTCTATATGGCTTTCTTCGGTTGGGGTTACATTTCAAAGTTCGGTACACTTGGTACTGTAAAGACAATGCAGGTTGAAGACGGTCCTTTCACAAAGACTGTATTCGGCGATAACTCAATGCTTATTCTTCTTTATTCTGTACTTACTATTGTAATCACAATAGCTGTATTTGTAGTTTACATTGCAAATATTAAAGATGCGTACAGAAACCAGCTCCTCGTAGCTGCAGGCAAAAAGCCTACATCATTAAGAACGGATGTTAAGGATTTCCTCGATGGCAAATATCACATCACACTTTTATCTTTCCCGGTGTTGATGATTGGTGTCTTCCAGATTCTCCCCCTCATCTTTATGATTCTTATTGCATTTACAAACTATGATGCTAAGCACCTCCCACCTGGTGAACTTTTCACATGGGTTGGTTTTGGCAACTTTACATCAGTATTCGATATTGCCGGTTCTGCAACAAGAGCTACAACATTTATCGGTCTTGCAAAGTGGACAATTATCTGGGCTATTTGTGCTACATTCACAAACTACATACTCGGTATGATTGTTGCTCTTATGATTAACAAAAAAGGCATTAAGTTCAAAGCTTTATGGAGAACACTTTTTGTTATTGCAATCGCTGTTCCACAGTTTGTATCACTTCTTCTTATGAACCAGATGCTCCAGGTTGATGGTGCATTCAACGTATTACTTACAGATATTGCCCGTTTGTTTGACCCAAGCGCTGCCGAAGTCCAAGTTAAGTGGGTAGCATCTGACCCAACACTCGCAAAAGTTGTTGTAATTATTGTAAACCTTTGGGTTGGTATTCCATACACAATCCTTTCAATGTCAGGTATTCTTATGAATATTCCTGAGGACCTTTATGAGTCAGCTCGTATTGACGGTGCAGGCCCTGTAAAGACATTTACAAGCATTACACTTCCATATATGCTCTTCGTAACAGCTCCACAGCTTATTACACAGTTCGTTGGTAACATCAATAACTTTAACGTTATCTACCTCCTTACAGGCGGTGGCCCAACAACAGAGCAGTACTATCAGGCAGGTCATACAGATATCCTTGTAACATGGTTGTTCAAGTTGACAATGAATCAGCAGGACTACAACCTTGCTGCCGCAATCGGTATCATTGTATTTATCATCTGCGCAGTACTTTCACTTATTGTATTTAACTCATCTAAATCAGCAAGAGACGAGGAGGCATTCTCATGATAAAAAGCTACAAACTCAGAAGAGGTATAGCAAATACACTTATCTACATTCTCCTTGCTGTCCTCGGATTTATCTGGATTTGCCCATTCATCTATCTCTTGATGCATTCATTCCGTGCTGAGGGTGTTACAGTTGTAAACTATATTATCCCTAAGCAGTGGACTTTCCAGAACTATATTGACCTTTTCACAGGCGGCGGTACACTTAACTTTACAAAATGGTTTGTAAACACATTTGTTGTTGCATGCTTTAGCTGTGTAATTTCTACAATTTCTGTACTTATGGTAAGTTACGCATTCAGCCGTTTAAGATTTAAATCTCGTAAGAAGTTCATCAATGTTGGTATGATCCTCGGTATGTTCCCCGGATTTATGACAATGATTGCTATCTATTACCTCTTAAAGGCAATGGGTCTTACACAGACACTCGTAGCACTTGTAATTTGTTACAGTGCCGGTGCAGGTCTTGGTTATCAGATTTCAAAGGGCTTCTTTGATACAATTCCAAGAGCTCTTGACGAGGCGGCAACTATTGACGGTGCAACTAAGAACCAGATTTTCTGGAAGATAATTCTTCCTATGTCAAAACCAATCGTAGTTTATACAGTTCTTACATCATTCATCGGACCTTGGACAGACTTTATTCTTGCTAAGATCATCATGGGTGATAACCGTGACAACTACACTGTTGCTATCGGCTTACAGCTTATGATTGACCTTGACTTTAAGACACAGTACTACAAGCAGTTCCTTGCAGGTTCAGTAGTAGTTGCTGTTCCGATTACACTTCTCTTCCTCAAGATGCAGAAGTATTATGTTGAAGGTGTAACAGCCGGTGGCGTAAAGGGTTAATCGAATATTTTGCACAATTTTGGGTGGCAGTCTTTGGCTGCCATCCATTTTTCATTAATGGTTATGTTTTTTACGCAAAGCTTAGTTTAATAAATTTAAAATTTAGGTCAAGCCTTTTTAAAGGGTTGCGGGTTTGGGCAGAGCCCATAAAATGATAAAAATTTACTGATTTGATATATAAACAAACAGTTGTAATTTATAAAATATAATAACTAAATCTTAGATTAATTGATGCTTTAAAATAAAACAAAAGTCAAGATTAATGAGTGTCAAAAAGTAAAAAAGTAACACTTTACCCTCAGTAGAGAAAAGGTATTCAAAAGGAAGCAAAAGTTTGCGTGTGTGGCTAATTTGCCCTTAAAAAGTGGAAAATTAGTAGTTTAAGTAGCGCCACTTTTCCTTTTATTGCTGTCGCATTTGGCTCACACTGTTGTATTCAGGTCGCCAAACGGCAGGCCGTTTGACTATCAAAAATTTGCGATAGCTTAAAGTTTTTGCGGGCGTTGCCCACACCCACAACCTTTGAAAAGGTTGACCAAACTTTTTGCTTTTTACGGAACGAATAGATTGTTGATTTTTTTACTTCCTTGTATAACTAAAATTGGCTCAAAACCATAACATATTATCCTAATCAAACCTTAAAAATGACCAGAAAAATAAAGGAGAGTTTATGAAAAAATTATTTTCGCTATTACTTGTTGCTATAATTGCGGCAAGTGCTTTACTTACAGGTTGCGGTACGCAGGAATATCAAGACCCTGTCGATACCCTGACAGCAACAGCCTCAACAGATAAGTATCGCAACTATTATCAGATATTTGTAAATTCGTTTGCAGACTCTAACGGAGATCAGATTGGCGATTTGCAGGGAATTATAGATCATCTTGATTATCTTAATGACGGAGATCCAAACACAGGTAATGACCTCGGTGTAGACGGTATCTGGCTTACTCCGATTATGCCGTCACCGTCATATCATAAGTATGATGTAACCGATTACTACAACATAGATCCCGACTTCGGCACACTCGAAACTTTTGACAAACTTGTTTCAGAATGTCATAAGCGTGGTATTAACATCATACTTGACCTCGTTTTAAATCATGCATCTTCACAGCACCCATATTATTTAAAGGCGGTTGAGGAGGTTGAAAAGGGAAACCTTGACGGCTATGCACAGTATTTTGAAATTCACCCGACTTCATACTTCGCTTCGGACACACAGACAAATTATCTTTCACACGCTATGGCTTGTGAGGCAAACTTCTCTAACGAAATGCCTGAGTGGAACTTAAATTCTGATAAAACAAGGGAAGAATTTGCTAAAATTTCAAAGTTCTGGCTCGACAGAGGTGTTGACGGCTTTAGACTTGACGCAGTTAAGTATTTTACAAATAAGTCAACCGACGGTACAGAATTTTTGACATGGTTCTATGATAAGTGCAAGGAAACCAATCCTAATGTATATGTTGTAGGCGAAAACTGGGACGATGACTCGCAAATTCAGGAAATTTTCAAATCGGGTATCGACAGTCAGTTTGCCTTTAAATTCTCTCAGACAAGCGGTACACTCACCACAGAGGTTATTGCTGAGCGTGGTATATCAATCGCTAAAAAGGTAATGAATTATAACGAAAAAATGTACTCAAGCAATGAGAATTATATTCCGACAATGTTCCTTTCAAACCACGATATGGTAAGAAGTGCAAATTCTCTCGAACCGCAGGGACTCAGCTATGAAAAAATGGCGGCGGCTTTGTATTTGCTTTTCCCTGGAACTCCGTTTATTTATTATGGTGAGGAAATAGGAATTACCGCTCCAAACACGACCTCGGATTCAGCCTACCGCACACCGATGATATTTGACAGCAATAACCTGCCGAATATTTGGGTAAACGGTGTAGGTGATGTTGCGAAAGATACTAAATACGGCGGCGCTAAGCAACAGCAGGCTGACCCCAATTCTTTACTTAGCTTTTACAGCAGAATTATAAAAATCAAAAATCAGAATCCTGAAATTGCTCGTGGCAAAATTACCGGACTTCAAACCTTTGACAATACGGCTATTTGTGCTTACTATGTTGAGTATAACGGCACAAAGCTGATGATTATTCATAATATGAATGCAGAGGAAGACGCTGAGCTTACCATTACCGATGATATGATAGCTAATCCTGAAATCAGAGCAGAGCTTGTTGCAAGCTCACCTGTTGACAAGGACGGTGCTTTTACCTCAACAGAGGACGAAAATGCCGTTTATCAGCACACAGCTATAAAAGACGGTGTGCTTACAATGCCTGCACAGTCAACTGTAATTTTAAAGACAGCAGAAAATTCAAAATAATTTTGAATTTTCGCTTTAAAGTGCTAAAATGCTATTGACATTTAAAAAATTCCGCTATATAATAGTATTAATTTATAAGATAAACCATTGAGCAAGAGTAGTAAGATTAATCGGCGCTTTCAGAGAGTCGGCGGTTGGTGTGAGTCGATAGTTGAGATTTTTCCGAATGGACTTGTGAGGGCGGACCGAAAGAGTATTCGAGTAGTTTCCGACGGAGCCTGACCGTTAAAGCAGGAGGCATATGTCAGTATGCTGTAAGAGTGGGCGGAATTTCCGTCAATTTGGGTGGTACCACGGAAGTCGTTTCAGACCTTTGTCCCTTAGTAGGGGCAAAGGTCTTTTTATTTGAATTTTTTATAAAGGGTGAGATAAATGATTAAACCGTCTTATGATGAGGTAATGTCAATTAAAGATGAATACGATGTTATCCCTGTATACAAGGAAGTTTACGCCGATTCAGTCACTCCGATTACATTACTCAGAAAAATTCTTCAAAAGTCAGACAAATGCTTTCTCCTGGAGAGTATAGAGGGCGGTGTAAAGTGGGGCAGATACTCATTTATCGGATGTAACCCAAAGGCAAGACTTGTTTACAAAAACGGAGTTCTTACAATTACAGGCGAGGGCGAAAAAACAATCACAACCGCCAAGCCGTATGAAGAAATCCGAAACTATATGAAAAATTACAAAAATCCTCGTTTTGAAGATTTGCCACCGTTTACAGGCGGTCTTGTGGGATATTACGGATACGCAATGATTGCGGTAAGCGAGCCGATTTTGAAATTGCAGGAAAGCGAAACAAATGATTTTGACTTGATGCTTTTTGACAAGATAATAGCTTATGACCATCTCAGAGAGAAAATGACGGTTATAGTTAATATGAAAACCTATGACCCCAAAAGGCAGTATGAGCAGGCTGTAAATGACATCAACGAAATTATAAGTACAATTACAGACCCGGCACCTTTACTTAAGCTCGAAAGCGACAAGAATGTTGAGTTTAAGAGTACATACACAGAGCAAGAGTTTTGTGATATGGTTAATAAAACAAAGGAATATATTTTCAATGGTGACATTTTTCAGTGCGTTGTATCACGAAGATTTGAAACCGAGTACAACGGTTCACTTTTGAACGCTTACAGAGTGCTGAGGATTACAAATCCATCACCGTATATGGTGTATATGAATATTGAGGGTGATGAGATAATAAGCACATCGCCCGAAACCCTGGTTAAATTGCAGAACGGTGTTTTAAATACATTCCCGATTGCAGGTTCAAGACCGAGAGGCGCTACAAAAGAGGAAGATGACGCACTTGCCGATGAGCTTATTAATGACGAAAAAGAGCTTGCAGAGCACAATATGCTCGTTGACCTTGGCAGAAATGATATTGGCAAAATTTCAAAGTTCAATTCCGTAAAGGTGACTTCATATCAGCAGATTTTAAGATATTCAAAGATAATGCACATTTGCAGTGAGGTTGAGGGCAAACTCAAAGACGGACTTGACGCCTTTGATGCAGTAGAGTCACTGCTTCCGGCAGGCACACTTTCGGGTGCACCGAAAATCAGAGCTTGTCAGATTATAGACGAACTTGAAAAAAACCCTCGCGGAGTGTATGGCGGTGCGCTGGGATATGTAGATTTTAACGGAAATCTTGACACTTGCATTGCCATAAGAATGGCAGTTAAAAAGGGCAACAAGGTATATGTTCAGGCAGGTGCGGGAATTGTTGCAGACAGCGACCCTAAGTCGGAGTATCTTGAAACCTACAACAAGGCGCTTGCGGTAATTAATGCCGTTAAAAACGCAGGGGAGGTTGACGCTTTATGATTTTATTTATAGATAATTACGACAGCTTTACTTATAATCTTGTTCAGTATTGCGGAAGTATTAATCCCGATATAAAGGTAGTGAGAAATGACGAAGTAACGGTTGACGAAATCAGACAGCTTAATCCTACTCACATTATCCTTTCGCCTGGGCCGGGTTATCCAAAAGACGCAGGCGTGTGTGAAAAAGTTATCAGAGAGCTTAAAGGAGAATTTCCTATTCTCGGCATATGCCTTGGACATCAGGCAATATGCGAGGTATTCGGCGCAGAAATTACAAGAGCAATAAAACTTATGCACGGCAAAAAGAGTAATATTAATCTCGACAACAGTTGTAAGATTTTTGCCGATTTGCCAAAGGTAGTTGACGGTGCGAGATACCATTCTTTGATTGCAAAAAAGGATACCGTTCCCGATGAGCTTATAGTTACGGCAGAGGACGATATGGGCGAGGTTATGGCAGTTCGCCACAGAGATTACGAAATTTACGGATTACAGTTCCACCCGGAGTCAATACTGACTTCTCACGGTATGAAAATGATAAAGAATTTTATTAATATATGATTACGGATAACACATAGAAAGGGTGACAGAAATGATTAAGGAAGCAATAAAAAAGGTAGTAGACGGTAATAACTTAACTTATGATGAGGCAACAGCCGTAATGAACGAAATGATGAGCGGTACAGCCACTCAAGCACAGACAGCGGCATTTTTGACAGCACTCAGAATTAAGGGCGAAACCATTGACGAAATTACAGCTTGCGCAACAGTAATGCGTGACAAGGCTCTTCATGTAAAAAGAGATACCGATGTACTCGACATTGTAGGCACAGGCGGCGACGGAACAGGTACTTTTAATATTTCTACAACAGCGGCTTTTGTAGTTGCGGCCGCAGGAATTTCTGTTGCAAAGCACGGCAACCGTTCAATGTCAAGCAAGAGCGGTGCGGCAGATTGTCTGGAGGCTCTTGGAGTTAATCTTACAATAAGCCCGGAAAAAAGTGAAGAAATCCTTAAAAATACAGGTATTTGCTTTATGTTTGCACAAAGCTACCATTCATCAATGCGATTTGTCGGCCCTGTAAGAAAAGAAATCGGAACAAGAAATATTTTCAATGTTTTAGGTCCTCTTACAAACCCTGCTTTTGCAAACTTGCAGGTAACAGGTGTGTATTCAGAGGCACTCGTTGAACCGATTGCAAGAGTATTTGCAAACCTTGGTGTAAAGCGTGGATATGTATTCTACGGTACAGACGGTATGGACGAGGTTACAGTTACCGCCCCTACAAAGGTTTGTGAAATCAACAACGGTAAATTCAGCTCATACGAAATTACTCCGGAACAGTTCGGTATGCCGACATACAGCAGTGCAGACCTTGTTGGCGGTGACGGCAAAGAGAATGCGGAGATTACAAAACAGATTTTAAAAGGCGAGTTAAAGGGAGCAAAGAGAGATATTGTATTGCTTAATTCGGCTCTCGGCATTTGCGCAGGCGGAAAGGCAGAGAATATTGCCGAGGGTATCCGTCTTGCAGAAACTCTTATTGACAGCGGCAAGGCTTATGAAAAGCTTGAAGAGTTTGTAAAGGCTACTAACGAATAATGGTGATATTATGATACTTGAAACAATAGCGCAGGCAAACCGAGAAAGATATGCGGAAATTGAAAAACAAATTCCGCTTGAGGAGATAAAAAGCAAAGCACTTTCAATGAACATTACCGATGAATTTCCTTTTGAAAAGGCGCTTGCAAAGGACGGTATTTCTTATATCTGCGAGGTAAAGAAAGCATCTCCGTCTAAAGGAATAATTGCAGAGGATTTCCCGTATGTGCAGATTGCCAAAGATTATGAAAACGCAGGAGCGTCAGCAATATCTGTACTCACCGAGCCAAAATGGTTTAAGGGCGAAAACGGTTATTTGCAGGAAATATCGCAGAATGTAAAAATTCCGCTTTTGCGTAAGGATTTTACAGTTTGTGAGTATCAGATATATGAGGCTAAAGTAATCGGAGCGTCTGCGGTGCTTTTGATTTGTGCGTTGCTCGATACCGAAACAATCAGAAAATGGATTAAAATTTGTGATTCACTCGGACTTTCAGCTTTGGTAGAGGCACATACAGAGGAAGAAGTGAAGTCGGCATTAGACGCAGGGGCAAGAGTAATCGGCGTAAATAACCGAAATTTAAAGGACTTTACGGTTGACCTCACAACCTGCACAAGATTGAGAAAACTTGTACCAAAGGAAATTTTATTTGTCGGCGAAAGCGGAATAAAAACAGCCGAAGATGTGCAGGAGCTTAGAGAAGCAGGAGTAAACGGACTGCTTATTGGCGAAACTCTTATGAGAAATGCCGATAAAAAGAAAGCACTTGAAGAACTTAACGGTGATAAGTTATAAATATATAAGGTATTAGAAAAGGAGATAAATCAATGTCGAAGGGTAAGTTTGGTATTCACGGTGGACAGTTTGTTCCCGAAACTTTAATGAATGCCGTTAATGAATTTGAAGAAGCATATGAAAAATATAAAAATGATCCGGAGTTTGTCGCAGAGCTTGACACACTTATGCGTGAGTATGCCGGCAGACCGTCACTTCTCTATTATGCGGAGAAAATGACAAAGGATTTAGGCGGTGCTAAGATTTATTTAAAGCGTGAGGACTTAAATCATACGGGTTCACACAAACTCAATAACTGTCTTGGTCAGTGCCTGCTTGCCAAGAAAATGGGTAAAACAAGAGTAATTGCAGAAACAGGCGCAGGTCAGCACGGTGTAGCAACCGCAACGGTTGCCGCACTTATGGGACTTGAGTGTGAAATTTTTATGGGTAAGGAGGACACAATCCGTCAGGCTCTTAATGTATACAGAATGAAACTCCTCGGCGCAAAGGTAAATGCAGTTGAAACGGGCACAATGACTCTTAAAGACGCCGTAAACGAGGCTATGCGTGAGTGGACAAACAGAGTTGACGATACTCACTATGTACTCGGTTCGGTAATGGGCCCACATCCATTCCCGATGGTTGTAAGAGATTTTCAGAGCGTAATAGGCAAGGAAATTAAGGCTCAGCTCCTCGAAAAAGAGGGCAGACTTCCTGATGTGGTTATGGCTTGTGTTGGCGGCGGCAGTAACGCTATGGGCGCTTTCTATGACTTTATCGGTGACGAAAGCGTACAGCTTATCGGCTGCGAGGCGGCAGGCCTTGGCGTTGATAATCCTAAGAATGCCGCTACTATCGCAAACGGTACACTCGGTATTTTCCATGGTATGAAGTCATATTTCTGTCAGGATAAGTACGGTCAGATTGCACCTGTATATTCAATTTCCGCAGGTCTTGACTATCCGGGTATCGGCCCTGAACATGCTAACTTAAGCGATACAGGCAGAGCAAAGTATGTACCTGTTACCGATGAAGAGGCAGTAAGCGCATTTGAGTATCTTTCACGCACCGAGGGTATTATCCCTGCTATTGAGAGCGCACATGCTGTTGCACACTGCATTAAACTTGCTCCTACAATGAGCAAAGACAGCATTATTGTTGTTAATCTTTCGGGCAGAGGCGATAAGGATGTTGCCGCTATTGCAAGATACAGAGGGGAGAATATTTATGAGTAAGATTAAAGATGCCTTCAAAAACGGCAAGGCTTTTATTCCGTTTGTAACCGCAGGAGATCCTGACCTTGAAACCACAGAAAAGCTCCTCATCGGTATGAGCGAAAACGGCGCAGATATTATTGAAATCGGTATTCCTTTTTCAGATCCGATTGCCGAGGGTGTTGTAATTCAAGAGGCTGATCTTCGCTCTTTGGCGGCAGGCACAACAACAGACAAGATTTTTGATATGGTAAAGAGAATCCGTCCGCAGGTTAAGGCGGCTCTTGCCGTAATGACATATATGAATCCGATTTTTGTTTACGGTACAGACGCATTTATGGCAAAGTGCGCAGAGTGCGGCATTTCTGCTGTAATCGTTCCTGATGTTCCTTTTGAGGAAAAGGCAGAGTTACAGCCGTATTGCGATAAGCATGGTGTGGAACTTGTTTCGCTTATTGCACCGACTTCACACGACAGAATTAAAACCATTGCCAAAGAGTCGCAGGGCTTTGTATATTGCGTTTCATCAATGGGTGTAACAGGTGTAAGAAAAGAAATTACAACAAATATCGGCGAAATGGTTGACCTCGTGCGCTCTGTATGTGATACTCCTTGTGCCGTTGGTTTTGGTATTTCAACTCCTGAGCAGGCAAGGCATATGTCGCAGTACGCAGACGGTGTAATCGTGGGTTCGGCTATTGTAAAAATAGTTGCAAAGTACGGCAAAGATTGCGTAGAGCCTGTTTGTGAGTATGTAAAGCAGATGAAAGAGGCAATGCAGTAATGAGCAGTGTTGACGAACTTCAAAAGGTAATTGACGAAAGCCATAGAATAGTTTTCTTTGGTGGCGCAGGAGTATCTACCGAGAGCGGCATTCTCGACTTTAGGAGTGTAGACGGTCTGTATAATCAAAAGTACGATTATCCGCCCGAAACCATACTCAGTCATACATTTTTTGTTAAGAAAACAGAGGAGTTTTATCGTTTTTACAGAGATAAAATGCTCTGCCTTGACAAAAAGCCTAATAAAGCGCATTTAAAACTTGCCGAGCTTGAAAAAGCAGGCAAGCTGAGCGCAGTAGTTACTCAAAATATTGACGGACTGCATCAGGCGGCAGGCAGTAAGAGAGTGTATGAACTGCACGGAAGTGTGTTGAGAAATTACTGTATGAAGTGCGGCAAATCATATACTGCCGAGTTTATTAAAGAGAGCAACGGTATTCCAAAATGCGAATGTTCGGGAATTATTAAGCCTGATGTTGTTTTGTACGAAGAGGGACTTGACGATAAAACCGTAAACGGTGCGGTAAATGCCATTGCAAATGCAGATACGCTTATCATTGCAGGCACAAGCCTTACGGTTTACCCTGCCGCAGGTATGGTAAGATATTTTAACGGCAATAAGCTCGTGCTGATCAATCGTGACGCAACACCAATGGACAGCGCCGCCGACCTTGTTTTTCATGAAAAGGTCGGAGAGTTACTCGATAAAATTAAAGTCAATATATAAAAGTTTGGTCAACCTTTTCAAAGGTTGTGGGTGTGGGCAAAGCCCACAAATAATTTCAGTTTACGCAATCTAACGATAGCCAAACAAATAGGCGTAAGTATTTGCGAGAGCAATAAAAGAAAATATACTTCATTTACATAGGGGCTGTTTTTAACAGCTCCTTTAGCTTTGCCCGAAAATTAGTCTTACGGTCAGCACGCTCATCACTGCGGCGGTGAAATCCGCAAGCAAAGCGGCAACAAGTGTATGACGGATTTTTTTAACCTTAATACTTCCAAAGTACATTGCAACGGCATAAAAGGTGGTTTCAGACGAGCCTGCAAGTACCGATGCCACCCGTCCTGCAAAGCTGTCCGGACCGCAGTCCTCATACAAAGCCGTAAGCAATGCTGTTGAGCCACTGCCCGATACGGGGCGCAGTAGAACCATTGGCACAATTTCCTTTGGAAATCCGAGAATGTCGGCAAGCGGTGAAATAAAATTGCATATAACATCAATTGCTCCGCTTGACCTCAGCAAATCAACCGCAAAAACCAAGCCTATAATTGTCGGCGCAATTGTGTATAATACTTTTACGCCCTCCTTAACACCCTTTATAAATAAGTCGAAAACAGGCACTCGTTTTATCAGCCCGTACAATACCACAACGGTCGCAAATAAAGGCATTATAATAGCCATAATTTTACCTCGTTTTTTTCAGATTTAGTGTACAGGCAACTGTAAGGGCCACAGTGAGAGCGGTTGCCGAGCTTATCCAAATGGCTGTTATAACCTCAAACGGAGCATTACTTCCGTAGCTTTGTCGAAGTGTGGCAAGGGTAGTAGGCAAAAGCTGCAGAGAGGCGGTATTGAGCACAACAAAAATGACCATTTCATTGCTTGCCGTATCGGAGCAGTTGTTTAGTCTGTTAAGTTCTCCCATAGCTTTAAGACCAAACGGAGTGGCGGCATTGCCAAGTCCTAACAGGTTTGCGCTTATGTTCATAGTAATGCTTTTAAAAGTCTCGCTGTTTTTATCAAGCTTTGGAAAAAGCGGTCGCAAAAGAGGCGCAAAAATTTTTGAAATAAGTGCGGTAAAGCCGCTTTCTTCTGCTATTTTCATTATTCCTGACCATAGGCATAGGATGCCTGCCATTGTCAAGAGAAGTTCTATTGATGACGAGCCGCTTTCTATAAGGGCAGTAGACAGTGATTCGGTATTACCGAGTAAAATTGCCGACAACACACTGACAATTATCAGACCTGCCCACACATAACCAAGCATTTATTTCACCTAACTTCAAAAATCTAAATATAGTATCATAAATAAAGCAAATATGACAAAATCCGTTACAAAATTGTATTTACAATTCTTATTTGGTAATTATTGACATATTAACCGTAAAATGGTATAATGATACAGCGATGAAAATTGTCAACCTGTAACTTCGGTTAAGGTTTACAATTAAAAAATGCGCACAGAAAACTGTTCAGATAAGGAGATGATATAATGATATTTACCAATTTCAGAGAAATTGACGGAGCTGGCAGAATTGTAATTTCAAAGGATATTCGCAATCATCTTAATATCAAAGCGGGCGATATGCTGCATATCGAGGCTGACAATGATTGCATTACAATAAAAAAAGCAGAAGAAAAATGCATTTTCTGCAATTCGTCCGAAAATCTGAAATGTCTTAAGGGCAAATTTATATGCTCAAATTGTATCAATGCACTTAATAATTAATTATTATTAAAAAAGGGTAGGGCACACCGACAGTTAATTTAAACTGTCGGTGTGATTTTTGTTCTTATAAAATATATATGCAATTATTTGATTTTATGAGTGTGTGTTAAATATTATTGCAATTATAGATTTAATTTTTGGGATAATCTTGATATATTATGGTTTAGCAAATTGATTTGCCAATCAATTATAAAAGTTTGGTCGACCTTTTTCAAAGGTCGTGGGTGTGGGCAAAGCCCACAAATACTTTCAGCTTACGCAATCTAACGATAGCCAAACAGCTCGCCGTTTGGCGGCTTGAACATAACAGCGAAAGCCGATGCGATAGCAAGAAAAAAAGATATTCTTATAATTTGTGCCATCATTGCTACACAATGACGGCACATTATTTTGATTATTCTTTTTTAAAGGCTGTCGTCTGTTTTTTTAAACTTAGTTTTAGCACGCAAACAGCAATGCTGTTTGCGCCAACGAATTTGTTATAAAGTAAACTTTTTATTGGCTCTGCCCAAACCCGCACCCTTTAAAAAGGGTTGACCTAAATTTTCAGTTTTTATAACTAAACTTTGTGTGCCAAACAATAATTCACCCCAATTTTTGATAAAAATTACTTTTGCAAATAAAAAGTGCCCTGCATTGCAAGGCACTAATAATTATTACAATTATTCTTCTGTTTCGGTTTCGTCTGCTTTTTCTGCAGCAGGGGTTTCTGCTGGCTCTTCTGCTTTCTCTTCAACCTTTTCTTCAGCTTTTTTCTCTGCGACAGGTTCAGACTCGGCAGGTTCTTCTGCTTTTGGCTTTTCGTCGGCAGCTGCCCTTGTTTCTTCAGCCTCGTTAGCAAGCTCTGCTACATCGTCATTATCAAGGCATAAGTCAAGTTCTTCAAGGAGCATTGCGTTCTGCTTTTTCTTGTGCTGTTTTACTGCAAATACAGTTGCTGATACTGCAACAAGTGCTCCGAGTGCACCGGCTGCGGCGCAAATTAATTTTTTATTATCATCCATATTAAACACCTCTTAAAAATATAATTTTATTTTGTTTGATAATTATTCAAAATAAAAAATGCTTATTAAAATGAAATATCACTTTAATAAGCATATTATATCATAAATTTTATGCAATGCAATACTTAATTTGCAAAATTTGTCAATAATTTTTGAGCGTTTTGCACATAATCAAAACATTCTGTCGATTAATATACAAAAGCTAAAAATATATTTATAATCATTTTGAATATTCGCAATAGTTTCCCAAAAAGCTGAATTCAGGCATTTCCGCACTTAACTGTGCTATAAGGTCTGTAACCTCTTTACTGCTTACATTGCCTGAAAAATCAAGGTAAAACAGGTATTCAAACCCTTCGTCACTGCTCGGGCGTGGGCGAGATTCAATTTTCGTAAGGTTAAGACCGAGAGAATTGAATCTGCAAAGCAAGCCGTAAAGCGAACCTGTAACATGGGGGAGAGAAAAACAAAGGCTGATTTTGTTTGAATCCGGGGTAATGAACAGCTTTTTTGAAATAACAATAAATCTTGTTGTGTTCTTATCATTATCCTGCAAATGGTTGTCGAGAACCTTTAAGCCGTATTCCTCAGCAGCTTTGTAAGAACATATAGCGGCAACATTAAGGCGCTTTTCTTTTGCTACATCACGAGCGGCAATAGCTGTGTTTGAACATGGTGTAGAATCAAAATTATTTCTTGCAATGTAGTCTGCACACTGTGAAAGTGACTGCGGATGCGACCATACCTTTTCAATATCTGAAAATTCAGCTTGCTTTAAACCGCCAAGGCAGTAATCAATAGGCAAATCAAGCGCTCCGACAATGTAAAAACGGTGCTTTAAAATTAAGTCATATACAGCTGAAACCGAGCCTGCGTTTGAATTTTCAACAGGCAGTACACCAAAGGTGATTTCGTCCCTGTCTACGGCGTCAAAAACATCGCCGAATGACTTGTAGCACTGAGCCTGAGCATCGGGGAAAAGTCTTATTGTTGCCTCGTGACCGTTAGCTCCTTTAATTCCCTGATAACCAACTTTGACATTTGTCTTTGGAATTTCGGTTTCAACATTGCTGATAATCTGCTTTATTTCTGCACCACTGCCTACAATATTGTGCTGTAAAGCTCTCGAAAGCTCCATAATATTTGAGTAAAGCAGTCTTGCATATGAACCGTATTCACCGCCACGCTTTTCGATTGAATCAAGAATTTCATTCTCTCTTGCTTGATTAAGAACAGGGATGTTGTTGGCTTTTTTGTAGTTGCCAACTTCCTTGGCACAATCCATTCTCTTTTTGAAAAGCTCAATAATCTGTTCGTCTATACTGTCAATTTCAGTTCTGATTTCTGAAAGATTTCTCATTTTTATTCATCCTTATTATAAAAGATTTAATATAGCAACGGCTGTGACAGCCTCAATAACAGGTACGGCTCTCGGCACAATGCATGGGTCGTGTCTGCCTTTGATAACAAGCTTTGCATTTTCCTTTTTTTGCAAATCCACTGTATCCTGCTCCATAGAAATGGAGGGAGTAGGCTTTACACCTGCTTTAAAAATAACGGGCATACCGTTTGTGATACCTCCGAGGATACCGCCGCAGTTGTTTGTTTTGGTCACAACCTTGCCGTCTTTGTATTCAAAAGGATCATTAGACTGAGAACCACGCATTTTAGAGAGTTCAAAGCCTTTGCCAAATTCAATGCCCTTAATAGCAGGCACACCGAAAACAGCCTTTGCGATTACACCCTCAACACCGTCAAACATCGGCTCGCCAATGCCTGCCTCAATACCGCTTACGGCGCACTCAATAGTACCGCCTATGCTGTCCTGTGCAAGCCTTGCGGATTCAACCTCTGCACGCATTTTTTCTTCAACCGACTCGTCAATGAGCGCAAAGGTGCTGTTGTTGAGCTTGTTTATAAGCTCATCATCAATAGCAACAGGATTAAAGCTGTCATCGCTTACATTTCCGATACTTGCAATGTGAGCGGAAATTTTAATGCCTTTTTCTTCAAGAATCTGACGGCAGATTGCGCCTGCAAAAACTATCGGCGCTGTAAGTCTGCCCGAAAAATGGCCGCCGCCTCTAATATCGTTGCTTGCGTTGTATTTTATGTATGCTGTGTAGTCGCTGTGACCCGGGCGAGGGCAGTTTAAAAGATTGCCGTAGTCGCCGCTTTTTGTGTTTGTATTTTCAATTACCGCACATAACGGTGCGCCTGTAAGAGTATCTCCAAGCATACCGGAAAGTACCTTTGGCAGGTCGCTTTCTTTGCGTGGTGTTGCGGTTTTGTCTTTGCCCGGTGCTCGCCTTGACATTTGAACAAGAACCTTGTCCATATCAATTTTTACACCGGCAGGAAGTCCGTCAATTACAACTCCTATGCCATTGCCATGGCTCTCGCCAAAGACAGATATTTTTATTTTTTCACCGTAGGTCGAGGACATTTGCCTTTCCTCCTATGCTGTTGTAGTCTATATAAAAATCGGGGTAGCTTTTGTTTATGCTCATTGCAAAAGTGGCGGTTATATCTTCATCACTTCTTGCGGCGCAAACAGCGGCAGACATAACGATTCTGTGATCGTTGTAGCCGTTTACATTTCCTCCTTTAAGAGAAGAAACCCCTGTGATTTCAAGTCCGTCCGAAAGCTCCTTAACTTTTCCGCCAAGATTATTAAGTAATTCGGCGGTGGCTTTCAGTCGGTCACATTCTTTTATTCTTAATCTTTCGGCATTGATAATCTTTGTCGTGCCCTCTGCAAATGCGGCGCATACCGACAGTACAGGTACAAGGTCGGGAATTTGAGATGCGTCAATGGTAATTGCCTTTAAATCGCCTTTTTCCACTGTAACTTCATTATCCCTCTGAGTAACCTTTGCGCCAAATTCAGCGAGTATTTCGGCACATTTTTTGTCGCCCTGAGTTGAGTCCTTTGCAACTCCTTTTACAGTTACCTTGCCGCCGATTGCACCAAGCACCATAAAGAAAGCCGCCTGCGACCAGTCGCCGTCTGTTGTGTAATTGCAAGACTTGTAGGTTTGACCGCCTTCAATATGCCAGCCGTTTTCTGTGGTGTCGATATTCACACCAAACTGTTTCATTGTGCGAATTGTCATAGCAATGTAGCCAACGCTTTCGAGTGGGGAAGTGAGTACAATTTCACTGTCGCCCTCAAGAATTGGCAGAGCAAGCAAAAGTCCTGTGATGAACTGTGAACTTACATTGCCGGGAATTTCAAAAATTCCGCTTTTAAGCTGACCGTTTATCTCAAGCGGAAGTCCGCCCTCTGTTTTGCAGGTTGTGCCTGCTTTTGGCAATGCCTCGGTAAAAATTCCGATAGGGCGCTGCGGAAGTTTGCCTTTGCCTACAAAAGTTGCATTTACATTGCCGACAGCGGCAATAGGAATGAAAAATCTTAGTGTACTTCCGCTTTCTCCACAATCGAGAAGAGCGGTTTTGTTTTTATACATATTAGTTCCGTCAACAGTGAGAACATTGTTTTCGAGCACCGCCTCTGCGCCGAGCGCCTTTATACAGCCGATGGTGGCTTTTATATCGTTTGACAAAGCAACGGGAGAAATCCTGCTTACTCCGTTTGCCATGGCTGCGCAGATTATCGCCCTGTGAACATCACTTTTTGACGGCGGTACATTTACAGTTCCGTTTGGAACAAACGGGCTGAATTTTACATCAGACATATGTATCCTCCAATCAGGTTGTGATAAAGTCGCAGAGATTGGCAAGTTCAACTTTCTTTGTAAAGCTGTCGCCTATTTTTGTTAAAAGTACAAGGTCAATTGAGCTGCCTGCTGTCTTTTTATCGCCTTTTGCAGCCTGTGCCATCTGCTCAAAGGTAGATTTATCTGTAGTCGGCAGACCGTATTTTTTGCAAAGCGCACAAATTTTGTCGGCTGTGCCTTTTTCGGTAATTCCGTGTTTTTCACCTGCTTTTGTAATAAGCACCATACCTATGGCAACTGCCATTCCATGACTTATGCCTTTAAAGTTATAGATTTTTTCAATAGCGTGTCCGAGAGTGTGACCGAAGTTTAAGAGCTTTCTTTCGCCTGCCTCTTTTTCGTCACGGTTTACTACATCACGCTTTATTGAAACGCAGATTTCGATAATATCTTCAATATGCTCAAGTGCATTTTGATTTTCAAGATTTTCAAAGAGTTTTTCATCTTTAATGCAGCCGTATTTTATAACTTCACCCATACCGTCGCAAATATAATCATCGGTAAGGGTTTTGAGCGTGTCGGGGTCAATCAATACGGCAATAGGCTGATGAAATGCGCCTACAAGGTTTTTGCCCTGCGGCAAATCAACGCCTGTTTTTCCTCCGACAGATGAATCTACCTGAGAGAGGAGAGAGGTAGGAATTTGAATAAAATCAATTCCACGCAAGTAGCTTGCAGCGGCAAAGCCTGCCATATCGCCTACAACACCGCCACCGAGAGCAACGACAATATCTTTTCTTGTCATAGAAAATTCTGCAAGAGTGTTATACATTTCTGCAATAGAGCCGAGGTGCTTTTGCTCTTCGCCAGCTTTAAAAATATGAGTGGCAACATTAAAGCCTTCTTTTTCAAGCGATGCCTTTACTCTGTCCATATAAAGCGGAGCAACATTGCTGTCTGAAATTACAGTAACCTTTTCGGCTTTTGAAAGAGCCTTTGCGTATTCGCCGCATTTGTCAAGTATTCCTCTTTCAATACAAATATCATACGGCTTGCCCGTATCTACTCTGACTGTTCTCATACTTTACCTCAATTCTATTCACCGAGAGCAGTTTTAACCTGATGTCCCTGCTCAAGTAATTCGGCAAGAGTTTCTCTGTCCTCTGTCTTGATTGCGTCTTTAATTTTTGTAATATTGTCAATGAGTATGTCAAGCTCGGTAATAAGCGGCTCACGATTTTCAAGGAAAAGCTCGCTCCAAAGCTGAGAGTTGATATTTGCTACCCTTGACACATCACGATAGCTGCCTGCCGAAAAGCCCTTGTGGTTAGGACAGCACGGACTCATTACATAAGAGCAAGCAAGAACATGGGGCAGCTGAGAGGTAAAGGCAATCATTCTGTCGTGTTCTTCGGGAGTGGTTATCTTTACTGTACCAAAGCCGATTTTTCTTGCAAGATTTGCGAGAATTTCTACTTTATCGTCAGGTGCTCCGCATGGAGTGATTATGTAGCTTGCGTTTTTGTATAAGTCAGCCTCGGAAACATCAAATCCGTTGGTTTCCTTGCCTGCCATTGGGTGACTGCCAATGAATACAAAGCCGTACTTTTGCGAGAGTGCAGAAAGGTTCGGACAGATAGCTCGCTTAATACCCGAACTGTCTGTTACAATAGCGCCTTTTCTTATGTAGCTGCCATATTTTTCTATAAAGTCTACGGCTGCCTGCGGATAAAGCGCAAGGATTATAATATCACATTCTGTAAGGCTTTCGGGAGAGCCGATTTTGTCGATTGCTCCCACCTCAAGTGCCTTTTCTGCTGTTTTTTGTGTTCTGTTGATACCGATTACAAAGTTGTCGGTATATTTTTTAATAGCCTTGCAAAAGCTGCCGCCTATAATGCCAAGGCCGACTACGGCAATGTTCATTTTCAGTGCCTCCGAATATATTAAATAGTAAAATTACTTGCTGTTGATTTCGTCAATTGAGTTCTTGAGTGCAAATACTTTCTTTGCAACCTTGTCGAACTGCTCAGGTGTGAGTGACTGCGCACCGTCTGAGAGAGCGTGTGGAGGGTCGTTGTGAACCTCAATGATAAGACCGTCTGCACCTGCTGCAACCGCTGCCATTGCGAGCGGCTCAACAAGCCATGACTTGCCTGCTGCGTGGCTTGGGTCTACAATTACAGGAAGATGCGAAAGCGACTTGATAACAGGAATTGCGGAAATATCAAGTGTATTTCTTGTAAATGTTTCGTATGTTCTTATGCCTCTTTCACAGAGAATAACCTTATCGTTGCCGCCTGCCATAATGTACTCGGCGCTCATAAGCCATTCCTCAATAGTAGCAGAAAGACCTCTCTTTAAAAGAATAGGCTTATCAATTTTGCCGAGCTCCTTTAAAAGCTCAAAGTTCTGCATATTTCTTGCGCCAACCTGAATAATGTCTACATTCTCAAACATATCAATGTGAGATGCTCTCATAATTTCGGTAACAATAGGAAGACCTGTTTCTTTTCTTGCAATCTTTAAGAGGTCAAGACCCTCAGCCTTTAAGCCTTGGAAAGCGTAGGGAGAGGTTCTCGGCTTGAATGCACCGCCTCTTAAGAATGTAGCGCCTGATGCCTTTACGCTTTTTGCAATGTCAACAATTTGAGTTTCGCTTTCAACCGAGCATGGGCCTGCCATAATATGCAGACTGCCGCCGCCGATTGTTATATCATCATTGATTTTGATTTTTGTATCATCCGGGTGGAATTTTCTGTTAGCCTTTTTGTATGGTTCCTGAACTCTCTTAACATTTTCTACAATGTCCTGAGCGTCAATGTAGTCCATATCAATTTTAGTAGTGTCGCCGATAAGTCCGAGAACTGTTGACTGCACACCTTCCCATTTATTTACTTTTACATTGTATTCCTCTTTGAGCATATTTGTAAAATTCATAATCTGCTCGGGTGAGGCTGATGATTTTAATACAATAATCATTTTTTAAACTACCCTTTCATTCGCATTTATATAATTTAATTCATATTTTACCACTTTAAAGCGTTACAGTCAAGTCTACTGTATGCTTAAAATGTTTTTATTTGCTTTTTGCCGAATCAATGGCATTGAGTATTGCGTAGGCTGTTTTTAGCGGTGTGCTTTTGCCGCTTACTGTAATGTCGGCGGCAGAAAGATAAACAGGAAGTCGCTTTTCGTAAAGCTCACGCATTGCCTCCTCTTTGTCGGGGCGCTGTAAAAGCGGTCTTGTTGTGTCGTTTTTAAGCCTTTGCTTTATAATGTCAAGCGGAACATCAAGAAGAACGATTTTGTCTTTTCCTCTGAAAGCGTCTATGTTGCGCTGAAAAGTAAATGCGCCGCCGCCAGATGCGATTACAAGACCCTCGGCATCGGCAAGCTCAAGGCAAGCCTCGTGCTCCATATCTCTGAAACGGCTTTCACCGAATTTTTCAAAGATTTCGGAAATTTTCATTCCCGCCTTTTCCTCAATGTATAAATCCATATCTATAAATTTTCTACCTGCTTTGCGGGCAAGGTTTCTGCCGACAGTTGTTTTGCCGCAACCCATAAAGCCGCATAAAACTATATTATTCACTTAAAATCCTCCAAAATTATCTGTTCTTTAATTCGTTGGAAGCGGCAATGCAGATTTTTTCGATTTCGGCAGGGTCATAAACAGAGCCGTCCCATATTTCGTGAGAAACAACAGCCTGCCATACAAGCATTGACATACCGCCGACAGCGTTTGAGCCGTTAGCCTTTGCTTTCTGAATAAGTACGGTTTCGAGCGGATTATATACTGCGTCAAATACATTTTTGCATTTTGCGATTACCTCATCGCTTACAGGCTGATTTTCTACCTTTGGAAACATTCCGATAGGGGTTGCGTTGATAAGCACATCGATGTCGCCGCTAAGCTCGCTGATAAGGCAGTGTGACGGCTGAGAGCCGATAACCGTGCTTTTGATTTCGTTGCAAAGATTTTCGACAATCTCAACATCTTCGGGTCTTGTAGCAAAAAGAACCGGAATATTTTTAAGTACAACCTCATAAGCCATTGTTCTTGCAACGCCGCCGCAACCTAAAATTACAACTCTGCCGTTTAATTTGATTTTTGCCGCATCAAGAGCCTTTAAAAATCCGTCAGGATCTGTGGTGTAGCCTTTTGCTGTGTAATCTCTGTTGTCAACAGTGTTTACACTGCCGTACATATTTGCTTTTTCATCAATTTCATCAAGATACTGAATAATATTCTGCTTGTGAGGAATTGTAATGTTATAGCCGCTCAATTTAGATAAAATGTGGTCGTATTCATATCCGAGACTTTCCGGAGCAACATCAAGTTTTGTATAAACGGCGTCGATTCCTGCAAGCTCAAACAATTTTGTATGTATAAAAGGTGACATAGTATGTCCGATAGGATGACCGATTACTGCATATTTTTTAGTACTCATAAAAATATACCCCCTAAAAAAATTTTTGGTAAAAATAGAAAAATTTTAAAATTCTATTGACAAAAGAATAAATAAACAATAATATAATCTAAGAAGCAAAACGATTACTCGATTGCTTATTCCATTGTAGCATAAAATATGTACTTTTGTCCATAATTACAATGGATACATTAAATATTTTTTTATTATGGGAGGAATTCCAATGGTATTGGAAAAAGTTAAGGCAATTCTTGCTGAGCAGTTCGATGTTGAAGAAGATAAGGTAACAGCTGATACAGATTTACAGGAAGATCTCGGCGCTGATTCACTTGATGTAGTAGATTTACTTATGTCAATCGAAGACGAGTTCGGCGTAGAAGTTCCTGATGATGAAATCGAGAACATCAAGACTGTTGGCTCACTTGTTTCTTACATTGAGGCAAATTCATAATTGAATTAAAAAATCTGAGGTCAGGCGGTTGTCTGACCTCTTTTACTTTTTGCAATAAAAATAATGTCGGTACTTGCAAAATAATTAAATTATAGTATAATAGAAATGTTATGATACACGAATATTTCTTTATATGGAGGAATTGAAATGGCAAACAACAAAAAAATGGTTGAGGCTATTACAAGCAGAGATGAAGACTTTGCAAAATGGTATACCGATATTGTAAAAAAAGCAGAACTTGTTGATTATTCAGGCGTTAAGGGATGTATGGTTATCCGCCCATATGGTTATGCTATTTGGGAGAATATTCAGGCTGACCTCGACAAGAGATTTAAAGAAACAGGTCACGAAAATGTATATATGCCTATGTTTATTCCAGAAAGCCTTTTGCAGAAGGAAAAAGACCATGTTGAGGGCTTTGCTCCCGAATGTGCATGGGTAACAGTAGGCGGCAGTGAAAAGCTCAACGAGCGCCTTTGTGTTCGTCCTACATCAGAAACACTTTTCTGCGAGCATTATCAGAAAATTATCAACACATACAGAGATCTTCCAAAACTCTACAATCAGTGGTGCAGTGTTGTAAGATGGGAAAAAACAACCCGTCCTTTCCTCAGAACTTCCGAATTTCTCTGGCAGGAAGGTCACACAATGCACGAAACAGCAGAGGAGGCAAAGGAAGAAACACTCCGTATGCTCCATGTTTACGAGTCATTCTATAAAGAAACTCTTGCTATTCCGGCTGTAATCGGCAGAAAGACAGAGAAAGAAAAGTTTGCCGGTGCAGAAGAAACCTATACAATTGAGCCGATGATGCACAACGGTGTTGCTCTCCAGGGCGGTACATCACACTACTTTGGCGATGGCTTTGCAAAGAGCTTTGGCATTACATTTACAGGCAAAGACAATAAGCAGCATTATCCGCACCAGACATCATGGGGTGTGTCAACAAGAATGATCGGCGCTCTCATTATGGTTCACAGCGATGATGACGGTCTTGTGCTCCCGCCGAGAATTTCACCTGTACAGGTTGTAATTATTCCTGTTGCACAGCATAAGGAAGGCGTACTCGATAAGGCTTACGAACTTAAGGCAGAGCTTACAAAGCGTTTCAGAACTAAACTTGACGACAGCGACCACGCACCGGGTTGGAAGTTTGCTGAGTATGAGATGAAAGGCGTGCCTGTAAGAGTTGAGATTGGCCCTAAGGATATAGAAAAGGGTCAGTGCGTAGTTGTAAGAAGAGATACCCGTGAGAAGTATTTTGTACCGCTTGAGGGACTTTCCGATTATATTGCAGAGCTTCTTGATACAATTCACAACGATATGTACGAAAGAGCACGCAAGAATACAGAAGAAAAAACATTTACAGCCACAAACTATGATGAATTTCTTGACATTGCCAAGAATCACCCCGGCTTTATTAAGGCTATGTGGTGCGGCGACAGCGCTTGTGAAGATAAACTCAAGGACGCTACAGGCGGCGTAAAGAGCCGTTGTATTCCTTTTGTTGAGGAGCACATCAGCGATGTTTGTGTATGCTGCGGCAAGCCTGCTAAACACCAGGTTTATTGGGGCAAGCAGTATTAATTAAAATAATTTATTTGAAATGTATAAGGAGGTGCTGAGGCTATGCCTATTAAGGTTCAGAGCAATTTGCCGGCAATAAAGGTACTTGAGTCTGAGAATATTTTTGTTATGCCAAACGAAATAGCGATAAAGCAGGACATTCGTCCGCTGAAAATCATTATTTTAAATCTGATGCCAACAAAAATTACCACAGAAACCCAGCTTTTAAGGCTTTTGGGCAACAGTCCGCTACAAGTTGATATTGAGCTTTTGCAGATGGCATCACACACTTCAAAAAACACCTCACCTCATCACCTTACTACCTTTTACAAAACCTTTGACCAAATAAAAAACGAAACCTTTGACGGTATGATAATCACGGGCGCACCGGTTGAACAGCTTGAGTTTGAAGATGTTGACTATTGGGACGAGCTTTGCAAGATTATGGAATGGTCAAAGCATAATGTTTATTCTACACTCCATATTTGCTGGGGAGCACAGGCAGGACTTTACTATCACTACGGTATTCAAAAGCATAAGCTAAAGGAAAAGCTCAGCGGTATTTACAATCACACAATATTAGATCCGCATCATCCGCTTATGCGTGGATTTGACGATACCTTTTGTATTCCGCACTCAAGATATACGGGAGTGAGGGAGGACGATATACGCAGAAACAGCGCACTCGAAATCCTTGCAGTGTCAGAGCTTGCAGGCGTGGCAATAGTTACAAATAAGTCGGGCAGACAGGTGTTTGTAATGGGACACGCCGAGTACGACAGAGATACCCTTGCAAGCGAGTATTATCGTGATGAAAACAAGGGCATCAATCCGAAAATTCCGTACAACTATTTTCCGAATGACGATGCGTCACTCACACCGCCAATGGTGTGGAGAAGTAACGCAACCTTGCTTTTCACAAATTGGCTTAACTATTATGTATATCAGGCAACTCCGTACGATTTACAGGACTTGCTTGAAAAATATCCGCATTAAACTAAAAACCATGAGCAGTTCATTTTGGACTGCTCTTTTTTGGAAATTTTTTATAAAAACATATTGACAACCGTAACGCTTTAGCATATAATTCAATTAGTTAATTAGACAATTAACTAAATAACTAATAAATCAGCAGGAGTGATTTTATGGGAGATGTGTGGAAAGCACTGGCTGATCCCACAAGGCGGAAAATTCTTGAATTGCTTAAAAATAAAAGCCTTAACGCAGGGGAGATTGCCGCTGAATTTAATATGACAAAGCCGTCTATAAGCAATCACCTTAGTATTTTGAAGCAGGCAGACCTTGTGGACTCGGAAAAAATCGGTCAGAATGTTATTTATTCGCTGAGAACAAGCGTAATTGAGGATATGCTCAGAACGCTTTCAGATCTGACAGGAAGAGAGGAAAAATAGTATGAAAAAGTTTATTTTATTAATTTTATCGTTAATCAACACCGCAGTAACAGCTGCTTTTATCGCTGTTAATCCAAACGAGGTTCTGCCCTCGCATTTTGGAGTGAACGGAAATGCAGACGCTTACGCTTCAAAATGGGCGCTTTTGCTTGTTCCGTGTATTCTTGTAGTATTTTCGATTGCATTTGCAATTTATGCAGCAATAAAAGAAAATGACGAAAGCTATAAATCCTACAAAAAATATGCCGAGAGATGTATCGGTGCAATATTTGTGTTTTTACTTGTCATTTTCTGGGTAATGCAGGTAATGGTGTTGCAAAATGCGTCAAATATGGGCAATCTGTTTTTCCCGCTTATCAGTATTACAATGGGCTGTATGTTTGCTTTTATAAATAACCTGATGCCGAAAATCAAGCAGAATTCCACCTTAGGCTTTAAAACCCGTGCAACGCTGCGCAGTAAAACAGTATGGAAAAAGGTTCACCGCTTTGCGGCATACCTTGGAGTTATCGGCGGAATTACAGTGGTATTTTTAGGTGTGATTTCACTGTTTGCGACAGGTATTGCAAATGTTTTGTTCTTCATTTCGCTTATAATTATTCTTGCAAGCGCAATAATACCTGCAATCTACGGAGAGATTATTTATTCAAAGGAAAAGAAGTCAAAAGCAAATGTTGAATAATTTTCTGATAAAATTTTAACTCGGATAAGAGGAAAATTCCTGAATAAAATCCCGACAGGGGAGAGCGTCAAGCTTTAGTTCCTGTCGGGATTTTTATTACAATTTACAAGACAGTTTGCAGAGTTAAACACTCATTTTTTCTCGAATAATTGCAAGAATTTTGCGTTCTCTGCGGCTGACCTGCACCTGCGTCATTGCAAGTCGGTCAGCGGTTTGTGACTGGGTTTTATTTTGAAAATAGCGCAGATGTATAATCTGCCTGTCACGCTCATCAAGCTCGGCTATTGCTTTTTTTAGGCTCAGCCTTTCGGTAATCTCCTCTTGTTTGTCGCTTACAGGTATGTCTATTCGGGAATTTCCGTCATCGTCATAGTCGGCATTAAGGGAGAGTGGGGAACAGCCTGCCGCAAGCGCCTCGCAAATTTTATCTTCGCTTACATTAAGTGCTTTGGAAAGCTCGGTTATACTCATTTCTCTGCCGTTTTCTTTTTCGTACTCGCTGTTAAGTTTGCAAATTTTTAGCGTTAGCTCTTTAAGGGTGCGACTAACCCGTACAGAGCCGCCGTCACGAAATATATGCTTTATTTCTCCTAAAATAACAGGTACGGCATAGGTAGAAAATTTAAGTCCTCGGCTTTCGTCAAACCGCTCAACAGCCTTTGCAAGTCCAAGACAGCCTGCCGAAAAAAGTTCCTCATATTCCACTCCTTTGCCTGCAAAATGCTTACAGCAGGAGTGAACAAGTCCCATATGCTTTTGTGCAATTTCGTTTTTGTTCCCGATAATATTATCACTGCTTTCCGACATACCGCTTACCGACCTCGTGCAAGAAATCTGCCCGATGAAATTACCTTTTCAAGCGTAACGGTAGTGCCTTTGCCGACAGTGGATTTTACCTTTACTTTGTCGCAAAAGCTCTGCATAACCGCAAAGCCAAGACCTGCTCTGTCTTCTTCGGGAGCGGTTGTAAATAAAGGCTCCATTGCTTTTTCAATATCCGCAATGCCACAGCCCTTGTCACGAATTTTTATGACAACCTTGTTGTTTTCGTAAATTTTTCCGCTTATGTAAACTGTTCCGCTTTCTCGGCGGTAGCCATGCACAATGCAGTTTGTAACAGCCTCTGAAACGGCGGTTTTTATGTCTGAAAGCTCGGCAACGGTTGGATCAAGACCGATAATAAAGGCTGATACCGCACTTCGGGCAAAAGCCTCGTTACTGCTCTTTGACGGAAAGCTAAGGCTCATTTCGTTAATTAAATTCATCTCAGCACCCCCAATCCTTCAAGTCCCGAAAGTGCAAAGAGCCTATACATATTTTCAGGTATATTGACTACACGCACAGCGCCTCCGAGTAATTTCATTTGGCGGTATCTGCCGAGCACCAATCCGATTCCGGAGCTGTCCATAAATGATACTCCCGAAAAATCAAGGCAAAGCAGCTTTGGCTTGATAGATTCGCAGATTCCGTCAAGCTTTGTGCGTATTCTTGCGGCTGAGTCATGGTCAAGCTCGCCCTCAATGAACGCAGTCAGCACATTGTTTTCAAATTTTGTTTTGAGCATTTTAAACATCCTTTTTGCTGAAAATTCAGCTCGCTATTTTTGCCCGATTAAAGGCAAATAAAAACTCCATAACTATATAATAATAGCTATGGAGTAAAAATTTTGTTTTATTGTGTTGCAGAAAAAATTATTTCTTAGCAAGTGAAGTAAGGTAATTAAAAAAATCTTCAAAACTTCCGTTTTTGTAAGCCGAATAATCTTTGTTGTTGCGGTTAATAACGCAGTCTGTAATAAGGAATGTGTCAAAGCCAAGCTCGGCTGAGCATAAATCCTCATCAACATCATTGCCCACCATAAGGCTTTCTTTTGGAGAAATGCCGCATTTTTCGCATAAATCTTCAAAATACAGAAGATTGGGTTTACAGCTTGACGAGTTGTCATAAACGGTAATATATTCAAAATCTTCGGGATTAAGTCCTGCCCATTCAAGTCTTTTATATGTAGCCGACTTAGGAAAAATCGGGTTTGTTGCGGCAATTACTTTGTATCCGTTTTCTTTTGCAAAATCAACACATTTTTTTGCATAAGGATTAACGAAGGTTGCGGTCTTTGCGGCGACAAATTCATTATTATAATAATCGGTAAACATATCTTCGTATTTAATAAGGTCAACGCCGCTTACTTTTGCGGCGGCTTTCCAGAACACATCTCTGTTAAGCGCAGAACCATCATTTTTTGACATTGCGCCAAGTCCTGCCATTATAGAATCGGTAAGAGCCTTTGGCTCAATTTTAAGTACGGGTATCATTTTTTCGCAGAGCGAGCCGAAATAATATTTAACAAATTCGTGAACATCCATCGGCAAAAGTGTGCCGTCAACATCAAATAAAATATTTTTGTACATAGTCATACCTCCACAATAATTATACATTTTTTGTCAAATGATTGCAAGATTAAAAAAATTGTGTATAATAAAATTAGATTTTTAACTTATAAAAACGGAGGTAACAGTATGAAAATTGTATTGACGGATGCACAAACTGTTGTGGATAATCTTGTACCTGCCGACCGACTTTCTCAGTTCGGCGAGGTTGTGCAGTACGGACTGTTAAAATATGACGAAGTTGCGGAAAAAATCGCAGACGCAGATATGGTTATCTGCAATAAAACCCGACTTGACGAGGGTTCACTAAGACTTGCAAAGAATTTAAAATATATAGGACTTTTTGCCACAGGCTATAACAATATTGATATTGAGTATTGCAGAAAAAACGGAATTACGGTTTGCAACGCAGGCTCATATTCCACAAATGCCGTTGCACAGCATACTTTTGCATTAATTTTGGAGCATTACAGCAAGGTGCGTGAATATGCAAAATTTGTTGCCGACGGTAAATGGAAAAGGAGCAAGACTTTTTCGCCGTTTGTGTATCCGCTCAATGAGCTTGCAGGCAAAACGATTGGAATAGTAGGCTTTGGCAGTATCGGAAGCGCCGTTGCAAAAATTGCTCAGGCATTTGAAATGAATGTGATTGCGTACAATCGCTCTAAAAAGCAGGCTGACGGAGTGGAGTTTGTGAGCTTTGATGAATTGCTTGAGAAAAGTGACATTGTAACTGTTCACTGTCCGCTTAACAGTGACTCTGATAAAATGTTTGGCAAAGAGCAGTTTAGAAAAATGAAAAATAATGCCTTGTTTGTAAATACCGCAAGGGGCGGTGTAATGGTGGAAAATGACCTTTACAACGCCTTGCAGAATGATGAAATCGGTGGTGCGGCAGTCGATACCTTAGTTGTTGAGCCAATGGAGGAGGACTGTATATTAATGCAGGCGAAAAACTGCATTATAACTCCACACATTGCGTGGGCGCCTGTTGAAACCAGAGAAAGACTGATGGGCATTGTTGCCGACAATATGCGCTCATTTATAAACGGCAAACCGCAGAATGTTGTGAGCTGAGGTAAATATGGACGAAAGACTGAAAAAGCAATTTGACTTTATAAAAGAGATCGACAAGGAAAAGTTTATACAAAGGCAAACCTTGCTTACAGGCGGAGAGCGCAAGGAAAATGATGCGGAACACGCTTGGCATATGGCGCTTATGACAGTACTTTTGAGCGAGTATTCAAACGAGAAAATAGATGTTTTAAAAACCGTAACAATGCTTTTACTGCATGATATTGTAGAAATTGACGCAGGCGACACCTACTGCTATGACGAAGAGGGCAAGAAAACTCAGCACGAAAGGGAATTGAAAGCGGCTGAAAGAATTTTCGGACTTTTGCCCGATGACCAGTACGAAAAGCTGAAAGGACTTTGGATAGAATTTGAAAATGCCGAAACACCCGAGGCAAAATTTGCCCATACTATGGACAATGTTCAGCCTGTAATGCTCAATGACGCAACAGACGGCAAAATGTGGGCGGAGCGAAAAATAAAATTAAGTCAGGTGCTCGGCAGGCAAAAGAATACCCCAAAAGGCTCGCAAATACTTGCGGAGTATTCTTTTGATAATTTTATAAAGCCAAATGTTGACAAGGGCAGATTAATTGACGATACACAAAAAGACAGCTGAAAACCCCTTTCTTATCAGCGCTTTTATAATTGAATTTTGGCGGTAATTGTGGTATAATTATGACCGATAAATTTATAAAAGGGCGATATTCGTGGAGAAAAGCATTAAAAAAGAAGCATGGCTGCATTTTTGCGTAAGCTCAATCGGCGGCTTTATGGGAGCATATGCAATCATAAATCATTGTGATTTGCTGGCATCATCGCAGACCTCAAATATGATACACATTGTGCATAACTTATTTGAGCCCGAACATTCTCTGCTTGTTTATATGCTGCTTGCCGCTTTTGTGTATGCCTGCGGCAATGTGACCTATGTGTTGCTCCATAAGTTTGTAAAGCTCGACACAAGAATAATAAGCCTTTGCTTAACCTCGGCTGCCTTTGTGCTTGTGAGTGTGCTTAATTTTGTGGAAAATGCGTACCTTGCAATGCTGCCGCTGTTCTTTGCCGCACCTATTCAATGGAACGCTTACGCAGGAGATGCGGGATACGGCAGTTCAACAATTTTTTCGACCAATAATATAAGACAAACGGTAACATCGCTTACATCTTATATTATTGACGGCGACATAAAGATGAAACGCAAGGCGCAGTTTTTCGGAATGACCTTGCTGTTTTTCCACATCGGAGTTGCACTTGCCAGCGTAACCGAGATTTTCTGGGCAAGAGAAAGCATATGGTGGGGATTTTTGCCGCTCACCGTATCGACGGTTTGCTGTATGTGGTACAAAGAGGTAAAAGTATTTTCATTCGGCAAAAAAGAAGAAACCTTAGAGCCACTCGCCGAGGAACAAGTGAATATTTGATAAATAATAATTTATAAAGAATACAAAAAGCCTTGCAGTTCAAAATCTGCAAGGCTTAATATTTTTGCAAAAAGTCAGGACAAGTTTTGGTTTAACTAACTTTTAGTCGGGCAATCGGATACAGAAAATAAATACTTTCTGCTTGTTGTGCTGGTTCTATTCTAAATGTTAGGTAGCATTAATAAATAATGATTTAGCATACAAAGTTTAGTTTTATAAATTTAAAATTTAGGTCAAACTTTTTAATTTTGGGACGGAGAGTTTTGCTTTACTTTGTTGCCCGACCGAAAATCGGTTTAACCATAATTTACCCAACTTTTAATAAAGAACCTTTGTTTTAAATCCATAATTCTCATTATAACCAAAACTAAAGGTCATATCTGCTGTATTTGCAGATATGACCTGTTTTTTAAATATGAAGAATTGTTGTTGCAATTCCAAAGTAAATTAAAAGTGATAAGGCGTCGCAAATTGTGGTGATGAGCGGAGATGCCATTACGGCAGGGTCAACACCGATTTTGTGTGCGACCATAGGCAAGAACGAACCTATGAGTTTTGCCATTATAATAGTTCCGATAAGTGTAAGCGAAACTACAAGTCCGATAAAAAGGGCGTTTTCTTTGCCATTTAAATCGAATATCATCAATTTTATAAAATTTGCGGCGGCAAGAGTGACACCGCAAAGGATAGATACTCTAAACTCTTTCCACAATACCTTGACTGCATTGCAGAATTTGATTTCACCAAGCGACAGAGCACGGATAACCGAAACCGAAGCCTGCGAACCGGCGTTACCGCCTGTACCTGTAATCATCGGAATAAATGACGAAAGCACGATTACGCTCGCAAGCGCAGATTCAAAATGAGAAATGATAGCACTTGTAAATGTGGCTGAAAGCATAAGTACAAGCAGCCACGGAATACGCTTTTTGTAAATTCCGAAAACACTTGTTTTCATATAAGGCTTATCGGAAGGCATTACGGCAGCCATTTTTTCAATATCCTCGGTTGCCTCTTCCTGCAAGACATCAATAGCATCGTCGATTGTTACAATGCCGACAAGTCTGTTTTCGGTATCTACAACGGGGAGCGCAAGAAAATTATAGTTAGAAAACATCTGCGCTACTTTCTCCTGGTCGTCAAGAGTGTTTACACAAATTACATTTTCTTCCATTATCTCCGAAACAATAACATCATCGTCAGATAAAAGCAGATCCTTTACGCTTGTAATACCGATAAGTTTTGAGTTGTCATCCGTAACATAACAAATGTAGATAGTTTCTTTATCTACACCTGTTCGTCTGATTCGTTTAATCGACTGCTCGGCTGTCATTTCGGGACGGAGCACAATGTACTCGGTTGTCATAATCGAGCCTGCGCTGTCCTCAGGGTATTTAAGCAGTTCGTTAATAGTTTTTCTTGTATCCTTGTCTGCCTGCTTTAAAATTCGCTTAACAACATTTGCGGGCATTTCCTCAACAAGGTCAACCACATCGTCAATAAAAAGCTCGTCAACAACTTCTTTAAGCTCTGTATCGCTGAATCCGTGAATAAGAAGTTTTTGAGTTTCGTCATCCATTTCTACAAATGTTTCGGCTGCAAGTTCCTTTGGCAGTATTCTGAAAAGCAGCGGAGTTTTTTCGTCCTGGAGCTCTTCAAAAATAGTAGCAATATCATATGGCTTGAGGGTTACAAGAATATCTCTCAGAGTGTTGAACTTTTTTTCTTCAAGCAGCACTCTTATGGTTTCGGTTATTCCAACCTTAACTGTTTCCATCATCTTTCCTCCTTTAGTCTTTTAGGGAGTAAAGACGAGCACCATATTCAGTTTATTTTATGAGCGACAAAAAACGAACGCAGCTGCGGTCATTTTGTCTGTTACAACTTCGCCCAGGTACTGCGCCTTTATTACCGTCTGCGTCCATTAATTTTTCACCCCAATTTCTAAAAATTATATTAGCGGAACATAAAATTCCATACATATTTATTTTAATTTATTTTGTATTTGTTGTCAATAATTTAAAAGAATTAACAAATTTTTTTAATGTAAAATTTTAGTAATTAACTGTTTGTATGCTATGCAAGTTTTTGCTATAAATCTGAATTTTAGTAATAGTAAAAACAACAGATTTATCATTAAAAACTGTTTTTTAATGCAAAGCAACAAATATTGCATATCTTCTTGATTTTTTATGAAATTTAGTTATAATAGTATGAGTATTATAATATATTATTTCGGAGGTTATTATGAACGGTTTAGTTAAAAAATATTTGCCATATGGTGTGGTAATCCTTTTGGTTTATTTGCTTGTTCCTATTATTTTTATTTCAAAGTCAATGCAGGGATTTTCAACAGTGGCATATTACTTTATTTTCCCAGCAACAGCAATAGTTTGTGCGGCCATGTATTGCTCTAAGTACGGAATGGACTTTTTGTTTACGCTTATTGCTCCTGTTGTGTTTATTCCAAGTATGCTTATTTACAACGGCGGTTTTCAGCTTACCAATATAATTCTTTTGGTAGCTTACCTTATTTCGGGTATTTTCGGTTTGTTTGTAGGCGACATTGCTTTTGGCGACAAGCGCAAAAAGGCAGAGGCAGAGGCAGAGGCAGAGGCTGAAGAAAGATTGCTTGAGGCAAAGCGCAGAAACGAAGAATTTGTAAATGAAAAGGCTGCCGAGGCAGAAGCACCGAAAGCTGTAGAAACAACATACGATTTAAATGATGACGACGATGATTTTGATTACAGCAAATACGCTTCCACCGACAAAGTAGCCGATGAAAGCGAAATTGATGATATATTAAATGAATTTGGTTCTTCAAAAAATAATTAAATGCAATAGAGATTAGTATCCCACGCAGGAATGTATGGGTGATGCCGCAGATATATTTTGTATTCGGGGTTTATTCCTGAAATCAAAAGCGGCAGTCTGAAAATATCTTCAAATCTATGATACGCTGAAAAGTTGAGCTTTGGCTTAAACATTTTCAGCGTATTTTTCATACCCAAAATTGTTTCAAAGTCAGCACCCTCAACATCAGCCTTAACATAGGTGGCGGCTCTGCCGCACAAAATTGTATCAACGGCGGCAACGGGAGTTTTTGTGTTGCTTTCGTTTACTATGGCACTGTTACGGCCTGCCTTGTTGTTAAAACAAAGAGTGGTGTTGTGACTGTACGCACCGAGCTGCCAGAGTTCAAGATTTTTCATATCTGCGCAATGCAGCTGTAATTTGCTGTAATTCTTTGCGTTTGGCTCAAGTGCGGTTATGTGCTTGTATTTTCCGTTTGTGTAATGCAAAAATTCGTCAATGGTATCGCCGTTGTATGCACCAAGGTCAACATAGGTTTCGTTTTCGCCGAGGGAAAGGAGAGAAAAAGCTTCGTCTTTGTCGGTAGTAATGTCATCGAGCAGGGTAAGCTCGCCTGTTTTGTAAAATTCAAGAATATTGTCAAAAACTTTTTTTGATAAATCATCGGCAAGCAAATTTCGAGCGCTTTTTATGCTATCGTTGTTATCACTCATAAATTTCTCGTCAAACAAAACCTCGCCGAATGCCGGCACACTCGGAACTATCACTTTATGCTTTTTGGCAATTTCAAAAATATTTTGCATTACATCGGGCAGTTGTGTGGCAAAGCAAAGTGCAATTATAAAATCCGAATACTCATTTTCAAAGTCACTTAGCTTTTTTACAGTAAATTCGTGAAAACTCTGACCTCTTACAAAATCATCGCTCGCCATAACGCCGCTTGCTTTGATGCCGTATTTTTCAAAGGCGGTAAGTACCTTGTCGGCTCCGTCACCCATTCCGTAAAGAATAATGGGTAATTCGGATTTTTTCAGATAATTCCAAATATAATCTTTATTGATTTCCATTTTTTCACCTACAACAAAGCCACCGCAAAAACGGTGGCTGAATTTTTATTTTAATAAGCAATTATACATTGAATCTGAAGAGAACAACATCTCCGTCTTTCATCACATATTCCTTGCCCTCACTGCGTACAAGACCTTTTTCTTTTGCCGCTGTCATACTGCCACAGGCGATAAGGTCATCATATGCAATAACTTCGGCGCGAATAAATCCACGCTCAAAGTCTGTGTGAATTTTACCTGCCGCTTGTGGAGCTTTCGTGCCTTTCTTAATTGTCCATGCTCTTACTTCCTGCTTGCCTGCTGTAAGGTAAGAGATAAGACCGAGGAGTGAATAGCACTCGCTGATAAGTCTGTCAAGACCGCTCTGCTCAAGTCCCATATCGGAAAGGAAAAGCTCTTTTTCTTCCTTATCCATTTCTACGATTTCTGCCTCAATTTCAGCGCAAATAGGGAGAACGCCTGCCTTTTCCTCGGCGGCAATCTTCTGAACTGCCTTGTAGCCCTCGTTGGAGTCAAGTCCGTTTGCAAAATCGTCCTCGCTCATATTTGCCGCATAAATTACAGGCTTTGTTGTGAGCAATGCCACATCAGAGAGCAAAAGTGCCTCGTCATCGTCACACTCTACACTTCGTGCAGGCTTGCCTGCCTCAAGTGCCTCAAGAACTCGTTTGTAAAAATCAATGTCTTTCTGATATTTTTTGTCGCCCTTGAGCATCTTTTGTGTTCTGTCAATTTTACGCTCAAGCATTTCAACATCAGACAAAATAAGCTCAAGATTGATAGTTTCAATATCTCTTGCAGGGTCAATAGAACCCTCTACATGAATAATGTCATCATTTTCAAAGCAACGAACAACATGAACGATTGCGTCACACTCACGAATGTTTGAAAGGAACTTGTTGCCAAGGCCCTCGCCCTTTGACGCACCCTTTACAAGGCCTGCAATGTCAACAAATTCGATTGATGCAGGGGTGTATTTGTCCGGGTCATACATTTCTGCTAATTTGTCAAGACGCTTATCGGGAACTGCTACAACACCGACATTCGGCTCGATTGTGCAGAACGGATAGTTTGCACTCTGAGCGCCTGCGTTTGTGATTGCGTTAAAAAGTGTGCTTTTACCAACATTAGGTAAACCTACAATGCCTAATTTCATTATCTTTTACTCCTCAAAAATTAATTGGCATACTTGCCTAATCAATATTTTTATTGTATCATAATAATAAGTATATCACAATTTTTCGTGATAGACAACAGGGAAAGGTGATTATTATGGAAGAAAAAACTCTCACTAAAACAATAAAAGTAGAAGAAGAGCAACTTGCAGTATCAATGGGCAGCGGCGGACTTGCAGTGCTTGCTACTCCTGCCGTAGTGGCTCTTATGGAAAATGCGGCTTTTGAGCTTTGCGAGGAAATTTTAAATAACGATGAGCTTACAACAGTGGGTACTGCTATTTCAATAGAACACACAAGTCCTACTCCGCTCGGTGCAGAAATTTCCGCAACGGCTGTATTAAAGGAAAATGACGGAAGATTTTTTAATTTTGAAGTAAGTGCAAGTGACGCAAAAGGAATAATTGCAAAGGGTACTCACACAAGAGTGAGCGTAAAAGCAGAGAAATTCCAAAAAAAGGCGGATGAAAAATTCAATGGTTAAGCACGAGTACATACTTTTTGATCTTGACGGCACTATAAGCAAAAGCGCTGAGGGTATAAGATATTCCCTTGAAAATGCAATAAAAGAAATGGGAAAGCCTGTGCCGGATTTAAGTGATTATACATTATATATAGGCCCGCCGCTCCTTGATACATTTTTGAATGTATGCCACTTTTCAAAAGAGGAGAGTGTGCATGGGGTTGAGGTTTACAGAGAAATTTACAACACAAAGGGAAAGTTTGTAAACACCGCATATGACGGTGTTGAAGAATTGCTCGCTAAAATTAAGGCGGACGGCAAGAAAATTGCTGTGTGTTCGTCAAAATACGAGCAGTTTGCAAAGGAGATCATTGACATTCTCGGACTTTCTCGGTATTTTGATGCCGTTTGCGGTTCTACGCTTGACGGCAGCCGAAAAGATAAAAAAGATTTGATTCCGTATGCTCTTAAAGCGCTTGGCACTAACCTTGAAAAAGACAGAGAAAATGCGGTGATTATCGGTGACACTTTCTTTGACACAAAGGGCGCTGTGCAGACGGGCATTGATTTTGTCGGCGCAAATTACGGCTATGGTGACATTGACAAAATGATAGAGGCAGGAGGAAAAGTTTTTGCCGACACTCCGCTTGAAATTTATGATTTAATTTAGTGCAATTTAAGCCGTAAACTTTCATATACATATGTAAGGTATATGGAGGTTTTGAAATGTTTGTTTTACGATTAAAAAAGAAACGATTTATAATTGCATTGACCGCTGTCCTCACTGTAATTACCGCATTTTTGGTAATTATAAATGCAGATTTCACATCTGTGGAGGATAATGTTGAAAAAAATTCAAAAATCTATTCTCTAAAAGCAGACAGTGCCGATGACAGGCTCGGATTTTTTAAACAACTTGAGCTAAAGGCAGGGCAGGAAACATCTGACGAAGTGGTAATTCCGCAAAATTTCAACAGCGTATATGACGAGTATAACGAAATTCAGAAAAGCAGCGGATTTGATTTGCTAAGTTACGCAGGCAAAACGGCAAAACGATATACATATAGTATTGATAACGGTAAAAAGGCTGTGATACTCGTTTATAAAAACCGCATTATCGGCGGTCACATAGCAAGCGGTATATACGGAGAAGAATATCTGCCTTTGATTTAGGCAGAAAGGATGGCAAAATGGACAGACTTGATAAAATTCTGGTTTCTCAGAATGTTGGCAGTCGCAAAGATGTGCAAAAACTCATTAAGGACGGCGCAGTGTGCGTAAACGGTGAGTGCATAAAGCAGCCGCAGCATAAGGTAAATGCTGTGGCAGATGATATTACCGTAAGCGGACAACCTCTTTTATACAGTAAATATGTGTATATAATGATGAATAAACCGGGCGGTGTTCTCTCGGCAAGCAATGACAAGAGGGCAGAAACGGTTGTTGACCTGTTGCCCGAAGATTTTAAGCGCCCCGGACTTTTTCCGGCAGGCAGGCTTGATAAGGATACCGAGGGTTTGCTCATTATAACAAATGACGGCGAGTTTGCCCATAATATGCTTTCGCCTAAAAAGCATATTGAAAAAAAGTATATTGCTCGGCTTGACGGAATTATAACAGATGAAATGATAAGCTCCTTTGAAAAAGGTATAGTATTTGCCGACGGTACGCACTGTATGCCGGCAAAACTTGAGATTGACGGTGAAGATCCGAGCAAAACAACGGCTGTTGTTACTATTTGCGAGGGCAAATTCCACCAGGTAAAGAAAATGTTTGCGGTATGTGGAAAAAATGTTGTGCACCTTAAACGAATATCAATAGGTGATTTGTATTTGGATAGCAATTTGCCCATAGGAGAGTGTAAAATGTTATCGGAATTAGATAAAATGTCAATCTTTATGGGCAAAATGCACTAAAATAGAGGGGCATTTTTTAATCGGTCGCTGAAATAAATAAAATAACGACTAAAATTTTAGTCAAAATCAGTATAGTAAAAAAAGCGCAAAAGTGATATATTATTAAGTGTAATAAAGCAAAACAGTATTTTCTCAATATAGATTTTCAGATTTTTGCTTCATCGGATTATTGGAGGTTTATAAAAATGGCAAATGTATCTTTAAGACACATCTATAAAATCTATGACGGCGGCGTTACAGCCGTAACAGATTTTAACCTTGAAATTGCAGACAAGGAATTTATTATTCTTGTAGGACCATCAGGTTGCGGTAAGTCAACTACTCTCCGTATGATCGCAGGTCTTGAGGATATCTCAAAGGGTGAACTTTACATTGGCGATATGCTCGCTAACGATGTTGCACCTAAGGACAGAGATATCGCAATGGTATTCCAGAACTATGCTCTTTATCCACATATGACTGTATATGATAATATGGCATTTGGTCTTAAGCTCCGCAAGATTCCAAAGGACGAAATTAAGAGAAGAGTTGAAGAGGCAGCTCGTATCCTCGGTATTGAGCAGTACCTCGACAGAAAGCCAAAGGCTCTTTCAGGTGGTCAGAGACAGCGTGTTGCTCTCGGTCGTGCTATCGTTCGTGATCCTAAGGTATTCTTACTTGACGAGCCTCTTTCAAACCTTGATGCTAAGCTTCGTGCTCAGATGAGAACAGAGATTTCTAAGCTCTATCAGAGACTTGGTACAACATTTATCTATGTAACTCATGACCAGACAGAGGCTATGACAATGGGTACAAGAATTGTTGTTATGAAAGACGGTTTCATTCAGCAGGTTGATACTCCTCAGCACCTCTACGATATGCCATGCAATATGTTCGTTGCAGGATTTATCGGTTCACCTCAGATGAACTTCATTGACGCAACACTCAAGAAGGTTGGTTCTGAGTATGCACTTTGCTTTGACAAGTATCAGATTATTGTTCCTTCAGAGAAAACTAAGGGCGGCGTGCTTGATCCATATGTAGGCAAGGAAGTAGTATTCGGTATTCGTCCTGAGCATGTTCACGATGAGCCTGATTTCCTCGCTAAGTGCACAAGCGACAACGGTGTTGTTGAATGTAATGTAGATGTTACAGAGCTTATGGGTGCTGAAATTTACCTCTATGTAAATATCGGCGGTATCCCTGTAACAGCAAGAGTTGAGCCTACTTCAACTGCTCATCCTGGCGACAGCGTTAAGGTTGCTTTTGAGCTTGATAAGCTCCACATCTTTGATAAAGAAACAGAGCGTACAATCATTAACTGATTTTTATATGTACTTACGGCGGAGCGAAAGCTCCGCCTTTTTGTTTGGATTTTGTCAAAAGCAGGACGAATTAGAGTGGTTTTTTACCAAAAGTGGGGTGAATTATGGTTCAGCTGACTTTCGGTCGGGCAACAAAGTATAGCAAAAGCAAAACTCTCCGTCCAAAAGTTAAAAAGTTTGGTCAACCTTTTCAGGCTTTTTGTCAATAGTTGTAGTAAATAATGCTTTAGCGCACAAAGCTTAGTTTAATAAATTTAAAATTTAGGTCAACCCTTTTTAAAGGGTTGCGGGTTTGGGCAGAGCCCATAAAAAGTTTCCCTTACATTAAATTATCGGGCGCAAACAGCTTTGCTGTTTGCGTGCTAAGACAAATGTTTGAAAAACAGGCGATAGCATTTAAACAAGAATGATTAAAATAATGTACCGTCATTGCAATGCAATGGCGGTACAAATTATAAGAATATTTTTTCTTGTTTCTATCGCAAATTTAGCGGCTTTCGCCATTGTGTTCAAGCCACCAAACGGCAAGCCGTTTGGCTGTTAATAATTTGCGATAGCTTACAGCCTTTGTGGGCATTGCCCACACCCACAACCTTTGAAAAGGTTTACTAAACTTTTAATATCGTGGCGGATAGTCGGTTATTTTTTAACTTTGTTGCCAGACCGAAAATAAGCTAAACCGCAATTTGTAAAAATACCCAACTTTAGCAAGAACATTTTTGTGTTTTAGTAGAAAACTTTGCACTGCTTATTTTTATTGTAATTAGCTAAAAAGTAAAGGTTAAATTTGTTTAATATTGTTATCAATTTTGTAACCTTTTGCTGATTATGCAAAATCTATAAAAAAAATAAAGAAATTTGAAAATAGAGGTTGATTTTTTTCTCGTTTTTGTGTAATATGTATATAAGAGATATATTGTATTTTAAATATATTAATTCATTAGGCTCTTATTATAAGAATTTTTGCCGAAAAGGCTTGCTGTACAAAAAATTACAGACAGTTTGTGATTCTTGTATATTTACAGTTTTGCTGTCGGCGGAAATATGCCAGAATAATATGCTTACAATTATATGAATATTTGCTTAGAAAAAGAGGTAAATAAAATGTCAAACAGATTATTCCAGGGTATTGTTCACCAGATGAAAGATGCAATCGACAGAACAATTGGCGTTATTGATGAAACTTCTGTTGTTATAGCCTGCTCAGAGCTTGGTAAGATCGGTGAGGTAAACGAAAGCGTAACCTCAGAAACATTAAGCTCAACAGCTCCTTTTGTAATTAATGGCTATACATATAAGTCATTTGGCAGCAACGCTAAGTATGATTACGCTGTATTTGTTCAGGGTACTGACGAATATGCTCAGAAGTATGCACAGCTCCTTTCTGTTTCTTTTGCAAGCATTAAGCAGTATTATGATGAAAAATACGATCGCTCAAACTTTATCAAGAATGTAATTCTCGATAACATTCTTCCGGGCGATATCTATCTTAAGGCAAGAGAACTTCACTTTAACAGCGAGGTTTCAAGAGTTTGCCTTCTCATTAAAATTATTTCAAAAACAGATGTATCTGCATATGATATTATTCAAAATCTTTTCCCCGATAAGTCAAAGGACTTTGTTATCAACATTAATGAGTACGAAATTGCACTTGTTAAGGAAATTAAGGCAGATACCGAAAGTCGTGACCTTGAAAAGCTCGCAAGCTCTATTTCAGACACACTTTCAAGCGAGTTCTACACTCACTGCGTTGTAGGTATCGGTACAACCGTAACAGGCATCAAAGACCTTGCCCGTTCGTTCAAGGAGGCACAGAGTGCGCTTGAGGTTGCAAAGGTATTTGACACAGAGCGTACAATCGTAAGCTATGACAACCTCGGTATTGCTCGTCTTATTTATCAGCTCCCTACAACACTTTGCGAAATGTTCTTAAAGGAAGTTTTCAAGCGTGGTTCTATTGAGAGCCTCGATCAGGAAACACTCTTTACTATTCAGCGTTTCTTTGAAAACAACCTCAATGTTTCTGAAACATCAAGAAAGCTTTTTGTTCACAGAAATACTCTTGTTTACAGACTTGAAAAAATTAAGAAACTTACAGGCCTTGATCTTCGTGAGTTTGAGGACGCTATCGTATTTAAGGTAGCTCTTATGGTTAAAAAGTACCTTAACGCAAGCCCTGCAAAGTATTGATTTTAGCGAATTTAATATGGCTCTGCACTGTCGGCTTTCGGGAGTGCAGGCCATTTTGACTTTTTGGAATTAATTTGTCAAAATATTACAAAAAATTGTATTATACAACGCAAAATATACAGAATAAATGTATATTTTGTAATAAAGGTGAAATTTATGATAGATTTTAACAATGTATCTAAAACCTATCCGAACGGCACTCATGCGCTTCACGATGTATCTATTCACATCGACAAGGGCGAGTTTGCTTTTATAGTGGGTGCGTCCGGAGCAGGTAAAAGTACGTTTTTAAAGCTGATTATGCATGAGGAAAGTCCGTCATCGGGCGAAATCATTGTAAATAATCTTAATATAACCAAAATGCGCCGCAGAAAAGTTCCGTATCTTCGCCGACACATGGGCATAGTTTTTCAGGATTTCAGACTTATTGACAAGATGAATGTTTTTGATAATGTTGCCTTTGCAATGCGTGCAATCGGTTCGAGCGCATCTTCAATCAAAAAAAGAGTTCCGTATATTCTTGAACTTGTCGGACTTAAAAATAAAATGAAAAACAAGCCAAGCGAGCTTTCGGGCGGCGAGCAGCAGCGTGTCAGCCTTGCAAGAGCTTTGGTAAATAATCCAGAGATTATTATTGCTGATGAGCCGACAGGTAATGTTGACCCGGAGATGTCACACGATATTATTCAGCTTTTGAGTGAAATTAACGATATGGGAACAACTGTGCTTGTTGTTACTCACGAACACGACCTTGTAAGACAGTTTAACAAGCGTGTAATTGTGATTGACCATGGCAGAGTAAAGAGCGACACTAAAAATCCTGAGGCTGCGCTTGCATTTGACGCAGAGTATGAGGATATTGACGAAATAATAGAGGGCATTGCACTTCATAGAGAAAATAATGATGCGATTGCCGAATAAGTTGTCGTTCCAAACCGAAAAGAAAGGAACATAATATGAGTGGCTTTGGCTATTTAATTAAGGAAGGCTTCAGAAGTATATGGAGCAACCGAATTATGAGTATTGCTTCAATATGCGTTTTGGTAAGCTGTCTTGTGCTTACCGGTGCGGCTGAGCTTATTTCTGTAAACATAGAAAAAGAGGTTGAGTCTGTCGGCAAAACCAATGAAACAACCGTTTATATTAAGGACGGAACATCTGACCTCGAGGCTGTTTACATTGGCAAAAACCTTGAGCAGCTTGATAATATTACTTCTGTAAAATTTTATCCAAAGGAAGACGCAATCAACGAATTTAAGGATTCACTTCCCGAGGCGGTATTTGAAAATGTAAACGGTGACAATAACCCGTTGCCGGACGCATACATAGTTGCAATGGACGATTTGTCTAAATATGATCAAACCATTGACGCTATTTTAAAGGTTGACGGTGTGGATTCTATTAATAACCGCAGTGAGCTTGCACGAAAGCTCACAGACATAAGCAACCTTGTAAGCTACATAAGCCTTGCGATTGTTGTTGCGCTTACAATTATTTCTCTATTTATTATTGCAAATACAATCAGAACTACAATGTATTCAAGGCGATTTGAAATCAGTATTATGAAATCTGTCGGCGCTACCAATGCCTTTGTTCGACTTCCGTTTGTAGTCGAGGGTATGGTGCTTGGTTTTATTTCAGCAGTTATCGGTACAGGCGTGCTTTATGTGGTATATGAGGGCGTTATGTCGGCAGTAAATTCATTCGTAAAAATTTCTACAATTCCATTTTCGGATGTTTGCTTGCAGGTCGGCGGTATCTTCATTATTGCGGGTATGCTGATTGGCGCATTTGGCAGCTTTATTTCAATGCGTAAGTATCTCAAGATGGAAGGCAACGAAATTCTCGGCTGGTAATAACAAAGGAGTATATTTAATGCGAATTTCTAAAAAAAGATTCAAAGCGGTGCTTTGTGCAATTCTCAGTATGTGTATTTTTGCATATTCGGCTTATCCTGTATTTGCTGAGGAGCAGGCTGCACAAGAGGCATCAACTGAGCAAACTCAGGCAACTACTATTGATCCTAACGATATTGACGCACTTGAGAACAGAAGACAGGAACTTCAGGCTCAGAGCGATAAATATCAGCAAATTCTTGAAAAAACAAAAGAAAATATTGCAGATCAGGAAGAATATGTTAATGCGCTTGTAAGTAAGGTGCAGGTTCTCGACGATAAAATCGAACTCAGCCATCAGAGCATTAATGAGCTTAACGGCAAAATTCAGGACAAGCAGACAGCTATTGATAACGCCAATAAGAGCATTGAAAATCAGATGAATACTCTCCGCAACAGACTCAGAAATATTTATATGGCAGGCAATACAACTGACCTTGAAATTATTTTCGGAGCAAAGAGCTTTTCTGATTTTCTTGATAAAATGGAGCTTGTAGAGGCACTCTCTGATTACGATAATAATCTTATCAATTCAATTAAGGGCGACCTTGAGAATATTTCTAAAGAAAAGGCAGAGCTTGAAAAGGATATGGATTCACTCGAGGCAGAAGAGGCAAGCCTTGAAAGCGACCAGCAGGAGCTTAACAAAATTCTTGAAGAGAATAAAGAACTTTTGGCAGGACTTTATAAGACAAGCGATCAGGCAACAAGCGAAATTCAGAACGGCGCACTTGAAAGTGATGATATAGAAAAGGCTATTTCTAATTATTACGCTGAAAAGGCAAGACTTGAGGCAGAGCGTGCCGAGCAGGAAAGAAATAATAATTCAAACAGCGGTGGCTCATCAAGCGGCACTGTTCACGATGACCTTGAGGTTTCACCGTCAGGCTTTGTATGGCCTTGCCCGGGATTCTATTACTTAACTTCCGAGTGGAACGAGGACAGAGGTTCTTATAACCATGGCGCAATAGATATTGCCGATGCAGGCATTATGGGTGCAGATGTTGTGGCTGCTAAAGAGGGCGTTGTAATTGATTCTTACAACGGTTGTTATCACAACTGGGGTAAAGACGGTTCATGCGGCTGTGGTGGTGGCTACGGCAACTATGTAATGATTGCTCATGACGGCGGTAAGATGACTGTTTACGGTCACCTTTCAACTACTATGGTTTATACAGGTCAGCATGTTTATCAGGGACAGGTTATCGGCTTTGTCGGCTCAACCGGTCACTCCACAGGTGCGCATCTCCACTTTGAAACAAGACTTAACGGTGTTAAGTACAATCCTATGACAGAATTTCAGTCATAATTAATAATTAAAATCAATCCCTTTGCATATACTTAATAAAAAGTTATGCGGAGGGATTTTTTATGCTTACGGCACTGACTGTTAAAAAGCACGAACGAAGAAAAGGAATAAAAGGATTGGCAGACAGGCTCAGGCGTGACAGAGCCGTAGTGAAGATAAAACGGGCAAGGGGAGTGTATCTCAAGCATATTACATACATTTCATACGGCAGAAAGCCAAGGTTTGGAAAGCTCGAAAAAATCATAGGCGACAGCAAAAACAGAATAATATGCTCGCCAAAAATTAAATTTGAAAGCGACAGCAAATTCAAAAGATTTGAAAATTCGGACTTTTCGGCAAGGCTCTGCACAAACCTTGCAATTTACTTGCTTTCAATGTGCGATTTTACCGAAAAGCTGAAAATCGGAATTTATGACCTTGACGGGCGTGAAAGTGAATTTTTGCCTTATGTTATGAAATATTCCTCTGATGTAACGGTTGTTACGGATTGCCCGGATGTTTATTATGACGAAAACGAACTTGTTATGGAGAATATGGGCGCTTGCTCGGTGGTTACAAAAAGAACCGAGGAGCTTGAACATTGCCACCTGATAATTGCTCCGCACACGATTGAAAAAACATTCTCATCAAACGAAAACACTTTAATTTTGACAAACGGCAGACCAAAGGCAGAGCTGACAGGCGAGGTTTATTATAAATATTACTTTAAAATGCCAAATGGCTTTGACCGAATAAAACCGCAGGAACTCGAAACGGAGTATTTTTGTTCAGCTTTATATTCACTCGGCAGGCAATATTCGCTCGGCTCAATAGTGCCTACAATGTGCAGTAATTTTTCTGCAACGCAAACAGTAAAATCCTTGTATGCAATGTTTGAAAGCCTTTACAAAAATTCCGCAAAATCAGCAGACGAAAATTAAATCATTGACAAAAGAAAAACAACGGGCAAGAATTACAGCCTAAGATAAAAAGGTACTGATATTAAAAATATTTAAGTAAAAACGGAGTCTGTATTCCTTTTTCTGTTGGGGCAATTTGTTGCCAATATTTTGCATTTTGCTTGACAATAGCACGAAAAAATTTTATAATAAAAAAGTATGTAAGAATTATAAAGAAATCATTTTTCTTATTGAAAGGACGATGTATAATGGCAGCAAAACAAATTATGCTTACAGCAGAAGATGTTAAAAAATACGAGGAAGAACTCGAATTCTTAAAAACCGAAAAACGAAAAGAAATTGCAGAGAAAATCAAGGTTGCCCGTTCTTACGGTGACCTTTCCGAGAACAGCGAATACGATGACGCTAAAAACGAGCAGGCTATTCTTGAGGCTCGTATTGCTACTGTTGAGGCTACTCTTAAAAATGCCGTTATCATTGATGAGAGCAACACTTCAAACGAGCATGTTCACCTTACCTCAGTTGTAAAGGTTGAGTATGTTACAAACGGCAGACAGCTTTCATTTAAAATCTTAGGCTCGGGTTCAAACGGAATTAACCCGAGAGAGGGCGTTATTTCTGATGAATCACCAATCGGCAAGGCACTTATGAACAGAAGTGTAGGCGATGTAGTCGAGGTTGAAACTCCCGGTGGTACACAGGGCCTTAAAATTTTAGAGATTTCAAAGTAAGCAGTGTTGAAAGGAAATATAAATAATGAGTGAGAAAAATCAGTCACAGAATACTGAAAACCTCGGTGACCTTTTAAAGGTCCGCCGAGAAAAGCTTGCGGCTCTTCAGGAGGCAGGCAAGAATCCGTTTGAAATAACAAAGTACGATGTTACACATCACAGCTCAGATGTAAAAGACAATTTTGAAGAGCTTGAGGGCAAGTCGGTTTCTTTGGCAGGCAGAATTATGTCAAAGCGTGTTATGGGTAAGGCGTCTTTCTGCCATATTCAGGACTTAAAGGGCTCAATTCAGGTGTATGTTGCAAGAGATAACATCGGCGAAGACAGCTATAAAGATTTTAAGAAATACGATATGGGTGACATTGTTGGCATAAGTGGCGAAGTGTTCAAGACCAAAACAGGCGAAATTTCTATTCACGCATCTTCGGTAACACTTCTTTCAAAGAGCCTTCAGATTCTCCCTGAGAAATTCCATGGCCTTACAAATACAGATACTCGTTACAGACAGCGTTATGTTGACCTTATTATGAATCCGGAGGTTAAGGATACATTCGTTAAGAGGTCAAAAATTATCAAGGAAATCCGTAACTTCCTTGACGAAAGAGGATTTATGGAGGTTGAAACTCCAATGCTCGTTGCCAATGCCGGCGGTGCGGCTGCAAGACCTTTTGAAACACACTACAACGCACTTGATGAAGATGTAAAGCTTAGAATTTCACTTGAGCTTTATCTTAAAAGACTTATTGTCGGCGGTCTTGAAAAGGTTTACGAAATCGGACGAGTATTTCGTAATGAGGGCGTAGATACAAGACATAACCCTGAGTTTACACTTATGGAGCTTTATCAGGCATACACCGACTACTACGGTATGATGGATCTTACAGAGAGTATGTTCAAATATCTTGCAGAAAAGGTATGCGGCAGTTCTGTAATAACATATAACGGCATTGAAATTGATTTCGGTAAGCCATTTGAGAGAATCACAATGGTTGACTGTATCAAAAAGTATGCAGGAATTGATTTTGACGAGGTTAAGACTGACGAAGAGGCTAAGGCACTCGCAAGAGAAAAGCATATTGAATTTGAGGAGCGCCATACAAAGGGCGACATTGTAAACCTTTTCTTTGAAGAGTTCTGCGAAAAGAACCTTATTCAGCCAACATTCGTTATGGATCATCCGCTTGCAATTTCTCCGCTTACAAAGAAAAAGCCTGACGACCCTGAAAAGGTAGAGAGATTTGAGCTCTTTATCAACACTTGGGAAATGTGTAATGCTTACTCTGAGCTTAACGATCCTATCGACCAGAGAGAAAGATTTGCTAAGCAGGAAGAGGCTTTTGCAAACGGTGACGAAGAGGCAAACCACACAGACGAGGACTTCCTCAATGCACTTGCAGTAGGTATGCCACCAACAGGCGGTATCGGCTACGGTATTGACAGACTTGTTATGCTCCTTACAGATTCACCTGCAATCAGAGATGTATTGCTTTTCCCGACAATGAAGACCCTCGGTGGTGTAAAATCCGAAAATGGTGTAAGTTCTAAAGAGGTTTCTACACCAAATTCAGAGCCTGAGAAAATTGATTTTTCTAAGGTAAAGGTTGAGCCAATCTTTGAAGAAATGGTAGATTTCGATACATTTGCAAAGTCTGATTTCAGAGCAGTAAAGATTTTGGCTTGCGAAGCAGTACCGAAGTCAAAGAAGCTTCTGAAGTTCACGCTGGATGATGGAGAACGCAAAGACCGTGTGATTTTAAGCGGTATTCACGAGTATTACGAGCCGGAAGAACTGGTTGGTAAGACAGCAATCGCTATCGTTAATCTGCCACCGAGAAAGATGATGGGAATTGATTCCGAGGGTATGCTGATATCAGCAGTACACGAGGAAGACGGTCACGAGGGACTGAACCTTCTGATGGTAAATGACAGAATTCCGGCAGGTGCAAAGCTCTATTAAGAAGTACCGTTTTACCCTACAAAACGGGATGTACTTCATTTGTGAAAAAGCTCTGAAAATACACAAATACACCAAATTTACACCAAATGGTGCTTGAAACGGTGCAGAGCCTTAAAAATCGCATAATTTTCAAAATATATGGGCAGTTCCATTGCGGAATTGCCCATTTTCAAAAATGTGAGAAGAATAAATCGGGATTGTGAGGGTCGCTAAAATGGGATTTGAAAAAATAGATAGGAATAGTTGGAAGCGAAATGAATATTTTGAACACTACTTTACTAATGTACCTTGTACATACAGCATGACTGTGAAATTGGATATTACACAAATAAAGGAAAAGCGATTGAAGCTATATCCTGCTATGCTGTATTACCTTGCAACAATTGTAAATCGCCATTCTGAGTTTAGAACTGCAATTAATCAGGCAGGTGAATTAGGTATATATGATGAAATGATGCCCAGTTATACTATCTTTCACGAAGATACAGAAACATTTTCCAACCTTTGGACACCATATATATCAGACTTTGAAGCATTTTCTATGGCGTATGCGAATGATATGCAACGATATGGAAGCAATCATGGAATGATAGGAAAACCAGATGTACCCGAAAATGTTTTTAATGTATCGATGATACCATGGTCAACCTTTGATGGCTTCAATCTGAATTTGCAGAAAGGATATGATTATTTGATTCCTATTTTTACGATGGGAAAATATTACAGAGATGATGGAAAAATCATACTTCCTCTTGCCATCCAAGTGCATCATGCAGTATGTGATGGATTTCATATCTGTCGCTTTATAAATGAACTTCAAGATTTAATAAACGATTGACATATTTAGGAGAGATAAAAATGGTTGGAAGAATATATCATGTTGGATTGACAGTTTCAGATTTAGATAGGTCAATTGCATTTTACAAAGATGTCCTTGGACTTGAATTCCAGGGAGAAATCTTTATGGAAGGCGAAGAGACAGATAAAATGTTCCGTAAGGAAAATTGTAAGGCAAGAGTTGCTTATTTGAATGGTTCTAAGGCAGTTGAAGCCCCACCAATCGAACTGATTCAATTTATAGACGAGGATGTAAATAAAGTAAAATCAGACTTGTTTACGACATCTATCTCAGAAGTATGCTTTTACACGGATGACATTGATTCTGTCTACAAAGTCCTTATCGAAAATCATGTGGAGTGCTTGTCTGAACCACAGTATTTTGATTTTAGTTCACAAGGATTTGGTAAAAGCAAAGCATTTTACTTCAAAGACCCGGATGGAATCATTCTTGAGATGATGCAACCTTTGTAAAATAATAAACAAATTAAAGTTAATTGAGCCCTTTGAGAGAGGAGAAATCTTTTCTCAAAGGGCTTTTTTGATTTTACGGATATTCGTAAACTACAAGAAAAAGCCGAAACTTCATATACTTTAATCACAGAGGAAGTGGAGGTTTTGATATGAGTAACAGTTTATCAGCAGTACATCCCGAATTAGTTGCCGAGTGGTCGGAGAAGAATTTACCACTGACACCGGACAATGTGACTTTCGGCTCGAATAAAAAAGTATGGTGGAAAGGCACTTGCGGTCACGAATGGGAAACAAGTATAAAGGCTCGTTCCAGTGGCGAGAAATGTCCCATATGCTCCGGTGCGAGAGTGATTGAGGGAATTAACGATTTAAGTACATTGAAGCCGGAATTGGCTTCGGAGTGGTCAGAGGAAAATGAAATCAAACCGACAGAGGTATCTATCGGCTCACACAAGAAAGTGATATGGAAATGTAAATTAGGACACGAATGGATAGCCACTGTAAAGAGCAGAACCATCAATAGAACAGGTTGCCCGTACTGCTCCCATAACAAAGTGCTTGCCGGATTTAATGACCTTGCAACCCTGTTCCCGGAAGTTGCAAATGAATGGTCGGACAAGAATGAAAAGAAGCCAACCGAAGTTATGGCGTTTGCAAACAGCAAGGCTTGGTGGAAGTGCAGAACCTGCGGTTATGAATGGAATACGCTTATCTCTACACGTTCAGGCGGCAGCAAATGTCCTTGTTGCAGTGGCTATACATTTATAAAAGGCAGGAATGACCTGAAAAGTACACACCCACAGATAGCCGAGGAATGGTCAGAGAAGAATTTTCCTCTGAAACCGAATGAGGTCAATGCAAAGTCGAGGAAAAATGTCTGGTGGAGATGCGGTAAATGCGGTAGCGAGTGGAAATCAGTTATCAATGCCCGTGTGAAAGGAACGGTATGCCCCGTGTGTGCAGAAAGGGCAGTGCTTGCCGGATGCAATGACCTTGCAACAACTGATAGAGAATTACTTGTTGAGTGGGATTATGAATTAAACAAGTTAAAACCGACAGAAGTTTCAAGAAATTCGGCAAAGAGAGCGTGGTGGAAATGCAGATACGGTCATTCTTGGAGTATGAAGATAAACGAGCGTACTGTTCTTGGAAAAGGGTGCAGGATGTGTGAGCAGGAGTATCTGTCATTGTTCCCGGCTCTTGCAATCAGTTATTATGCCAATTTGAAAGGATTGAAAGTTGAACTTGGCTCTGATAGGTTATTCGGCATTCCACTTGATGTATATATTCCACTGGAGCAGGTTGCCATTCAAGTGAATACGGACTCGGAGAAGATAGATATACTAAAGGAACATCTCTGTAAACAACGTGGAATCAAACTCATTAAGTTGCCGATGAAGCCAAACGAAGTGGAACCCGAATATGCACAGCGAATCAAAGCGGCATTTCAGAGCGTACATATATTTATATCTTCCGATACAGAAGAAGATGTTAAGATAATCAGGAAAATATTTAAGAACTGGAGGAACTGCCGATGAGAGAAAAGAAATATCATATTTACCTAACCGATGATGAGCAAAGCCGAGTGATACAGTCGCTTATCAATCTGAAAAATAACCTCATAGTACAAGGAAGATACACCGACGCAGTAGATGAAGTTCTTCTGAAAGTGCTGTCCGCAAAGAAAAAGAAACTGAAAATCAAATAATTTCAAGCATTTATGCCGTCTGTTTTTTTAACCGAAACAGGCGGCTTTTTTTTGTTGTCAAAAATTTTTTGAAATTTTTCGGAAAAGCAGCGATTTTGGGTGTCCAAAATGAAGCCTTTTGTGCAATGAGTGAAGGGGTTAATTCCTGATGATGAAAACGGAAGCCTTTTCACTTGTTCTTTGACAACTGAATACACAGGTCGTTAAGACTTTAATTCTGATGATAGCCACTTTAGTAGGTACGCCGAAACTTCTGAAAATTTCAGAACAGCGAGAACTCCTGCTATGAGTATCGGATTGCAACCGATATGGCGATGACGGTCAGAAAGATAATGATACTTCTCTACGGAGCTGGCGGAGTACCCGGCAGAGGTTAGATTCCTATGATACAGATAAGCAGTCTGTTCCTTA
>ERZ791801.99-NODE-99-length-106442-cov-11.394503_pt1 | contig 106442 bp, 93 predicted proteins | sample MGYA00510309_ERZ791801 | MGnify/ENA primary metagenome ERZ791801 (study PRJEB30046, sample SAMN00791979) | human gut metagenome | study: EMG produced TPA metagenomics assembly of the A metagenome-wide association study of gut microbiota in type 2...
GCAGAAATCAAAGCCAACCAAAGTTCCATAACGTAAATTGCAGATTTTGTGGTGCGATTCATGATGTTGATTGGGCAAATATAAGCGTCCTCTCACAAGTCATTCACAGCGTAAATGAAAGAAAAACGGTACAGACAAATATGATTTCCTTTGTGAGCCATGGAGATAAGACTCTTTAGAGGCTTATCGGAATGCCCGGCGAACAGGAACATCATATTTCGTCTGTACCGTTTTTCTTTTCATAAACCGATAAAATCACGACTTGCGAGAGGACGCTTATATCTGCCCCTTCACAATCTATAAAAGCACCACAGAATCTGCAACACTACGTCCGTTAAACTCTGGTTTAACCGCGCAGGACAGCAATATTGCGTTTTAATGAAACAAGCGCTGCATCCACATCTGCCCGTGTCGTATCGCCACAGAGTGTGATTCTTATCGTGCCTGGTGCATATTCTTCCGGCACTCCCAATGCCTTGATCACATAAGAAATCCGTTCTTCACCTGTATTACATGCGGAACCGCCTGATGCACAGATTCCATCTTCGTCCAGCAAAATCAACAGCGATGCCCCCTCAAGTCCTTTAAAACTAAAATTCACATTTCCCGGTAACCGGATACTGCGATGTCCATTCAATTTTGCATCCGGAATTTCATGCATCACACGCTCGATCAGATAATTGCGAAGCATAATTTCTTTTTGTACTCTTTTTCTCATGTTTCCGTAAGCAATCTCTGCTGCTTTCGCCATTCCTACAATTCCGGCTACATTCTCCGTACCGGCACGTTTCCCTCTCTCCTGACTTCCGCCATGGATAAAAGATGGGATATCAATGCCATCACGGATATACAAAAAACCAACGCCCTTCGGTCCATGAAATTTATGTGCACTTGCGCTCAGCAGATCGACCGGATAATAATTTACGGAAAGTGGTATCTGGGCATACGCCTGCACAGCATCTGTATGGAATAAAATCTGTTTTTCGCGCGCAATTTTTCCAATCTGATAAATTGGCTCGATCGTTCCGACTTCGTTATTAGCAAACATCACAGAAATCAACGTTGTATCCGGTCTTATAGCATCCATTACCTGTTCCGGCGAAATCAGTCCATCCCCGTCCACTTCCAGATAAGTAACATCATATCCCAGTTTTTCCAGATACTCGCAGGAATTCAAAATGGCGTGATGCTCAATGTTGGTTGTTATAATATGCCGCCCTTTTTTCTTACAGGCGGCTGCAATATTTTTTACTGCCCAGTTATCAGACTCCGAACCACCTGATGTAAAATAAATCTCTGAGGTTTTTGCATGCAGGGTTGCTGCAATGACTTCCCTCGATTTTTCCAATTCTCTTCTCGCATCTTCACCGATACTGTAGGCTGTGGATGCATTTCCATAATTTTCCTGTAAATAAGGTTCCATCGCCTGTTTTACAGCATCAGACATCTGAGTTGTCGCCGCATTATCCAGATAAATCTGTTTACTCATTTTCTCCTCACTTCTCTCATATACTAAATTGATGAATCTGGCACTTCCAAACGCACTCATTCGGTGTCCAGAAATTTGAATCCCGGGAGGTCAAATGTCAAAAAATCTATCTGTAAAAAGAACTTTATTTACCGGAACCCTGCTGCTCACAGCTGCCGGCATACTCTCCCGTTTCATTGGTTTTTTCTATAAGATATTCCTCTCACGCACAATTGGTGCAGAAGGTCTTGGAATTTACCAGCTGATTTTTCCTGTTATGGCTCTTTGTTTTTCGCTGACCTCCGCCGGAATCCAGACATCTGTCTCAAGATTTGTATCCAGTGAGATTGGAAAGCAAAATCCTGCCGGAGCCAGATTTTATCTGCTGATCGGACTGATTCTGTCTGTATGCCTGTCTGTTTTTACCGGCCTTTTTATGTGGAATCATTCTGATTTTATCGCAGGCTCTTTTCTGCGGGAAATGCGCTGCGCCCCGCTGATCAAAATACTGTCCTTCTGTTATGTTCCATGCAGCATCCACTCCTGCATTAACGGTTATTATTACGGATTAAAAAAAGCGCTTGTGCCGTCTCTCTCCCAACTTGCAGAACAGTCAGCGCGTGTCGGGGGTGTCTATCTGATTTATCTCGTTGCACAGAGTAACGGCCGTTCCATTGCCATCTCTGACGCCGTGTGGGGGCTTGTACTTGGTGAATTTGCAGGAATGCTTGTCTCCTTAAGCTTTATCGGTTTTGGAGCCTGTAAAGGCAATATAAGAAAAACGACATGGTCTTTGCTTACCATGTCGTTTCCTCTGACGCTCAATCGCCTGACGCTTAATTTATTTACAACTATCGAAAATCTGCTTATACCATACCAGCTAAAATTGTTTGGATACAGTTCCTCTGATGCGCTCAGTATCTATGGCATCCTGACCGGAATGGCATTTGCCATTATCATGTTTCCAACCGTCCTGACCAATTCCATCTCAGTCCTTCTGCTTCCAGTCGTCTCCGAAGCTCAGGCGAAACACAATGACAGACTCATCCGGGAAGCCATTATAAAAACAACCGAGTCCTGTCTTCTACTTGGTCTACTCTGTACGATTGGACTTTTAGTTCTCGGTGATTTTATTGGCAACTTTATTTTTAAAAATGCACTCAGCGCCACTTTTATCGTTACAATGAGCTGGATCTGCCCGTTTCTTTATCTCGGAAGCACGTTAAACAGCATCTTCCATGGACTTGGGAAACCTGGAATCACACTGTTTTTAAACCTTTTCTCCTGCCTGATCCGTATTCTTTTTATTATATTTCTGATTCCAGTTATCGGTATCAAAGGTTACCTGACCGGCCTTTTGATCAGTCAGATCGCGCTTTGCGTCCTTGCTTTGCTCTGGCTCTACCGCCTGATGAAAAAGGGCAGTTCCGGATAATCTCCAGGCTGCCCCTTTTCTCTGTTCCTATAAAAATTTACAAGTTCTACAAAACGGTCTTTCCATGCTTTACAATTTGTCTGATGTTAAAATCTTCATCCACGATCACACAGTCGGCATATTTGCCATTGTCGATACTGCCGTATTTCTCCCACAGTCCAACTGCTTTTGCAGGATTCTCTGTTGCACATGCCACAACCTCCTCAAATGGAAGTCCTGCTTCTTTGACTGTGAACTTCATGCAGTTAAATAAGTTGGTTACAGATCCTGCGATCGCACCGTCCACTGTCAGGGTTGCCTTATTGCCATGTACCTGAACTTCCTGTCCTCCCAGAGAATAGATTCCATCCGGCTTACCGGTTGCCATCATACTGTCACTGATCAGGATAATCCTGTCTTTTCCAAACATCTTAAAACTCGTGCGGATGGTGGATGGATGCAAATGTACACCATCGCAGATCATCTCAACCATAACATTTTCATTATCACAGGCTGCTCCGATCACGCCCGGTGCCCTGTGGGTAAATGGAGGCATTGCATTGTAAAGATGTGTCACCTGTCTCGCACCATGTTCAAATGCTTCCTTTGCAGTATCATAATCGGCGGTTGTGTGTGCCACTGACACGCGCACTTCCCCTTTTACGCTGTCAATAAATTCCATTGCTCCAGGTTCTTCCGGTGCCACAACGCAGACACGGTATAATCCGTCCGCCTCCTTCTGCAGCCTGCGGAACATCTCCGCGTCAGGTTTATGCACATATAATGGATTCTGAGCACCTTTTTTCTCCATGGAAATAAAAGGTCCTTCCATATAAATTCCGACTAACTCAGCCTCTTTTGTAAGCAGTGTCTCATCCGCTTTCTGCTCCTCATGGAATGTTTTTGCAGCTTTGCTGATTGTCGTCAGTTCCTCCTCCGACAATGTCATCGTTGCCGGGTGAATGGAAGTGATACCATTTTGCAGCTCATACTCTGCCATGTGGCGCATCGCCTCTACGGTTCCGTCACAGAAATCGACTCCTGCGCAACCATGAAAATGAATATCGATCAGTCCCGGGATCACATAACAGCCCGCTGCGTCGATTTCCTTTCCATCTCCGGAATCTGCTGCGAAAAAGCTGCCATCTGTCGCTACTTTCTTCTCAACGAATTTTCCATTTTCAAATACTTTACCGTTTACAATCTTCATTTTGATTTTCCCCCTTGCTTATGCTGCCTCTGCGTCAACCGAAAGGTTGTCTTGCATCTTCTAAGCTAATCTAATTTACATTTTAGAAGCCTGCACCGGGAAAGTCAAGCTGTACACAAAAAATCACAAAGAAAAAACCCCGGAAAATAAAGCTTCCGGGGTTGTCTACCATTCATTGCAATTAAAAACTGCTTATCCGCATTAAACGCGTGATAAATATTCACCTGTACGTGTATCAATCTTGATCACATCATCCTGCTCAACGAACAATGGAACATATACAGTTGCTCCGGTCTCAACAACTGCTGGTTTTGTAGCACCTGTAGCTGTATCGCCTTTGAATCCTGGCTCTGTATCTGTAATCTTTAACTCTACGAAGAGAGGTGGCTCTACGGAGAATACGCTTCCGTTGTGGGAACATAACTTAACCATCTCGTTCTCTTTTACGAATTTTAATGCATCACCGATATCATCTTTGGATAATGCAATCTGGTCGTAAGTCTCAACGTCCATGAAGTAATATAAATCACCATCAGCATATAAGTACTGATAATCTTTTCTCTCGATACGTGCCTGAGGACATTTCTCTGTCGGACGGAATGTCTTCTCAACTACACCGCCACTCTTAATATTCTTTAACTTAGTTCTTACAAATGCTGCACCTTTACCTGGTTTAACATGCTGGAATTCGATAATCTGATAAATGTTACCTTCTAATTCAATAGTGATACCATTTCTGAAATCGCCTGCTGAAATCATTCAAACTTCCTCCTTAAAAAAATGCGTGCGAGCACAAGGCTCTCTGATTTCTCTATTCTATAATAAATAGCTGCACTTTTCAAGCTTTTTTTATGGAAACACAAACTTTATCATTCATATTAAAGAAAATACCACCTTTAAGCATGTTTCCTTTTTCTTAAAGATGGTACATTCTTTATTCGTTTTAAAATATTATCCAATTGCTCCTGGAAGAATTAATGCAAAAATAACAGTTAAACACATTATGGAGATTGACATTATAATCTGAGCTAATGTATATGTTTTTAAACCACCTTTTACATTAAACCCTGATAAATTAGACACTACCCAGAATCCGCTATCATTTACATGTCCTACACTAATCCCTCCTGCAAGCGCAGCCAATGCAATATACACCGGATGAATTGATACACTTGGGGCAATTGTTGCCATAATTGTCATTGCTGTAATTCCTGCTACAGTTCCAGACCCCTGCGCAATTCTAAAAATACAACCTATAAAATAAGCTAAAAACAATATCTTTAAAACTGAACCGCTATTAATATTCAATGTAGATACAAGTGCATTTCCAATATCTGTTGCTGCAATAACGGCACCAAACGAGCCTCCTGCCCCTGTAATTAATAAGACAACCCCTGCTTGTTTCAATGCTTCATTTGCAGAGTTTTCCACTTTATTCTTTCCAAGATATTTAAAACCAATAAGATATGCACAAAGTGTACCCAGCATAATTGCTACAATTTTATTTCCCAAAAACTGTGCAATCCATGGCACATTTTCACTGATAGCTGAAGCTCCTGTTCCAATAAGAATGCAAAAAACCGGAATTAAAATTGGAAGTAATGAAACAAAAAAACCTGGTACTTTCTGAAGTTCATCCAAATCCTCTTCAACATAAATTTCAGCATCTTTATTTACATCTTTTTCCTCATTAAAAATTCCTCTATCTTGAATTTTAGTATACACAAACACAGATATTAATGTTGCAATCGCACCAATAATCAATCCCATAATAACCATTGTTCCAAGATCAAAATTCAAGATACCTGGTGCCGCCAATGGGTTAGGTGTTGGAGGTACAAGTGTTTGTGCAATTCCATCTCCGATTGTTAAAGCTCCTACGACATATGCAAGTGGTTTGTTCACCTCTCTTGCAACAGCTACTCCAATCGGGATGAGAATAATAAATGTAACATCAAAGAAAACAGGTATAGCAAGAATAAATCCAGCTACTGCTACTGCATATAAAACATACTTATTTGGTACAGCATGTACAATTGTTCTTGCAATTACCTTCGCAGCTCCAGTATCACTCATTAATTGTCCTAAAATAACACCAAATCCAATCGGCAAGCCAATTCCTGCCATCATATTACCAAAACCTGTACCTATTGTTTCAATAGAATTTACAAATCCTAATCCACATGTTACACCCATATAAATACTTGCAATCACTAAACTTAATGCTGGATTAAATTTTGGAACAAGTATTAAAACAATCATAATTGCTATTGCTATCATTAGATTAACTACTAAAAAAACTCCTGACATTTGCGTTCTCCTTTATCCTATATTATTTTATCTTATATCTCAGTTCTAGTTGCTATGTATGCTCCCTTAGATGCTGTTGTAACATTTTTCCGATATTGGTAAAGACATCCCTTTACCTGCTCTACCTCTTTTCGTACAACTTCTTTTCGCCTCTTTCTAAAATCAACATCTGCTTCAATTATACCATTTAATACATCGACTGTAATCACATCACCATCCTGTAAATATGCAATTGGTCCATCATCCAATGCCTCTGGACATATATGTCCAACAAAACATCCATTGTTAGAACCGGAAAACCTACCGTCAGTAATGACACACACTTTGCTTCCAAGGTTCATTCCTACTAGAACTTTCATAACTTTATACATCTCTGGCATTCCAGGTCCGCCTTTTGGTCCTTCGTTACGGATTACAACAACTTCTCCTTCATGTACTTGTTTCGCCCTGATTCCAATTAATGCATCCTGTTCGCTTTCATATATTTTTGCTGGTCCTCTAAATAAAAGCGCTTTTTCCGGAATTGCGGATGGCTTTGTCACTGCTCCATCCGGTGCAATATTTCCCTTTAACACAGCTATTCCCCCACGATTATGTACCGGATTAGATAAACCTCTTATAACATCTGTGTTTTTATTTTTGAATTCATCAATATTTTCTTTCGAAGTATGTCCTGTACATGTTATACCATCCAACATCAATATGGAAGCTAATTCCTTCATCATAACAGGAATTCCTCCAGCCTCATAAAAATCCAGTAATGTGTACTGTCCTGCCGGAATCATCGGAACCATATGTGGAACTGACATGCTTACTTTACCAAATTCAAAAATATCAAGTTCAACACCTGCTTCATATGCTATTGCCAATAAGTGTAAAACAGCATTCGTCGAGCCTCCTATAGCAGAGTTGACTTTAATTGCATTTAATATGGCATCTTTTGTTACTATGTCTTTTATACATATATTATTCTTTACAAGATTCATCACTGCCTTGCCACTCTCAAATGCAATACTTTGTCTTCTACTATACACAGCAGGGATTGCAGCACTTCCTGGTAAAGAAATTCCCATGACTTCCGCCAAACAACACATTGTGTTCGCTGTTCCAAGCATAGCACAAGAACCTATTGTCGGTACTGCATTGTTTTCAATCCAATCAAATTCTTCCTGCGTAATTGCTCCACTTTTTAATGCTCCCTCTGACTGCTGAATAATAGAATGGTCTATGTATTCTCCACCATATGGGTTTCCCTCCTTCATTCTGCCCGGGAGAGTTGGACCTCCATTTACAAACACAGTTGGAAGATTTACACGAAGCGCTCCAAGAATCATTCCTGGAACTATTTTGTCGCATGATCCCAGAATGACCAATCCATCAAGTCTATGTGCCTCTACCATTGCTTCAATATCGTCTGCAATCATTTCACGTGTCGGAAGAATATACTGCATACCTTTATGACTCATTGCCACACCATCACAAGCACCTATTGTGCCAATCTCCACTGGTGTACCTCCTGCAGCATATATTCCTTCTTTTACTCTTTGTGTTAACTGTTTTAACACTACATGCCCTGGACAAACCTGGTTATATGCATTGACTACCGCTATAATCGGATTCTTCAATTCATCGTCTGTAAAACCTGATGACTTATACAACGCTCTTACATTTGCCCATTCTGCTCCATTTAAAATATCACTACTTCTTTTCATATTTCTCCCTTCTTCGTTTTGTAATCACATCATCATGTCATATGATGTCTTAAATTATAAAAGCCTATATGTATATTTTCAATTGGTATTTTCACAAAAAATGCACTGTATTTTTTATGAAATATACACAAAAAAAAGATTAAAATTCCAAAATATTTTTTAGAATTTTAATCTTTTTAAAATCACTTTTTCTTTAACAACTCAAGATTTTCACGGTTCTCCTTCATATGTGCTTTCATTGCTTCATATGCCGCAATAGCATCATGGCTTCGAATTGCATCTACAACTTTCTGATGTGTAAGTACGGCGGTACCAGCGAGTTCATGATTCGTCAAATCTACATAGATCGATACTCCCTGTGCAATTAACGGAATAATTTGTTCTACAATTGAATTACCAGTAATACTTGCAATCTTTGTATGCAGCTCAATATCTCGTTCACTATAATTTTCACCATTACAAATCATACTCTCAACTTCATCGCACAGTCGTTGTAAATCCTCTATGTCCTTATCTGTAGCTTTTTGAGCTGCAATTTTGGCAATTTGTGGTTCCAGCATTGCTCGGAAATCACTTAAATCCTCTGCAAGTTTCTTTTTATCTGATGCAAATCGGAATCCTAACGGATCTCCTATTTTTCCAATATCATTGCATACAAACGTGCCCTTTCCTCTTCGTATTTCTACCACGTTCCTAGATTCCAGTATTTTAACTGCCTCACGAATTGTTCCTCTTCCCACACCTAGTTTTTCCACCATGTCCATTTCGTTAGGAAGCTTATCTCCAGGATTCCATTGATTTTCAATTATCATCTGCTCAATCTTATCAGCAGCCTGTTCAGCTAGAGAACGGCTCTCAAGTTCTCCCACTTGCATCACCTTACCCTCTCTTAGTTTCTTGTCTCAATTTCATGGATCATATCAATTCTTGTCTGATGTCTTCCACCCTGAAATTCTGCATCTAAATATGCTTTTACAATGTCTTTTGCAAGCTCACTGCCGACAATACGTGCGCCAAATGCAATAATATTGGCATTATTATGCTCTTTTACCAGTCTTGCAGTTGCGCAGTCGGAACATACTGCTGCGCGGACACCGTTTACCTTGTTTGCTGCGATGGAGATTCCTACTCCGGTACCGCAGATGAGGATTCCGCAGTCAGCCTCGCCGCTTACAACTGCACGTCCTACTTTCTCTCCGAACTCCGGGTAATTGCAGCTCTCATTGCCATCTGTTCCAAAGTTTACAACTTCATGTCCAAGACTTTTCACATAGTCCATGATGATAAATTTTAATTCTGTTGCTGCATGATCGTTTCCAATTGCGATTTTCATTTTTAATGACTCCTTTTTCTTTCTATCTATTTTGCTTTTTCCGGTATCTGGCATAGAAAAATAAAACGATTTTTTCCAGATACCGCTTTAATACGATCTGGATCTCCTCTTTCGGATGGATCGGTTTCACCAGAATGGTTCTTATCCCGGCAAGATTGGCACCGTAAACATCCGTAAAAATCTGATCTCCGACGAAAATGGTGTTCGTGGCATCCGTTCCCATCTCCTGCATTGCCCTGCGGTAATTGCCCGGTTTCGGCTTTCCTGCCTTATAAATATAAGAAACATGTACCGCATCATTGAACATTTTAACACGCGGTTCTTTGTTGTTGGACAACAGCATACACTGAAAGCCCAGTTCCTTTAAATGTGCAAACAAGACACATGCCCGCTCGTCTGCAGGTGCGCCATGCGGCACAAGCGTATTATCAATATCAAATATGATCCCCCGATAGCCCTCCTCATAGAGCCTGTCAAAGTCGATCACATATGTGGAATCCAAATATTCCCCGGGATAAAATTTTTCCAACATGAATGTCTGTCCCTTTCACTTTCTTTTCCGCAGAAAAATACCGTATGAATTTCATACGGTATCATAAATCATTTATAACCAGAAGTTTTCTTCTTCTCTTACCTGTTTCAGCTTCTCCGTAGATGCAAATGCATCGTCACCAACAAAAAACTGGTACTGCTGCAGCACCTGATCTTTTTTCAGATCCGACAATGCCTTTTCCACATCCAGCTTCGAGAGATCGCTGTCAACGCCCTTTAATTCATAGGACGCATCCGGCTGGTATCTGGCATTAAACTCAGCGGATCCGTGATCCGCTTTCTGCGCTGTCTGTAACTGTACAGCTTCTATGTCTGCACTGTCCTTCTGTTCCACAGCCCCCATTACCGGCATCGGTCCGCTTTCCATGGACTCCCGGATCTGCTGGCTGCGGACTTCATTTATCTTTATGGAATTGTAATCATAAAATCCCGCACCAGTGCGGATTCCAGATATATTCATACAATCTTCTCCACTAAAATAATATCATGATCTCATCACCCGATCATTCACTGCTTCTTTATCATTACATATATCGACAAATCTGTTTTAGAGTTTAACCCCTATTTATCAAGCATCTTCTTCAGTTCGCTCATAAAAGTATTCACATCCTTAAACTCGCGGTAAACAGATGCAAAACGTACATATGCCACGGAGTCGAGATTCTTGATCTTATCCATTACGATCTCTCCGATCAATGTACTCGGGATCTCTTTTTCCTCTCTGTTAAAGATCTCAGTCTCAACTTCATCGACAAGCTGATTGATCTGGTTCACAGAAATCGGTCTCTTATGGCATGCTCTTAATACACCGGCTTCGATCTTGGAACGATCGTACTGTTCACGGGCATTATCCTTCTTAATGACGATGAGCGGAATCGTCTCCACTTTCTCGTATGTCGTAAATCTCTTCCCACAATCATCACAAAGTCTTCTCCGGCGGATGGAATTATTATCATCTGCCGGTCTTGAGTCAATGACTCTTGTGTTTTCGCTGCTGCAAAAAGGACACTTCATAATCACTACCTCCAACCCATTAACCCCTATTATTTTCTAGTATATATGTCCTTTTTGCGATTGTCAACGAAATATTTTTGAGAAATTTCTCTGTCGGTTTCAGGAAATTTCTCTGTCGGTTTGCACCTGTTTTAAGCAAGGATTTCTTTTGCAAGTTCTTCCATTTTAGCAACATCTGTGTCCTTCATTGTGGATTTGATACTCACAACATTCTCACATACGTTTACCTCTTTCATGCCTTCGAGAATACCCTTCATGCCTTTTGCTGCGCAAGGTGCCCATGAACCGTTCTCGATCAGTCCGAAAGTACGTTTCTGGAGGTTCTTATGTACAAGGCGGTGCAGGAAATCTTCCATCGGAGGAAATACCCCTGCATCATAGGAAGCTGCTGCAAGAATGATCTTTCCATAGCGGAAAGCATCTGCAACTGCCTCTGCCATATCATCTCTGGTCAGATCCATAAATACTACCTTGGATGCTCCGTTTGCCCGGAGTACTTCTACCATTTTTTCAGCGGCTGCTTTTGTATTTCCATGAATGGATGCGCAGGCAACTAAAACACCGTCCTCTTCTGGCTCATAGCTGCTCCATGTAAGATACTTTCCGATATAAAAACCAAGATTTTCTTTTAAAACCGGTCCATGCAGCGGGCAGATTGTCTGAATGTCTAACGCTGCCGCTTTTTTGAGCAGTGTCTGAACCTGCACACCGTATTTTCCAACGATATTGATAAAATATCTTCTCGCCTCGTCTGTCCACTCTTCCTCTGCGCTCAACGCACCGAATTTTCCAAATCCGTCTGCGGAGAAAAGGATTTTTTCCGTCTCTTCATATTCCACCATGACCTCCGGCCAGTGTACCATCGGTGCCATCACAAAATGCAGCTTATGTATTCCGAGCTCTAATGTATCGCCCTCTTTTACCACAAGGCAGCGCTCATCTAAATGTGCGATATCAAAAAACTGTGGCAGCATCGCTTTTGCCTTTGCGCTCAGTACAAGCTGTGCCTTTGGGAATTTGTCTGCCGCACGTTTGATATTTGCCGCATGATCCGGCTCTAAATGGGAAATGACAAGATAGTCTACCGTTCTTCCATTTAACACATTCTCAAGATTTGCAAACCACTCATCTGTTTTCCGCTCATCAATGGTATCCATGACCGCAACTTTTTCATCCAGGATCACATAGGAATTGTAAGAAACTCCGTTCGGAATCTGGTACTGGCTCTCGAATAAATCTAATGTGGTATCGTCTGCTCCGATATACTTTACTGCTTCTGAAATATAGGTATCTTTCATAATGGCCTCCATATGTTTTATCATCTAATAATAGGAATTATTACTGACATCAAGATAATACTTTGTGATGAAAATGTCAATGTTTTTCCTTTTCTTTATGCTTATTTTTTAGATAATTGCGAAACTCCTCCTACTCTTCTTTCAATTGTTCAAAATCAACAAAAACATTCAAGACACGCTCTCGCTATGTGTCACTCGCAGCGGTACTAAGAAGCCAGGAACAACTTACAGTTGTACCCGCCTTCTAAGTACCGGCGGTTCCCCAATGTCTTTCATGTCTTTTGTTAATTTTTCACAATTCAATTTAGATTTTCATGAGTTTCGCAATTGTCTAATGCTTATTTTTATGAACAGTTTCCTGTTAAAAAAAAACAACAGTCACCTTCTCCGGGCAACTGCTGTCTTTTATCTCATGCACTATTTCAATTATGCCATTTTTCTTTTCATTGCAACTGCTGCTGCTCCTGCAAGCAGGATACCCATGCAGAAAATCAGATTGATACCTGCACTGACATCTTCTGTTTTCGGAGAAGTAACTGCTGTAACGTCTTCTTCTGCTACAATGTAGGTTGAAAAGTGGTTTGTTTTGAATGTGATCACACCATTTTCTACTGTTGTATCACAGCGTGTTAAAGTTCCATCATCCTCAAGACGGTAAACCACGATTGCTTTTCCTTCTTTTACCGTAATGTTAGCAGGCATTGGAACAGAAACCTGTACATATCCATTTAACTGATGTACCTGTGTGTTAGCGGCATCTGTCAGGTTAATCTCCATAACAGAGAACTCGCCAAGTCCACTCACCTGTGCTTTGATCACTTCTACTGCTTTTTCATAAGCTGCTCCTGATGTAACAGTTGCCGCTGTGATTGCTGCACCTGTTGGAAGTACACCTTCTGCATCTGCTAATGCTGCTGTAACCGGCTGTGAAACCGGTGTCTCTACAGCTGCCGGCTGCTGAACTGCTGGTGCCGGTGTCGGAGCTGGCTGGGATGATGTACTGGAACTTGTGGATGTATCAGTTTTATTGTCTGTGGATGTTGTTTCCTGTGTAGGAAGTTTCTCTACTGCCCCACAGATTTTGCAAAAATTAGCAACTGTATCTGCGGTCAAGCCTTCCTGTGTTTCATAATACTCCAGCATGCTTTTCATCATTGGAGCAAGGTCTTTCTCTGGATCAGCACCAGCATAATAATCTCCATCTGTATAATACCAATTTACATACTCTGACAGAGTCATTTTCATATACTCATGCTTCCCTATCGTATGATCTAAAACAGTGGAACAGGTTTCACAGAAAGCTGCATGTGTTCCATCTCCCTGATCATTATATCCCCATCTTAAGTTTGGCTGGATTGTGCTGTGATTTTCCGGACACTCTTTTGCTTCCGTAATCTTAATAGTTTTATCCTGATCCGCTGTCACTTCAAATGCTGCTCTGCACCATCCCCAACCAACCTTATTGTCATTTGTTAATTTCTCTACACCATCAATATGATAATCCTCTGGAATATAATATCCATTTGCCTGAATATACACACGTATTCTTGCTTTTGCATCTTTTGGGACAGAAATAGTCTCGTTTGTTCCTGGAGCAATCCACTTAAATGTATCTGTCTCATCAATTTCTTCTACATTATTAGTGTCTTGATAAAAACGTACTCCCACATGAGAATTCGTATTATCAATTGTAACTTGAACCGTCTCTGGATTTTCTGATGGTGTTCCTCCATTCTCACCATTTTCAGATCCGTTTCCTGTGCCTGCATTTGTCTCTGCGTACACGCTGCCCACTGGAATCATACAGAAAACCAATGCCAATGCAACACAAACTGCAAATGCTTTCATCATTTTGTGTAACTTTTTCATTCACTTTTCTCCTTTTTTCTGTTGTGATTTACAACTATTCGTAAACATTCTACTACTATCTGTAGTGTTATGCAACCATATGTTTCTTCTTTTTCAATACACTTAACCAAAAAGATTTATTCCCGCATATTTTTATAGCGCATATTTATAGAAAGGGACACATTATGATCGAAGGATTAGACAAACGCTTACAAAATTCACGTATTAATGCAGGTTTATCCCGCGCCCAGATTGCAAGACTTTTAGGCGTGTCAGACAGTCTTATCGGTTTATACGAAACAGGTGTCAGACAGCCATCACTCTCCACATTGATAAAGCTTTCCACTATATATAAAGTGAGCACTGATTATTTATTAGGTTGTGAGAATACAGGAAATACAAATCTCTCAACCCAGGGACTGACCGACCAGCAGATCAAGGTCTTAAAATTAACCATCCAGTGTTTCCGTGAAAAGCAATAACCTTATTCTGCACAAAAAAAGACAGATACTCCTTCCTCTTTCCAGAGGAACAGTACCTGTCTTTTTTATTAAAAAATCTTCGTTGTCCACTTCGAGCAGTCCCACACTTCATTGACAATGTCCTGATAAAATTCCGGTTCATGGCAGATCAGAAGGATACTGCCGCGGTATTCCTGAAGCGCACGTTTTAATTCGTCCTTCGCTTCGACATCCAGATGGTTGGTCGGCTCGTCTAAGAGCAGAACATTGGTCGATTTATTGATCAATTTGCAGAGTCTTACTTTTGCCTGCTCTCCACCGCTTAACACGCGGACAAGGCTTTCGATATGTTTGGTCGTAAGTCCGCATTTTGCAAGGGCAGAACGCACTTCGTACTGGCTGAAAGACGGGAATTCTTCCCAGATCTCATCAATACAGGTGTTCTTGTTCTCGCCTTTGATCTCCTGCTCAAAATATCCGATCTCTAAATTCTCTCCGAGTTCCACAGAACCGCCAAGCGCTGGGATCAATCCTAAAATACTTTTTAACAGAGTCGTCTTACCGATTCCATTTGCGCCGACAAGTGCAATTTTATGTCCACGCTCCATGGAAATATTTAATGGTTTTGACAGCGGTTCATCATATCCGATCACAAGGTCTTTCGTCTCGAAAATATAGCGTCCCGGCGTTCTTCCAAGTTTAAAATTAAATTCCGGCTTCGGACGCTCCGCAGCAAGCTCGATGACATCCATTTTGTCTAACTTCTTCTGGCGGGACATTGCCATATTTCTTGTGGCAACGCGCGCTTTGTTCCGGGCGACAAAATCCTTTAATTCACTGATCTCCTGCTGCTGTTTGCGGTAAGCCGCCTCTAACTGGGATTTTTTCACCTCGTAAACTTCCTGAAACTTATCGTAATCCCCGACATACCGGTCAAGGCGCTGGTTTTCCATATGGTAAATAATATTCACAACGTCATTTAAAAACGAGATATCGTGGGAGATTAAGATAAATGCATTCTCATACTCCTGCAGATAGCGTTTCAGCCATGCGATATGCTCTGCGTCAAGATAGTTCGTCGGCTCATCCAAAAGGAGTATATCCGGTTTTTCCAGCAAAAGCTTTGCCAGAAGAACTTTCATACGCTGTCCGCCGCTTAAATCCGTGGCATCATGGGACAGTCCGAGATCAAGCAGACCGAGCGCTCTCGCCACTTCCTCCACCTTTGCATCAATGATGTAAAAATCATGCATGGTGAGTGTATCCTGAATGACTCCGAGCTCCTCCATCATCGCATCCATCTCGTCCGGTTCCGCCTCACCAAGTTCATCACAGATCCGGTTCATGTTTTCTTCCAGTTCAAACAGCCATGCAAACGCCGATTTTAACACACTCTCGATCGTCATGCCTTTTGTCAGTGTGGAGTGCTGGTCGAGATAACCGACACGGACGTTTTTCGCCCATTCCACTTTTCCCTCGTCCGGCATAAGCTTTCCGGTCACGATATTCATAAATGTGGATTTTCCCTCGCCGTTGGCGCCGACTAATCCGATGTGTTCTCCCTTCAAAAGCCGGAAAGACACGTCATTAAAAATTGCCCTGTCACCAAATCCATGTGTCAGGTGCTCCACGTTTAAAATACTCATACTGAATCCTTTCGTTTTTAATTACATTGTTCAATTTTTCACAATTTGCTCTACTCTGGTGGGAAGTTTCGCAGTTATTTTTTACTTGTACAACATCTTCTTCGTCTTTTTCAGGACATGGAAATATGCCGGGAATAAAAATGCATCCGCAAAGATCCATGCCACCGGGCTTGCAAAGCACGCTGCCACATAGCCAAAAACAGGCACAAACGCAAATCCGACCAGTGTTCTTGCAACCATCTCAAACACTCCTGCCAGAATAGCAAATTTGCTGTATCCCATTCCCTGAATCAGGAAACGCACGATGTTGACAAATGCCAGCGGAATATAAAATGCACTGTTGATCAGCAAAAACAGTCCTGCATTGGAAACGACTTCCGGCTCTGCCTCTCCGACAAAGAAGCCTGCCAGTGCCCCACGGAAGAAGATCATAATGACCAATGCCAGCACCGCATACGCACATCCGAGAATGGACGCCGCCTTTAAACCTCCGGAGACACGATCCAGTTTTTTTGCCCCGACATTCTGACCGCCATAGGTTGCCATCGTAGATCCTAACGCATCAAACGGACAGCAGAAAAACATTCCGATCTTGCTTCCGGCTGTCATTGCTGCAACCGCATGAGAACCAAGGGAATTGACTGCACTCTGTAAGATAACGCTTCCGATTGCCGTGATGGAATACTGCAATCCCATCGGGACACCCATGCCGCACAGTGTCATCATATACGTTTTATTTATCTGCATTTCCTCTCTGCTCGGCCGCAGGATCTCAAAATGTTTGATACTGTAAATAAGACATCCGATACCGGAGATCAACTGTGAAATTACCGTTGCCCATGCTGCGCCTTCCACTCCGGTTCCAAGCACTACGATAAAAAACAGATCCAGTCCGATATTAATGACCGCTGCGATCACCAGAAACACGACCGGTGTCCTGCTGTCCCCCATGGAACGGATAATTCCCGAAACCAGATTGTACAGATATGTGACCGGGATTCCCCAGAAAATGATCACAATATAATGGTAGGCACCGTCAATAATATTTTCCGGTGTGCGCATCAGCTCCAGAATCGGCATACAGAAAATGACTGTCATAATCGTCATGACCACTGCAAAAATTGCGGAGAGGTAAATGGCATTCATCATAAATCCACGCATGCCCTTATAGTCTCCTGCGCCGAATTTGTGTGCTAAAGGAATTGCAAATCCGTTGCACACTCCCATACAGAATCCGATGATAAGGAAGTTGACGGAGCCTGTAGAACCTACCGCTGCAAGGTCATCTACTCCAAGAAAACGTCCTACGATCAAAGTATCCATTAAATTGTAAAACTGCTGAAATAAAAATCCAAACAAAAGTGGTACGGAAAATCCAAGAATCAGTTTCATTGGAGATCCGTTTGTCATATCCTTCGTCATATCTTTTTCCCTCGAAAAAATTGTGGTGATATTACATATCACCACAATAAGTATTAAAAACTTCAAAAAATGTATCTGTTTTCATCCCGGAACCCGTCTCGAGTTCCAGATTCTCCCAGAGATTTTCATTGATATTGGAATTCAAAGAAGAAACAAATTCATTATATTCATCATCAAAAGCTTCTTTTTCTCTTTTGTCTACAATATTGGCTTTGTTTGCCTCCGTCAACTCCTGATTGTATTTGTTCAGACATTTAATGAAATAAAAGCCTCCATCCACTGTGATTTTACCGGAAACTTCATCATTTTCCATCTGAAATGCAATCTGCTCTACCGCATCCGGAAGTTCATCTCTGGAAACATTTACCTGAATGCTGCCAAGCTCATTATAGTTATTGGCGAGTGTTGCAAAATCTTCTCCCTGAGCTAATCTGGATGCAATTTCATTTGCCCGGCTCTCATCCGAAACAAAAATCTGCATGATTTCCATCACCCGTGCCTCATCATCGCTGACCTCCTCATTCACAGCTTTTGTGAGTGAATGGTACACTTTCTGTGCCAGTGCATAATGCTCATAGTACTCTTTGATATCACTCTCCGAAACACCCATATAGGCAATCTCATCCTCCGTGAGAGATGCAAAGTACTCCTCTGCTGCCTGGGCGGTCTTTTCCTTTTCTTCTTCGGAAAGCTCCATTTCTTTTTCTTTTGCAAGTTGGTCTAAGCAGACCACCTGTGCCAGTTCCTGCATTGTGATATTTTTCACATAATTTTCCAGAGAACTGTCTCCAAAATCATGCTGCCAGAGATCAAGTCCATAGGCAGTTCCGTAAATATTCTGGTAATTCACAAGATATACCTTCGCCTCTTTCAGCCCACAGGACACGTTTCCGATTCGAAATACCTGGCGATTGTTCAATGTGTTTGAGACGATCACTTCCTTATTTCCAATCTTACATCCTGTGAGCAGAAAGGAAAAGCAGAGCAGACATATCAGTGCAATTTTTTTTCTAATATTTTTCATGCTTTTCTTTTAAGCTTCCATAGCTTTTAAAATGCTTCTTGCAACAGAGATTCCGTTTGCGGATGCCTGCTGCAGTCCACGGGTTACAGATGCTCCGTCACCGATGGCACGAAGACCTTTTACGCTTGTCTCAAAGTCTCTGTTTACAACAACCTTGTTCGAGTAGAATTTTACTTCAACACCATATAATAAAGTCTCATCACTTGCAATACCCGGTGTTACCTTATCAAGTGCAAGGATCATCTCCTCGATATCCACCATAATACGATGTGGGAATACAAGGGAAAGATCTCCAGGTACTGCATCCTTTAAAGTAGGAATCAGGTTATTTCTGCAGAGACGCTCCTCTGTCGTTCTTCTTCCTCTTCTGAAATCACCGAAGGTCTGTACTAAAATTTTTCCGTCGCAGAGCATGTTGGAAAGCTGTGCAATCTGTTTTCCGTACTCGATTGGTGTTTTAAATGGCTTTGTGAAATTCTTGGATACAAGGATTGCAAAGTTGGTATTGTTTGTCTTTAAATCTTTGGATTTGTAAGCGTGTCCGTTTACAACTGCAAGTCCGTTGTCGTAGTACTCTGTCGCAACTTCACCGGATGGATTCGTACAGAATGTACGCACTTTATCGTCAAATGTAGGTGTGTGGTAAACTAATTTTGCTTCGTAAAGGTTATCGTTTAAGAATTCCATAACCTCGTCACGCACTTCCACACGGACACCGATATCTACCGTACCAACCTGCGTCTCGATTCCATGACCGTTACAGATATGTGAGAACCAGTCTGCTCCCTCACGTCCGACTGCGGAAACGATCTCTTTTGCATAGTAAGTCTCATCTTTGTCTGTCACAAGACCTTTCACCTGATTATCCTCAATAATAATATCTTTGACCATGGTATTGAATTCCATCTCAACACCCTGCTCTAACAGATGCTCCTGCAATCTGGAATAAATCTTGTATCCTTCCTCTGTTCCAAGGTGACGGATCGGACATTCGATCAGTTTTAAGTTTGCTGTGATTGCTTTTCTACGGATCTCGCGGATTTCTTTTTCTTTATCCACACCGTAAACTTTTGTATCTGCTCCGAATTTCAAGTAAATATCATCGGATTCTTTTAATAATGTAACAGTCTCATCATATCCTAAAATCTCCGGAAGATTTCCACCTACGTCAGGGGATAAAGATAATTTTCCATCGGAGAATGCTCCTGCTCCGGCAAATCCGGTCGTGATGGAACATGGCTGACAGCCTACACATACTTTTGTCTTTCTCTTCGGACACTGTCTGTTCTCGATACGGCGTCCTTTTTCAATCATTAAAATCTTCAGGTCTTTGTTGGCATGGATCAGTTCATATGCACAGAAAATACCGGAAGGACCTGCCCCAATAATAATCACATCATAATTTTTCATGTAGTTTTCTCCTTGTTATAAAATGCTTTTTTACAGTTTTTTGCACTGTAAAATGGCTTACTCATTCTGTTTGCTTTGCAAACTTTTTGAGTATAATAAACTATTTTTCGTTTGTCAATCCTATTTTCAAAAATTGTTGAAGTAATAAATTGTTGAAATAAGTAACCATTCAGCCCCCATTCGTAAGTTTATGAAAGCTGCCTTGGTTTGAATCGTTACAAACCTAAGCTTCCACGATCAGATATCTGCCATCCGGGAGGACAAAAACTTCGCTTGCCTCCTCCAGATCCCTGAGTGACATTCCCTCGATATCAGCCCCCTGATCTTCGAAATAAGCTTTTACTTCTTTCAGATTCATACAGACGACCGCCATGCAGTCCTCTAAAAATTCCTCTGCCTCTTCCATTGTCTCTGCCACTGGCTCCGGCAGAAGCTGTTCCTGATGTGCCAGAAAATATTCTAAACATGTCTCATCATATTGCATTTTATTTGCTCCTCTCCTCATATGTGTTGTTGATAATTTCTAAATTTTAATTTAGGATCTACGAGAATTTAGAAATCATCCAATCTACTATTTCATGCAGTTTACCATAGATAGGGATCGATTCCAAGCTTTTGCAGCTCCTTATAAATGCGTGCAACCGGAAGTCCGACCACATTATTGTAATCACCTTCAATCCCTTCAATATAAATGGCACATTTTCCCTGGATCCCATAGGCACCGGCTTTATCCATCGGCTCTCCGGTCTCCACATAACGGTCGATCTCAGGTTCCGACAACGGCTGCATGGTAACTTCTGTTTTCTCGTAAAAGGTATGTGCGCCCGCTCGTCCGTTTTTATCCAGAAACACAAACGTAACGCCTGTATACACGGCATGTTTTCTTCCCGACAGAAGTGTGAGCATCCGCTTTGCATCGGCTTCATCTTTTGGCTTTCCAAGGATGGTATCATCACATGCAACGACGGTGTCTGCCCCGATCACTAAGATATCCTGCGGTGTCATCAGTTCCCCATGTCCGCTCTCATATGTTTTTACCATTGCTGCGACCTCTGTCGCTTTCTGCTCGGAAAGCTCCATCACAACCTCCTCCGGCGCGCTTTTCGAGATAACTTCCTCCCCTTTCGCCGGGCAGATTTCAAATTCCAGTCCGATCTGTTCTAACAATTCTTTTCTTCTCGGCGATGCCGAGGCAAGTATGATCTGTCCCATAAATTTCCTCACTTAACCGTTTACTTTTTCTTGACAAGACACCGTTTTTTGAAAAATGAAATGCCATAGCATAGAATCTGATCATAATCATCTTCATACTCCTTTGCATACAGACGTTCATCTATCTGTTGCAATGCAGTATTACATGTACTTTCCAATTTTTCCTGATTTTTCGTGTATTTTGCTTCAAAAATCGCAACACGTCCATTAACCGGATCATATACGACCACATCACTACGCCCTTCGCCATGCTCCTTATTCGAATCCACCATATATCCGGCACCTGTAAAGATTCCTGCAAGAAACGCATGATAAAAATCCTCTTTATAATCGTGATAACTGATTGTGCGTCGTAAAAGAATATTCATTTCTTTTGTCAGATTCACACTGTCACCATTCCACACTGCATCAAACAATAAAGTCCGATTCCATTTTCTGGTACTGTCATCAAACCACTGTATAACCGTCGTTTCAAATATATCCCTGATTTCTTCATTCGGTATCATAAGTGCAATCGCACCGTCAGGCAGCACCTCATCCGTTTGTTCATTCCGCGCTTTTGTGAGGTATCCTGTCAGATACAGCATACTCCACAGGTTATCCTCCGAAGAATGTAAATAATCGTAAGTCAGATTTTCATCCACACGCTGAACAATTGTTTCTCCAGCCATTAAATTTTCCAGCTTCTTCGTGATGCTGCTTCCTGAATGATCGATAAAAGAACGGATAATTGCATTATCGCTGGTATTTTTCCAATAACTGACCGGCTTAGCCTGTGGATTGTGCTGCAGCTCCAGCAGATAATTCATCACATCCCACGGACAATAAACATCAAAGTCACCAAAGTGATATCCGTCATACCATTTTCGGATATTTTCCGCCTGATCTTCTGTCTCTGCATCTGCTAAAATCTGATCCACCTCGCTCTGGACAAAGCCAAAGTATTCATTCAGGCGTGAATCTGTGATAGTGTCAGACACAAAATTATTGGTTCCTGTAAAAATACTTTCTTTAGCAATTTTCAGACATCCTGTGACAACCGCAAAACAAAGTGCCTGATTATCTTTCAAAGCCTGCAATAGTCCTTTCATGACATCTAACATCTCGTTGTAGTAACCATGCGCATTTGCCTTTGCAACCGGAACATCATACTCATCTATCAAAAGTACTACTGCCTTACCATAATGCTGCTGCATCATAGTCGTCAACAGAACAAGACTGCTTTTCACTTCTTTTTCCGAACCACATCCATGCGCAATATTTGTAAACGTTTTCTTTTGAAACTCCGTTACATGACTGTCTTCAAGCAGATAAAGATGTTTGTTATACAGATCGGCAAACACCATTGTCAGCATATCGTATGCACTTGTAAAGTTCAGACCATCCACCTGCCGGAATGATACGGAAACCGTCGGACATTGATTCATCCACTTGCTGCATAATTCACTCTGGCGTGCAATCTCAAGACCTTCAAATAGTTTCCGACTGTTTTTTCGAATATCAAAAAAGCTTTCTAGCATACTCATTCCGAGTGTTTTTCCAAATCGACGTGGTCGGGTGATCAACGTCACTTCTGCTTCTGTTTTGAGAAGTTCCTCGATCAGACCAGTTTTATCAACATAATAAAATCCATTATTGCGGATTTTTTCAAAATTAGAAATACCAACCGGGATGTTTAAGGCTTTCATTTTTGCGACTCCTTCCTCCGTTCTCATGATTTCTATGATACCATGAATCACTTATGCACACAAGAAAATATCGTCTGATTGCTCTATACAATCGCTCTATACGAAAATCACCGGAATCATTAAGACTCCAGTGATCTTCGTGCATACATTTATTCAATTGAAATCAGCTTTTCTAACCGGAACGAGTAGATCAGAATCTCCTTCACCTTCAGTTTCCGGGTGGCAAAAACCCGCTCCAACGCATCCGCATAAAGCTTTAACTGTGTCGCATAACGGTCAATCAGCTCCTGCGCAGTATCCACACGATCTGTCTTGTAATCCAGGACTGTGATTCCGTCATCCTCAATCCAGAAAACATCAATGATTCCCTGAATTAAAGTTAAATCTTCCTCATGCATATGATTTTCCTGCGACACATTTTCTGACATGATTTCCTGTTGTGCATTTTCAGTCTGCGCTTCATTTTCTATCATCTGCACACCTGCCCCAAAGCCATATCTTTCCAGTTCCTCTTCCGTAAATCCCATGACAAATGGTTTTTCACGGTAAAGCGCTCCCATGCGCTGTGCGAGAGCCATCCGCTTTCCTGTTTCCGAGGAAACAAAATCTGCCACAATCCGCTCTTTCACAAGTGTGCGCATATCCGCAGTGATCTTCTCCTCTTTTTCCATAGCCTCCATCTGTTCCTGCACGCTTTTTTCTGAGGCAAAATCATAGCACTCCATGACACGGTGTACTGCGGTTCCTCTGAGTGCGCCACGGTTTGCTGTATTTGATTCTATTTTCTGTTCTGCTTTACTTTCTGCTTCCTGCCCTGCATCCTGTGCCTTATTTTGTGCCTCCTGTTCCACGATTCCCTGTCTCTGGATAAAAAGAGGAATCGTTGGCGTCACAGGTTCTTCCAAAAATGCCGGAACTGTCTCCTCCTGCTCTGCCTCAAATCTTTCACGCATTGCACGGTGCTTTAATTCGGATACGGAATATTTGTTTTTCCGCAAAATATCTGTCTGATAGGGATAACGCTGCGAAAAGCGTTGTTTTAACTGCCCGACCAGCTGTGTGTCCGCCGCTTCGATCTCAACGATCCGCTCCGTCAGATTTTCATTTTGCTCTAACTGGTTTTCCACTTCGTCTAAGACAAGCTCTGCCGCTTCCACGATCCGGACCGGGTATTTGTCCCCATAGGAAAGCACTGCCGGAAGTATCCAGTCGAGATACCCTGCGGCACTTTCCCTTGTCAGATACGGAATCGCTGTGGTGTCGCTGGAATGTGCATACAATGCTGCCTGCTGCCTGAAAAATTCCAGTTTTTCCGGGGCATCCTTTAATGTTCCGGTGAGAATGAGCTTTTCTTTTGCACGGGTTAAGGCAACGTAAAGTACACGAAGTTCCTCGCCGAGATTTTCCAGATCGATCTGCTTTGCAATCGCCTTCTTTGCGATAGTCGGTGATTTGATACGCTTTTTTCCGTCCATGTAGTCAAGACCAATACCAAGTTCCGGGTGAAGCACCATTTTGCTCCGTGTGTCCTGTTTATTGAAATTTTTGCCCATACCGCTCACGATCACAATTGGGAACTCAAGACCTTTGCTCTTATGGATACTCATGATCCGGACAACATCCTCGTTTTCCCCGACCATGTCTGCCTCACCAAAATCCACATCATATTTTTGCAGTTCATCGATATAACGCACAAAATGAAACAGTCCTTTGTAACTCGTTTTTTCGTAGGCTGCGGCTTTTTCCAAAAGCATGTTTAAATTCGCTGTCCTTCTGTTTCCTGCCGGCATTGCCGCCACATAATGACCGTATCCGGTCTCGCACAGGATGATCTCGATCAGCTCATGGATCGGGGTGTCCGGGACGAGCTGGCGTAATTGCCTGTATTTTTTGTAAAATTCGAGCAATTTCTGGTGAGCGGTCGACTCTATATGATTTTCTGGTTTCTCATCCGCATTTTTTCCCTGCTTCTGATCTGCCTCCGGGTTTGAAATTTCTTTTTGCCCGTCCTCTTCATAAAGTCCTTCTGCCAGTTCGAGCACCGCTTCATGAAAAGGCACACTGCCATCTTCAAGCCTTAACACCGCAAGCTCCTCATCGGTAAGCCCTGCCATCGGCGAGCGGAGCACTGCCGCCATCGGGATATCCTGTCTTGGGTTATCCAAAAGCCTCAGCATGGACAGCACCGTCTGCACTTCCACCGTGGAAAAATATCCGGTGGAAGAAACCGTGTGTGCCGGGATCCCATTCCCGTTCAGCACTTCCACAAGCGAATCCGCCCAGCCGGACAGGCTGCGGAGCAAAATTACAATATCGGAGTAACGTGCCATCCGAAGTTCTCCGGTCGCCTTATCGGTGACAGGCTGCGTTTTCATCAGATGTCTGATCTTCTCCGCGACCATTTTTGCTTCTAATGTCTTCTTATCGGAAAAATCTGTGTCCTCCAATAATTCATCATTGCTGTCCGCAAGTAAAATCTCAGGTGTAAATCCATTTATCTGTTTCCCGGAAACTTTTTCATCTTCTGCTGCTTTTTCTCCAGCAGGATTTTCCTGCACTGGCATTGCCGGATAGCTTGCCCCCGGATACAGTGCAGCCTCCGCATCATACTCTACATTTCCAAGGCTCCGCGCCATAATTTTATAAAAAATATCGTTTGTGCAGGTTAAGACTTCCTCTCTGCTCCGAAAGTTTTTGTGCAGGTCAATACGCTGCGTGGTGCTCTCTTCCAGCGAATAGGAATCGTATTTTTTCATGAAAAGTTCCGGTCTTGCGAGACGGAACCGGTAAATACTCTGCTTTACATCCCCGACCATGAAAATATTATTTTCCCCACGCTCCTCTCTGGAAATAGAGCGGAGCAGTGTCTCCTGCACTTCGTTGCTGTCCTGATACTCGTCGATCATGATTTCTTCAAAAGTATCCCGGAATTCTTCCGCAGTCTTTTTCGCTTTTTCTGTCTCCTCATCCACAAGGATCTGCAATGCAAAGTGTTCCACGTCATGAAAATCCACCAGATTTTTCCGGCGTTTTGCAGCTGCGAACTCATCTGCAAACTGTTTTGTGAGGCGGATAACTTCTTCTAACATCGGCTCCGTGCGCTCTAACTGCTCTATCATCATCTCCGGCGAACAGAAAAAATATTGTTTACATAACTTCTTTACTACATCCTTCGCCTGCTCCCTGAGACTTTTTACCAGCTCCAATTTATCGGGATCTCCCTCAAAACCTCTGCTGCTCGCAAGTCTGTCGTATTTGATATCGGAAAGCGCCCCGGACAGTTCACAGAAAGATGTTAGTTTTGACAAACCCTCATATTTTTCCAGATCGCTTCGCACCGCTTTCTCATACATATCCGGTCCGTCATCCTGCTGTGTGACCGCAAGCGCCTGCTTCAGGAGCTGTTCACAGTCTTTTAAGACAAAGCGGATGTTTTCCGTGAGCGGAGCAAGCCATTCTGCGCGGTCTAACTCCTCCCTGGTTTCGATACGGTAGGCTCCCACAAACGAATCCAGCCATTTTTCCGGCCACGGATAACTTCTGGAAAACTCATATAACTGAAGGATCATCTCATTTAATGCAGCATCGGTCCGCCCCGAAGCATAGCCCTCCACAAAATCGGAAAATGCTTCCGAAGGCTCTTCATAGTTTTGTTCCAAAACTCTGCCAAGGACATCCTCGCGCAGTAATTTTAACTCACCCTCATCCCCGATACGGAAATTCGGTTCCAGATCGATCTCATGAAAATGATTGCGCACCACATACAGACAGAAGCTGTCGATTGTCGTGATCTGTGCATTGTGAATCAAGGTCAGCTGCCTTAACAGATGCTCATCCCCCGGCTGTTCGTCTAACGCTTTCTCAATCGCATTTCCGATTCGCTCCCGCATCTCTGCCGCTGCCGCATTGGTAAATGTCACGATCAGCAGATGGTCAATATCCACCGGATGATTTTTGTCTGTGATGATTTTTACAATCCGCTCTACTAAAACAGCGGTCTTTCCAGAACCTGCTGCCGCAGATACTAATATATTTCTGTTTCTTAAGTCAATGACCTGCTGCTGCTCTGTGGTCCACGAAACTCCCATATTTCTCACTCCTGTTATTTCTATTCCTGTTTTTCGTTTTCCATACGCTTTAACACCTCGTCCGCACTGTCAAATTTTTCCAGTTTATGATAGGAATATCCCGGCATCCGGGCGTCAAAACCGCAGACTGTGTGGTATGGACAGTAATCGCAGCCACTTTTTCCGTCCAGCGAGTATGGATGGATTGAAATATCCCCGGCAAAGATTTTTTTCCCGGTCTCTTTGATCTTCTCTCTCACATAGTCAGACATCACGGAAAAATCGTAGGTGCTGGCAGCCTTAGAAGTTGCTTTTAAGCTTCCGTCCGTTTTTTTTCCGATTGGAATGACCGAAGAATTTCCGGCAAAATCCGAATCCATCGCCTCGTAGATTTCCGGATCATCATTCACCAGACCATTTAATTTCAACTGCTCCAAAACGCTGTTTTTTATCTCTGCCTCTGTCTCATTTCCAAGTCCGTCTACCATCGGATCCTGAATGTGATAGTAGAAGATACCCGCCGGTTCCGCTTTTTTGCCTGGATGGCGTTTTTCCTCTAATTCCAATGCCGCATTCATATAGACCACAAGCTGTAACTGCAGTCCATGATACAGATTGACAAGTGAAAAACTCGTATTTCCCGATTTATAATCGATGATCTTCACGTAAACTTTATCCGGCGTCTCGTATGTGTCCACACGGTCGATCCTGCCGAGCAGGTTCATTTTTTCCTCATCACTCAGCTGAAAACGGATGGCGTCCAATTTATCTGCACGCGAAAAGGACACCTCAAAATCAGCCGGCACAAATTTCCCCTTTTGGATCTGGGTGGTGAGTGCCCACACCGTCCGCTTGATGGTCTGGCGCATCCGGCCGGTCAGGTAACGGTTTCTCACATTTTCAAATGCTCCTGCATTTTTGCACCCGGCAATCGCGTCATTCATGCTCTCCTCTATAAATGTCTCCTGCACATCCTCCGGGATGTTAAACCAGGTGTACTCTGATTTTTCCACTCGTCTGGAAAAATGCTCGAGCGCATCATGGTAAATATTTCCCATGTCCACGCTTGCGAATTCCAAAAGCTGACGCTCCTTTAGGCGTAAACCGTAATTCAGATAATGTGCGTAGGCACACGCCGCAAAACGCTCCAGTCTTGTGACGCTGTTCTCCAACACGGTTCCATAAAGTGCCTGCGTCACTGCGTGGCTGATTGGCTCGTCGCTGTGTACCACATACGACGCTTTTAACAGGCGGTCGGCTTCCTCTTTCCAGTTTTCATCTGAAAGATAAAACTTTGCAAGCGCATTCCATACCTCTTTTTTCGCTGGCTTTGATAACTTTTCCTCTGTCTGATCTTCCCCTGACGCAGTTTTTTCATTCTCCCCGGACCATGCCTCATCCTGCAGTCCCTCCAGGAAAAACGCCATGCTGCTCTCCGGTGTCATGATACAGTCTGCAGAAGTCGTCTCGCCGATCTCCTCCACAGTTTTTTCCGGAAACATTTTCAAGAGCGTTCCGACAAAGTACGACCTTCTGAGCGCTTTTCCGTCCGCATTCACTTTCGAAAAGGTCACATATAAAAAGTCAGACGGTTTCGTCACATTCAGATACAGATAAAACCGCTGGATGAAAACTTTTTCACGCGCACCCGGTGCAAGCTCCAGATGGCAGGCTGCCATTTTCTCACGCTCAAACTGTGAGATGATCCCTCCGGCATTGCCCGCTTTCGGCACAACACCGTCATTGACACCGATAAAAAACAAGATTTTGATATGGTTCAATCTGGTACGCTCGATATCACCGATCGTCACTTTATCATTCCCAGGCGGGATCACGCCGACTCTTGCCGCCTCGAACCCGGCGTCTAAAATATCCGCATACTCTCTGACCAGAAGTACCTCATCTCCCAAAAAGTCCACGACCTTATCAAAAAGATCCATGACGATCCTGTAAATCTGGGCGTACTCTTTCGCCTTGACCTGATTGCCCTGACGCTCGAATTCGAGTTCTTTTTGTTTCAGTTTTTGCTCTATTTCTAATTTTTCAATCAATTCATACAACGCAGTGGTTCCGTCCCGCACGGTCTTTCCCTGGGCAAACGCTTCCGATAGCGGTGCAAAGAAGCCATAAATCTTTTCCCGCACCTCATTCATTTCTGTGAGGTTCTCTTTTTCCGTGTCGTCGAACACAAATGTCCACTGTTTTTCCCATTTTTTTCTGCCACGTATCCCCTTGGCAAGCACGTAGTTTTCCAGCAGATCGATCTGCCGTTCTGTGATGCCGGTCAGTCCGCAGCGAAGGAAACGGAACACGCTCTCATAAGAGAAATCAAGTTCCACCACCTCAAGCACCGCACGGATAAACTCGATAAACGGATGAAATAAAATAGTTCTCGTCTGGTCGAGAAAGTATGGAATGTCATACGCCGTAAAGATCTCATCCACATAGTTGTCGTAAAGCCCCACATCCCCGGTCACCACTGCAATATCCTTATAACAGTAATGCTTTTCACGTACAAATTTCGTGATCTCGCGCGCCACAAAGTGTAGTTCTTCCCTTGGATTTTTAAGGCTTACGATCCGAAGTTCGTCCTCCTTCTGCCGCCATTTATGATAATACGGACGGAACAGATTCTGCTCCATGAAGTACAGGGAGGGTGCATTTTTATACCTGTGTTTTTTTCCATCGGATAACACAACCGGCTCCTCCACCGTGATGTGAAGCTCCTCCGCCATTTTCATCAGGACCGACACCGTTTTTTTACTCATGGAAAAAAGTTCCTGTCCGCCCCTGCAATGGTAAAAATCCTCGCCTGCATCCATCGTCACGGAGACAATGATACGCTCTGATAACACTAAAAGTTTCCTGAGAAGCTGGTTCTGTATCGGTGTAAACCCGGTAAATTCGTCAAACACGATCACGCTGTCTTTTATGATACCAGAATCCTCTGCAACGTCACACAACAGCGATAACACTTCCTCAGCGGTGATATACTGCCCATTGAGATATTCGGAAAAACTGTGATACATGACCGAGATATCCTGCATTTTCAGGCGCAATGTCTCTCCGACATCCTCTGTCTCCAAAAATGTATCCAATTTTTCCGGTGACACATTGTACTGCGTCAGCTCAGAAATGAGGGATTTCACCTCACTGATGTATCCCATCCGGTTTAAGTTACCGCCCAGCACACTTAAGTTTTTCTTCTGTTCCCCTGCAAGCTTTCGGAGTACCAGATTTTTTCCGGTCTCCTCCAGCACACGGAGGTTTTGTTTTCCAAGCCCGTCAAACACACGGTATGCAAGGCGCGCAAAACTGAGCACATCCACATTCATAATGGCGTGTGACTTTTCAAGCCGCACAAGCTCGCGCTGTGTCTGCATGGTGAACTGCTCCGGCACAAGCACCAGATAATTTTTCTCCGGATGCTCTGCCGCCTCTTTTAGTATGTTCCTATATAAATAGGATGATTTTCCACTTCCTGAATTTCCGAAAATAAATTGCAGCGACATGTTTTTCCCTTACTTTTTTCAAATTCTAATTTTCGTTTTCTGTTCCTTTTCATAGTACATCATTCTGCCTTTTTTGACTAGTACGGCGTTTCGTTATTTGCAGGACGATGTACCAGTCAAAAAAAGCTGCCATACAATCCGGGAATTTCTCCTTTCAGTACGACAGCCGTAATCACTGATCTCTATTTCTGTGCTTTTGTTTTTTTCTTCCGGTAACCATTGATGTCATATTTTCTTTCATACTCATCAAAGTATGCCATGTAAGTGTCATTCTTTAACTCGCGGACACTCTTTAAATACTCATGGGTATCAAAGTCTGCTGCCTCAAGCTCGATCATGGCAACTGCGATGTTCGAGCAGTGTGCTGCGATTCGTTCCAGGTTCGTCAGCAGATCATTAAACGCAAATCCCTGCTTCATCTCACATTTTCCGGTGCGGAGTCTTGCGATATGACGCAGTTTCAGTTCATCGCAGAGGATACCGATCAGTTCGCGGAGTGGTTCTACTTTTGCCGCCATCTCAAGGTCGTCCGCACAGAATGCATCCACCGCAAGACTGACACACTCTTTTACTGCATTCTCCAGCACATCCAGCTCATACTGTGCCTCATCCGAAAATGCAATTTTCTTCTCGTTCAGCTCCGCCGCAACCTCTGAGATATTCACCGCATGATCGCCTAGACGTTCGAAATCACTCACTGTATGCAAAAACTTGGATACCTGCTTCGCCTGGCTTCCATTCATCTCATGCGTGGACATCTGCATCAGATAGGTTCCCAGCTTATCCTCATATTTATCGATCAGCGTTTCCTTTTCCTGTACCTTATTAAACTTTTCTGTCGAATACACAAGGAACAGGCTTAACGCGCGTAAAATATTCTTTCTTGCCTTCTTTGCCATGCCGTTCATCGCAAGATGGCTCTGTGTGATCGCAAGATCCGGGTAAGCAAGGAAACGCTCCTCGAGCAGATCGAAGTCTGCCTGATCCTCCTCGTCCTCCGGCGAATCTTTTACAACAAGATAAACAATTTTTTCAATCCATTTGATAAATGGAAGAAGTACTAAAATCGTTGCCGCACGGAAAACCGTGTTTAACATTGCGATCAGTACCGGGCTCATGGTGGCATTCATAAACGGGAAATGCACCACAGCATTGACAGAATAGAATACAATTGACCAGAACAGCATGCCGAACAGATCGTTAAACAGATAGATCAGGGCTGTTCTCTTACCATTTTTGTTCGTTCCGATCGAGGAGAGCAGAACCGGACAGGCTGCGCCGACACCAATACCCATGGTAATAGGAAGCGCCGCTGCAAAAGTGATCGTTCCACTCATGGACAACGCCTGAAGGATACCGACTGAGGCAGATGCACTCTGCAATACCGCTGTAAATAAAATACCTGCCAGTATACCTGCCGCCGGATTCTTAAACATTGTCAATACATTCACAAAATGCTCGTTATCTTTTAATGGTGCAACTGCCCCACTCATGGTCTGCATCCCCACCATCAGGATGGAGAACCCAAGCATAATGTCACCGACATTTTTAAAGCCGGATTTTTTTACAAACATTTTAAAGATAATACCAATGATCGCCACGATCGCTGAGATGGTCGCTGTGGACAGCAGCTGTGCAATTCCATTTGAGCCGTCAATGTACGACAAACACAAAATCCAGCCTGTCACACTCGTTCCGATGTTAGCTCCCATGATGATACCGATCGCCTGCGCAACCTTCATCATTCCGGAGTTTACGAAGCCGACAACCATAACAGTCGTTGCGGAGGAGGACTGGATGATCGCTGTCACAGCAGTTCCAAGCAGCACTCCTTTCAACGGTGTGTTCGTCAGCTTATAAAGAACCAGCTCCAGCTTATTTCCCGCCACTTTCTTCAGTCCGTCTCCCATCAGGGACATACCAAAAAGGAACAGTGCCACTCCGCTGAGCAGCGATAAAATAATAGTAAATGTTGTCATTTGTACTCCTAACTACGTTATGCATTCTAACGTATCCCTGTCTGCAATTTTATTTACAAACTTTTTACATGATTTTTACATTTAACCGACATTTCTTATTATACTGTACCTCATGGCAAAATCACAATCATTTTATTTCTATTTTAAAATTTTTTACATTTCGCCTAGGAAAATACCGTTTTCAGACAAAATTATTATCACTTTTTTATCTATTCTCATTTAGTGAGAGCAGATTCAGCCTTTTTTGTCTGCACCTCTCCGCTCAATCCCTGTTTTCTTATAGTATTCTGCCTTATCCTCATACATGCGCTTCTCAGCTTCCTGCAGAAGTTCATCCAGATGTGTGTCCGCCCTGTCCTGCCAGATCACTCCCACTGCGATATTTACGTCCTTCTCAGCTGTCAGACACTCTAACTGCCTTATGCGTTCCGCCAACGTGTCCTGATCGATCTGCGCGCACAATACAAGCAGCTCATCTCCCCCGATACGGAATACGCCGTAATCGCCAAACACCTGCTCCAGACATGCACCGGCTCTAAGGATCAGGTCATCCCCTGCCTTATGTCCCAGTGTGTCATTCACACCTTTTAAACCAGTAACGTCACAATAAACTACGCCGATGCTCTGCTCCGGATTGATCTGTCTCACATACTTTTCCATCGCAAAGCGGTTTCCAAGCTGAGTCAGCGCATCCTTATAGCTCAGATCTTCCAGACGCCTCATCAGATTCCTGCGTTTGATACAGGACTTGAGAAAAGAACCCATGATCTGAAGCATATCCGACGTATATTCCAATGAAACTGCCGGCGGATTGTCAACTCCGTAAAAAGCAATGATTTTTTCCGCATCATAAATTGGCATGGCAACAATGGAATGGATATTCTGCCGCTTCAGATTTTCATATTGAAACGGATCACTCAGGCGCATCTCCTCAATATCCGGTATCCGGACATATTTTCCCTCCTCAAAAATGTGATACCAGTTCTCACAGATCTCCGGCGGAAGATTCTGGAGATTGTCGATCTCCGGTGGCACTCCCGGCGCTGTCCATTCATATGTATTATCATCCCTGCCATCTCTGTTCCTCTCAAAAATATACGTTTTCTCTCCGTTCAGCGCTTTTCCGAGATATTCCAGAATAATACGGATTGTCTCGTCCGGCGACTCGGCAGAAAGTGCTTCCTTCAATGCCTCGTTGACAAAGGACTCCATATCCCTGTACTTCTGGATCATCTTGTCCTGTGAACGCTCCTCGCTGATATCTATACTGATCTCGATCCGGTACTTTTTCTTTGTGACAGGATCTTCCACCAGGGTATCTTTCAACATCATGTATTTATCGATCACCGGATTATAATAACGCCACTCGACAAACTTTCCGGCACAAAGCCTGTCATTATTGCACATGCCGCAGGGAACAGAAGATTTCTGCAGCACCTCGTAACATTTCATCCCTTTCACATCATCCATGGACTGTAATCCATACACCTCTAACAGTTTGCGGTTCATATAAACAAGCTCATCTGTCTCTATGTCTGTAGCGTACACGTACTCACCCAGATTATCAAAAAACTTCCAGATAACTTCTATTTCGTTCATTCTTTATACTCCGTTTCATGCAGATATGAAATTTTTATATAAAAATCTGTATAGTAAAATAGCACCTCCTGCGAGGTACTATCCCACTATACGCCTTTATTGCGCAGATTGCAAACAAACTCTTCCATAAACTTCTTTTTTTCACAGGGTTTTCCAAAGAAATATCCCTGAAGATAATCTGCCTGCAGTTCTTTCATCTTAAGATGCCAGTCTTCTTCTTCGATCCCTTCCACACAGATGCGGATGCCGATGCTGTGGACCATCTCAATGATCTTTTTAAACAGCTCATAATCCCGTTCGCAGCTCATTGCCTTTGCTGTGAAATCCTTGTCCATTTTCACATAGCCAGGATTCATGTCACTGATGCAGTGGAGATTGGAATACCCGGTTCCAAAATCATCGATCACGAACTGAATCCCATTTTCCTCAAGCACTTTCCTGAATTTACAAAAGGCCGGTGTCATATCCATGAAGCCGCTTTCAGTCATTTCTATGCAGATGCGATCCGGCGTCAGTCCATTGTCCCTGACCGCAGTGAGTATCTTGTCTGCGATCTTTCCATGCTCGATCTGATAACAGGAAATATTCACGTTCACCCTGAATTCCGGTATATATTGCTGTATCTCACGGCACATTTTTGCTGCCTCATTTAACACAAACCTTCCCGCCGGAATGATCAGTCCTGTCTTTTCCAGAAGCGGTATAAACTCGACCGGAGACAGCCACTCCTTGCCTTCCTCTGTCACCATGGTATACCGCATCAGTGCTTCTGCACCGATCACACGCCCGGAAACACAATCTACGATCGGCTGATAGTATACTTCAAAACCTTCACACCCGTTAGCAATGGAACTTCTCAGTGCACTTATAATTCTTCCATTCCGCTGGAATTTCTCGTAATCCTCCTGCCTGTAAAAATAGATGTTATTTTTTCCCATCTGTTTTGCCTTTTTCAGGGAAAATTCAAACTTTTTGCGGCACTCCTCATAGCCTTCTGCCACAGTCGATGCATCGATCACTCCTGCGGAAGCTGAAAATACAACTTCATATTGTTCAGAGATGATGAATTCGTCTATTTTCTCACCGATCTTTTTTTTGAGCTGTATGGCATCATCCATGGAAGTACTGTCAAGATCCACGATCACATACTGATCTGCGATCAGATGAAAGAGTCTCTGGTTTCCTGACAGACACTCTTTCATGCAGTCTGCAACACTTTTTAACACATAGTCGCCATAATTGCTGCCATGTGTTCCATTCACCGCTGCAAAATCATCAATTCCAATATGCATAAGAAATCCGGTCGTCACAGGTTTCTTCTGTGACCGCAGGTAATCACAAAATTCCATTCCGCCTAAAAGTCCGGTCACATTATCAGCCCGCCGCTGGTTTCCAGTCTCATTCAGACATCCCACCAGATACCCCGGCTTTCCATCTTCATCATCGATCACCACTCCGCGGCAGTTGACCCACACCGGAAGCCCGTTTTTGTCTAGCCACCGGTAATGGATATCATGCACCTTTTCCTTTCCGTCCATCACTGCCTGCATATGCTTTTCAAACATAGCACGGTCTTCTTCGTAGACAGCCGACATGATCTCCTGCTTTGCATTTCTCATATATGTCTCAGAGATCATAAACCGATCCAGGGCAGACTGGGATATTTCCATCTTATTGTTCTGGAGGTCTAATACATACAGGTAATCATCCATGCACTCCGCTATGATCTCCAATAAGACTTCTGCTGTCAGATCTCCTAATATTCCATATACATCCTTATTCATAACCAGAGAACCTTCCCTTTTTCTTTTGCGTTTGTACTCCTGCGCATCCAGTTGAATTTATCTGGTCCGATATTATTTTTTATGCTTTGCAACTTTAAATCTGCGGATCATTGCACGTAAATTATCTGCTTCGCTGCTCATCTCTTCACTTGCAGCCGCACATTCCTCTGAAGTAGCTGAATTCGTCTGTACCACATCATTGATCTGCTCGATTCCTTCATTGATCTGGCGGATCTCTGCTGTCTGTGTCTCTAAGGTTTCTGCGATATTTGTCACTTCACTTGTGATCGTTTTTGATTTCTCTGCCACTTCCTCTAACTGTGCTGCTGTTTCCTTTGCAACTATCATACCTTTTTCTACAGCATTCACAGAGCGCTCGATCAGTGCCGCTGATTCCTTTGCCGCTTCTGCACTCTGATCTGCCAGGACATTTACCTGATTTGCAACGACTGCGAAACCTTTTCCTGCCTCACCGGCTCTTGCAGCCTCAATAGATGCGTTTAATGCAAGCAGATTGGTCTGGGATGCGATCTCATTGATCGTCGCAATGATCTTGTCAATCTCCTGCGATGCATCATTGATCTCATTCATAGAGCCGACCATCTCGTGCATCTTTCCGTTGCTCTCGATCAGCGCCTGTCCAAGCTGTTCCACTTTTCCACTGATCTCTTTTGCTGCCTGTGAATTGTTTGCCACCTGTTCGGAAACACCGGTAACCGTAGCGGTCAGTTCCTCGACAACTGCTGCCTGATTCGTTGCGCCGTCTGCAAGCTCGTTCGAGCTGGATGCCACCTGTTCTGCTCCGTTGGACACCTCATCGGAAACCCTCTGGATTCCTCTTACCGTATCAGACATGCTGTTCTGGAACTCCATAAAGGAATGTAAAATACCAACAAAGTCTCCTCTCCACTCTACCTCTGGCTGTACATCAAAATTGCCCTCTGAGAACTGTTTCATGGAGCGGTCAATATCATCGACATACGTTCCAAGGATACGGATGGATTTGCGCATGCTGTGTGCAAGTCTTCCGATCTCGTCCTCGGAGTGGTATTCCAGCTGGCTGTGCAGATTTCCTTCCGTGAGTTCCTTCGCCACATCCTCGATCGCATGTAATGGTTCCAGAATGGTTTCCAGTACCATCCTGCTCACTTTCTTTGCGATTGCCCATGCAAGGAGCAGGAAGATAATGATCACTGCAATACCGGCAACTGCACAGAAGATCGTGCTCTGGACAGCCTTACTTCTCTGTTTATCAGTCAATGCATCTAATTTCTTTGAAACTTCTACTAAGCTGTTTAATGCAGGGGTACACTTATTTAAGATATCATCGACAGCCTGCTCTCCCTTGCCGGCCTTAATCTCTTCCATGATCTCATATCCGATCGTTTCCCAGTCCGTGAGCGCACCTTTATATTCTGTATAGAGATCCTCTGTAATGACACCTGTGCCGTGTAAAACATTCATCTGTGTATCTACGGTCCCGAGAAGCTCTTTCACCTTCTCCTCGTAGCTGTCGTAAGTGGATTCGTCATCATTCAGCGCCATTTCACGGATATTTCTTGCTGCTGAATTTATATTAATTCTGCATGTTTTTACTGCCTGATCTGCTGCGTTGACATTATTGACATAATTCATCATATTGGCAAACAGAATGCCTATTGCAATAATAGAAATCACTCCTGACAGCAGCATCATGGTAATGACTTTTCTATAACCGTAACTGATTCTTTCCTGCAGATACATTTTTTCAAGTTTTGTTTTCATTGTACTCTTTTGTGACAGCATAAATTGCTTTTTCCTTTCCATCCTAATATACTTTTTGTCTTTCTCTGATATATTAATTTTTCCAGTCTGATAATGTATTAATTGCCTCGTTTTATTTCGCTTTTTATCTGTTTTTTCTTCTACCCCCCCCTAAAAAATCTGACAATTATCTGTTTTGATTCTCACATTATAGCCTCATATTTTGTGTCTGTCAAACCTTAAACGACTTTTTTTATCTATTGTTTATTTAAAAATACTTGTTTTTTTGCAATGCGTACATATGTCTTTCCGTAGTGGAATTTGAGCCCTTTTTCCTGTACCAGATATTGTCTCTTAAATTGTGTTTCCGACCGCTTCCTTTGCGAGCCGGTCTGCTTCTTCATTGCCATCCACACCAGAATGACCTTTTACCTTTACAAATTTAATCTGGATTTGATTTTTCACTGACTGCATGTAATCATAGTAGGCGATCGTGCCCTGCTTGTTCCGTTTCCAGGCTCCCTCTGCCCACATCTCGATTCCCATGTAGTCGTAATAAATCGTCACTTCCGGAAGTTTTAACTCGATCGCACGTTCTACTGCAGCCATCGCTCCTAATATTTCTCCTGAAACATTGCGCATAGATGCCATCTCCGCATCTTTTCCGCTTCCCTGCAGCACTTCTTTCTCTCCATTATGAATGAGAAATCCGCCGTAGCCGTAGACTTTGGTGGCAATGTTATAAGAACCGTCGACGAAAGCGTAGACTGTCGGATTTTGTTCCTGCTTCCCTGTATCTGGTTTTTCTGCTTTTTCGCTCCGCTTTCTGGATGTGCCTTCTGCACCCACGAAGGCTTCCGCTTCCTCAAGAGTCTTGAAGCTTTTATATACGGCGCCCGGAAAACCGTCTACCATTTTTTTGCACTCGTCCCAGCTGTAATAGATTCCCGGTATTTTTCCTTTTTTTACTGCATAAAATTTTGACGCCATGTATGCCTCCTTTCTGACTGATATTTCATTATGATAATTCCAGCCTGCAGCTTCCTCTCATCTGCAGTGGACATTCGTAAACATTTTCGTCCCCATTTCTTCCGATATAGGACAATGGGCATTTTCTGCAATCCTCTAATGCAAAATCTGCCGGAACATCAAACTCGATTTTCGCTTTTTTACTTCCTTTTGCCTCATTCTCATGTCTGATATTGTCCCAGCTTAATTTCTGTCCGCATCCCTGACATTTTTCAGTGCCGATTGAAACTGCGCGTTTGCATGTCGGACAGGCATAGTACTCTTTCCCTGTCATATCCTTTGTCTCTATTACCTCTGATGGGAACTGCTTGATCAGTTCTGCTCTTAAATCGTCCTGCATTTTTTGTCTCCTGTATTCTAATTTTTTATTTAAAGCATGTGATGTTTGTTGTTATCGCCATTCTCACTCACCATCACTGTAAATGCCAACAACTTATTTTATCACAACAATTTTTAAATTTCACTAACATTTATATCAGTATTTTGAAATATTTTCTATGTAATTCTCAATTGCAAAAATTGTCGATTTTTCAAAGTTTTTGCATTTCAGTGCATAAACTTTATGTTCAGGTCACGGAATCAATGACAAGTGAAGATGTTCGCAAAAGAGAATTAACACCACTCCAAAAAAGGAACCAGAGATTTTCTCTGGTTCCTCAAAATTATAGTATATTCTTCATGAACTGGAATTTTACGCTTCCTGATTCATATTCGCCAGCTTCGCAGCCTGGTCGGCTGCGATACATGCATCAATGATCTCCTGAATATCACCATTCATGATCTTATCTAATTTGTAAAGTGTCAGGTTGATACGGTGGTCGGTCACACGTCCCTGTGGGAAGTTGTAGGTTCTGATCTTTTCAGAACGGTCACCGGTACCGATCTGGCTCTTACGAAGCTCAGCTTCTGCATCATGTGCTTTCTGCTGTTCTAAGTCAAATAATTTTGTACGGAGTAAAGCAAACGCTTTTGCTTTGTTCTGGATCTGTGATTTCTCAGTCTGGCTGTAGATCACGATTCCAGTTGGAATATGTGTTAAACGAACCGCAGAGTCTGTGGTGTTGACGCACTGTCCACCTGCTCCTGAAGCACGGCAGACATCGATACGGATATCTTTCTCATCAATCTGTACGTCAACATCTTCTGCCTCCGGCATCACAGCTACGGTAATAGTAGAGGTATGGATACGTCCGCCGGATTCTGTCTCAGGCACACGTTGTACACGGTGCACACCGGATTCGTACTTCATAACCGAGTAAGCACCTGCTCCTGTGATCATGAATGTCACGCTCTTCATACCGCCGATTCCGGTATCGTCACATTCCATAATCTCTGTTTTCCAGTTCTTCGTCTCTGCATAATGCTGATACATACGGTAAATCTCTGCCGCAAATAATGCTGCCTCATCTCCACCGGCACCGGCACGGATCTCCACGATAACGTTTTTGTCATCGTTCGGGTCTTTTGGTAAAAGAAGGATTTTTAATTCATTCTCTAATTCTGCGACACGGTTCTTTGCATCGTTTAACTCTTCTTTTGCGAGTTCACGCATCTCTTCGTCAGATTCTTCCTCCAACATAGCAAGCGAATCTTCGATGTTCTGCTTGCACTGTTTGTATTCTTTGTAAGCCTCTACAATTGGTAAAATATCGCTCTGCTCTTTCATTAACTTACGGAAACGTTCCGGATTATTTGCCACATCCGGCTCACTTAATTCGCTCATCAACTCTTCATAACGGATGAGTAAGTCCTCTAATTTATCAAACATATTTCTCCCTCATTTCTGTCTAATCAAATATCGTGATTTCATCACTCAATAATTTCGCCGTTCGTCAAATGCAAATAAATTTGCATTTTCCTCTCTTTCGCTCATTACATCTCTACACTCTGATGCCGCTACAACATCCCAGTCACAACCCTGTCATTTCCTGCAAGGTCCTTTTTCACACAGACGTTTGAAAATCCTGCGTCTGTCATCATTTTAGATACATCTTTTCCCTGATCATACCCAATCTCAAACATCAGAGAACCGCCAGAATTCAGATAATCTTTACTCTGTTCCACGATCCTGCGGTAAAAGTAAAGTCCATCCTCTTTTCCGTCTAACGCCTCGATCGGTTCAAACACCTGCACCTCCGGCATGAGCTGCGGGATCACATCTGTCGGGATATAAGGCGGATTTGATACGATCACATCAAACTTCTCCGTGACCATCTCAAAAAGGTCGCTGCGTTCAAAAAGAACCGGAACCTCATTTAATTTTGCATTCTCTTTAGCGACGTTGACCGCCTGCTTGGAGATATCAACTGCATATCCTTTCACGCCCTCAACGTTATGCAAAATACTGATAATGATACAACCGGAACCGGTACACATATCAAGTACTTTCATTCCCGGCTTTACCTTTTTTAATGCTTCCTCCACAAGTGTCTCTGTGTCCTGTCTCGGAATCAGGACATTGGAATTTACCTTGAATTTCAGTCCCATAAATTCCGTCTCGCCCACAATATACTGCAACGGGATATGCTCTGCACGCTTTTTGACGGTAAGTTCATATTCCTTCAGCAGATCATCAGGAAGATCATCTTCCATATGCATATAATAAAATTTACGGTCTATCTTACAACCCATTTCCAGCAGCAGCCATGCATCTGTTTTCGCATCTGCAATATGCGACAGCTCCAGCACTTTTTCTCCATGGGCAACAGCTTCCCGATATGTCATTCTTATCTCACGCCCTTCTACTTCATTTCCCGGCGGATTTCTTCCACATAAGGTTTCCAGTCAAAAACGGCCTCAACAGAGGCAATTCCAACCTCGATCATCTCATCGTCCGGTTCCTTTGTTGTCAAACCCTGCAGCCATAATCCGGGCTTACTCAAAAGATTCACAACAGCATTATCGCTTCTTCCCGCCAGCCGGATAAACTCATAGGACACACCCGCGATCACCGGGATCAGAAGCAGACGAAAAACCACACGGAGGATTGGAGAATCCACGCGGATAAACATAAAAAACAAAATGCTGACTAACATTACGATCAAAAGAAAACTTGTTCCACAGCGTTTATGGAATCTGGAACTTTTTCTCACATTTTCCACGGTAAGATCCATGCCATGTTCAATGCAGTTGATGCATTTATGTTCTGCACCATGGTACATATAAACACGCCGGATATCCTTCATCAGAGAGATAAGTGCTACATATCCGATGAAAATCACCAGACGGATCACTCCCTCTGACAATGCGATCACCCACTGGGATGTAATTACTTTCTGAAACAGAGTAGATATATAATATGGAAGCATCATAAATACTGCCACAGCAAGAACGATCGATAATACAACCGTTCCACCCATCATGGCATTTTCCTGCTTCTTCTCTTTCTGCTCCTGTTTCCTGCGCTCTTCCTCCGTCATTGGCTCTTTTTTCTTCTTATCCTCTTCTTCCTCTTCAAAAAAAGAAGCTGAATAAGTCAATGTCTGCATTCCCAGTACAAGCGACTCTATAAAACTGAATACACCTCTTAAAATCGGCATATTTCTTATTTTCTTATTCCTGATGATCCCAGTATATTCTGAAACCTTCACTTCAATCTCATGGTCAGGCTTTCTCACTGCAACAGCGTACTTTTCCTGATTCTTCATCATCACGCCTTCCATGACAGCCTGTCCGCCAATTCCTGAATATCTCATTTTAAAACCCATGTCTTTCTCATAGAGTTTCCATGTTCTAAAAAAGGTTGAGATTTAATAACCTCAACCTTATCTGTAACCACTTTTTTCTATTTGTTGATACCGTATTTCTTGTTGAACTTATCAATACGACCATCAGCTCTGTTAGCTTTCTGCTGACCTGTGTAGAATGGATGGCATTTAGAACAGATCTCAACGTGGATATCTTCCTTTGTTGATCCTGTAACAAATGTATTTCCACAGTTACATGTAACAGTTGCCTGATAATAATCTGGATGGATTCCTTCTCTCATGATTTTCACCTCTTCTATTCTTATCGTTGATTTGTTATGCTTGTTCTATATTCTTTATGCCCGTATACCCGATTCGCATATGGCACTTACTGCAAGAATATACACGATATAAAAAACTGTCCAGAATCTGCAAAAGATTCTTTATCCCGATAAACAGCTTTTAAAGTATAGCATACGAATCATGGTAAATCAAGATATTTTTTTAAATAATTCTATTTTTCTTTACCATGCTGATGTATTCTTTATTATTCTTGGTGCGGGCAAACATATTTAAAATATTCTCCACTGCCTCATCTGCACGCATACCATTGTAAGCCTTGCGCATGATCTCCACTGCCTCTAACTCATCCGGGTCAAGCAGCAGGTCTTCTCTTCTGGTTCCTGACTTTACAATATCGATTGCCGGGAACACACGTTTTTCGGAAAGCTTGCGGTCGAGTACAAGCTCCATGTTACCGGTTCCCTTGAATTCCTCGAACACAACGTCGTCCATCTTGCTTCCGGTATCTACCAGTGCCGTTGCAAGAACGGTAAGGCTTCCGCCCTCTCTCATATTTCTGGCTGCACCAAAGAAACGTTTTGGCATATGAAGGGCTGCCGGATCAAGACCACCGGATAACGTACGTCCACTTGGTGGAACTGTGAGGTTGTATGCCCTTGCAAGACGTGTGATACTGTCGAGCAGGATCATGACATCTTTATGATGCTCCACGAGACGTTTTGCACGCTCGATGACCATCTCGGATACTCTCTTATGATGTTCCGGCAATTCGTCAAATGTAGAATAAATAACTTCTACATTATCGCCTTCGATTGCTTCCTTGATATCGGTAACTTCCTCCGGTCTTTCATCGATCAGTAAAATGATCAGATGCATGTCCGGGTTGGATGCCGTAACCGATTTTGCAATCTCTTTTAACAGAGTTGTCTTACCTGCTTTTGGCTGGGAAACGATCATACCACGCTGTCCTTTACCAATTGGCGAGATCAGATCCACGATTCTCATCGCAACACTGCTGCCCGGTCTCTCCAAACGGATTCTCTGATTTGGGAAAATCGGTGTAAGATCTTCAAAATTCTTTCTCTGCTGGATCACGCTTGGATGATAACCGTTGATCGTTGTGATATATAATAATGCAGAGAACTTCTCCTGCTGTGTTTTGATTCTTGTGTTACCACAGATAATATCACCTGTTTTCAGATTGAACTTACGGATCTGGGATGGAGACACATAAACGTCATTCTCCCCCGGCAGATAATTGTCGGAACGGATAAATCCGAATCCATCCTGCATAACCTCAAGAATTCCATTCACAGTGATTCCGCTGTCAAGATTCTTGATCGTATCATCCTGGCTTGCTTCCTCACGCTCTCCCTCTTTTGATCCCTCTTTGGCTGATACTGCTGAATCTGCTCTTTTTCTCTCCGGTTTCTCGGAAGGAGCTGACTGTTCCTGTTTTTTCTCCGATTCTTTTGCCGCTTTTTCTTTTTCCTTCTTCGCATCCTCTGCAAGCATTGCTTCTACAAGATCGGCTTTCTTCATTGTGGAAGTGCTTTTAATTCCTCTTGATTTTGCTAAATCACGCAAAACCGTTGCTGATAAGCTTTCATATTTTTCTCTCATTCAATGACTCCTTAATCATAATTGTATCATTTGGGAACAATGTCTGAATCGACTAAATGAATCTATAACTGCGATTTATTATACAACACTTTTTACGAAATAGGAAGTCCTAATTTTCTTGATTAATAAAAAAGGAAATGTTATCATTACTTTCAGAGCTTTAAAACGAATATTTACATAAAGGAGACAATTCATATCATGGATTTAAAAGAAAAAGCATTAGCCATGCATAAAGAGTGGAATGGCAAATTAGAAACGATCGCAAAATCAAAGGTCAACTCCAGAGAGGACCTTGCAATTGCATACACACCGGGCGTTGCCGAACCATGTAAAGTCATTGCAGAAGATAAAGAAGCAGCCTACACTTATACCATGAAGGCAAACACTGTTGCCGTCATTTCCGACGGAAGTGCTGTCTTAGGACTTGGCAATATCGGGCCATATGCCGCTATGCCTGTTATGGAAGGAAAATGTGTTCTTTTCAAAGAATTCGGCGATGTGAATGCTGTTCCGATCTGTTTAGACACACAGGACACCGAAGAGATCATTGCAACCATCAAAAATATTGCTCCTGCATTCGGCGGAATCAATCTTGAGGACATCTCCGCTCCGCGCTGTTTTGAGATTGAGGAACGTTTAAAGGTAATGCTCGATATCCCGGTATTCCATGATGACCAGCATGGCACTGCAATCGTTGTCCTTGCTGGAATCATCAACGGTCTGCGTGTCACTGGCAAGAAAACAGAAGACTGTAAAGTCGTTGTCAACGGCGCCGGTTCTGCGGGCGTTGCCATCACCAAACTGCTCCTCACTTACGGTTTCAAACATGTGACTATGTGCGACCGCGAAGGTATCATTGGAAAAGATTACCCGAATTTAAACTGGATGCAGAAAAAAATGACCGAGGTAACAAATTTAGAAAATGCTTCCGGTACACTTGCCGATGCATTAAAGGGCGCTGATATTTTTGTCGGGGTTTCCGCTCCAAATATCGTAACTCCTGAAATGGTTGCCTCTATGAATAAAGATTCCATTCTTTTTGCAATGGCAAATCCAGTACCGGAAATCATGCCGGACGTTGCAAAGGCAGCCGGCGCAAGAGTTGTTGGAACCGGAAGAAGTGATTTCCCGAACCAGGTCAACAATGTGATCGCGTTCCCTGGCATTTTCAAAGGTGCCCTGGAGGGACGTGCCACACAGATCACCGAGGAAATGAAGCTTGCCGCTGCTGAAGCTCTGGCACATCTTGTTTCCGACGAGGAATTAAACGATGAATTTATTATGCCGGAAGCTTTCGACCCGCGTGTTGCAGAGGTGGTAAGCCATGCAGTAAAATCCCATATCGTAAAATAAACATGGATATGTCAGATAAAAAATTCTGGGGAGACAAACCATATTTTTCCCTTGACCATTATCTAAAACAGACGTTTGGCGAAAAAGTCTACCGCCTGTCCTTAAACGGCGGGATGACCTGTCCAAACCGTGACGGGACACTGGATTCGCGCGGCTGTATTTTTTGCAGTGCCGGGGGAAGCGGCGATTTTGCCACTGCCCCTTCCCTCTCTGTCACAGAGCAGATCACGCAGGCGAAAGAACGCATCCGCAGGAAAAGTAACTGCCGGAAGTTTATCGCCTATTTTCAGGCATACACGAATACCTATGCTCCCGTTTCCTATTTAAGAGAACTTTTTACGGAGGCGATCGCACAGCCGGATATTGCTGCACTCTCCATCGCAACACGCTGTGACTGTCTCCCACCCGAAGTGCTCGATCTGCTCTCCGAATTGAACTGCCAAAAACCTGTCTGGATAGAACTTGGTCTGCAATCCATTCACAACGATACGCTGCGGCAGATCCGGAGCGGTTTCACTTATGAGCAGTATTTATCTGCGGTGGACGCCCTGAAAGATCGTGGTCTTTCCGTTATCACGCATTTGATCCTCGGATTGCCCGGTGAGACGGAAAAAATGATGCTTGCATCGGTAGACGCTGTTGCACATCTTCCGATAGATGGCGTAAAACTGCAGCTTCTCCACATACTGAAAGATACCGATCTGGCTCTGCTCTATGAAACAGCGCCTTTTCCCGTTTTTTCTCTGGAGGAATACTGTGATTTTGTTGTGACCTGTATCGAACATCTCCCACCGGAAATGGTGATCCACCGCCTCACAGGCGACGGTCCACGTTCCCTTCTGATTGCACCGCTGTGGAGCACGGATAAGAAACGCGTCTTAAACACGATATACAAGCGCTTCCGGGAGCGTGATACGTGGCAGGGAAAGCTATATCAATAACGGATATGGGCGATTGCAAAACTCATAATTAAAGTAGCGCCAATTGTGAAGAATTGACAAAAGCGTGTCTTCGAAAATTTTGTTAATTCTTCACAATATTCTCAACTTGAATCAGAGTTTTGCAATCGTCTAATACCCACATAAAAGAAAGAGGTGTATATAAATGGCCGAACCATTTACCATATATAAATTAACAATTTTAAACATGTTGGATAAAGTTGATTTTCCATTGACCAATACACAGATTTCGAACTTTTTTCTCGAACAGGACTACACCGATTATTTCCGTGTCCAGCAGGTCATCAGCGATCTGGTCGATGCCGATCTGATCCATGCAGAATCCACGCACAGCAACACCCAGTACACCATCACTGCCGCCGGAAAAGAGACGCTGGAATTTTTCAAAGACAAGATTTCTGACGCGATTGAACACGACACGATGGCTTTTCTGGAAAAAAACAAACTTCAGCTTCGAAACGACAATTCCATTCTGGCGGATTATTATAAAACTCCAAATCAGGATTACGCCGTGCGCTGTCAGTACCGCGAACACAACACAAACCTGATTGACCTGACTTTGAGTGTCAAAAACAGAGCACAGGCAGAGGCAATCTGCAACAACTGGAAGAATTTAAATGAAGATGTCTATGCTTATTTAATGGATATTCTTCTGAAGTAATATCCAATGACGAAACATGATTTTATATCACAGATTATTTTGGGATACTACAACGATTTATTTTTATAAAAGAGGTTTACAATCATGGCAAAACAAAACTGGAAACCGGGAAATATGCTCTATCCGCTCCCAGCGGTCATGGTGAGCTGTCAGAGTTCCACAGCGTACGATTCTCTGTGCGAAAAACCGGAATTAGATGGAAAACCGAATATTATTACCGTCGCGTGGGCTGGCACAGTCTGCACCAATCCGCCGATGGTTTCGATTTCCGTCCGCCCGGAGCGCTACTCATACCACCTGATTGAGGAGTCCGGCGAATTTGTGATTAATTTAACAACCGAAAAACTGGTGAAAGCTACCGACTACTGTGGTGTCCGCTCCGGTCGTGATGTTGACAAATTTAAGGAAATGCATTTAACGCCGCTTGCCTCAAAACACATCCACGCACCCGGAATCGCTGAAAGCCCTGTCAATATCGAATGCAAGGTTCGTGAGATCAAACCTCTCGGCAGCCACTCCATGATCCTTGCGGATGTTGTTGGTGTGACCATTGACGATACCCTGCTCGACGAAAAAGGAAAATTTGAATTAAACAAAAGCGGACTTGTCACTTACTCCCACGGAGAATACTTTCTTCTTGGGAAAAAACTTGGCACTTTTGGATACAGTGTAAAAAAAGAGAAAAAGCGAAGTCGTTAGACTTTGGCTTTTTCTCTATGATTATTTTCTTCACTTATTCTTTACAATTTCATTTTTCCTGAGTACCTTCTAAATCATTTTCTTTGTATATTGCATAAACAATGTCTATGATTACCCCTTCATCCGTTAGTTCCATTTCATTATAAACCACCTGAATACGCTCACCAACTGCCAGCTCTGGGACTCCATTCGCTGATACCACTTCTTTTGGAACTAATATATTATCACTGGTCTCCCTAATTGGTTCCGAATCATCCGGACTTACAATAAAATAATTATCTGTTATTTTCAAAATTGTCCCTGTAAAATAATTTTGTGACTTTTCATTGCATCCACCAACCAGCAATAAAACAATAGCAAATAACATACATAATTTTTTCTTCATAAACTATCTCCAGTCCAATTGAGGCATACCTATCAAATTTCAAAACACATATTATCAGCTTTTCAGTCTGCCTTCCGGCATTTAAACACCATCATACTACTCGCAATAAAAAATATGATATTACAAATATTTAACACAAAGGTAATTGCACTACCGCTCAAATTATTTTGATCCACATACACTCCTTCCATCCAGACAAGAAGATTTGATATAGCAACAACTCCCAGACTATTAATAAAATACATTATTTTAAAAATTGGTCTCTTTTTCTTCAATGCAAAACCTATCGCAATAAAATTACAAATAGATATTGCCAAACAAATATACACTACCATTTCTAAATATCTAACCATTTTTAAATTACCTACTTTCAGAAATTGTTCAATACTACCTTTGACATTTGTTTCTTCATTGAAATAATATCATTACCAAGAAGATTGATCATAATTATAATTTTTATTGCTTACCATTTTTTGAGACTATCACCTTTTTTGTATTAGATTCCATAAGCTTTTTAGGAACCTCAAAATCATACATTCCTAGTGTGAGCGATTTTCCCACTCTAAATTTTCCAAGCCTGCATAACATATTGATACTCTTTTTTCTTAAATTGTTCATTTACTATTCCTCCTACATTGTTTTATCTGATAATATGATTTTATCATGTAAAGAGACAGTAATATATTTTTTTCTCAAAAGACATGCTATATCTAGTTAGCGTACCACTTTTGTTTTTCAACCAACGTTTAAGTACTCAAAATCTACTTAAACGTTAGTCTTTCACACTTATAGTTATAATTTACAACTTTATGCCCAATGTGTACTACTGCTAATATATAGATTTATTGCACCTTAAAATAAACAAAAAACGATTCAAAAGATTTTTTCTCTCAAACCGTTTAAATATTTGTCTATGTATTTACTGATATTTACTTTTAACCTGTCGAAGTAACCTATGTGAAATAGGGCATTCCGCTTTATTTTTCATTATAATCAGCTTTTCAGTATAACTTACTTCCTCTATATTTTTCTTATTTACCAAATATGCTCTATGGCATCGAATAAACTCTTCGCCCACCTCTTCCTCAATATTCTTCATTTTTCCAAAAAACTCCATACTTTTATTTTCCGTATGAACTATCAATTTATGCTCGCTAGCAGATGTTTCAAAAAACATAATACTATCATACTCCAAAGTAATTTTTCTGCTTCCCCGTGTTATTGTAATTGTTTTTTCCTCCCCTCTGGTAATGTTCATATATTTTATATTTACATAATCCATACACTCACAAATACGATGTTGTAACTGTTTTGGCTCATCTTTTAATATAAAATCTAAAGCCTCAACTTTATATTGAAAAGTCAAAAAAGCCATTTCTGAATGTGAAGTTACAAAAACAATAAAACCGCGTGGATCATACTCCCTAATTTCTTTTGCCAATGTCAAACCGTTTTTTGCAGCTTGTAAATCAATATCAAGAAAATAAAGACCTGTATTCTTTGATAATTTTAATTCTTCTATAATTTTTTCAGGGTCATCTGTTGCTATTTTTAATTTCATATCATATTCTTTGATTAAAATTGCTGCTTTTACATAACGTCTTATAATTTCCCTTTGTTCATCAGAATCTTCGCATATATATATGTCTATCATTATATCCCCCTTAACGTTTAAGACAATTTACGCTACACTTAAGCAAAAATCTTTTTATCGATTTCTTTTATTATATAATAAACTTACTCTTTTTAGGATGGTATATCTCATGGAAAATTTTTTCAACATTTTTACTAAAAAACTAATTCATATTCTTGATCCAGATAATAAATGTACAGAATTAGAATATCTCCAAATGTATTATGGCATTCAAACTTTAACTTATAATATTATTGTAACATCTTTAATTCTAATATTATCATACTTTTTGAAATGCTTTTTTGAAACATGCTTACTTTTTGCTACTTTTGGAACTCTACGCCTTATTGCTGGTGGACTTCATTTTAACAGTATTTTTAAATGTATCAGTGTAACTACTCTTATTATGCTTGGAGGTGGAAAGTATATTGCTATTACTGACACCGATACTTTATTATGTATTGTTCTCTGTATAATTGCAAACACAGTTTTTCTAATTCACATACCTAAGGGAACAATCAAAAATCCATATTCTCAAGAATACAGCCACTTACAAAAAAAGCGTTTGAGTATTGTATCTGCTTTATTAACCATTATCGCTTTTTTTGTTAAAGAGCTACGAGCTACAATAGTAGTAGCAATGTTCCTTGTTGCCATTTTTTTACTTCCTGAACTCATCCATAGATTTCAAGCAACTGAGTAAAATATCCATTTTCATATTCGGTATCCATAATTACATTATTATAAGCATTTATAATTGTTTTTACATTATATAATCCAGTTCCTCTGCGTTCACCTTTTGAGCTTATTCCTAAAGTTCCAAGCTTGCAGTAGTCAATATTCTTCTTTATATATGTATTTTTAACTATAAAAGTAATATCCTTGTCCATTTTTATAATACTCAAATCAATGCTCGGTTTTTCACATTCCTGGCATGCCTCAATCGCATTATCAAGAAATATTCCTATAATACGTACAAGATCAATACTTTTCATATTTACCTTATCAATTTTTTCTATAATTTCAAGATTTACCTCTACCTTCAACTCTAACGCATAATTTATTTTTACTGAAATCAAACTTTTTAATTCAATTATGTCTAGATTGTGCAATTTGGCTACCACATCCTTTTCCTTGTTAAACAAATTACTAATAGGAAAAATTTCCATATCATAATATTTCTTCAAACCGTCCATATCATTTTCCTCTATATAGCCAACCACACTCAACATAACATTTGCATAATCATGTCGAAACACCCGCATATTTTGATACAGTTCCTCAATTTGTTTCATATACTCTTGTAAATTATCATATGAATTTTGTTTCATCATAATATTGGCATTCGTTTCATATTCATGAACAATAGTTGCCACTATCAAAAAAGTCAAAACAACATATGCAATATATAAAATAATGCTTGTAAACAATACTCGCGGAGGAGATCCTGCTTGTTCTGTTACCATAATATTCATAACAAAAATCAACATACAAAGAATTAGATCCGCACCAAGTATTATTAAAATTTTAGGTGATAACGGCAAAAAATATTTTCTTTTTATTTCCACTACCTTTTTAGACGTCAAACGGCATACCACATAAAAAACCGGATAGTCTATCAACATATAAATAGGCCAATGTATACTCAGATCCATACCAATAATACTCCACACAAAATGTGTCAAATTATCTACAACAACCAGTAATGTATATGAAAAAATAATTAAAAAAACATTCCATAACCAATCTTGTCTTTTCAGATAACAAACATACAAAATTATAACAGTAAACATTGGTATTACAAATAGACTACCTATATATTCCCTAATAAGCACTAGATTAAACACAAGCATAGTTGTAATCACTATATTATTTTTAAGATTAAGTCGAAATGTTAAACTACAATTAAATAAAATCAAATATGATAAAATGCTCATAACAATGATTTGTATTTCCATATTTTCACATTCACCTTTCTCATTAATGGATTAATTTTAACAAAAGTATTTTCCCAATGCAACTCCCCTTAACAGCAGAAAACAGAACAAAAAAGAACTGCTCTATTTTCAGAATTATAAAAAATCCAATTCTGAAAACAAACAGTTCTTTTTTATTTTTATAAAATTGTTATCCTATGTAATTTACATAATTTTCTTAAAAAGTAAAGCAATTATATACAAATACTAATTTAATCTTACTGCACCGACAAATAAGAATATCCCATCAGGCTCTCATCCACTTCCCTTGCAGCTTCGCGGCCTTCGCGGATCGCCCACACGACAAGCGACTGTCCTCTGTGCATATCACCTGCCGTGAAAACATTTTTCACATTGGTCGCATATGCGCCCTCTGCGGTTGCTACATTGGTTCTCGCATTCAGGTCTACCCCAAACGCATTCGCAATATAATTCTCAGTTCCTAAGAATCCGGCTGCGATCAGCACAAGGTCTGCATCCATTTTCTGTTCGGAACCCGGCACTTCTGCCATCATCATACGGCCTGTTTTCTCGTCTTTTTTGCTCTCTAATTTCACCGTGACAAGTCCACAGAGATTTCCATTTTTATCTTTCAGAAATTCTTTTACCGTTGTCTGATAGATACGTGGGTCATGTCCGAATACTGCGATTGCCTCCTCCTGACCATAATCTGTCTTGCAGACTTTTGGCCACTCCGGCCACGGATTGTTCTCCGCTCTCGTATCCGGCGCTTTCGGCATCATCTCAAGCTGCGTCACGCTTGCTGCACCGTGACGGATGGATGTGCCCACACAGTCATTTCCGGTGTCACCGCCACCGATGATGACCACTCTTTTTCCTTTTGCAGAAATGTACTGATTGTCTTTCAAGTCAGAATCCAAAAGGCTTTTTGTGGTAGCTTTCAAGAAATCCACTGCAAAATAAATACCTTTCGCGTCCCTGCCCGGTGCTTTGATATCTCTTGGATTTTTGGCTCCACATGCCAAAACAACTCTGTCATATTCTTTTAACAGTTTTGCAGCTTTGACATCTTTGCCGACATTGGTATTTGTGACAAATGTAATGCCTTCCTCCTTCATAATGGAAACCTTGCGGTCGATCACCCATTTTTCCAGCTTCATGTTCGGGATTCCATACATCAAAAGTCCGCCTACCCTGTCATCCCGCTCGTATACTGTTACCAAATGTCCACGCTTGTTCAGCTGGTCTGCCACTGCAAGTCCGGCAGGACCGGAGCCGATGACTGCGACTTTCTTTCCAGTGCGGACTCTCGGTGGTTTTGCTTTCGCATAGCCCTGCTCATAAGCGTTCTCGATAATGCCATGTTCGTTTTCCTTACAGGTAACGGCATCCCCCCAGTGTCCACAGGTGCATGCTGCTTCACATAGTGCAGGACATACCCTTGATGTGAACTCCGGGAAGTTGTTCGTCTTTTTCAGACGGTTGTATGCCTGCTCCCAGTTTCCTGTGTATACAAGATCGTTCCACTCCGGGACAAGGTTATGTAACGGGCATCCGCTCGTCATTCCCATGATATTCATTCCCGCCTGACAGAAGGGAACGCCACAGTTCATGCAGCGTGCGCCCTGTATCTGCTGTTCTTCCTTTGACAGTGGTGTGTGGAATTCGTTAAAATTTCTGATACGCTCCAATGGTGCTTCACTCACCGATGTCTCTCTTTTATAATCCATAAATCCGGTTGGTTTTCCCATGATATTTCCTCCATTTTCTTTTCGTATTCCCTACTGACGATCAACCTCTCGTATTCGCATAGAATGCTTCGATCTGTGCCTGTTCGGATGAGAGACCTTTCTCCTCCATCTGAACGATAGCCATCAGCATACGGTTGTAATCATACGGGATTACTTTCTTAAATTTCGGCAGATACTCACTGAAGTTATCCAGAATTTCCTTACCTTTTTCGGAATTGGTAAATGCCACATGCTCTTTGATCATGTCTTTTAATTCCATAACATCGTATTTATTGGATACTTCCTCAGAAAATACCATCTCTTTGTTCATGCGGGTGTAAAGGTCGTTATCCTCATCTAACACATAAGCGATACCGCCGCTCATACCAGCCGCAAAGTTTTTGCCGGTTTTACCTAAAACTACGACACGTCCGCCTGTCATATACTCACAGCCATGGTCACCGACACCTTCTACGACTGCGGAAGCGCCTGAGTTACGCACGCAGAAACGCTCGCCTGCCACACCGCTGATGAATGCTTTTCCGCTCGTTGCGCCATAAAGGGCTACGTTACCAATAATGATATTCTCGTCTTTTTTATATTTTACACCTGCCGGGGCATAAACCACTAGTTTTCCACCGGAAAGTCCCTTGCCAAAGTAGTCGTTGGAATCGCCTACAAGCTCTAAGGTCAGTCCTTTTGGAATGAACGCACCAAAACTCTGTCCACCTGCACCGGTACATTTAACTACAAACGTATCTTCCTCTAAGCCGGTTCCATATTTTTTTGTTATCTCGGAACCAAAAATCGTACCGAAGGAACGGTCTGTGTTCGTCACTTCCACATCAATACTTCTGCGCTGTTTGTTTGCAAGTGCAGAGCCAAGCTGTTTTAAAAGTACCGTCTCGTCTTTTGATTTTTCCAGCTCAAAATCATATACATGTTTTGGATCAAAGGTTACTTTCTCCTTCGGTCCCGCAAATGGGTTGTTTAAAATTCTGGAAAGATCGATTTCTTTCTCACGTCCGGTCAGATCTTCCCGGACTTTTAAGAGGTCGCTTCGTCCAACCATCTCATCCACGGTTCTGCAGCCAAGTTTTGCCATGTATTCACGGAGTTCCTCTGCGATAAACTTCATAAAGTTTTCCACATATTCCGGTTTTCCTGCAAAACGTTTTCTTAATTCCGGATTCTGTGTTGCGATACCTGCCGGACAGGTATCTAAGTTACAGACACGCATCATGACACATCCCATGGTTACAAGCGGAGCCGTTGCAAATCCGTATTCCTCTGCTCCGAGAAGCGCTGCGATCGCAACATCACGGCCGCTCATTAATTTTCCGTCTGTCTCAATCCTTACTTTATTGCGGAGTCCGTTCATGATCAAAGTCTGGTGTGTCTCTGCAAGTCCAAGCTCCCAAGGAAGTCCTGCATTGTGGATGGAACTTGCCGGAGCAGCACCTGTACCGCCATCGTAACCGGAGATCAGCACAACCTGTGCGCCAGCTTTTGCAACACCTGCTGCAACGGTTCCAACACCTGCCTCTGAAACAAGTTTTACGGAAATTCTTGCCGCTCTGTTAGAGTTTTTCAAGTCAAAGATCAGCTGCTCTAAATCCTCGATGGAGTAAATATCATGGTGTGGTGGCGGAGAAATTAAGGATACCCCCGGTGTGGAAAGTCTTGTCTTTGCAATCCACGGATAAACTTTTTTGCCCGGAAGATGTCCACCTTCGCCCGGTTTTGCTCCCTGCGCCATCTTGATCTGGATCTCTTCCGCACTGACTAAGTACTGGCTTGTGACACCAAATCGTCCGGATGCGACCTGCTTGATCTTGGAGCATCTGTCCACAGCGGTATTTTTACTTGCGATGCGCTCGTAATCCTCACCACCTTCACCGGTGTTTGATTTGCCGTGAAGCCGGTTCATCGCAATAGCAAGCGTCTCATGTGCTTCCTGTGAGATAGAACCATAGGACATCGCACCGGTCTTAAATCTTGTCACGATAGAGTCAACGCTTTCCACTTCCTCGACCGGCACACCTTTTTTCGGATAATTGAAATCCATCAGTCCACGGATGCAGCCGTCTTTTTCCTCACTGTCCACAAGCTCTGTGTACTGTTTGAACAGGTTGTAATCTCCACGTTTCGTGGATTCCTGTAACAGATGGATGGTTGCCGGATTGTAAAGGTGCTGGTCTGCACCACTTCTCATTTTGTGGCGTCCCCTGCTGTCTAAGGTTAAGTCAGTCTCTAAACCAAGCGGATCGTATGCCGCAGAATGTAATTCGTTCACATCATTTTCAATGTCTTTTAATGTAATACCACCGATGCGGCTCACGGTATTTGTGAAATACTTATCGATCACGTCAGAGTCGATACCGATCGCCTCGAAGATTTTGGAACCTTCGTAAGACTGGATCGTGGAAATACCCATTTTGGAAGCAATCTTTACAATACCATTTAAGATCGCTGCATTATAATCATCCACTGCCGCATAGTAATCTTTGTCTAACATATGCTCATCCACCAGCTGTTTTACGGTATCCTGTGCCAGATATGGGTTGATCGCACAGGCACCATAACCTAACAGTGTTGCAAAATGATGTACCTCTCTCGGTTCGCCGGACTCTAAGATCATGGCGACGGCGGTTCTTTTTTTCGTCTTTACCAGATGCTGCTGTAAAGCAGATACGGCAAGCAGTGATGGGATCGGCACATGGTATTCGTCGACACCGCGGTCAGACAGGATCAAAATGTTTGCGCCCTCCCTGTATGCCCGGTCTGCTTCCACGAAGAGACGCTCAATGGCTTTTTCGAGGCTTGTGCTCTTATAATAGGTAGTCGGGATTACCTCTACCTTAAATCCCTCTACTTTCATATTTTTAATTTTCATCAGGTCCGTGTTTGTCAGAATTGGATTGTTGACCTTTAACACCTGGCAGTTGATTGCTTTTTCTTCCAGAAGGTTTCCGTCCTCTCCGATGTATACGGTTGTGGAAGTCACCACTTTTTCACGGATAGAGTCGATCGGTGGGTTTGTAACCTGTGCAAATAGCTGCTTGAAGTAGTTAAATAACGGCTGATGATCGGTTGCCAGTGCAGCAAGCGGTGTATCAATACCCATGGCGGATGTTCCCTCGCCGCCATTTTTTGCCATCGGTAAAATGGCATCCCTCAAAGATTCATAGGTATAACCAAATGCCTTCTGCATTCTCTGACGCTCTTCCTTGGTGTATTCCGGCACACGCTGGTTTGGAATCTTCAAATCTTTTAAATTTAACAGGTTGCGGTCAATCCATTCACCGTAAGGCTGTTTGCCTGCATAAGTTTCCTTTAACTCATCATCATCGATCACTCTTCCCTTTACGGTATCTACCAGAAGCATTTTTCCCGGACGAAGTCTCTCTTTTACCACGATCTTCGTCGGATCAATGTCAAGTACACCGACCTCAGAGGAAAGAATGAGGTAATCGTCATCTGTAATGTAATAGCGGGAAGGACGGAGTCCGTTACGGTCAAGCACTGCTCCCATAATATCACCATCGGAGAAAAGAATGGATGCAGGTCCGTCCCACGGCTCCATCATCGTTGCGTAATACTGGTAAAAATCTTTTTTCTTCTGGGACATGAGGCTGTTGTTCGCCCACGGCTCCGGAATTAAGATCATGACAGCGAGCGGAAGATCCATGCCGCTCATTACAAGGAATTCCAGCGTATTGTCAAGCATTGCAGAGTCGGAACCTTCGGTGTTGACGACCGGAAGCACTTTCTGTAATTCGCCCTTTAAAAATTCGGACTCCATGGTCTCCTCACGGGCAAGCATCTTATCTGCATTTCCTTTGATCGTGTTGATCTCACCGTTATGTACGATAAAACGGTTTGGATGTGCTCTCTCCCAGCTTGGGTTTGTGTTCGTGGAGAAACGGGAGTGTACGGTTGCGATCGCAGATTCATAATCTTTGTCCTGAAGATCTGCAAAGAACAAGCGGAGCTGCTCTACTAAGAACATTCCCTTGTATACAATCGTTCTGCTGGATAAAGAGACAACATAAGTATCATCATTCGACTGTTCAAACACACGTCTTGCCACATACAGCTTGCGGTCGAACGGAAGTCCCTTTTCCACATTCTTCGGACGCTTTACAAACCCCTGCATAATGCAAGGCATACAGTCGATTGCTTTCTGTCCAAGCTTTGTCGGATCGATCGGTACTTCTCTCCATCCTAAAAATTCCATGCCCTCTTTCTGGACAATGACTTCGAACATTTTCTTTGCCTGATTGCGTTTCAACTCATCCTGTGGGAAGAAAAACATACCGATACCATAATCTCTCTCACCACCAAGTTCAATGCCAAGCGGTTTTACGGCTTTCGTAAAAAATTTATGAGAAATCTGTAAAAGGATACCAACACCGTCACCGGTCTTTCCTTCTGCATCTTTTCCTGCTCTGTGCTTTAAGTTTTCAACAATTTTTAAAGCATTCTCCACGGTCTCATGTGTCTTGATACCTTTGATATTGACAACCGAACCGATACCGCAGTTGTCATGTTCAAATGCCGGATCATACATTCCGTCTGTTTTTGTCTGGGAATCCTTTGGTGCAAATTTGTTCAGAGTGACCATTTTTGCAGATGTTTCTTTCTGTTGCTCTTTCATACGCAAATTCCTTTCTTAATCCAGATTGAAACTGCCGCTTTGCAGACAATCTCATTGTTGTAATAAAAAGAGGCACTCAAATAACCCAATGATCGATTGGGTATCTAAGCGCCTTTGCTTCATGAATTATTTTATTTTTTCTGTTTTCTAATATACAACTTTTTTATGCCGCTGTCTATCTGTTTTTTCGTTATATTGTCTGATAATTTGAATATTTATTATTTATAGCAGTATTGTTTATACTATTATAATTATATTCTTACTGTAATATATGGATACAAACAATTCTTTCCTTGTTTTATAATAAAAAAATTTTTGATTTTCAAGCGATAAAATATCACTTCAGGTGTTTTTCTGGAATTGTGTTTGAATTGTCGGAGTATAGAATATTACTATTTGTTACGGCAGATTTTAATATTCTGTTTTCTGTAATAAAAAGTTGTGATACATGGTAGATTATCTGATCACTAACCAAGACAGGCATCAGTGAAATATCGGCTTTTATTATGCCCGCACGTCAAACGGCTGATATCTCTGTTGTTTTTTTTGCAATTCCTCGTCGGACAATTTCTGCTGTAACTCTGCTTCTGAAAGCTGTCCGGTAGTTTCCAGATTTCCTTCCTGCGCATCGATTGATTCCGACATATCATCCATAATTTCGGATAAAACACCCTTATCATCGGTTTTGCCGTCTGTTCCTGCTGCCTCGCCTTGAGCCTCCTTTTTCTGCTCTTCCTCGGTCTTTGGCTTATATTTCTCAGCCGCTTTCGCCATCTGCTCTCCGCGCTCTTCTGCCTCATCTAAGATGTGGAACATCTGTGAGCTGTTGTACTCCTGTTTTGCTGCCGCAATCTCATCCTCGTAAGTATGAAACTTCTCCAGCTTTTTTGCAATTTCTTCGATTGTATCCGCTTTCTGATTTTTGAGATTCTGCTTCTGTGTCTCAAAAAAAGCAATTTTTCCGTCCCGCTCTTCCTGTCTCTGTATTTTTTCCCTCGTGCTTTTTAACATGTTTGCATTTGACTGCCAGGGTGCGGACGTGTTTTTGGAAAAGTTGATCGTAACACTCATAATAGTTCTCCTGTCTTATCTCCTCTGCAAATTTGTCAATTTTCTTTTTTATCCCCAGAAATCGTATTTACTCGTCTCAAGTGCACTCAGCAATGAAGAGCCGTTCGATGTATACTGGCTCGATGTGCTCACAACATTGGACGCTGCGTTCTGGCTGATTCTTCCGCTCACAAAACTGATCTTGGAAGCAAGCCCGGTATCTCCATCCAACACTTTCTTTAACGTGTCTGCATCTGCACTCTGTAACACTTTCTCGTCAATGGAAAGACTGCCGTCTTTTGCCTGTGTGATACCAATGCTCTTCAATGCCTCTTTGTCCCCGGCAGGAATATCCTTTAACTGCTGTCTGTAAAACTCATTTAAAGTATCCCCGGTTTCCCTGAGCTGTTTTAACGTTGCGTTGTAGCTCTCGACCATTTTTTTTGCCGAGGAAACAATATCCTTTGTACTGCCGCTTTCCTTTGCCCTGTCATAAATGGAGTTCTTATCTGTTGCCACAAGACTAGAAGCATATCCGTTCAGGTTCCCCGAAATATCTTCCAGCTTCGAATAATTCTTTTTCTTTGCGATCGCCGTTGCATCCGCACTGGCATTCACTCCGTTCAGCAGACCGGAAAAAGATGACTTTTTGTTCAGGATATCTAACAGTGTTGTCTGCTGAAATGGAATTCCGCTTTTTGCGGCTGAGTGTGCAAGCATTTGTGTTGTAATTCGCATATTATTGCCTCCCTGTATGTCTTTGCCAAAACTGCACCATAACGATGCATTTTGCCTTTCTTTACTCCGTATATCGGTCGGGCATTTTCTGATTTTAGCGAATTGTAACGAACAGGCTCTTTTATGTAATGAAAAATCAGCAGATCTATGTTCCGCTGATTTTTGCTTTTTTCCGCTATTTTGCAGTCCTTTTCATCCTGCGCTTCTCAGATATTTCATATAAGCCGTGACAAAATCGTTATACTTTTGTTTTGCCAGATAAACTTTGTCACCATTTTTCATCTGTATCGTGGTCGCATCATACTTGTACACTTCCCGCAGATTTACCAGAAATCCCCGGTGCGTACGAAAAAAACCCTCTCCCAGCCGCTTCTCCAACACTTCCATTTTCTCATAAAAAGTATAACTGCTCTCCGGCATATTTTTCGTGTGCAACACAATCTTGCGCGCCTCGTTCTCCGCATACAAAATATTTTTTGCCAGAACTTCCATATAACTGCCATCTGCTTTTATCAACAGGGACATTTCCTCTTTTTCCCGCTCAAGCTGCCACATGGCGCGCTGCATCACTTCCGCAAACTTGTGCTCGTCCACCGGCTTTAACAGATAGTGAAACGCCCCGACATCATAACCTTCAAACACATATTCTTTGAACGCTGTCACAAAAATGATCATCGCATTGGATGTCTCCCGGATTTTCCGGGCTGTCTCCATGCCGTTTAACGTCTGATTTCCATCTTCTCCACGCAAGGAAACATCCAGCAGGATCACATCAAAGGATGTCTGATCTCGTAACAGTGCCTCTCCGCTGCCAAACAGGCGAACCTGTGAATCCGGGATACATTTTTCGGTCAGACTTTTTAAATACTCTCTTATAGGCTGTTCATCATCACATATCGCAATTTTCGGCATTTTCTTCACTCCATACTCTGTATTTTATCTTATATCGACCAGCTCATAAGCTTTTCTTATGGAATATGTAATGAAATGTCGTTTTTATGTAACGAATTATTTTCTCCGGTAAAAAAGGCTGACAACGCCTATTCCTGCCGCTGCCATCACAACCGTAAATAAAATACCTTTTACTGTCGGATAAAAACTAAAATCAAGCCATCCTGTCTCCGTCCGCAATACCGCTGCAAGATTTGCTGCAAGATGCCCAAAAACTGCCATGGAAAGCTTCCCTGTTTTTTCCAACACAAACGCAAGAAACAATCCGATCACCGCCGCATACAAAAACTGCACCAAATTGACATGCATGATACCAAAGATAAGTGCTGAACCGATCAGTGCCGGTGTCACGCCAAAATAAAGCTTCAGACGCTTGTACACCACACCGCGGAACAGCAATTCTTCTGCGATTGGAATCACAAGGCAGGAACCGAGCAGTTCAAACACGACTGTTCCTGCAAAAAAGGACTCATTTGCCTCCTGAAACCCCTCTGACATCTGCACTAACGGCGTCATTGCAATGATGTTATTCACGGCAATGCCAAGTGCCGCTGCACCCACAACAGCCAAAACTGCGTCTGTGAGCCATTTTGTATCCAATTTTTCCTTTTCAGTTCCATAGACAACCTGCTCTGCAATTTTATCCTGTTTATAAAAACTCATCGTCGCCGGGATTGTTGCCGCCGAGCAGATCAGCTGACGCAGCATATAGGTCTGTTGCCCATCCCCCAGAAAAAGTCCCAGTACGAAGTACATAAGGCTCGACACAACATAATAAATGCCAATCGGATAAATGATCTGCCAGAGTTTAAAACCGCCTGTCGTTTTCATGATATCTTCCTCTCTATCACATCTGCTGCAGTGCGTCCACAACCTCTGCCATGTTGTCGCAGACACAGTATGCCCCTGCACGCTCTAACAGCTCTCTTTTTCCAAATCCATAGGATACGCCGATACAGCGGATTCCAAACTGATCCGCTCCGATCACGTCATACTCAGTGTCACCGATCAGGCACATCTGGTCTTTTGTGATCTGCATATGCTCCATTCGTCTGCCAAGCTCCTCTAACACCTGCTGTTTGGTGCTGATACTTCCATCCAGAGTAGATCCCACAATCTCATCAAAATAGGATGTCAGGGAAAAATGATCCAGAATGCGTCTGCACGCAGTCTCCGGTTTCGAGGAAGCCAGTGCGATCACATATCCTTCTTCTTTCAGTTCTCTGATTGTCTCTGCCACGCCGTCGTACAATTCACACTCAAAAATACCCGTCTTATCAAACCGCTCGCGGTATTTTAAAACTGCCTGCCATGCCTTGTCCTTGTCAAATCCATATTTTTCCCGAAAAACAGGTTCAAGCGGTGGTCCGATAAAACACAACAGCTTTTTCAGATCCGGTTCATCTATACCAAAACTTTTCAATGCATACTGCACACACTTTGTGATTCCTTCTTCGGAATTGATAATGGTTCCATCTAAGTCAAATAAAATTGCTTTTATCATAAATCAACTGTTTCCTTTATTTCTATAAAAATTGCACCAACTGTCCTAAACTAATTTATCTAGCGTTCCTTCAGTTCACCAAGCAACTGCACTACCGTTTTTCCAAGAACCGGATGACGGTAATTCGGGCAAAGTTCTGCCAGCGGTTTTAACACAAAGTCTCGATTCTGCATATCAATATGCGGAATGATAAGATCCGCATCCTCATAGACAAGCTTATCATAAAAAATAATGTCCAGATCCAAAGTTCTAGGTCCCCAGTGGATCAGTCTTTCCCTGTTTGCGTGCTGCTCAATCTCATGCAGTTTTTCCAGTAACTCCTGCGGTGTAAAAAGCGTCTTTAACGTAATCGCTCCATTGACAAAATCGTCCTGCTCCACACCACCATAAGGCTTTGTCACCAGAAGTTCTGAAATCACAATGTCTTTGATTTCTCTGATCTGGCGCAATTCTTCAATTCCATTCTGAATGTAGGCATTTTTATCCCCCAGATTCGAACCAACCGCCAGATACGCCTGATGCCACTGTCTTTCTATCGTCACCGACACGTTTTCAAATGGAAGCCCAATTGGAGCATGTGGTTTACATAATTCAATCTTCACTCCCTTTAAAACCGGCATAGAAAGAAGCATCGCTTCTGCCAACTGCTCCGCGACGCTCTCAATTAATTTGTATGTATGATTCTGCAGAAAATCTGTGATAAAATGGCTGACTTCGCCATAATTCAAAGAATCCGACAGATTGTCTGTCTTTCCCGCTTTTCTGCAGTCCAAAAAAAGTTTTGCATTCACATAAAAGTCCTGTCCATCCCTTGTTTCCTCCGGGAAAACTCCATGATGTGCAAATACTTTTAAATTCGTTATTTTAATATAATCTCCTGTCATTCCAGTACGTCCTTTCAGCACTTCTATTCCCATAAAGTTTGCGAAATTCCTGCTTCTTGGGAATTTCGCAATTACTTATTTTCTATATAGGATCGCCTCTGCCATCTGGATTGCCCGGTGATTTTCTTTTACATCATGCACACGGACAAACATACAGCCTGCTTCCACCGCCATGACCGTTGTGACGATCGTTCCCTCCACACGCTCTGCTGCCGGAAGGTCGAGTGTCAATCCGATCACAGACTTCCTTGAGGTGCCAAGCAGCACCGGATATTTTAATTCATTGAACTCTTTCAGGCGGCGGATCACTTCCAGATTATTCTCATAACTTTTTGCGAATCCAACACCCGGATCTAAGATGATCTTGTCGTCCGCAATTCCTGCCGCTTTGGCAAGCGCAATCGTTTCCCGCAGATCCTGTTTCATATCCTCCATAAAATTCCGGTATTCTGCATTGTCCCGGTTGTGCATGAGACAACATGCCAGCCCTGATTTTGCAATGACCTCTGCCATGCGCGCGTCATATTTCAGTCCCCAGATATCATTGATCAGATCGACTCCTGCCTGCGCTGCGGCCTCTGCAACGCCACTTTTATAAGTATCCACAGAAATCGGAATCTCAAACTCTTTTTTCACCGCCTCAATGACCGGAACCACCCTGTCTGTCTCCTCTTCATCGGAAATCTTTGTATATCCCGGCCGTGTGGATTCCCCACCGATGTCGATCACATCTGCGCCGTCTCCTATCATCTCTTCCACGTGCTTTAATGCCGCATCAATCTGATTGAACTTTCCACCATCGGAAAAAGAGTCCGGTGTCACATTTAAAATTCCCATAATATAAGTATGTCCTGTTGTTGCAAAATCCCTGCTGCCTATTCTCATTTTTCTAACCTTCCTGACCTTTTATCGCAAATAAATGGTTTCTATCCTCTCACCAACTCAAAAAACTGTCTCTGAAGCCTCTCATCCTGTTCAAAAGCACCGCGTGCCACGAATGTCACGGTTCTGCTCCCAGGCTTCTTCACCCCCCGCATCGTCATGCACATATGCTCTGCCTCCAGCATGACCATTGCTCCCTGCGGCTTTAAATATTCCATCAATGCGTCTGCGATCTGTGCCGTCAACTGTTCCTGGATCTGCGGACGCTTTGCATACACTTCCACGGTTCTTGCCAGTTTGCTGAGACCTACGACTTTTCCATCCGGGATATACGCAATATGCGCTTTTCCGTAAAAAGGCATAAAATGATGCTCGCAGGTCGAATAAAATGTAATATCTTTTTCGAGAACCATCGCATTGTCTTTCACATGAAATGTTTTCGATAACGGTTCTTCCGCTGTCAGCGTCAGTCCTCCAAAAATCTCCTCATACATTCTGGCAATGCGGTCAGGGGTGTCGAGAAGTCCCTCTCTGTGCGGATCTTCCCCGATTCCTTCCAATATTAATCTGACGCCCGCTTCTATTTTCTCTTTATCCATGTTTTTTCCTTCTTTATCGATACTGAAATTATATGATCCCGGTGTAATACTACATCCCTATGTATGCTTATATAGATCAATCCACCTGTGCAATCTGCTTAATCTCTTTCAGATAAGACAATGAGCCAAATGCAAGGATCACGCCGTCTTTTTTCGTGTGTTCCAGTGCCAGCTGCACTGCTTCCTTCATGGAACTGCATGCCCTGACCTTCGGAAGCGATCCCATAACTCCTGCGCCCTGTGGACTATTTTCTGCTCCCTGCGGACTATTTCCTGCTCCCTGTGCTTTTTCCGGCCTTCCGGCTTTCTCTTTCCACAGGTAATCCACGATTTTCTCTGCCTCGGACGCAAGTTCTTCCGCTCTCATCGCCCTCGGATTATCCGGTGTGACCGTAAAGACAGCTCCCGCATAAGGCAGCATTGCCTCCAGCACTTTTTTGTGTTCCTTATCTGCAAGTACACCTATTATATAAGTTATTGGAATGTTTGTAAAATATTTTTCCACAGACGCACTTAATTGAAGTGCCGCATCCTCATTGTGCGCACCGTCTATGATAAACAGCGGCTGTTCTCCTATGACCTCAAACCTGCCCGGCCACACGGTATTTTGGATTCCATCTAAAATGGTCTGGTCTGCAATTCCAAGAACGTCTTTTAACACAGTGACCGCCAAACAACAGTTCTCCACCTGATAAGTTCCTGTAAGCCGGGTTGTCACCGTTCCAAGTCCCGGATAACCAAACTTTATCTCGCTTAACATATCGTTTTCCACTGACACCTTGGAAACATCGGCAACAGAAAGCCTTGCATGCTGCTTTTCCGCCTCTGCTTTTATCGCCTCCATTGCCTCTGCTTTTTGCATAATGGTCACGACCGGACAGTCTTTTTTGATAATGCCGGCTTTTGCCTGTGCAATCTCGGTCAATGTATTTCCGAGAAATTGCATATGATCCATACTGACTGATGTAATAACGGAGCACACTGGCTTTCGGATCAGATTCGTTGCATCTGTTCTGCCGCCCATCCCAACTTCCAACAATACATAATCACATTTTTTCTGATAAAAATACAAAAATGCCATTGCTGTTTCCACTTCAAAAATCGTCGGATGTTCCATACCTTTTTCCACCATGCGGTCACATGCACACTTCACCTGTTCCATGATATCCGCATACTCCTCATGGCTCATGGACTGAAGATTGATCCGCCACACTTCCATCGGATCAAACACCGCCGGGGAACTATATCTGCCTACCCGGTATCCGGCTTCTATGAGTACCCGCTCTAAATAAGCTCCGGTAGAACCTTTTCCATTCGTTCCCGCAATGTGGATGATCTTAAGCTGCTCCTGTATATCTCCAAGCTCGTGCATTAGATTTTCAATACTATCAAGCCCTAATATGCTTCCCGATCTGCTGACATTTACGGCATACGCTCTTGCCTGCTCGTAATTCATTTTCCCACCTTACTTCTTTTGGTTTTATTTAACGCTTCGTTCCCTTGGTGTCACGATTTCCAACACGAAGTCTGTTTAAGACAACCTCTTTTCCCTTTACTTCAACGGTCTGCTCGCTCTCGCCGTCTAACACATAAATGTTACTCAATGCATCTCCTGCATTCAGTTTCATGCCACGCACGCCGACCGCTCCCTTTTTCTTTTCCGGGATCGTGGAAGCCTCAATACGCAAAAACATTTCTTTCTCAGACTGCATGACAACCGTCTCCTCACCTGTCATGGCGTGCACGATCAGAAGTTCATCATCCTCATTTAACTTCGTTGCGGCTGTCGTTCTCTTTGCCACGTCAAATTCACTTCCGTCAACCATCTTAAGCATGGCTGTTTTGGTTCCAAATAATAATCTGGAGTGAATGATCGCACCGAGGTTGATAATGTATATAAAGTTTTCCTCACTACTATTGTAGTTACTTAGATTGTCGATTGGAATTCCCTTATCTCGGAACTTTCCATATGGAAGATCAAGCACTTTCAACAGATGCATCTGTCCTTTGTTTGTAAAAATACAGATTTTATCCGTGTTCTTACAGGTTAAGATGTAACGGTTTTCCGTATCCGCTGCCCCTTTATTTCTCTCATAGACACTGACATCCACCGTTTTTGCATAGCCAAAGCGATCCATGAGGAATACCACATCCATCTCCTCAATCCTCTTCTCTTCCACAACCGCTTCCTCAAGATTGTCGATCAGAGTTTTTCTCGGAACCGCATACCGTTTCTTATAAGACTGAAGTTCTTTAATCAGCACTTTCGCCATGGTGGCACGGTTTTCCAAAATGTCCTCATACTCGGCGATATGCTTTAACGTATCCTCATGGTCTTTCATCAATGCCTCGATCTCTAAACCGATCAGCTTCTGTAAACGCATCTCCAGGATTGCCGTGGTCTGACGCTCTGTAAAACGGAGCTCTGATGCCATTTTTTCTGACTGCGCTGATTTAAAGGTGATATTGTCCGTCACACCATCGGTCAGACATGCTCTTACATCTTTTACATTCTTACTTCCGCGAAGGATTTCAATAATAAGGTCAATGACATCACACGCCTTGATCAATCCTTCCTGTATTTCTTTTTTGTCTAATTCTTTTTTCAGTAATGTCTGATATTTTCTTGTGGCAAGCTCATACTGGAACTTCACATGATGACGGATGATTGGCACAAGTCCCAGCGTCTCAGGCCGTCCCTCCGCAACTGCCAGCATATTCACACCAAACGTGTCCTCTAACTTTGTCTTTTTATACAGCAGATTGATGAGATTCTGCGTATCGGCTCCTTTTCGAAGCTCTAACACAATACGGATTCCCTCTTTGGAGGACTGGTTTGTGATATCCACGATATCATTTGTTTTCTTGGTCTCCACGAGACTGTATACATCATTCAAAAATTTTCCGATGTTCGCACCGATCATCGTATATGGGATCTCAGTGATAACAATGCGCTCTTTTCCACCTTTGACCTGCTCCACTTCCACTTTTCCACGGATTTTGATCTTACCCATACCGGTGGAATAGATCTGGATCAGATCGTCCTTATTGGCAATAATTCCTCCTGTCGGGAAATCAGGTCCCGGAATATATTCCATCATCTGCTCGGTATTGATATCCGGATTCTTAATGTATGCGATCACGCCGTCGATCACTTCGCCCAGATTGTGCGGTGGTGTGCTTGTCACCATACCGACCGCAATACCATCGGAACCGTTCACCAAGAGATTCGGGATCTTGACCGGCAAAACTTCCGGCTCTTTCTCTGTCTCATCAAAGTTAGGCACAAAATCCACGACATCCTTATCCAGATCCGATAAAAATGCCTCCTGTGTGATTTTCTGCAGCCGCGCCTCCGTGTAACGCATCGCAGCCGCGCCATCGCCCTCGATGGAACCAAAGTTACCATGTCCATCTACAAGCGGCAGCCCTTTCTTAAATTCCTGTGCCATGACAACAAGTGCGTCATAAATAGAACTGTCGCCATGTGGATGATATTTACCCATGGTATCGCCGACAATACGCGCACATTTACGGTACGGCTTGTCATACCGGATTCCCAATTCGTACATATCATATAAAGTTCTTCGCTGCACCGGTTTTAAGCCATCGCGGACATCCGGCAAAGCTCTTGCGATAATAACACTCATCGCATAATCTATATAAGATTTCTGCATCAGTTCCGAATACTCGGTACGGATTATCTGTTCTTCCTGCTGCATCATATATCCTCTCTATCTGTTATTCTACCGATCATTGCAAAATGTTTGTCATCTGCTTTATGATTTTTCAATGATCTGCTACCATTTTTACCATCTGCACTATACGTCGAGTTCTGCGTCATGCGCATGTTCATAAATAAATGTCTTTCTCGGTGGAACATCATTTCCCATCAGAAGCTCTGTGATATCAGACGCCATACGGCCGTCCTCGATCTCAATCCGCTTTAACATTCTGGTAGCCGGATTTAACGTAGTCTCCCACAGCTGCTCCGCGTCCATCTCACCAAGACCTTTGTAGCGCTGTAAGGTAAAGTTACTTCCCTTATGTGCCTTTCTGTATTTTTCCAGAGCCGCATCATCGTAAAGATACTCTTCCTCACCCTTACCCGGAATGACTTTGTAAAGCGGCGGCATTGCCACATAAACATGTCCCTCATAAATAAGTTCCGGCATAAAACGGTAAAACAGTGTCAGAAGCAGTGTTGAGATATGTGCTCCGTCCACGTCGGCATCCGCCATGATGATGATCTTGTCATAGCGGAGTTTTGTGATATCAAAATCATTTCCATACCCCTCGGAAAAACCACATCCAAACGCATTGATCATCGTCTTGATCTCCGCATTCGCCAACACCTTGTCAATACTTGCTTTTTCTACGTTTAAGATTTTACCCCTGATCGGCAGGATTGCCTGATAGTTTCTGTCCCGCGCTGTCTTTGCGGAACCTCCGGCGGAATCTCCCTCGACGATGAAGATTTCACAGATGGAAGCGTCCCTGCTCTCACAATTTGCAAGCTTTCCATTGGAATCAAACGAAAACTTCTGCTTGGTGAGTAGATTGGTCTTGGCTCGCTCCTCGGTCTTACGGATCTTTGCCGCTTTTTCCGCGCAGGAGATGACCGTTTTCAATGTCTCTAAGTTTTTATCAAAAAATAACTGAATCTCGTCGCCGGTCACTTTTGCAGTGGCTTTCGCCGCATCCTGATTATCTAATTTCGTCTTTGTCTGTCCCTCAAATCTCGGATCAGGATGTTTGATGGAAACAACTGCCGTCATTCCGTTTCGGACATCCGCTCCGGTGAAGTTCACATCTTTTTCTTTTAAAATACCAAGTTCTCTCGCATAAGAATTAATGACGGTTGTAAATACAGTTTTAAATCCCGTGATATGTGTACCGCCCTCGGCATTAAAAATATTATTACAGAATCCAAGTATATTCTCATGAAATTCATTCGTGTACTGGAATGCAGCTTCCACGGTAATGCCTTCAGATTCCCCTTTAAAATAAACGACATCATGAAGCACTTCCGTATTTTTATTCAAATCCTTGACAAAGCCACGGATTCCATCTTCCTCATGATATACGATATGTTCGACTTCTTCGCCACGGCGGTCCTCGTAAATAATCGTAAGTTTCGGATTCAAATATGCAGTCTCATGCATACGGCTTTTGATCTCATCCTCTTTGAATCTCGTCTTTTCAAAAATTTCCGAATCCGGTAGAAAGTTTACTTTAGTTCCGGTCTTTTTTGTCTTGCCAATCTTAGGAAGCAGTCCATTCTCCAATTCCACAACCGGAACGCCTCTCTCATAGCGGTCGTGATGAATATACCCCTCTCTGCTGATCTCCACATCCATATAGACAGACAATGCATTGACAACGGAAGAACCTACTCCGTGGAGCCCTCCACTCGTCTTATATGCGGAATCATCAAACTTACCGCCGGCATGTAAGGTTGTGTACACAAGACGTGCTGCCGAAACACCTTTGGCGTGCATTCCGACCGGAACGCCTCGTCCATTATCTTCTACCGTACAGGAACCATTCTTCTCCAATATGACATGGATCGTATCACATGCCCCTGCCAGATGCTCATCCACAGAGTTGTCTACGATCTCATAGATCAGGTGGTTCAATCCCTTTCTGGAAACACTTCCGATATACATTCCCGGTCTTTTCCGAACAGCCTCTAACCCTTCTAAAACCGATATGCTGTGCTCATCATAACCTGCCATTTCTTACCTCACTTCATTCATTTTCCTGCGCTCTGTCACAAGCTTACAGATTCATTTCATAATATTCTTTCAAATCTGCCCTACTCTTCTACCTTCTGCTGGTTCATATGTGCAATGACCATCATCGCAATCTTAAAGGTCATTGCATCATCAAACTTACGGATATCTAATCCGATTGCCTTCTCTAAACGTTCCAGACGATATACTAATGTATTCCGGTGCACATATAACTGTCTGGCGGTCTCTGAGATATTCAGATTATTTTCAAAAAACTTCTGGATGGTTGTATTAATCTCTTCATTAAATATATCCGGCACTTCATCCCCGAACACTTCATGAATAAACATCTCGCATAAGCTCATCGGAAGCTGATAAATCAGACGCCCAATTCCAAGCAGGCTGTATGCAATCGTCTCACGCTCTGCATAAAAAATTCTTCCGACTTCTAACGCCATCTTGGCTTCCTGATAGGATTTGGCAATATCCTGCAGATTATTCACACGGTTTCCATAGCCCACGCGCACTTTCACCATCGCCTCAGTGTGCATATTATCCACGATCATACTTGCCAATGTCTGCAGTTCTTCATCTTCTTTCATGTCCCTGGTATCTTTGATCAGGACAATGCTCTGCTCGTCCACTTCTGTCACATAGTCTCTGGTCTTGGTCACGAACAGATTCTTGACTGTCTCCATCGCGGTTGCATCTTTCTTGCCGTCAATCTCAATCACGAAAACAACACGTTCTGCCTGTTCAATATGCAGCTTCTGGGCCTTATTGTACATGTCCACCACGAGCATATTTCCAAGCAGGATATTCTGCATAAAATTATTACGGTCAAACTGCTCCATATAAGCGGCTGCAAGATTCCTTATCTGGCAGACTGCCAACCGTCCTACCATATAAGCATCTTCTGCGGATGACTTTGTCAAAAGAATATATTCCACTTCACCCTCTACCATTACTTTAAAGAAATGACAACCGGACAACATCTGGCTCTCTGCCATCGATGTTGCAAATGAAGTTACCGCTTCTTCCATATCTCCTTCCGGTTCAAAAGTAGCCGCAACCTGTTTTCCTTTCTCTGAATATAATGCCAGATCAATCTTGGAAATCTCCTTGATCTCGTCTAAAGCAGTCTGTATCTTATGGTTTGATATCATACGCCCCATTCCTTTCGTTATTTATTATATAGAACACATGTTTGTTTTGCAATTATTTTTTGCAGAAAAAACCGGGTACAAATGATGCACCCGGTTCTACTGAGTTTATTTAATTTTACCGAATTAGTTGGTAATTGTCAATTCAGTTTCTTTATCGAAGCAGTGAATCTTCTCTGGATCGATTGCTAATGTGATATGATCACCCATACGAGCTGTTGTTCTGGAATCAACTTTTGCTGTCATGGCTGTTCCAGCTACGTTGAAGTATAATAATACTTCAGAACCTAATAACTCGTATCCTGTTACATCTGTCTCGAATACTGCATCTTTGTGAGCTTCGATCTCAATCTGGGAATCTCCGATATCTTCTGGTCTGATACCCATAACAACTGTCTTTCCGTTGTATCCGCCATCGATCAGTTTCTTAGCTTTTGCCGGTGGAAGGACAACAGATGTCTTCTCAAAGTTAAGAGTTACTCTCTCGCCTTCTACTTTACATACAGCATCGATGAAGTTCATCTGTGGAGATCCGATGAATCCTGCAACGAATAAGTTGTTCGGCTCATTGTATAATTTCTGTGGAGAATCAACCTGCATGATAACACCATCTTTTAATACAACGATTCTGGTACCTAATGTCATAGCCTCTGTCTGATCATGTGTTACATAGATGATAGTAGCTTTCAATCTGTTATGTAAGGAAGCGATCTCAGAACGCATCTGTACACGTAATTTTGCATCCAGGTTTGAAAGAGGTTCGTCCATAAGGAATACCTTAGGATTACGAACGATAGCACGTCCCATAGCAACACGCTGTCTCTGTCCACCGGATAAAGCCTTTGGTTTACGGTCTAATAATTTCTCAAGGTCAAGGATCTTAGCAGCTTCTTCTACTTTTTTCTTGATTTCATCCTTAGGAACTTTTCTTAATTTTAATCCGAATGCCATATTGTCAAATACGGTCATATGTGGATATAATGCGTAGTTCTGGAATACCATTGCGATATCTCTGTCTTTTGGCTCTACGTCGTTTACAACTCTTCCATCGATTTTTAATTCACCGGAAGAAATCTCTTCAAGACCTGCGATCATACGAAGTGTAGTAGATTTACCACATCCGGATGGTCCTACGAAGATGATGAACTCCTGATCTTCTACTTCAAGGTTGAAATCCTTAACAGCTTCAAAACCGTTAGGATAAACTTTACATACATTTGTTAATGATAAACTTGCCATTGGTGTAAATACCTCCTAATAAATTGTTCGTTTCTTGATATATTTACTATACAAAAAAACAGCAAAAAACGCCATATGTTACCTACACAAAGAATCTGTCGATTTCTTGTAGGAACTCACAGTGATTTTGACTGTTTTTTGATTTCTTCGTCAGATTGCACTGATATTTCATCTTTTTCCGTCAAATTGACGAAGCAACCTGCCTGTATCTTTTATTCCATACATTCATTTCTGATCATAACTTAGAATAACCGAATCCATTGACCACGGCATCCAGCTTGATTCCCTTTTTACAGAACGGGCAATCCTGTGCTGTATAAGCCGCATATCCCGGAAGATCCTCTGCATGGAACACCGCGTGTACCTGAAAACCGTCCATCTCATTTACAGTGCTGAACACAGATGCCACTGCCTCGGTCACGCCGCCATAGTAACGGATTCCCTCGAGACTTCTGTGGATTGTCTTTCCGGTTGTGGTAGATGCAGATAATAAGATCACATGTTTTCCCGCAATACTTGGTTTGATATTATCACGGAACAAGAGCTGGTTATTGCTATTCATCTCCGGTGATACCACGTATATCGTCTCGTGGCGGTTTGTGGATGCCATATCTCCTTTTTCAAACTCTTCCGCTAAAAATGCACCGATCACTTCCGTACCGTCCATACATACGATCGTATCCACATAGGGAACTCTGCCGATCTTCTGATACAGCACGCGGGCAACCTCTTTTGCTTCCCGGATTCTTGTCTTCAGGCTTGTGATATCAATGTAGTAATTGATATGGGAATGACTGGTTGCAAAATGTCCTGGAATTGCATGAATCGCAACCATATTGCTCTCTTTTGAATAAAACTTTACCATTCTGCTTTCCATAATAAAATACCTCCTTAACCCCACTATTCCGGCATTTTCCGGATATTACTTTCTTCCGGTAGAACCAAATCCGCCTTCCCCGCGCTCCGTCTCATTCAATTCTTCTACTTCCTCAAACTCAACAGAAAGATACGGCATTACGACCATCTGTGCAATGCGCTCTTTTCCGGCGATCACACGCTCCTCATCCGTATCATTATGTAAGGCGATCATAAATTCTCCCCGGTAGTCAGAATCCACTACTCCGACACAATTTGCCGGGCGCAGTCCCTGCTTGGAGGCAAGACCGCTTCTTGCAAAAATCGCACCGAAATATCCTTCCGGTATTTCCATCGCAAGTCCTGTGCCGACCATCACTGTTTTGTGTGGTGGAATCACAGTATCCTCAGAACTTTTTGCATACAGATCATAGCCTGCCGCCTGACTGCTTCCCCTTGTCGGGAGTACTGCATCCGCATCAAGTTTTTTTATATTGATCTTCATTTATATTCTCCATTCTAGCACAATCTGTCAGATATATTTTTTAATTAAATCTTAATTCTTCCGTACGTTTTTCCCTGCAAATTATAAGGAACTCCTGCATTCTTAATCTTCCCAGCCAAGATTGCCATGTTCCATTTTCTTATCGCGGAGCATCAGGTCATTGACCGCCTCTTTTGCCGGTTTGTCCTCAAATAATACTTTGTTGACTTCCTCGATGATCGGCATATCCACACCATATTTTTTTGCAAGGGCGATCGCTGCTTTCGCAGAGTAGACACCTTCTACGACCATTTTCACTTCGTCCATCGCCTGCTGCATGGTGTAACCCTGTCCGATCAGCATTCCGGCTTTGCGGTTACGGCTGTGTTTACTCTCACAGGTCACGATCAGATCACCGATTCCGGTAAGTCCGTTTAACGTCTCCTGTTTTGCGCCCATCGTCACGGCGAGCTTGTTCATCTCAAACATTCCTCTGGTGATGAGTGCCGCTTTCGTATTATCCCCATATCCCAGACCGTCTGCCATTCCGGCCGCAAGCGCGATCACGTTCTTTAACGAACCGCCAAGTTCCATGCCAAGCACATCCGGGCTTGTATACACACGGAAAACGTTGTTCATAAAAATGTCCTGGATTTCCTCTGCAACAGCACGTTTTTTTGCTCCTGCTACAACTGTAGTTGGAAGTCCGATTCCAACTTCTTCCGCATGGCTTGGTCCACACATCACTGCAACCTCTGCCTGCGGAATCTCCTGCTCCACAATATCAGTAAGCGGCATCAGTGTCTCTTCCTCAATTCCCTTAGCCACGCACACGATAATCTGTCCCTCTTTCACAAAAGGCGCCATGCTCTTTGCTGTGCTTCTTGTGAATACAGACGGCACTGCAAGGATCAGGTATGCTTTACCTGAAACCGCAGATTCCAGATCTGTCGTAAATTCCATATCTTCCGGCAGTTTTACCCCCGGAAGTTTCTGCGCATGCTCATGTTTTTCTTTCAGCATGGTAATCTCATCTTCCACGATTGACCACACTGTCACTTTATTTCCATTGGTATGCAGTACTTTTGCAAGGGCGATCCCCCAGCTTCCTGCTCCTATGATCGCAACATCTGCCATTTTTTCTCACTCCAAATCAAAAAATTATTTCTGCTCTTTCTTTTTTGCACCGATCTTATTCTCTGTGCCATTTGCAAGACGTCTGATATTTGCACGGTGCTGCCATACCCCTAAAATGGTAAAACAGGCTGTCACTATGTAAAATTCCGCACGGATTCCCATTGGAACTGTGATAATTCCAAGCTGTCCGTAAATGACCACCTGGACGAAAACACTGATCAGTCCGATGATTGAGCCGAGAGATACATACTTTGTCACTGCGCTGATCACCAGAAAAAGTCCCATACTGACCGGTGCAACGATTGGAAATACTGCAAGCACCATTCCACCGGTACATGCAACTCCTTTTCCGCCTTTGAACTTCAGATAAAACGGAAAATTGTGTCCGAGCACCGCTCCAAAACCTGCGTACAGCTCCAGAAGAATGATGTCTTCTGTATATGTTCTTCCAAAGATCAGTTTAACGGCTAACACTGCCGCTACTGTTTTTAAAATATCACCAAGGCAGGTCACAAGTCCTGCCTTCCAGCCAAAGGTTCTTAAGGTGTTTGTCGCACCGGAATTGCCGCTTCCTTTTGTGCGGATATCCACACCTTTCTTTTTCCCATAAAAATAACCTGTTTCAAATAATCCGCAGGCGTAGCCGATCGCTACTGCAATTATCCTGGCGATGATCATTTTTCATTTTCCTTTCTCTCTCTGATGATAAAACGAAGGGCCGTTCCCCGGAATCCAAACGTATCACGGATGCGGTTCTCCAGATATCTTGTGTAGGAGAAATGCATCAGCTGTTTATCATTTACAAAGATCACAAAGGTTGGCGGTTTTACTGAAACCTGCGTCGTGTAATAAATACGCAGTCTCTTTCCCTTATCCGATGGCGGCTGCTGCATCGCAACTGCCTCGGTAACGATTTCATTCAATACACCGGTTGCCACACGCATGCTATTATTCTCAATTACGACATCGATCGTCTCAAAAATCTTATTGAGACGCTGTCCTGATTTTGCAGAGATGAAAATAATCTCCGCATACGGCATAAAGCTTAAGATGTCACGGATTTTCTCGGTATGGCGGTAGATGGTCTTATCATCTTTTTCGATCGCATCCCATTTGTTCACGGCGATGATAATTCCCTTTCCACGGTCATGTGCGATCCCTGCGATCTTGGCATCCTGCTCGGTCACGCCCTCAGTAGCATCGATCACGATAATGCAGACATCTGCACGCTCCACAGCCGTGACTGCACGGATAATACTATAGCGCTCGATCTCTTCCTTGATCTTATTCTTACGTCTCAATCCTGCGGTATCGATAAACACATATTCTTTTCCATTGTACTTAATGTCGGTATCGATCGCATCTCTGGTCGTGCCTGCGATATCCGATACAATGACACGATCCTCCTGTGCCAGTTTGTTGATGAGGGATGATTTTCCAACATTCGGTTTTCCGATAATGGCGATCTTCGGACGGTCGTCCTCCTCGTCATTCTTCTTATATTCTGGAAAATACTTTACCACTTCATCCAACATATCTCCAAGTCCTAACATGGAAGCTGCCGAAACCGGGAATGGATCTCCGATTCCAAGATTATAGAACTCATAGACATCTGCCATATACTTTTCAAAGCTGTCCACTTTATTGACGACCAGCACGACCGGTTTGCCGGAACGGCGCAACATATCTGCAACTTTGGAATCCGAATCCTGCAAGCCCTGTCTGACATCGACAATAAACATGATCACGTCTGCAGTTGCGATCGCGATCTCTGCCTGCTCTCTCATCTGTGATAAAATAATATCGTTACTGTCCGGTTCAATACCTCCGGTATCGATCATGGTAAAATTGTGATCTAACCATGACACCTCCGCATAAATACGGTCTCTTGTAACGCCCGGTGTATCTTGTACAATTGAAATACGCTCACCTGCAAGTGCATTAAATAACGTAGACTTTCCTACATTCGGGCGTCCAACAATCGCTACGACTGGTTTACTCATTGATAAAACTCCTTTTCTCATGTATCACGGAAAGAACTGGGATCTCCACTACTTTCCTGTTATAACCTTAAATGGCTTTCTACCGTTACGCTAAAAATAACAATAACAGTTTACAATAAAAAAGATGGAATAACAATATTTATTCCATCTTTTTTCTGAACTATGCGTTTTGTCTAGGAAATGTGCGGTATTCCTTTTTCCCTTACTGCCGTAACCGGATTCATCAGTGCGTCATACTCATCATAAGTCATAAGTTTTCGCTCACTGTTCAAAATCCCAAGTTTTTTCAATGTCTCAATAATGTTTGTGCATTTGCTTCCGAACTCAACATAGGCGCTGTCACTGTTTGGGAAATAAGCTTCTGCCTCTTCTGCAGTCTTCTCCCCTGTCAGCACCGCTTCTGTCACATCAACCCCATCCACACTGTAAGAACTGTAATTCCAGATGATACCGTCCGGATTATAAAAACTGATATCCAGATTGTTAAAATAACGATCCCTGTACGTGTTATCCTCATCACCGGCACGGAGCGAATAAAGTTGATAATCCGTCATGTTTCCCGCTTCCACATCTTTTTGCACCGCCTCCATGACAGCGTCAAGTTCTTCCTGTGTAAAACGGTAATCCTCTGTTCTGCCGTTCTCATCTACAAACGAGATGCTGCCGGCATAATACTCATTCGTCTTATAGTAATTGCCAAACATGTTCTGCATCATCTTATCCGGATCACTCTCTAACGCAGTCACTTTTGCGACGACAGAATCTTTGTCCGCAGCCGCATCCTGCCCAACCGGAACTGTATAACTTCTCCGCAGCTTCTTACCATCCTTCAGGGTATATGTGATTGAGAGATAATATTGGGTCTCTGCGCTCAGGCACTCTTCTTTCTGTGCCAGGATCTCTTTCTGGAGATCTATAATCTTCTGAATATCATCCGGTTCGGTATAGCGGAGCGTGTAGTCCAGATCGAGCGATACTACCTTAACCTCTGAAACATCCGGTATTTTTCCTTCGATCCGGAATAGATCCAGTTTCAGTGCACCTAGAAATGCTGCCAGAACAACCGTTAAGACTGCCCATTCCCCAACTCTCTTTTTGTGGAACACACGGAAATTCTTCTCAATAAGCATCTCCGCCACAAAAAAACCGATCGCACCAAAGATCAGGGTGCCTGCTGCAAGTATCCAAAAATGTGCCTTTGCCGAAGAAAAACTGTTTCCGATCGTGTCAGCAACGGCATTTCCTCCAAGCAGACCGGCGCAGACAGCCACGCCCCAGCGGAACACCGGCTTGATCCCCCGCATGCTGATAAGGTCACCCGCAGTCTCCAATTTTCTCCGTTTATACAACTGATAGGCTGCGATCAGGAATACCACACCTGCCGCTGCATATATCCCGAGCAGATATGCCCCCTTAAATTCGATTCCAACCGTCACATACTCACTGTTTTCTACTGACTGTATCCGCAGATTGTTTGTCAGATAATAAATTGGAGACAAAATACAGGATTTTCCCGGATTCCAATTGTTTGACACCCCAAAGCAGACACTCTCTATCACCATGTTGATCAGATACCAGCATCCTACATACAGATAATTGACTACGACATAATACACCGGAAATGCCAGGAGCTGTCCGGTAAACATCGCCACAAATGCGCCGAGCGCCAGTGCAAAAAACGTCATTGCGGCTTCTGCACCAAACCAGTATAAAATGTACTGGATATTGGTGATATGTGCACCAATGCAGACGAACACCGTGATAATAAAGGTCAGGATCTGCGGAACGATCATAAATGCAAACGCAGATATGATATTCGTCACAAACAACTCCCGTCTGTCCACCGGAAGTGAATGGATCATATTTGTATTCTTTGCAGAATACAGATAGGAAAACACTGCCATGATCATCACTGCTGCAAATGCAAATGTGATCACCGGATTCATGGCTGCCCGCATAGCGCCACTGATCGCATAGACCTGTCTCTGGAGCTGGCTGTAACTGTCATCCTGCAGATAATACTGCATGTCAAACCACAGTCCGACCGGAAGCGAAACGATCAGATAACAACTGTACAATGCCCACAACGGCCAGAAGTGCGTCATATTTTTCTTAAAAATCGTTTTATTAAAGCAGGATGTCTTTGACTTCATAATCCACACCTCCCAATTCATAAATAAAGATTTCCTCCAGTGTCAACGGAAGTACATCAACAATGGTAGGATTTTCTGTCAGAAGAACTTTCTCTGCCTCCTTCGGATCCCCTTTTACGATCAGGGTATAGACACGCCCTGTGTTTGCCATATGCAGCACCTCAAAATCATCCGGCAATTTGGGCACACCACTCTGACATGCCACCTGTATCTTGGAAATGTTTCCCTGAAGGTCACTTAAGGAACGCTCGATTATTATTTTTCCATGATGCATGATTCCCACGTGGTCACAGGTATCTTCCAATTCCCTTAAGTTGTGGGAGGATACTAAAACAGTCATTTTACGTTCTGCCACTTCCGCCATTAAAATGCTCCAGATCTGTCTCCGCATGACCGGATCAAGTCCATCCACCGGCTCATCTAAGATCATAAGATCCGGTTTGCAGCAGATTGCAAGCCAGAATGCCACCTGTTTCTGCATTCCTTTCGACAATCGTCTGATGTTGCGCTTCACATCAATTGTCGGGAAAAATTCCTGCATTTTGTAAAAAAGCTTACTGTCAAACTGCGGATAGATTCCTTCGTAAAACCGTTTCATTTCCATGGTGTCCGCCTGCATGAAATAAAACAGTTCATCCGGTATATAAGCGATCCGCTCCTTGATGTTGCGGTTTTCAAATACCGGTTCACCGTCGATCAATATTTCTCCTTCATCTGCTTTATAAACTCCGGTGAGATGACGGATCAGTGTGGATTTTCCTGCTCCGTTCGGTCCGACCAATCCATAAATTTCGCCTGTTCCCACATGCATTTCCACGCCGTTTAATGCCTGAAAATCGTCAAATTTCTTTTTTAGATTATGAACCTGAATCATGATGCCTCTCCCCCTTCAGCCAATTGTTCAATACGTGTTTTCAAACTGCCCTCATCCACTGACAGAAACAGCAGCTCCGTTACCACTTCATCAAATTCTTTCATCAGTTCTTCATTTCTGACACCCAGCACCTCTTTCCGCTCGGCAACAAATGTTCCTTTTCCGGCAACGGTATAGACGTATCCCTCTGCCTCAAGTTCCCGGTATGCCTTCTGGATGGTATTTGGATTGATGGCAAGCTTCGAAGCCATTTCCCGCACGGAGGGCAGTTTTTCATTTGCAATAAGGGAATTCGTGATAACCAGCTTTCTCAGACCATCTTTGATCTGTTCATAAATCGGTTTTGCATCCCTGTAATTTAACTGAATCAAATAACAAACCTCCCATCTGTATTAGCTGTATGATGTGTACTATCATTCTTCATACAGTTAATATAGCACGGGAGGTCTTCTATTACAATGAAGATAATCCTAGGATATTATTAAGAAATCTTTAAATTATGCTTTTTTCAAAAGCAGCATCGTTTCAGCTATCCGAGATAAGCCTTCAGAAGTTCGAATGTATTCTTCACGCCATCCACATGGCTTCTCTCATATCCGTGTGATGCATACACGCCAGAACCGATCAGTCCGTGGCGCACATCATATCCGGCGCTCAGCGCAACATCTGCATCTGAACCATAGTATGGATAGACATCCACTGCAAAATCAATGCCATTCTCTTTCGCTGCCTTCACAAGACCGTTTACCACATCATAATGATATGGTCCATGGCTGTCCTTCGCACAGATCGACACCTGTGTCTCATCACAGGCAAGTCCGTCACCGACACATCCCATATCCACAGAGATCACTTCTGTCACGCCTTCCGGGACAGAGGCTGCGCCACCGTGTCCTACTTCCTCAAATACCGTGATGTGCTGGTAGATCATACGCTCCGGTGTCACATTTTCCTCTTTCAGATATTTTGCATAGCCCAATAAAATTCCAACACTTAATTTGTCATCCAGGAAACGGCTCTTAATGTAACCGGATGCTGTCACCGTAGTTCTCGGATCAAAGCAGACAAAATCACCTGTCATAATGCCGAGCTTCTCCACATCCTCTTTTGATTTTACTTTTTCATCCAGAACAACTTCCACGGAATCATAGCTTCTCTTCGTATCATTATATTCTCCGTTTACATGAATGGAAGCGTTGATCAGCTGTAATGTTCCGTCATATTTTCCATTAAATCTGGTGACAACTTTACAGTTTTCTCCCTCTGCATTGTTTGCATTCATACCACCAACCGCTGTGACACGGAGTCTTCCGTTGGCTTTGATCTCTGCCACCATGGCACCTAACGTATCAATATGTGCCTCTAAAAGAACGGCGTTCTCTTTGTCCCTGCCGCCGATTGGTACGAGCACACCGCCTTTTACCGTAAGCTTTGGCTCATATCCAAGCTTTTTGTATTCTCCCAAGACATAGTCTGCCACCTCTTTTGTGAAGCCGGATGGACTGTCGATCGCAAGAATGTTTTTGGTCTCTTCTACCATATAATCTACATAATTTTTACTCATATCTTCTGCTCCTTTTTTATTTCAAATATTTTAGGCGTTTGCGAAACTCCTCCTACTCTTCTTTCAATTGTTCAAAATCAACAAAAACATTCAAGACACGCTCTCGCTATGTGTCACTCGCAACGGTACTAAGAAGCCAGGTACAACTTACAGTTGCACCTGCCTTCTAAGAACCGGCGGTTCCCCAATGTCTTTCATGTCTTTTGTTAATTTTTCACAATTCAATTTAGGTTTTCATGAGTTTCGCAATTATCTTATTTTAAACATAAAAATGCCCCGAGGTTTCCGCGCTTACCATGGCTTGCGCGGTGGGAAAAAAGTAAGTCAGGATTGCAGCACGTGCAAATGTCCGTGATCTCTATATGTTCCGGCAGGACACCTGCATCAAGCAGTACAATTTCGTTTGCTTTCCAGAGGTCGAGCTGATATTTTCCATTTTCTTTTGCAATAAGGATCTCATGCTCATGTCCTGCAAATGCCCGCTCAAACTCCACCGCAACATCCCCGCTCACCTCGTAGCAGTCCTGACAGATGGACGGTCCGATCGCACAGCGCAGTTCCTCCGGTCTGCTTCCGTATTCCCTCCGCATCGCCTCGATAGTCGCTTTTCCCATGCGGTTTACTGTTCCACGCCAGCCGGAATGGCTTAACCCGATGGCGCAATGCACCGGATCGACAAAATACAGCGGAACACAGTCCGCATAGAACGTTGATAATACTAAGCCCGGCACATCCGTGATCAGTCCATCTGTATCATGAAATTCCCGTTCTCTCGTAAGTCCATTTCCTGCATCCTCCGCCGTCACTTTTCTTACATTTGTCGTATGTGTCTGATCCGTAAAAACAAATTTATCATAATCCACATCAAGCGCTGATGCAAGTCTTCTGTAATTTTCCCGGACTGCCTCCTCTTCATCTCCTCTTGTAAAACTCAGATTCATGGTGGAAAAAATACCCTCACTCACGCCGCCAAGTCTTGTAGTAAAACCCTCTTTTACAATTCCTGTTTTCTCCAATAACGGAAAATGTAAAAGCGGCACTTCCACGCCAGCCCCTGGATGATGTATCACCTCTTCCGGCACTCCTGTATTGTTTTTCCGCTTCCAGCTTTTATGTTCCATATCACTTACAATTCTCCTGATTTTGTCCTGCGAAAAAGCAGCCATGAAAATGCATTCTCTCATCCTCTCAGAACCCCTGATAGTCAAATGCATTCTGAATGACTTTTATCTGCTCTCCCAAAACTGCCGCCACATCAAACCTGCAAGGTGTAAATGTTCCATAACCATGTGTCAGGCAGTAATACGAAGCCACTTTTGAAATCGTTCTCTGCTTTGCAGAAGTCACCGCCTCAAACGGGTTTCCCACTGTACTGTCCGCACGGTATTTCACTTCCACAAACACAAGATATCCGTCATGCCTTGCCACGATATCGATCTCTCCCATGCGGCATCTGTAATTATATTCTAAAATCTCATACCCCTGCTGCTCCAAATACGCACCTGCCAGTTTTTCATAGGCAGTTCCCACACTTCTCTTATTGATAAAACCCTCTTTTCTACAGCAGCATCTTTCTTTTGTGCCTGCTGTCCCTCATTCTATTCACTTCCTGCAGCACACTATTTGATCATGCCATTCATCTGCTGCAATTTCACTTCATTTATGATAACATATCTGCCTGCTGCAATTTTGCCTTCATCTTATCCATATCATCCACAAACACAAGAATCTCAGCGACTACTTCATAAAGTTCCGGTGGAATCGCATCCCCGATCTCTAATTTCGACAGCGTCTCCGCCAGCTTATTATCTTTATAGAAAGGGACATCATTTTCTTTTGCCTTTGCGATGATCTTTTCTGCCACTTCGCCCCTGCCGCTGGCAAGGATCTTCGGTGCTTTATCTCCCGGCTCATATGCTACTGCTACCGCTGTTTTTACTTTTTTCTTTTCATTATCCCATGCCATATCCGCTCACCACCTCTGTTTTGTATCTGATATACTAGGCTCTCACATCAAACGAATACCGATGCAGTGTTCCCGTCTGTGGCATGTCTTTCCGCAGGAAATCATCCCCAAAGCTGACCTTCTTTTCTTCCTTTGTCATCGTTATGGTACACTGATAACCTTTGTCTTTCAGCTTTTGTTCCAGCACAGGCAGATACTTTTCCACAAGATCATAGGACGCATCGTCAGCCAAATAAAAATTTGTTTTGACATTCCGATGCTGCATTTTCACCGAGACATCGGTAGAGCCAAGGTGTTCCAGATCCAGGTGTAAAAAAGCGCTCAGCTCTGCATCAGGGTCTCTCAGATTCTTTTTATTCGTGTATACATAAAGTTCTCCGTTTGCATTCTGACCGGACATCTTCAATGGCACCTGTACATATGTATATGCCTGATTGAGCTGATTCATAAATTCAATATTACCGCGCACCTCTGCCGCAGTATCCAGAAAACTGTTTTTCGTAACGCCTGCTTCTTTCAGCGCATCTTCCACCTGCTTCATCTGCTGCTCTAATTTTTCGTAAAGCTGGCTGATTTTTTTCTCCTGCTTCAACTCTTCCGGCCGTATCAGCCACTGCTGTTCCATCACATTCCGAAGCAGACTTTTATATGCATCACTTCCTAATAATTTTTGGATACTCTGCGATGCCATTCCATTGTTTTCAGATAAAATCTGTGACACTGTGCGCAGAAAATCAGAGACGGTCAGATTTTTGTCCAATGCCGTTTTGTCGTCTGCAGCTTCCCATGCAGCGCCCTCTATCATCAGATTCTGTGCTACGCTCTCATCTTCCAACGTGTCGATAAAAATATCCTGCTCCATCGCTTCCGGGAAAAGTTTTGTACTTTCTACCAATGAAGGAATATTCTGCAATAACTTGCCAAGACTTGAAAACTGCTGCTCTGATAAAACGTCACCAAGTGCCTGACCACCTGTTCCTTCCTGTATGGCTTGTCCTGCTGTTGTGGTCTGCTCTCCGTTTACAGTCTGTTCCTCTGCGCCTAGCCGTCCGTCAGTCAAAATCTGTCCTTCTGCCGTTGTCTGTCCACCGGTCACAATCTGTCCTTCCGCCGTTGTCTGTCCGCCGGTCTCGATCTGTCCTTCTGCCATTGTCTGTCCACCGGTTTCTATCTGCCCCTCTGTATTGACCGATTCTCCGGCAGCAGTCTGCTCTGGAAGAAGGATTGAGAGAATCTTCTGATTCATCTGTACCGCCTGATCCGGTGTCAGATCATGAGAGCCAGCAAGATCAGCCAGTTCATTCATCGCCTGATCCATCTCCTGTAAAATGGCATGCTCATCTGTCATGTAATTTTCAAACTGCGCTGCCATCTCCGGCGAAACCGGAATTCCAAGCTTTGTCATATTTACAACCGTAGTAATATCTACACCAGGATTCATATTCGCGATCCTTGCCATATTTAAAAGGCTTTGCTTATCAATTGGCATCTGTTCTTTCATCATAGCATCGACCATTGCAAGATTCCGCTCTGTCACAGGTACGGTTCCTTCCGTCAGCGCATTGGTAAGAATTGGATTTCCTCCACTGCCAGCACCTGTGTATGGTTTGATCTCAATCGTCACACCATCGTTGCTTTTTACCTGAAAGAACATCGGAGTCCCCTGTGAGAGCGGCACTTTTCCGGACAATCTTGCTGTGATGGTCTGTCCATCGCTAAGCGCCAGCGTCACTTTTCCATTTTTCACAGAACTGACCGTTCCTTCAAAAACACTTCCGGAAGACAATTCTTCCAGTGTAGATACTACTTTCTGCATACCGGAAGCTGCCTTCAACTCTTCTGTTCCGCTTGAAATATTTCTGTTGTATTGTCCTAACATATCGGATATGTGCATGGTTTCGCCTCACTTGATACAAACTTCCTCTATAGTAAAATTTTTCCTGCGATCAGAAGCAATTTCTAATACGGTAGTCCATATCCCTTAAACAAAATTTTTGATAAAGCTGGCACGATGTATCGGAGATGGTCCAACTTCCTGCAATGCCTTGATATGTTCCGCCGAACCATAGCCTTTATTGGATGCGAATCCATACTGTGGCAGAATCTTGTCATACTCTGCCATCAGGCGGTCTCTTGTAACCTTCGCAACAATGCTCGCTGCCCCAATGGAAATACTTTTTGCATCTCCTTTAATAATTGGCACCTGTCTGATGGAAACTCCCGGAATCGTGACCGCATCATTTAATAATATATCGGGTTTTACACTTAATTTGCTTATAGCCTCACGCATTGCCTCATAAGTTGCCTGTAAAATATTGATCTCGTCAATCCTCTGTGGGCTTGCCATTCCAATGCCTACTGCAACTGCTTTCTCCATGATCACATCATACAATTCTTCCCGCTTTGCCGCAGAAAGCTTCTTGGAATCATTGATATATAAAATATCACAGTCTTTTGGCAAAATAACTGCCCCAGCTACCACCGGACCGGCAAGCGGTCCTCTTCCGACTTCATCAATCCCACAGATATAACCACAATCTGCATATTCACGCTCATATTTTTTCAGATTTTCAATGCGGAGCTTCTCTGCCTCTAATTTTTCAATCCGTTTCTTTGCCTGCTCCACGATTTTCACAACACCGGAACGCTCATCTTTTTCATATGCCTCTATAAAAGAAGGCAGCTTCTCATCGTCCACTGCCTTAAGTTCTTCTCTGATCTCACCGATTTTTTTCTCTGCCATTCTGTTCACATTTCCTTTTTCTGCAATATACAAATCCCCGATCCTATCCGCCTTAGCAGGCACAGCGCCTAACCCTGCTCCTGTGTTTCCTGACCGGAAGGTTTTTCCAGCGTAATCTTTCCAAGCCTGCCACCCCGGAATTCATCGATCAGAAGTGCCGCCGCCTTGCTGTAATCTAATTCGTTTCCTCTGGAAATACATTTGCGGTTCTCTGCGATCTGCTCTAAAATCTTCACCGGAGTTTGTGTCTCATCTACACCATAGCGGTCTGTTAAAATTCCGGCATAATCTCTTGCCAGAACTTTGATCAGCTCCAGTGACAATTCATCAATATTCAAAATCTCATCTTTGATTGCCCCGATTAGTGCAAGACGCAGTCCAACCATCTGATCTTCAAATTTCGGCCACAAAATTCCCGGTGTATCCAGTAATTCCAGATTTTTGTTCAGTCTGATCCACTGTTTTCCTTTTGTCACACCCGGTTTATTTCCAGTTTTGGCACATGCCTTTCCCGCATAGGAATTGATAAACGTCGATTTTCCAACATTTGGAATTCCGACTACCATCGCACGGACAGGACGATTTAATATTCCTCTTCTTCTGTCACGCTCAATCTTTTCCTTACAGGCTTCCATTACTACATTTGTAACTGTTTTCATGCCTGTCTTGGTTCTCGCATCCAGACCGACAACATAGTAGCCCATCTTTTTAAAATAGGCTGCCCATTCTTTGTTCTGATTCTCATCTGACAAATCTGATTTGTTCATGATGATCAGCCGCGCTTTATTTTTTCCCAACTCATCAATATCCGGGTTCCGACTGCTTAATGGAATTCTCGCATCCACAAGCTCGATCACCAGATCAATTAATTTTATGTCTTCCTGCATCTGACGTTTTGCTTTCGTCATATGTCCCGGATACCACTGAAACTGCATACTTTTTCCTCACTTTTCTTATATAAATCCAAATTTTTTCCACGGAGATACACGGAACCATGCTTTTCCAATAATGTAATCTTTTTTCACATTTCCAATATTGGCATAGCGGCTGTCCTCACTGTTATTGCGGTTATCTCCAAGGACAAAATATTCATCATCCTCGAGTTTTAGTTCCTCCGATGCAAGCCCTGCCTCCTCGATGGCAGACACATCAACTTTCTCATCAAAAAGTTCCCCATTCACATAAACAGCACCATTTTGAATCAATACCGTGTCTCCCGGCACTGCAATCACGCGCTTTACATAGTAATGTGATTTTTCATTTCCATTTGGAAGAAACACAATAATGTCATTCGGCTTTGGATCGGACACCTTATAAATGAAGCGATTTACCAGAATTTCGTCTCCACTTTCCAATGTTTCTGACATGGACTGCCCCACCACGCTGGTCCGCAATCCGATAAAATATACAAATGTAAAAGCAATGACCAGAGTAATCAAAATCTCAACTGTCCAGCTTAAGATTTCCTTTACAATGGTCATGTTTACTTTTTTCTTTCTTCTTCCGAAATTTAGTCCACTCCGTCTTCTTCTCACTTTTGCTTTCCTCTGCCCTATCGTCTGTATACAAATACACGTTATAGATTACCACAAAGCACGTTTGTGTGCAATTCGAGAATCGGATTTTCCAGATTTTATAAATATATTATTCCGCCCCTTTACCGGTAAAGCGCCGTCTCAACAAGTACACCGATCACCAGATAACGATGATTTCGCTCACCGCTTACACAGGTGGAAAGTGTGATAAGTCTGTCATCCTCTCCGATTTCCATATCCTCCCGGACGTGTAATTTATTGTCAGAAACTTTTTCTCTGATATCCGCCAAAAACTGATCTCTGTCGTCCTTACTGCTGATCACATACTCTGACGGAATGTACACATCTGTAAACTTCGCCGCCTCGTAGATTTCATAAGTCAGACGTTCATTTTCCGTATACACATAAATATACGGATGCCCGTCAAAAAACGTTTCATCCTCAAAGCTGTGAATACTTCCAAACATGGAACCATTTTTCATGTTATGTCCATATAGTACCGTATTATAATCCGAGAAATCTTTCCGGTTACATTGATTGGTGTAAATGCAGCCCGGATATCCCTTGCTGTGGTCTAAGTTATAATCCAGATAATAATTGTCTGTCCCAGACTGTAACAGCGGATAGTCTACCTGCGTTCCCGGTACAACGATCCATGCGTAAATATCTTCATTCTGTTCATGCAGCTGTCCGAAATCATAGACCGGATCACAGTAGATCACTGTTTCTTCTGTGCTCTCCTCTGTCTCCGGCTCTGCGATAACCGTCTCTGTTGCAGCACTTAACGTCTCTTCCTGCCGAAGTTTTTCGTACTCCAGTTCCCGCTGTTTCACACTCCAGTGATGATAGATCAGATAGCCTCCACAACACACGGCAATGGCACAGAGTATCAGCACAACTGTCCAATCAGCTGTTTTTCTCCGCCTTAATGCTCTCCGTTCTTTTTTCCTCTTTTCCCGCAATGTACTCATTTATTCCTGCTCCTCGTAAAATAAATCAATGATCGTCTGCTGTACTGAATAAGAAAAGCCATAGAAAAAGCTGCTGCTCTCTCTATGGCTCACGCATGCATTGAACTATTTTACTAATTCTTTTACTTTAGCTTTCTTACCAACACGGTCTCTTAAGTAGAATAATTTAGCTCTTCTTACTTTACCAGCACGAACAACTTCTACTTTTTCAACGTTTGGAGAATGTAATGGCCAGGTTTTCTCAACGCCACATCCGTTAGAAATCTTTCTAACTGTGAATGTTTCACGGTTGCTTCCACCCTGTCTCTTAATTACAACACCTTCGAAAACCTGGATTCTTTCACGGTTTCCTTCTTTGATTTTACCGTAAACTTTTACAGTATCACCAACACGGAATTCAGGTACTTCAGCTTTTAACTGTTCTGCTTCAATGCTTTTAATAATTTCACTTGCGTTCATTTTGTGACCTCCTATTATTTGGATGTTCTTAATACGCCTATTCGTAACAGAGGACCATCTCCTTTATTCACAACTCGTTAACATTACCATGCTTTCACGGAAAAGTCAAGTGTTTTTCACATTTTACAACAGATACTCCTGATATTTCATCTGCTCTTTTTTCGTGAGTTCCGCCTTTTTCAGCAGATCCGGTCTGCGCTCGATCGTCCGTAAGATTGCCTGTTCTCTCCGCCATTCATCTACTTTTTTATGATCACCGGACAACAGGATGGAAGGAACTTTTTTTCCCATCCATTCTTCCGGGCGGCTGTACTGCGGATATTCCAGCAGATTACCCTCAAAGGATTCCGTGGAACCTGATTCATCATTCGTAAGAACCCCGGGTACCATGCGCGAGATCGCATCCACCATGACCATCGCAGGAAGTTCCCCTCCTGTGAGCACATAATCGCCAATCGAAACATAATCGGTCACAATCTCTTCTAGCACACGCTCATCGATCCCTTCATAATGACCACATAATAAAATCAGATCTTTTTCCTGTGCCAGATCCTTTGCCATCGGCTGTGTGAATGTCGGTCCCTGCGGTGTCAGATAAACTGTCCTTGGTTTATATCCAATACGATCCACAACCGACTTCCACGCATCATACACCGGCTGTGCCTGCATGAGCATACCTGCGCCGCCTCCATATGGATAATCGTCCACTTTTTTATGACGTTCCAGCGTATAATCCCTGATATTCACCGCCTCAATGGAAAGCAGTCCTCTGTCTTTCGCTCTTCCGATAATGCTTGTGGACAATCCCTGCATGACCATATCCGGAAATAATGTTAATATATGAAAATTCATGTTTTATGAACTCCTGTCTCTCTGCTCGTTCCTTTTATTTTTCATTCAGCTCACGAAGTCCCGGAAGTAAATGAACAATGATTTTTCCATTTTCCAGATCCACTTCCTTGACGCACTCTCGGATCGCCGGAAGCAAAATATCATCCGTTCCCTCTTTGCTTAATACATATACATCATTCGCACCTGTCTGGAGAACATCGCTCAATTCACCTAAGTCTTCTCCCTCATCAGACTCAGCCTGCAAGCCGATCAGATCTGCGATAAAGTACTCGTTTTTCTTTAATTTTACCGCATTCTCACGGGTAACATACAGACTCTTTTTTCGATATTTTTCCACGTCATTGATATTGTCAATTCCCTTGAACTTGACAATGACCATGTTTTTGAAAAACTTCACACCGGCAACTTCAAGATCGATCATTTCTTTCCCGGTATCCAAAACAACATTTTTCAGTTTTTTAAACCTTGCCGGATCATCTGTTGTTGGAAATACTTTAACTTCTCCTCTGACACCATGCGTGGTTGTTATGACACCTACCTGCAATAAATCTTCCATGTAATCTCCTCTATCATCTTTCTTCTGTCATCCGAATCATAAACGGATAGCTGCATTTTATATTAAAGCAATACAGATTTTCTGTAAAATATTTTATAAGGAAAAAGCTATCCCAGACAACTGGGATAGCCCATCATGTTACTGCATAATCTCAACAATAACTTTTTTTTCTTCTTTTGAGGCTGCTGCCTTCACAACGGCACGGATCGCTTTTGCAATTCTACCCTGTTTGCCGATTACCTTACCCATGTCAGACTGTGCAACGCGCAGTTCTAACACGATGGCTTTCTCATTCTCGGTCTCTGTCACAACAACTTTGTCCGGGTAATCAACTAGTGATTTGGCAATTACTTCAACTAATTCTTTCATTAGACCACCTCACTAATCTTATTTTTCGATTCCAGCATTTTTGAAGATTCTAGCTACTGTATCTGTTGGCTGAGCTCCGTTAGCTAACCATTTCTTTGCTAACTCTTCATTTACATGATACTCGCTTGGATCTTTTGTTGGATCATAAGTTCCGATCTCTTCGATACATCTTCCATCTCTTGGGGATCTGGAATCTGCAACTACGATTCTATAGAAAGGAGCTTTCTTCTGTCCCATTCTTCTTAATCTGATCTTTACTGCCATGTCATTTCACCTCCTACGTGATTGCTAAAAATTTATTAAAAAGGAAGCCCTTTGAACATTCCTCTTTTACCTTTTTTCATCATGCCCGGCATCTGTTTCATCATCTTTTTCATCTGATCAAACTGTTTTACCAGACGGTTTACTTCCGCAATATCAACCCCTGCACCTTTTGCAATGCGGTTCTTGCGGCTTGGATTCATGAGCGACGGATTACGTCTCTCCTCCGGTGTCATGGAATAAATGATCGCCTCTGTGCGCGCCATGTTCTTCTCGGCTGCTTCCTGATCAATCTCTGGCATCTTTCCTTTGCCCATTCCCATTCCAAGACCAGGCATCATTCCAAGGATACTGGATAATCCGCCCATTTTCTTCATCTGACTCATGGATTCCAGATACATCTCGAAGTCAAATTCATTTTTGCGCATCTTCTGCTCAATACGCTTTGCCTGCTCCTCATCGATATCAGCCTGTGCCTTCTCGATCAGTGTCAGCACGTCACCCATACCAAGGATTCTTGAAGCCATTCTGTCAGGATAAAACTGCTCCAGATCGGAAAGTTTTTCTCCCATACCTACATATAAAATAGGTCTTCCGGTAACAGCACGGATGGAAAGTGCCGCACCGCCTCTGGTGTCACCATCTAACTTTGTCAAGATCACACCATCTATGCCAACCTTTTCATCAAACATCTTGGCTACATTCACTGCATCCTGTCCAGTCATGGCATCCACAACTAAAACGGTCTGATGAACGGTAACATTCTCTTTGATCTCCTGTAACTCAGCCATCATGTCATCATCAATATGAAGACGTCCTGCTGTATCCAGGATTACGATATTAAACTCATTCTTTGCCGCATGCTCGATTGCTGCTTTGGCAATGTTCACAGGTTTGATCTTATCTCCCATGGAAAATACTTCCACGCCCTGCTTCTCACCATTGATCTGTAACTGTTCAATCGCACCCGGACGGTAAATATCACAGGCAGTCAGTAATACTTTCTTTCCTTTCAGCTTAAACTTTCCTGCAAGCTTTGCTGCGGTGGTTGTTTTACCTGCACCCTGTAAACCTTCCATCATAATGACCGTCAATGCTTTTCCCGGCTGAAGCTTAATCTCTGTTGTCTCAGAGCCCATCAGCTTCACCATCTCTTCATTTACAATCTTAATGACCATCTGCCCAGGATTCAGTCCGTTCATCACGTCCTGTCCGATTGCGCGTTCCTGCACATCTTTTACAAACTGCTTTACGACTTTGAAGTTAACATCCGCTTCTAAAAGAGCCATCTTAACTTCCTTCAAAGCTGCCTTGACATCATCCTCTGTCAAACGGCCTTTGCTTCGCAGGTTTTTGAATACATTTTGAAGTTTTTCAGATAAACTGTCAAATGCCATCTTATAGCTCCTCTAAAATCTGATTGGAAATCTGCCCGATTTCCTCCATAATCGCTTCATTGTGACTGGAATGAAACTCCTTCGCCAGTGCATCAATCTGTGCTACTTTCTGCTTTGCTGACTGAAACTTTGCGATCAGATGAAGTTTTTCTTCATATCCTTCCAGAGCCTTGGTACAACGCTTAATCATATCATGCACACCCTGGCGGCTGATTCCCTCTTCATTTGCAATCTCTCCAAGAGAAAGGTCATTGAACACGAAGTCCTCATATATTCTTCTCTGGTGTTCGTTCAGCAGTTCTCCGTAGAAATCATAGAGATAAGCCTGTTCGATTTTCTCTTCCATTCTTCACACCATGCCTTTATTTTACTATCCATACATCGGCACCTTTGCTAAGATAACATAAAAAGGAATGGGTGTCAAGCATTTTTTCTTTACAGTAAAGGATTTTTGCTTGACACCTGTAATTTTGCTTTTGACTATTTTTTCAGTGTCTCATAGATTGCTGCCTCATCATAATCCGGTGCGGCTTTGAGCGCTGCTTCATAAACAGGTGTGATCGTCTCGACTGTCTCCTCAAGTTCATCCGCAATCTCTGCAACATTCTTGCCTCGTTTTATTTTCTTCACGACCTTTGAAATCAGGGTTTGTTCTGTCACACGTTCTGTAACCTCTTCTGTCACTCGTTCTGTCACTCGTTCTGTAACCCTTTCCGTTACCTGTTCTTCAAAAAGATCACTTATATTACACATATCATCCACACATCCTTCCATCTCTGTCGACATCACAAAATCATAATCTTCTTCCAGTTTCTTTTTCTTGGTTTCTCTGGGTGTCTGTGAAAAAAGAAGCTCTAGCATTGCAATCAATTTGTTTTTGGATACCTCTGCATCTGCATTTTCACGGATTCTGATAATAGCTCCGTTTATCAGTGAAAGATCAGGTTTCCATATGCTTTCACCATATATCATATTCGCTTCCAGTCCTAATTTAATAATGGAATCTTCTTCCTTTCCCGTATCCATACAGATCCAGATGCTGTATACAGGTTTTAAATCATCATAGGAAGAATTGATAAACTCTACATTTTTCTGGGATGAGATCATCCGGGAAATATAATAGGTCATACGGTTCTCTATGTGATATTTGAGTTTCGAAACCTTTGTACTTTTCTGAGCTTCAATATTGATCAAAAACTTCATCGTCTTTTCTTTATGATACAACGGAAATCGAATATCGTAAACTATTTTTCCGTTTTCTTCTTCAATATCTTCTGTTCCGATGCTTAAATTTTTCACACTGAGAAGTTCCGGCACGCTCAATGTAACTGTCGGCTCCCCAATACAGGGAATAATTTCTTCCACGGACATTTGCTCAAATTCTGTCACCACATTTTTTACAATTCTCGCAAGTACCTGTGGATCTGCCAGAATACACTTGGCATAGTCATCCCTCTTTGCTTTCTGCAGTCCGATCTCATCTAAAGTCTCCGAAAGATTCGTATTCACTTTTCTATAAATCATAGGCATTTTCTCCTTCTTAAGTAACCTGATTTTTCAGTAGAAAAACAAATAGTTTCAATAACCACTCTGCTTTTCATTATCAAATTAAAATCATTGGGATATACGACCGATATGGTCTGTGTTGATAATCCTGTTTGTTCCTAAATATATGACTGTACCAGCAGCCTTTCGCACTCAGACTTGTGCCTGTTCGATTTCTGATTAACACTACTGTACCATATTTGAATAATAGAAACAATACTTTCGAAAATTTTCAGCAAAATAAACAAAGAACCGGGTGCCCAACTTTTCATCGGGTATCCGGTTCTCTGCCTTTATCTCTTAAAACACAATCGCCGCCTGCACGATCGCACACGCAATGCTCACGATCGAAAGTGCTCCATATATTTTTTCTGTTTTCTTATCTGTGATAAAATACCCTGCGCTTGTGAAAAGAAACACGATCACGCAGATCATAAATGGAACATATTTCATCCGGTTCACGCTCTTTTATAAGAAGATATACTTACATACAAACAATACAGCAAGTACATACATTAACGGTGTGATTTTCTTTGCCTTGCCGCAGATCACATTGATCACAACGTAAGAGATAACACCGATTGCGATACCTTCTGAAATGCTGTACATCAGTGGCATTGCGAGCATACATAAGTAAGCCGGAATTGCCTCTGTCATATCCGTAAAGTCAATAGAGATCACTGTTGTTACCATTAAAAATCCTACGAAAATCAATGCCGGAGCTGTTGCAAATCCCGGGATTGCGCAGAAAATTGGTGAGAAGAAAATAGCAAGCAGGAATAAGAAACCTGTCACTACAGAGGCAAGTCCTGTTCTCGCACCTTCTGCCACACCGGAAGAACTCTCAACAAATGTTGTTGTTGTGGATGTACCAAGAACTGCACCTGCACTTGTTGCGATTGCATCTGCGAGCAGTGCCTGTTTGATCCTTGGAAGTTTATCATTCTCATCTAACATCTGTGCTTTGTTTGCCACACCGATCAAAGTTCCTAATGTATCAAACATATCAACGAATAAGAAGGATAAAATAATAACCACAAAATCAAATACTCTTACCGTAGAAAAATCTGCTTTAAAGCACTGTCCGAATGTCTCTCCTAAAGAAGTGAAATCTGTCAGTCCCCAGACCGGATATAAAGAATAAAATCCTGCTTCTGCATCCGGGATATAAAGACCAGCTGCCTGAGCGATCATTCCTAAGATCCATGTGGCAGCAATACCGATGAGGATTGCTCCTTTTACACCTCTGATATATAAAATAGAGATGATAAAAAGACCGATCAGTGCAAGGATCGCTCCGATTCCAAGTGTATGGAAATCTCCTGTAAAGTCAACGATCGTAACAAGTGTGGAATCGTTATTTACAACAATGTGGCCATCCTGTAAACCTAAAAATGCGATGAAGAAACCGATACCGACACTCACACCTTTTTTCAGAGTGGTAGGAATCGCATTGAAGATTGCCTCACGCACATTAGTAAGGGAGAGCACGATAAAAATCAGACCTTCTGCAAAAACCGCCATAAGGGCGATTTTCCAGTCGTATCCCATTGCGCCACATACCGTGTATGCAAAATAAGCATTTAATCCCATACCCGGGGCAAGCGCAAATGGATAATTTGCAAGCATTGCCATTGCCAGTGTTCCGATAAAGGAAGCGATACAGGTCGCCATCAAAACTGCCGTCTTATCCATTCCTGCTGCTGCGAGCATGGATGGATTGACTGCAAGGATATACGCCATTGTCATAAATGTGGTGATACCCGCTAACACTTCTGTTTTCACAGTCGTGTTGTTCTCTTTTAATTTAAACATTTTCTCTAACATTTTCTAATCTCCAACTTTGTCTTACATCATTTTACAGTCATGGTCTCTCCTGACGTGACTGCATAACATCTTCATATTTTATAAGGTTATTTTCCTTCGTATGTGATCACAGAGGCTACATCATATTTTGCCAGTTTTTCACGTCCTTTTAACCCTGCTAACTCCATTAAGAAAAGGATTTTTACAACTTCGCCGCCAAGCTGCTCTACTAATTTACAGCTTGCCTCCATAGTTCCTCCGGTTGCGATCAGGTCATCCACTAATACAACCTTCTGTCCCGGTTTGATTGCATCTTTATGAATCTCAATCTCTGCTTTTCCATATTCAAGATCATATTCTGCTGAGACTGTCTCACAAGGAAGTTTTCCTTTTTTACGAACCGGAATAAAAGCTTTTCCAAGTGCATAGGCAATCGGCATTCCAAAGATAAATCCTCTGGACTCCGCACCTGCAATAATGTCAAAATCTACTCCATCCAACAGTTTGATCATGGAATCGATCGCCAGCTTTAATCCATCCGGATCCTGTAATACACTTGTTACATCACGGAACATAATGCCCGGTTCCGGAAAATCCGGTATGGTTCTTACATACTCCTCTATTTTTTTCATTGATAATACCCCTTTCACTAAAAAGTCACAAATACACAACCATCATATATGATTATCTGCCAAGATTCAATTTAGCATTACTTATAAATCTTATAAGCTGGTGCGGACAACCTTTGGTTTGTAGCCTTCTTTTTCCAGCGCCTTGATGATCTGTTTCTTGTGATCCGTGCCAAAACACTCTAATGTAATGCGGAGTTCCACGGCTGCGCTTCGGTTTGTTGTGACAAACTGATTGTGTTCCAATTTGATGACATTTCCCTGCTGTGCCGCAATAATACCGGAAACTTTGCAGAGTTCGCCCGGCTTATCCGGAAGCAGAACTGACACTGTGAAGATTCTGTCTCTTAAGATCAGTCCCTGCTGTACCACAGAGGACATGGTGATGACATCCATATTACCGCCGCTTAAAATGGATACGATCCGTTTGTCGGACACATCCAGATGTTTTAATGCCGCTACAGTTAAAAGTCCCGAATTTTCCACGATCATCTTATGATTTTCCACCATGTCAAGGAACGCTGCTACCAGCTCATCATCCTCCACTGTGATGATATCATCCAGATTTTGCCGGATATAAGGGAAAATCTTACTGCCCGGTGTCTTAACGGCTGTACCGTCTGCAATCGTGCTGACAGTCGGAAGAGTTGTCACTTTTCCTGCTGCAAAAGACGCCTGCATACAGTTTGCCCCTGCCGGTTCTACACCGATCACTTTGATCTTTGGATTTAATAATTTTGCAAGAGTGGAAACACCTGTTGCCAGTCCGCCTCCTCCGATCGGTACAAGAATATACTCTACCAGCGGAAGCTCTTTGAAGATTTCCATTGCGATCGTACCCTGACCGGTTGCAACTGCGAGATCATCAAATGGATGAATAAATGTGTATCCCTCTTTCTCTGCGAGTTCGTAAGCCTTCTGGCATGCCTCATCATACACATCTCCGTAAAGCACAACCTCTGCGCCGTAGCTCTTGGTACGGTTTACTTTGATGAGCGGTGTCGTGGTAGGCATGACAATGACTGCCTTACATCCATAACATTTTGCAGCGTAGGCAACGCCCTGCGCATGATTTCCTGCGGAGGCAGTGATAAGTCCCTTCGCTCTTTCCTCCTCGGTCAGTGTGCTGATCTTATAATATGCACCACGCACTTTATATGCGCCTGTAAACTGCATATTCTCCGGTTTTAAATAAACCTTGTTTCCTGTCTGCTGGCTGAAATAATCACTGTAAACCAGTTTTGTCTCTGTCGTGACTTCCTTTACCTTTTCGGAAGCCTCCTCAAACTTGTCTAATGTAAGCATCCCTATTTTTCCTCCTGTACATCAAATAATGCATTCACAAACTGATTGGAATCGAATTTCTGCAGATCCTCGATCGTCTCCCCGACTCCGATATATTTTACCGGAATACCAAGTTCTGAATGGATTGCAACGGCGATTCCACCCTTTGCTGTTCCATCCATTTTTGTCAGGATAATTCCAGTGATATCTGCCACATCTGCAAACTCTCTTGCCTGCGCAAGCGCATTCTGTCCGGTCGTTGCATCCAGAACGACCAGTGTCTCACGGAATGCATCCGGATATTCTTTTTCCAGAATACGGTTAATCTTGCGGAGTTCCTCCATCAGATTCTTTTTATTGTGAAGTCTGCCTGCGGTATCACATAAAAGTACATCTGCATTCCGCGCTTTTGCTGCTGCCACCGCATCATATACGATAGCGCCCGGATCAGCGCCTTCCTGTCCGCCGATCATCTCCACTCCGGCGCGGTTTGCCCACTCCTGAAGCTGTGTTCCGGCTGCGGCACGGAATGTATCTGCTGCTGCAAGGATAACTTTTTTGCCCTGATCTTTTAATTTTCCGGCAAGCTTTCCAACAGATGTCGTCTTTCCGACTCCGTTGACACCGATCACCAGCACCACAGATTTCTCGTTTTCAAAACGATAGGCTGTCTCTCCGACATCCATCTGCTCTTTGATACTGTTGATCAGAAGTTCCTTGCACTCTGCCGGATCTTTGATATGATTTTCCTTTACTTTTTTCTTCAGGTTCTCTATGATAGCTTCCGTTGCATTGACGCCGATATCACCCATTATGAGGATCTCTTCAATTTCTTCATAGAAATCATCATCAATATTGGAAAATCCATTGAACACCGCATCAATACCGGAAACGATATTATCTCTCGTCTTGCTCAGCCCGGAAACCAGACGGCTCCAGAAGCCTTTTTTTTCTTCGCTCATCTCTTTTTCCTCGTTTCTATATGATTTGTCCCACTGCATCCTCTGTCTCAGCTGCTCAGATCATCATCGATCAGATTGACCGAAACTAATGTCGAAACACCTTTTTCCTGCATGGTGATACCATACAGACGATCTGCTGCCGCCATAGTGCCACGTCTGTGGGTAATGACAATAAACTGTGTACTTTTTGTCAGCTTATGTAAGTATTTTGCAAAGCGGCCGACGTTGGAATCGTCCAGTGCCGCCTCGATCTCGTCTAACAGACAGAATGGGGAAGGTTTTAAATTCTGGATCGCAAAAAGCAGTGAGATCGCTGTGAGTGATTTTTCTCCACCGGACATCTGCATCATGTTCTGCAATTTCTTTCCTGGTGGCTGTGCGATAATACGGATGCCACACTCTAAGATATCCTCATCTTCCACCAGCTCAAGCGTTCCTTTTCCCCCACCGAAAAGCTCCTTAAACACTTTGTCAAACTCGCGCTGGATCTCTGCAAATTTTTCCATAAACTGTTTGCGCATTCCGGTATCCAGTTCTTCAATAATTCCGACCAAAGTCTTTTCAGCCTCGATCAGATCATCATGCTGTCCCTTTAAGAAACCGTAACGCTCCGAGATTTCTTTGTAATCTTCAATGGCATTGACATTGACATCACCCAATTTCCGAATGTCATCTTTGATGCCGGCGATCTGTTTTTTCAGATCCGCAAGATCCGAAAATGCCTCATCCCTCAGCTCCATCGCCGCATGCAGTGTCAGCTCGTACTCCTCCCACATATAATTGGTCTGGTAGTTTCCGGCTTCTTCAAGTTTTTCTCTCTGACTGTTCAAACGGTAAATCTCTTTATCGAGATCTGCGATTTTTTTGGAAACATCCTCCTGTTTTTGGAAACATCCCTTGTAGGAAGCAGACATCTCCTCTTTCTTCCGGATATGCTCTTTTAAAGTATTCTCCTGCTCTTTTTGATAATCTGCGGAATTTAAAATTGTCTTTTTAATCTCCTCGATATCCTGACGTTTTTTCTCCACATCTGCTTTCGCATTCTTCGCTTCGTTTAACACACCTTCGCGCTCATCGTCAAAACGCCTGATCTCGCTCTGGATACGTGTGAGATTTTCCATTACGAATTCTGCCTTCTGGCGGATTCCGGCAAGTTCCAATGTCACCTGGGATACCGCATTTGTAGCAGATTCCACATCTGCACTTTTCTCATCCAGAATTTGCTGGAAGTTCTTATTTTCTTCCTCGATCTGACTCTCACGATTTTTCACATATTCAATTTCTTCTGATATTTTTTCTTTATTATCGTTGATTTCCTGAAGCTGTTTCTCTATCTCACGGTTTTCTGCGATCAGTCCTGCATACACATTTTCACTTTCGTTCTTCTGCGCCGCTGCACGATCCACATTCATTTTTGCCGTATTCTGTAAAATCAGCTGTTCCTGCAATTCTGCTTTATTGGCTTCGATATCGTCTGCAAGCAGACTCTGTGCTGTCTTGATATCCTCCAGACGGTTGCGGCTTTCCTTTATCTTCTGTTCTGACTTGCTGATCAGTTCCTCTAATTCTTCGATCTCACGGTTTCTTCCGAGAAGATTACTGTTATTGCGGAATGCACCACCTGTCATGGAGCCACCCGGGCTTAAATACTCTCCCTCTAACGTTACGATATGAAGGGAATAATGATTCTTCTTTGCCAGTTTGATTGCAAAATCAATATTCTCTGTGACGATCACTCTTCCTAACAGGTAGGCAGTCACGCCCTCGTATTTTGCCTCTGTTTTGACTAACGTATTGGCAAGTCCAATGACGCCCGGTTCTTTTAGGGCATCCATATTTTTAAAGTTGCCTTTTCCATCTACACTTGTAAGAGGTAAAAAAGTTGCACGTCCCAAACGATTCTCCTTTAAGAAAGAGATCATTTTCTTGGCAGTCGCTTCATCCTCTGTGACAATATTCTGGATATTTCCACCCAATGCAGTCTCGATAGCAGTTTCATACTTTTTCTCCACCTGGATCAGATCAGAAACAACTCCGAGAAGTCCCCTGTTCTGCTCTTTCTGTTCCATCACTTTACGGATACTGTTACCGTATCCGTCATAGCGCTCTGCGATATTTTTCAGGGATTCCAGCTTGGATTGCTGCTTGTTATATCCTGCAAGCGTCTCCTCTAATGTATGCGTTGTCTCAATGGATTTTTTCTTCCAGTCACGGCTTTTTTCCTCCATGGAAAGTCCTGCCTGTTTCAGTTCTTTTATTTTCTGATTGACGGAATCTAAATCTTTCTGATACTCTGCTAAAACAGAATCTAAATCTGCTTCCTCTGTTTTTCTTGCAAGCAGTCTCTGGTTTAACTGGGCTTTTCGGATGTTGACCTGTTCTTCCATCGTGTCAAACCGCTGTTGTCTTGCCTTAATGGAAGCCTTGCTGTTCAACAGTTCAATCAATTCACTTTTGCCTTTTTCCATGCCTTCCGTACATCTCGCGATCTCTGTCTGCAATGTCTGAAGTGCTTCTTCCGCTGCTTTTTTCTTTTCCTCAATCTCAGAGATCTGTGCGTCCAGAGTAACCTTTTCTTCCTCATAAGTCTTTCCGGAAGAAATACGTTCTTCTTTCTCATGGTCGATGGCATCCAGACGGCTCTGCATATGTTCATCCGTATGCTCTGCCGAACGGATCTGCTCGTTTAAGATTTCAATCTGGCTCTCCAGCTTGTTCTTTGTCACAGCGGACTGACTCATCTCGTCACGGATTGCATTAATCTTTTCGTCCTCTGCCGCCATATCCTGTTCAAGCTTTTCATATTCTGTTTTTATCTGCTCATAACTTTCTTTTGCTTCCTGATAATCACGATCCGCAATCGAATAGTTTTCTTTGACTTCCTGTAACTGTCTGTCAATACGCTCCATTTCCAATAAGAACATATTGACATCAAACGTTTTTAACTCTTCTTTTTTCTTTAAATAAATACGGGCTTTTTCCGCCTGGCGCTCCAACGGACCGACCTGACGCTCTAACTCTGCCAGAATATCATTGACACGCACCAGATTTTCCCGCTCGTTCTCTAACTTTTTCTGGGCAGCTGCTTTTCGCTTTTTATACTTTACGATTCCTGCCGCCTCGTCAAAAAGTTCTCTTCGCTCTTCCGGTTTACCATTTAAGATACGCTCGATCTGTCCCTGACCGATAATAGAATATCCCTCTTTACCGATACCGGTATCATAGAAAAGTTCTGTGACATCTTTCAGACGACACGGACTTCCATTGATCAGATACTCACTCTCGCCGGAACGGTAAACACGTCTTGACACCGTAACTTCCTCGAAATCAATAGCAAGCTGATGATCTGAGTTGTCCATAGTGATTGCAACATATGCATAGCTTAAAGGTTTTCTGTTTTCTGTACCGGCAAAAATAACATCCTGCATGCTTGCACCGCGAAGCTGTTTTGCACTCTGCTCACCCAATACCCAGCGCACTGCATCTGCAACATTACTCTTACCACTTCCATTTGGTCCAACGATCCCGGTGATCCCATTGTGAAAATCGAATACGATCTTATTTGCAAATGACTTGAATCCCTGAACTTCTATACTTTTCAGATACATTTCATAACTCCGTTTCCTGCATTATTTTTTCTGGACCGGTTTTAAAAGCAGCAGTGCCTGATAGGCAGCTTCCTGCTCGGCAGCCTTCTTTGTATGACCGATTCCTGTTCCGATCACCCGCTCGCCAATCCTTGCCTCTACTGAGAAGCGTTTGTCATGGTCTGGTCCTTCCTCTGAAATTAATCTGTAATTCAGTTCTTCCTCATAATGTCCCTGCACGACTTCCTGTAAACTTGTCTTGCAGTCATAGAAAAGCTTTTTATGTTCAATATCTGTTAAAATAAATTTATGGATAAACGTTTTTGCATGTTCAAATCCACCATCCAGATAAATTGCTCCGATCACTGCCTCTAATGCATCCGAGAGAATCGAATTGCGGTTTCTTCCACCTGTCAGATTTTCGCCCTTTCCAAGGAACAGATATTTGCCAAGTTCCATCTCTCTGGTACAGATTGCCAGCGTCGGTTCGCAGACCAGACTCGCACGCAGCTTTGTCAAATCTCCTTCCGACTTGTCCGGATATGCCTTATACAAAAAGTCACTGGAAACGATTTCCAACACCGCATCTCCCAAAAACTCCAGTCTTTCATTATCAGAATGTTTTCTCAAATGTTTCTCGTTCGCAAAAGAGCTGTGTGTCAATGCCTGACGCAACAGTTTCTCCTGTTTGAATTCATATCCAATTTTATCCTGTAATTCTAAAAAATTTGCCATATTTTCTCCTCTCACAGAGGATTTTTCGTAATACCTCAGCCACCTGAGCCATTACCAAAAAGCCTCTCCTCTTTTCTTATCAGTAACGTAAAGAGGCTGTCGCACATAGAAAAGATTTCGTTGCGACAGCCTGTATGCTTAAAAGTTATATTTATGAGTTTAAAGCATTTTTGATTTGTTCCACTGCGTCTCCAACTGTTACGATTTTCTCAGCTTCTTCATTTGGAATCTCAATATCAAATTCTTCCTCTAAGCCCATAATAATCTGGAAAACATCCAATGAATCTGCTCCAAGATCATCCACAAAAGTGGTTTCCATTGTGATTTCCTCTTCATCCACATTTAATACTTCAGCGATAATTTTTTTCAGTTTTTCGAATTCCATAATTACATTCCTTCCTGTTCTTCAGAACCTAAAATATTTTTCTTGATCTTACCATTAATATCCTGTTCTTTAAAAGTAACACACTGATAAATTGAATTGGTAACTTCCTTTGCCTTGGCACTTCCATGCGTCTTCACCACAAGACCATTCAATCCTAAAAGCGGTGCACCACCATACTGGGAGGCGTCAAATGTTTTCAGTGTAGATTTTAAAGCCGGCAATGCAAGCGCAGCGCCAATTTTGCTTCGCAGAGTACTCATCATACCCTTCTTTATTGCGCCAACCAGTGTACCCGCCAGTCCTTCGTACAGTTTTAAAATGACATTTCCCACAAACGCTTCACAGACAATGACATCTGCCTCGCCATGTGGAATCTCCCTTGCCTCAATACTGCCTACAAAATTAATGTCTGTACACTCTTTTAATAATGGAAATGTCTCTTTTACAAGCGCATTCCCCTTTTCCTCTTCTGCTCCAATATTTACAATTGCAACTCTTGGATTCTTAATTCCAAGAACATTTTCCATATAAATGGATCCCATCTTTGCAAACTGAACCAGATGTGATGCCCTCGCATCTACGTTCGCACCACAGTCGATCAATAAAGAGACTCCCTTTTCCGTAGGAATCAATGGTGCCAAAGGCGGTCGCTCAATTCCGCGGATTCTTCCAACGATAACCTGTCCTCCGACAAGGATAGCGCCTGAACTTCCGGCGGAAACAAAAGCATCTGCTTCTTTCTGCTTTACCATATTCATTCCAACAACAATTGATGACTGTTTCTTTTTTCGAATTGCATTCACTGGCGGTTCTGCTGTCTCGATCACTTCCTCAGCATGTACCACTTCAATCTGTTCTTTGGGGTAAGAATACTGTTTCAGTTCTTTCTCAACCACATCCTGCTGTCCTACCAACAGCACCTTGATGTCCGATCTGCCATTCACAGCATCGACTGCACCCTTGACTAACTCTCCCGGTGCATTATCTCCACCCATTGCATCCAGTGCAACTCTCGTGATTTCCTGTTGCATACACTTCTCCATTTCCTGCGTGTCAACTGCCTTACGAAAAGTGCTCCTTACACGTCTATAAGAAAATATACTATAACTTTTTCTATAAATCAATATATAATCACATTTGTGTGATCACAGTTCTCAGTTGAAATATTCCATGTTCCGTTCCTTCTCTGCTTCTAAGTCTTCCGGAGACATATATTTCTGAAAAATCTTTTCCAGAATGAAATTAGCAAGCAGCATATATACACATGGAATTAGAAATACTGCCGGTGGGAATATATAAACTGCAAATGCTGCTGCAAGGAGCAGGGCAAAGAGAAGCAGTGTCTTCCACAGATTTCCCAGTGCGATCAGCGCTGCATTTTTTAAGATCATCTTTGTCTGATTCTCAAATCGCGCAATATAAGGAAACAGGTAAATTGCCCACATCGTTGCAAACATCATCAGCACTGCAAATACAATATATATTTTTCCTAACGCAACACCTGCCTTTGCATACTGATACATCACATAACAGTCGAATCCCATGATCGCATATAATAAGAGGAGGATCAGCCACACAATCGTTGACTGCCTGAAATTCGTCTTAAATGCATGCCAGAACTCCCTGCCTATGTAACTGCGGTTGTTCCGGATCACTTTATTCACCGTATAATACAATGCTGTGGTTGCCGCCCCGGCTGTCACGATCGGGATACATAAAAAAAACCAGAACGCACTCAGACAGATCACATCAATGATCTTCCCCAATCCCTGAAAAAACTTGTTGTCAACATTAAAAAAATCGCCCATATTTATTTCCTTCTTTGATTTGTGATAGAGCAATACTGCCCATTGGTAACACTCATTATAGCATAGCCCCGGACAGTCTACAATGACTGTAATTGTTAAAAATCGGTAAAGAAAAAGGACTTTCAATCTCTTGAAAGTCCTCTGATCTTCTTAAAAATTAGTCCTGAGGAATAATCTCTTTTTTGTTATATGAGCCACAGTTCTTGCATACTCTATGAGGCATCATTAATTCACCACATTTGCTGCATTTTACTAATGCAGGAGCAGTCATTTTCCAGTTTGCTCTTCTTTTATCTCTTCTTCCTTTGGAAGATTTATTTTTTGGACAAATTGACATTTACTTACACCTCCTTAAATTTGTTAAAGACATCTTGGATTGCTGCCATTCTTGGATCCAGTTCTGTTCTCTGGCA